>Ga0102851_10002949_pt1 | contig 10448 bp, 18 predicted proteins | sample Mud3Dept3metaG_FD_79558 | JGI IMG/M metagenome (GOLD analysis project Ga0102851, IMG submission 79558) | Freshwater wetland microbial communities from Ohio, USA, analyzing the effect of biotic and abiotic controls - Mud 3 Core 4 Depth 3... | ecosystem: Environmental > Aquatic > Freshwater >...
AAATCAAATGAAGGATTTAAAAGTTATTCCTATAATGGTATCACCATTTGTACAAGAGGAATTGTTACAGCATTTCGATAGGATGTTGTTTTTAAGTTCTACAATTTTGAATCCATATTTGTTTGTTGGGGATTTGGGGCTTAAAAGAATGGGTCATAAAGTCAATTTCACATCAGTACCATGTCCTTTCCCATTGAGTCATAGACCAATTTATGCAATGAATATTGGAGATATGGGCTATGAGTGTTTACCAGATAATATACCTAAAATAGTGGAAGCGGTTAAGACACTATTGGATTTGTATCCAAATCAGAAAGGTATTATTCATAGTAACAGCTTCAAACTTAATAACGATGTGTGGAATAGCCTTCCAGTTAAATATGCCAATAGAATTGTTTCGCATAGTGGCGAGACTTATAGTGGTTCAGGTAAAACATATCAGGATGCTATTCAAGAGCATTTTGAATCTGATTTACCAACAGTATTAATGTCACCAAGTATTATCGAAGGGGTAGATTTCAAAGGAAAGTTTTCTGAATTTCAAATAATTTTCAAATTGTTTTATGATTCAGAAGTCGATAGCCCTCAGTTAAAAGCGAGAAAGTTAATCGACCCTTTGTATTATGAATGGCTGGCTTGCGTTAAAACAATACAGGCAACTGGACGTTCAATAAGAAGTATGGATGACATAGCACCAACATTTTATCTTGATAGTAGACTTACTTGGTTTGTAAGAAAAAATAGTGACCTATTATCAAAATGGTGGCGAGATGCTATTATATATGCGCCTAACCCATATTCTTATATTGGTGAAAGGCTTAATGCAACAAGGAGTTATTAGAAAGATGTCAAAGAAAGACGTGCTAAAGGAGAAGGGAATAGATGTTAAATCTATAAAATTTTCCGAAAATTCCCATAGGGGAATTGTATCGACCATATTGGAATCTCAAAGCGGAAACAAAATTGGGAAATATGAAACCAATAAAGTTGTTTTAGTAACCGTTGGAAATGGTGAAAATGAGTTCCAAATCTGTGAAATAACAGAAGGCAAAATGATTTTCAATAGAAAGGTATTGCCAATCATTGAAAGAAATGAGCTAACATTGGTAACAACGCTTTACATCTATACGACAGCGATATTGAGGAATTGCAATGAAACCAGCAAATGATGGGCTATGGGTTAATAAATACATGCCCAAAAAGTTAAGCGAATTGATTGGTGAAGATATGAATGGCAATAAAAAATATGAAGGTCATATCAAACAGGCAATTCGATATGTAAAGACATATGAAGAACCAACACCAGTTAGGAAGTTCCTGCTATTTACAGGCCCTCCAGGCTGTGGAAAGACATTGTTAGCTAAAACACTTGCCGCAGATTGTAAAATTGACGTTGTTCATATTAACTGTTCCGAAGTTAGGGATATGGAACAAATCAAGAATGACATCACATCCAATGCAATTTTTGACGGAATGAATAGTGGAAAAACTCTTATCCTTCTTGATGAATTGGATGGTCAAAGAAAATATGATAGAACCAAGAAAGCCCAGAAAGCAGCGGATGATGTTTATACTTTTCTTGAAAAATTAATTAGGCATACTGTAAATCCTATTGTAATAACATGCAATGATATTAATCAGATTCCTAAACAATTCTATACTGATAACTGTATTGTTATTAAGTTTAAGCGTCAATATGATAGTGTAATAAGAAACTATCTTATGGATATTGCCATAAGGGAAGGGCATAAATTAACTGTTCCCGAATTAGACAAGCTTGTAATCAAAGGGGATATAAGGGCATCTTTGTATTCTCTTCAGATATATTGCATGTCGGGTTATGTAATGCCACAAATAGGTCAGGATAACACAATATTTACCGAAGTAAAAGACCTTTTAAGTCATAAAACCGAAATTTATGATGAAATTCCAAAATTCTTTGAGCATATGGAAGAATTGCTTGCATGGGTAGAAGAAAATGGATATTCGCAAGTTTCTGGTACGGATAGATATTATTTCTATCAAATGATTAATAAAATATCAAAGCTATTGTATGAATATAAATACAATGGATTCAATAAAGATAGGCTTGATAGTGCTAAAAGGCTTTTAGAAAGGATTTCGGCTTGTAGAAAATATCCTGATAGCGGAAATTCAAAGGGAAGATATATGCCAACAAATAGACCATCATTCATGGTTAAATGGTCTCTCACGAGAAGTATTCGTGATACGATGAATAGAATTGCCAGTAAAATGGCAAATGACTTTCTTCAATCCAAGAGAGACTTCATTGTTTTTACCTTCCCAATAATAAGAAGACAGGCACAGGTGGAAATGGGGTATGCAAGATACATCGCAGTAAAATATGAGTTAGAAAGGGCAGAAGTTGCGGTTTTATTGGATGTAAAAGATGCTGACCCAAGAGTTAATAAGGTATTAGTTCCAGATGTAGCATTAGTAAAGAAGATTGTTTTACCTGAAAAGGATAAAGAGTTTGAAGAAATGGGGATGTTTGGGGACAATGTTGTTGAAACGTGAACTTGAAGAGGTAAGGGGAAATATCGAAACCATAACTGTTGATGATATTTCTTCGGGTAAAGCCCGTATGATTCCAATACAGTTAAAGAATGGATATACGGTAACACTTCTTCTTGATGTGACCAATAAAAACCTAATTAAAGAACATCTTATCGTTAAAAACCCATACGGTGACATAGATGGTGCTGAATCAGAATGGATTGCAAAAGATGTTTTGGGTAATGGATATTTGTCTATTACCCACAATAAATTAATGAGCCATTTTATGAAGCGGTTGGGCAACTTTAACTTTAAAACTAATTTAGGTAAAAATGACAGCAAGTAAAACTTATCATCGTATGCATTACCATTAGTGGTAATAGACCAATTTTGATAATGTAAATGCATATTGTGTGATACCATTGTATAAATGGAGTGGGAAATATGAAAGATGTAAACAACGAAAGATTCAATAAGGACTATGCGGCTTTGATACAAAAAGCAAAACTTGTATCAAAACTCGTAAATAAGGAAGATAAACCTGTAGGGGAAATGTGGGAAACCAATAACAACAGGATAACAATTGTTCATCTTGAAAAGAAACAGATATTTGAATATAATATCACAAGAGCAGAAGATACGCTCTTATATGAAACATTAATCTCTTTTTGGTTGTCATTTAAAGATGATGAGATTAGTGAGTTTAGACCAATGCCTGAAATGAATACTTGCGCTATATGGGGATAGCGCATTATTTTTTAAGTGGGGAGGGAAATTATGGGGAGAATGGAATGTCCGATATGTGGAGAAATACTTATTGAGGACAAATGCGAAAGTTGTGGTTTTGAAAAAGCCGATGTGTCAAAAAGTGACTTAGAAAGAATGGAAATGGATGAATCTGTTAAGTGCGGAAAAAATTGTGATGACTGTCCTTTAAGGATTAACGTTGCGGTTTTCTTAAATGCAGAATAGCATAAAGCTTTTATACCTTAGAGCCGAATATATAGTCATGAATAAGATACTAATTTCATTAATGATAGTGCTTATCGCCTTTTCATCTATGGGCGAATTGTATAGAACAACTGTTGATGCTGATTATGGTTTTTATAAGGTTCGTAATTTAAACCATCAAAACGCTACGGTTTTATTTGAAAATAAGACGCTAACAATCAATGATGGCGATACCGTTGAGTGGATGAGTCTAACAGACCCTGATGAAAAACTTACAATAGTAAGCGATGAAGGTTTATGGGGAAATACATCAGGGATTCTTCCTTGGAGCTTTAAGAAGTACAATTATACTTTTAATGATGTTGGCACATATAATGTGCATTTGAAACAATATCCAAGATTGCATCAACGAATAGTTGTTGTTGCTAATCATTCGGATTTGCAGGGTATTACAGGTGGCGGCGGTGGAGGAATCAGTGATGGTTATTATCATGTCAATTCCTCTGAAGGGAATTGGACTCCAATTGAATCTACCCCGCAAGTCACCCAACAAGTCACCCCGCAAGTAACAAAGGAATCGCCAGGATTTGGATTCATACTTGCATTTCTGATAGTATCAATCCTATATATACTCAAAAGGAGATGAAAAGAATGAAAAAAACATGGATATGGATGCAACCCAGTGGATATAAATGGAATGTTGAAACCGATTCAGAAAAAGGAACTGTAACTGTTATTGACCAGAATAACAAAGTGGTTCTTGAACAGAAAGGCATGGACGAGCAATCAGTAAAGGTAATCGAAGATAATTTCATGAGTATTGTTGCCCAAGAAATAAAGGATGGCAAAATCATTGAAATTGATAATGGTCTTATTCATCATGATGAACCGAGAGTGATGAAAACAGATTCGGCAAATCACAAGAAAATTTATGATGATATGATGTATGCTTGAAAGCTACTTCTACCTTACTTATTTTTAAAACTAATATCGGTAAGCTTTTTATGTAATAAGGTTATTTTAGGGAGTGGAGGGTAAATTTATATGGATAAATGTTTAAAAAATGATTGTCCTTGTCATGAGGCAAAGGCAAAGAATGGTTGTAAAACCTTTATGGATGTTAATATTTGTGGGGAATCAGCATATATAACACATGTTGATGACGTTGTAGTGGCGAAATAGAATGGACGACTTAGTTCAGCGAACAATAGAAAAGGGAGTTGATTGGGAACAATCCTGTTCTAATTGCAAGCTTCATATTCATACCCAATATAAAAAGGGATTCATATGCTCTGGGTTGTTAAAACAGCCACCAAAAGAGAATTCTTTTGATGTTATTAGGCTTTGTATATGCAATGCAGATGGGGATATGTCTACACAGGATTTTGCTCCTGATGAAGCATTGGGGGCATTATCATCGATGGGTGTTATAGTAAATAAATGGTTACAAGAATCAAAAGCGTATAGTAAATTTAGGAGCAGTGGGGAAAATGGGGAAAGCGAAAGGAAAGACGGATTTAACGGAAAGGGAACTGACAGATAAACTCATAGAAAATATGTTGGAATATCGTCAGCGTGCATTAGAATTAAAGGCAATGGAAAGAGAACAGGATTTTTTGAAAGTTGAGAATCTTGCATTGATGAATGCTTTGGGATTAAAAATATTTTCACATGGCACTCTTGATATTGAAGTGAAGTGCAATAATAAAAAGATTGGCGTTGATGAGTTTAGATTAGCATCATTGATAGGGCGTGAAAATACTGACAAACTTAAAATTGTGCCAATCGATGCGGTCTTAAAAGGAGTCGAAGATGGGAGTTTGCCACCAACAGCATCAACAACAATAATAACAATTCCAGGTAAGGACTTTGTTATAATAAAAGAAGTTAAAGAAGAAAGACAACCAAGGAGCTTATCAGATTAATATGGAATTAAAAGAAGATTTTAGGGTTTATCCCACAAGACTTATACAGTTTAGGTGGTTTCCAAGAAAGTGGCTTATTACTAAGCACATGAATGTCGAACCCGAAACTGAAATATTGGGTGCAAGAATGGGAACGGTCATACATACAGTATGTGAAAAGTTCTTTAGCGAAATAAATCCAGAATTGGCAAAAGAGAATCCCGAAAGTCATTTTGTTGAAGTGGTAAAGGTTCTTAGGCAAAACAATTGGGATTATAAAATACCAAATGAAAAGATTCCAATTGCTGATGAAATATTGAAAAATTTCGCTGTTAATTCGGCATATACCTATTCACAATTACTTGCACGTAAAATGGAGGATAAATTCTATCCAAAGGCGGTTGAGCTTGAGCTAAAGTCAAAACTATTGCCAATAGGGGCAAGAATTGATAGGATAAACCAATCATTTAATTGTGTGGATTATAAATCTGATTTCTTCAATCCTGCTGAAATACTGTTTAAACCTGTTGCCGAACAAGACGATGAGGACAAAGCCAAATTCAAATATTATATGGAAGCTTTGACTATACAGGCAATATTTGCGGCAATTCTCATAGAAGAGGAATATGGTATTCTTCCAAAGACCTTTATTTATGCCTATTTACGTCATTTAAACAAAGATGGTTCTAAAGGCATTATAGAGGTTGAAATAACACGGGAAAAGATTGATAGGGTAAAAGCTTGGCTTAACGAAATGATTGAAGATGTAAAAGCTGATAGATTCCCGCATTGTACGGAAAAGAATCCAAGAGCCTGTTATTATTATAACTCGCCATGCGAATTCCGAACATTTTGTGATTCTGTTTCGTTGTGTATATTTTCAATATAAACCTTTATAAGGGATAAGGAGCAAGATACTCAATATGAAGAAAAAGAACGAATTAAAGAATGTGTTTTTTGCTCCTGCAATCGGTTTAATTTTTGGGAATTTGGGTGCTGGTAAGGATAAAGATAATGGAGGAAGTGGTTTAATAGCACCATTTGGAATTGATATAGCACTTCTTGTTGGTCTTTCGATAGGGTTTTTTAAAACGTTGGGGATAATTATAACACCAGGCGTAGCAATAGGACGAATGGGATTTTTAGTAATTGGTATAGGTATTCATTGGAAACAGCGTATTGGTTTTGGGATAGTATTACCTTTACCGATACCTTTAAATCCATTGTTATTACCAGGTCAAATATGGTAAACTTTATCTACTATTAACCTAATTGGAGTAGTAATATGTTCATGCTTGGGAAAGTTGATAATTCAAAATTGAAAAAGGAAATAGAGGATTTTTTCAACGAATCAAGAGCAATGAACATGATTTACTTTTTTACATTGCCACCTCATTGGGAGAATCCAAATGCGTCTAATTAAAAGATTAGACGATGGAATAACTAAATGGCTTGGAAAACCAGTGGCAAAGCCTTCTTTTAATAAATATCTAAAAGAGCATTGGAAAGTATGGGGCGCAATTTATCTTTTTAATATTATTGATGCAATTCTTACTCTTTGGGCTGTAAAATTAGAAGGATTACATGAATTAAATCCTGTAATGGCTCAAGTATTGCCTTATCCCATACTATTTATAGGAGTTAAAGTAGCAATGGTAACTCTTTTGATGATTGTTTTTGGTTATTTATTTTTCTCTCAATATCCGAAACTACATGCACTTTCAGTGGGATATTTATTTTTATTCTTCCTTTTAATTGATATAAATAATATTTTACACATTGCTTATTATTACGGATTAATAGGAATTAATATGGCATGGGTCAATTGGTAATGTATAAAATCAACAAGATTATAAGGGAAATAGACACTTCTAAAGTTATCATTGATAAAGATAAATTCAAAGATATTTGTGAAAAAGGTTGTAAAGTTTTCAATCAAAAATGGTCTTGCCCGCCTGTTTCGCCAATTTTTATTCCAAAAGGAAAGGCGATTGTAGTTATTTTGTGGATGGAAAATACAATCGATGCTAAGATGGAATATACAAAGGTAAAAGCCATTAATTCTATCCTGAAATCAAATCTTAATAAGTTGCTTTATAAATTCCCAAATAAAGATGTGCTTGGTTCGGGAAGTTGCCGAGTTTGCCAAAAATGTGCATTTCCAAATGCCTGTAAGCATCCCGATAGGATGATTTATTCATTAGAAAGCGTTGGAATTGATGTTGAAAAGCTTTGTTTTTCACTTGGACATGAACTTCAATGGTATAAGAAAGGCGAAAAGAAGGCTTATGCTTATGGTTCGGTTGTTGGTCTTGTATATTCAGATTTAGATGCAGTAATTCAAACACTGAATAATATTAGTCCAGATGCCTTTACAGATGATGTTATGGAGATGTTTGCATGAAAGAAATGGTTTCAAATTTTATTACTAAACATGAGAAGTTATTTGTTAAAATAGCGGCAACGCTTTCGATTATGGCGGTAATTCTTTTAAATGTTTTTAAGTTGCCTATGGCAACCAATTATCTTTGGTTAGTTTGTAATGCTTTCTTTGTTTGTTATCATTATAATAGAAAAGAAAATGACCAATTGATGATGTTTGCTGTGTATTTTATATTTTCAGTGGTAGGAATATTTAGATGGAGTGGTTAGTTTTTAAATTAAATTGGGTTATATTTATATACCATAAAGGAGTATGGGAAGGATAATGGGAATTCTTGATTTGCTAATGGAAAAGAAAGACTTGATTATCTATATTGATTATAGAATTAAGTATCTTTCTATGATTATGGAATCAAGCGTATTAAGTGCTCCTGAAAAGGATAGAGAATCTATAAGACAAAGGTTTGTCGGTAGAAAAGCCGAACTCCAAAAGCTTAAAGATGTTATTAGCATGGATAAATTAAAGGATATGGATAAAACCTATTGGGAAAAGGTTGAACGGGGAGAAAATGATGGGGAAGAAAATTCGGGCAGACACGAACAATCCTGATAAAGTTCCAGCGGTTGGCGATGTTTTTAAGGTTATAAAATCTGAAAAAGGGGAGAACTTTGCGTTTTGGAATATTGAATTGGAGGAAATATCATGAGAATGTTTCCATCCATTGTGGATTATAAAATTGAAGGTTATAAACCTCTTGTTAGAATTTATGGTAGAGATGAGGATGGCAAGAGGCGAATTAAATATGTTTCGGGATTTGAAGCATATTTTGCTACTCTCGAAAAGGATATTTATAATGTGCATGACCCACGAATTCTTAGATATGAGAATTCACCACCTTCATTGTATGGTGAGAAATGTGTGAAAGTTGTATGTAACCTTCCTGGGGATGTTGCGGGTAAACAACAGGGAATGCATTATGTTAAAGATAATTTCCCTAAGTCTTTTGAGGCTGATGTTTTATTTGGAACAAGAGTCAAAATTGATGGTGGTATTTCGGGTATAATTGAAGTTCCTGATAGAAGTTTTATTAGTAAAAATGATATTAAACCATCACCAACAGGCAAGAGAATTAAACTAAGAGTCCAATACGGTGATATCGAAACCATTGGTGGCTCTATACAGGATGCCATCGATGGTAAAGCGCAGATACCCGCACTCACGATTTATGATAATTATACTAATGAATATGTCCTTTTTACAACTTTTCAACTTAATGATAATGATATCGAATCAATAAAGGCTAAGATACACGATTTTTGGGTCACTTCTTTCGAGAATCTTAAAAAGAATTTTGAAGTTGAAAAGGATACCGAAAAGAAAATAATAATGAAAAAGCATATTGCTTATCTTGAAAAAAATATTCAGCGTATTCTTAATTCGATAAAGGTTAAAGTTATTGTGAGCCCCGATGAAGCCGCAAGCCTTACTGCTTATCTTGATTATTGTTGCGAAAATAGGGCAGATGTTTTCGCTGGTTGGAACTACGTGGCTTTCGACTCAATTGCTACCATTAACAGAATGAAAGAATTAAAGCTTGAATATGGTAGGCTATCTGAAATAGGCGAAGTTTATGTAAGGAAAGGCTATGACGGTAGTGAGCCTAATATTGGCGGAGTGGTCGTAATGGACTTGATGGATAGATATGTGGGTCTTCAGCAAGCCAAACCGCCCCATAAGAAACTCGATTATATTGCTAAGCGGGAACTCGGTATTGGTAAAATGATAGCTGATGGTTATGCACTATATAATACAGACCCAATTGCTTATCTTGCTTATAACGTGGTAGATGTTATGCTTTGTGTGGAATTGGATAACTGTATTCATATTGTTGATTTCTACGTTGAAATTGCAACTTTAACAAGCTCAAACTTGGATGATACGGCTCGTGTTCAGTATATTGACAACCTGATACTTCAATTTGTACATGGAAATTATGTTTTGCCAACTCGTGCAATGATAGATGCCGAGAAAATGTCTGGGGCAGTAGTTTATCTTCCCACACCAGGTTTGCATAGAAATGTTCTTATTCTTGACTTTAAAGGGATGTACCCATCGATTATGAAGTCTCTCAATATTTCAATAGAAACTAAAGACCCGAATGGTGATATTACAGCTGCAAATGGCGTAAAATTCTCGTCTAAAAAGATAGGGGTTATTCCATATATCTTGTTTACTCTTGAAAAGAAACGAGATGAGTTTAAAGCGTTGAAGAAACAGGCAGAAATTGCCCATGATGATACGGCTGTGCATGAATATGACCTTAAACAAACAGCAGTTAAAATCATATCAAATGCCTTTTATGGTGTAATGGGTTATAAGAGATTCAGGCTTGCCGACAGAGATGTTGGCGATGCGGTTACATCTACTGGTAGAATGTTATCTTTAAATGTTAAAGCATTTGTAGAATCCAAAGGTTATAAAGTAATATATGGTGATACAGATTCGCTATTTATTGAGGTCAAAGAGGTAGGAATGACCTATGCTGGACTAAAGGCTCTTGGAGAGAAACTGTGCGATGAAATAAATGTATTTTTGCCCACATTTGTAAAGGATAAATTTGGTGTTGAAAAATGCTATTGTAAGATTGAAGCCGATGCTCCATATCAGACATTGGTAATGTTACCAAAGAAAAC
>Ga0102851_10002950_pt1 | contig 10446 bp, 8 predicted proteins | sample Mud3Dept3metaG_FD_79558 | JGI IMG/M metagenome (GOLD analysis project Ga0102851, IMG submission 79558) | Freshwater wetland microbial communities from Ohio, USA, analyzing the effect of biotic and abiotic controls - Mud 3 Core 4 Depth 3... | ecosystem: Environmental > Aquatic > Freshwater >...
ATTATTCATTGTTGTTCTCTGTGTTCTCTGTGATCACTGTTGCGAGAACTGTTCAGCTTTACAAGGGGGGAAGTAAGTGCTTATTGTGCAGAAATATGGAGGCACGTCTGTCGGGAATCCCGAGCGGATCAGGAACGTGGCAAAGCGTGTTGTCCGGACTAAGGAAGAAGGACATGATGTCGTGGTGGTCGTCTCGGCCATGAGCGGTGAGACCGACAAGCTGATCAACCTTGCCAATCAGGTGAGTGACAACCCGGACCCCCGGGAGATGGACATGCTGGTGTCAACGGGTGAGCGCGTGACCATCGCGCTGCTGGCCATGGCCATCCAGTCGCTGGGGCACAAGGCGCAGTCCTTTACCGGCAGGCAGGCGGGGATCATCTCCGACCAGGTCCATACCAAGGCGCGGATCGAGAGGATCTCCGGTGAGCGGGTCAAGCAGGCGATCAAGGAAGGCAAGATCGCCGTGGTGGCAGGGTTTCAGGGAATCACCGAGACGTCCGACGACGTGACGACGCTGGGCAGGGGCGGGTCCGACCTTTCCGCCGTGGCAGTCGCCGCCGCTCTCAAGGCGGACCTGTGCGACATCTATACGGACGTGGACGGCGTGTATACCACGGACCCGAACATGGTGCCGCAGGCCAGGAAGCTGGACAAGATCTCTTATGACGAAATGCTCGAACTGGCGAGCCTCGGGGCGAAGGTGCTTCAGACCCGCTCTGTCGAGTTCGCAAAAAAATATAATGTTCCGGTAAGGGTGCTCTCGAGTTTCAACGACAACCCGGGCACTCTCGTGACCAAGGAGGATTCTGAAATGGAAAGAGTAGTGGTGTCCGGTGTGGCATACGACAAGAACCAGGTAAAAGTGACGGTAACCGGCGTACCGGACAAGCCCGGCGTGGCGGCACAGATCTTCAATGAGATATCGACAAACAATATCATCGTTGACATGATTATCCAGAACATCGGGGAGGGCGGGCTCACCGACATGTCCTTTACCGTGCCGAAGACCGATTCCAAAAAAATATCCGAGCTCATGAAGAAGGTTGTTGCCGAGATCGGTGCCAAGGGAGTGACCGTGAAAGAGGACATCGCCAAGATATCGATTGTCGGCGTTGGCATGCGCTCCCACTCGGGTGTTGCCGCGAAAATGTTCTCCGCCATGGCCAAAGAGGGGATCAATATCATGATGATCAGCACATCGGAGATCAAGATCTCCATCGTGATCGACGCGAAGTATACCGAGCTTGCCGTCCGGGTGCTGCATGAGACCTTCGAGATGGACAAGGCGGCGTAGCAAATGCGGAGTGGCGAGTGTGGAATGCGGAGTATACGGACAATCATGATTCAAGGGTTTTCATTCCGCACTCCGAATTCCGAATTCCGCATTGGGGATAATAGAAATATCGCAGGGTAAATCAAAAATCGATATGAAACCATTTGTACAAATCTACGACACCACGCTCCGTGACGGGGCGCAGGCCGAGGACGTGAACTTCTCCGTCGAGGACAAGATCCGTGTTGCGCGGAAGCTGGACCAGTTCGGTGTCCATTATATCGAGGGCGGCTGGCCCGGCTCGAACCCGCGCGATATCGAGTTCTTCAAGGAGATGCGGCGAGTCAAGCTGGGGAAGGCAAAACTTGCGGCTTTCGGTTCGACCCGCCGCGCGAAGCTCAAGGTCTCCGATGACCCGAGCATGAAGGCACTGGTCTCGTCCGGCGCGCCGGTTGCGACCATTTTCGGCAAGACGTGGGACCTGCACGTACTGAAGGCGCTCAGGACCACCCTCGGCGAAAACCTGGACATGATCGAAGAATCTGTGGCATTCCTCAGGAAACGCATGGATGAGGTTGTCTATGATGCCGAGCATTTCTTTGACGGGTATAAGGCAAACCCTGACTATGCCGTGCAGACGCTCCTCGCCGCGGAGGGAGCAGGCGCGGACTGTCTCGTTCTGTGTGACACAAACGGCGGTACCCTGCCTCATGAGGTCGAGGAGATCATCAGCCGGGTGAAGAAGTTGATCGCTGTTCCGTTCGGGATCCATGCGCACAACGATGCCGAAGTCGCGGTGGCGAACTCGCTGACGGCTATCAGGATGGGGGCGGTCCAGGTCCACGGGACCATCAACGGCTATGGCGAGCGCTGCGGGAATGCAAACCTCTGCTCCCTTATCCCGACCCTGAAGCTCAAGCTGGGCATCGATTGCATCTCAGATTCCAATCTGGCGAAGCTGCGTGACGTGTCCCGGTATGTGGACGAGATCGCGAATATGCAGCACCGTAAGCGACAGCCCTATATCGGCGAAAGCGCTTTTGCCCACAAGGGGGGTGTGCATGTCGATGCTATGGCGAAGAACCCCCTTACCTATGAGCATATCATGCCCGAACTGGTAGGGAACAGGAGGCGCATCCTGGTTTCCGACATGGCGGGGAAGAGCAATATCCTCCAGAAAGCGGCGGAACTCGGGATCCGGCTCACCAAGGACAGCCCGGAACTGGGCGAAATACTCAGGAAGATCAAAGAGCTCGAGAACGAGGGATACGAGTTCGAAGGAGCGGAAGGATCGCTTGAACTTCTCATGCTGCGGGCGGGCCGCAGCTACGAGTCGGTGTTCGCCATGTTCGACCGTATCGACTATCGTATCTTTACAGAAAAACGAAAGGTCGATCCCGATCCGGTGAGTGAGGCCGCGATAACTATCGAGGTTGGAGGGAAGGTGGAACACACCGCTGCATGGGGGAACGGCCCGGTGAATGCGCTCGACATGGCGCTTCGCAAGGTCCTGCCCAAGTACTTCCCGGGCAAGGGCCTTGAGAATGTCCGACTCCTTGATTATAAAGTGCGTGTTTTGACAGCGGCGGAGGGTACGGCCGCGCGTGTGCGGGTCCTGATCGAGTCCGGCGACGGCAAAAACAAGTGGGGTACCGTGGGCGTGTCGGAGAATGTGATCGAAGCCAGCTGGCAGGCGCTGGTGGACAGTATCGAGTATAAGCTTTTACGGGCGAAGAGGAAAAGCTGAGTAATGGCATAGGGCATAGGATTTAAACACTATGCGCCATGCTCCATGCGCTCTGCAGATTTCGGGTGAACATGATCGAAGAGGACGGCATCGTCGTTGAAGTAACAGGTGATATCGCAAAGGTGTCGATCCTGGCCAAGAGCGCCTGCGAGAAATGTTCCGCGTCCGAAGTGTGTCATCCCGGGGAGCAGGAGTACATGGAAGCTTCGAATCCGCTCGGAGCAAAAAAGGGCCAGAAGGTGAAAGTGGTGCTTGCCCCGCAAATCTATCTGAAGGCGTCCATCATCCTCTACGGTGTCCCGATGACGGTCTTCGTTGCCGCGGCCATTCTGGGTAAAAACCTCGGACTGCGGTACGGGACTGAAGCCAATTCAGATCTCTGGGCATTCATCGCCGGTATGGTGTGCATGGCAGTATCTTTTCTCTTTATTAGGATGTATAATAAAAAAGTGGAAAAAACGGAGCAGTATAAACCTGTTATCGTTGAGATACTGGACGGAAACGACCCAAGCACCAGAGTAGGATGACCTTTGTCCGGATGGTGTTTGATGTAGTTGAATTTGGTCATTAGCATTTTATCGTATGATGAGGCGTTCAGTATGAGATTGATCAAAAAGCCCGATGAAGCGAAACGACTTGCACGGACCATCCTCTCGGACATTCTCCTGTATAACCAGGCCAAGGTTAAGGAGGGGATCGAGAAGGACAGCCTGTTTGACATACTGACAGAAGAACTTGCGGAAGGTAAGAAATATTACGAAAGCATGGTGGATGAAGAGATCCGCAAAGACTCCAACCTGTTCAACGAGGCGGTTGTTGATATCCTGATTAAACAGGCGGGAAAAATCAAGTCCGAGATCTGGTAGTTCTGCTGCAAACACTATGACAGAGCATTGTATCCCCGTTAAATAAAAAAAATTCTTTATCAGGGAGGGAGTTGTCCATGCCGAATGCCGATGTCAAGGAAGTCCGCAATGTCGCGATCCTCTCTCACGGAGCAGCCGGGAAAACCTCGCTGGCCGATGCCATGTTGTTCACTGCCGGCGCTGTTGACCTCATGGGAAGCGTGGATGCGGGAAACTCCGTATTCATGCATGAGCCCGAGGAAATCGCCCGGAAGATAACCGTTACCTCCGCCCTCGGGTTCGCCGATTGGAAGGGCGTCCGTATCAATATCATCGATACCCCCGGATACATCAATTTTCTCGAAGAAGCGCGAGGGACCCTTCGTGCCGTTGACGGCGCGGTCCTCATTATTTCCGCTATTTCCGGTGTAAAGGCCGAAACCGAAAAGATCTACAAGTTCGCCTGCGATTACGAGATCCCGCGCGTGGCTTTTGTCAGCAAACTCGACAAGGAGCGGGCGGACTTTTTCCGCGCTGTGGGTGATATGGAGAAGTATTTCTGCAAAAACTCCCTCGTTCTCCAGCTGCCGATCGGCCTTGAGGCGAATTTCAGCGGCGTCGTTGATCTCATCAAAATGAAGGCGCTGCTGTTTGCCCGAGACGGAAGCGGCAAGTTCGAGGAAAAGGACATTCCCGCGAACATGCAGGATGATGCCGCTGCCTACCGGAAAAAAATGGTGGAGCAGATTGCGGAGACCGAGGACAGCCTTCTTGAGAAGTATCTGGACAAGGGAGACCTTTCCCAGGAAGACATTATTGCCGGGCTCAAGCATGGGACGATCGGAGGCGGACTGCTGCCGGTGCTCTGTGGTTCTCCGGTCAAGAACATGGGGATCCAGCCGCTCCTGGATATGGTCCTCATGTGCCTCCCGTCGCCGGTGGAGCATGCCCGCGTCGTGCAGATCAAAGGGATCGACCCCAAGACCGGCAATGAGACTATTCGCAAGCCGGCTGCGGATGAGCAACTTGCCGCCATGGTGTTTAAAACCATTAATGATCCATTTGCCGGAAAGCTTTCCCTGGTCCGGGTCTTCTCGGGTACGCTCAAAGCGGACTCGAGCGTGTATAACGCCTCGAAACAACTAAAGGAAAAAGTGGGGTCCCTGTTCCATGTCCAGGGGAAAAAGCAGATAACCACGCAGGCGCTTACAGCCGGACAGATCGGGGCCATTGCGAAAATGAAGGAGACGCTCACCGGCGACACGTTGTGTTCTGAGAGCCACCCGATCGTGATGAATTTTGCGAAGTTTGCCGACCCGGTCCTTTCCTATGCCATTGTGCCGAAGACCCGCTTGGACGAGGACAAGGTGGGCACCGGCATTCATAAACTCCTCGAAGAGGACCCGACGCTCAAATTCGCTTTTGACGAGCAGACCAAGGAAATGGTGCTCTCCGGGATGGGGCAGGTCCATCTTGAAGTGACGCTCGAGAAACTCAAACGGAAGTTCGGCGCCGATGTAACAATGAAGACGCCGAAGGTCCCGTACAAGGAGACCATCCGGGCAAAGGCCAAGGCGCAGGGCAAGTATAAAAAGCAGTCCGGCGGCCATGGCCAATACGGGGATGCCTGGATAGAGATAGAACCGCTCCCGCGCGGCGTCGGATTCGAGTTCGTCGACAAGATCGTCGGCGGAGTGATCCCGCGGCAGTATGTCCCTGCGGTGGAAAAAGGCGTGATCGAAGCCATGCATGAAGGCACTCTTGCCGGGTATCCCATGGTGGATGTCCGGGTGACGTTGTTCGACGGGTCCTATCACACGGTTGACTCTTCGGAAATGGCGTTTAAGGTCGCCGCATCCATGGGCTTCAAAAAGGCAATGGAATCTGCCAAGCCGGTGCTCCTCGAACCGATCATGAGCGTGGAAGTGGTTGCTCCGGACGATTCGCTCGGCGCTGTTATCGGAGACCTGAACTCGCGGCGCGGCAAGGTGCAGGGCGTTGTTCCCCAGGCCAGCGGCCAGTCGATCAAGGCGCTCGTGCCAATGTCCGAGATGCTCTCCTACGCCCCCACGCTCAACTCCCTTACGAGCGGAAGGGGCATGTATACCATGGAGTTTTCCAGCTACGAGGACGTCCCGAGCCACCTTTCGCAAAAGATAACCCAGGAACGGGCGGCGCAGCATGCGCATGGGCATCAGAACCAGAAAGAAAAATAATCCAGCGGGAACATAATTTTGCCACGATGGCCAAGAAGAGGGCCACTCTGAGGCACGAAGACACAAAGAAAGAAAAGTCAAATTTCAAAGTGCAAATTGCATAATTGCGGTATGGCCTATGGCCCTGTTTTCTATACCTTCATTTTGACTTTTGCATTTTGCACTCTGCATTTTGCATTCGTGAAACTTCGTGTCTTGGTGCCTTGTGGTAATGGAAAGATAATAATATGTACAGAAAAGACACTCTTTCCAACGGCATCCGGGTCGTGTCCGAAACTCTTCCCAAGTCACGCTCCGTATCCATCGGCGTCTGGGTGAAGGTGGGGTCCCGCCATGAGCCTGAGGAGATCGGCGGAGTTTCGCATTTCATCGAACACCTCTTCTTTAAAGGCACGGAAAAGAGGACCGCCAAGGACATCGCGATCGAGATGGATTCCATCGGCGGAGAGATGAATGCCTTCACATCGCAGGAAACGACCACCTATTACGCCAAGGTTGTGGATGAGCATCTGCCCGTGGCCATCGAAATCCTGTCGGATATCCTTCTCGGCTCCAAGTTCGATCCCGTTGAGATGGAAAAGGAGCGCAAAGTCATCCTCGAAGAGATCAAGGGCGTGGAGGACACGCCAGACGACTACATCCACGAACTGATTACGAACACCGTCTGGCCTGACAACTCGCTCGGCCGACCCATCCTCGGGACCAAAGAGACTATCAAGGGGCTCAAGCACAAGGACATCATCTCCTACATCGAGCACTACTACAGCCCGAAAGAAATCGTTATTTCCGTGGCCGGCAATTTCGAGCATGCCCGGCTGATCGAGCTCTTGAACGCGAGCTTTGGGAAACTCGCCAGGACAGGGGTGGCCAAGAAAGAGGTCACGCCCGCCTTTGTGCATGCTATTGGTGTGAAGAAAAAACAGCTTGAGCAGGTGCAGGTCTGTATCGGGTGTAAGGGACTGCACTATACCCATGAAGACCGCTTTGTCATCTCAGCGCTCAACACCGTGCTCGGCAACAGCATGAGCTCGAGGCTGTTTCAGGAGATCCGCGAACAGAACGCACTTGCGTATTCCATTTATTCGTATGTGACCTCCTACCGGGATACCGGACTGCTCACGGTATATGCAGGGACGGACCCGTCAAACACCCTCGAGGTGGTGCGGCTGGTGACCAAAGAATTAAGAAAGATCAAGGAGGAGGGGATCACGCAGGCCGAAGAAACACGGGTGCGGAACCAGATCAAGGGAAGCCTCGTCCTTTCGCTTGAAAGCAGCAATAGTCACATGAGCCGGCTCGCGCGGCAGGAGATCTATTTCGGCAAGTACCTATCCATGGATGACATCATCAAGGGAGTGGAGAAGGTGACCGCTGAGCAGGTGCAGCATCTGGCCCAACAGCTCTTCACCCGGGAGAACATGTCGCTCACCATCCTTGGTCCGCTGAACAAGGCAGACGTGCCGGATGGGGTCCTGGAGGTTTGATTCCGCATAGAGCAAAGTGCAGAGCGCACGGGGCATGGAGCAGAGCGCAGGTGATATGTCACGCTATGCCCCATGCCCTATGCGCTTTGCGATTTTATAAATAAAAATGCCCGATCATCTTATTGTTCACCTTACGCAGCTGAATAATTCTGAAGGCCTTCCTGTTCCTCATTACCAGACAGAGCATTCCGCGGGCGTCGATCTCTATGCCGCCGTGGAAGGTGAGGTCGTACTCAATGCGGGAACGTGGAAGCTCATCCCCACCGGGGTTGCTGTTGCCATCCCTGAGGGACATGAGGGACAGGTGCGGCCGCGGAGCGGGCTCGCGCTCAAGCACGGCATTGGCATGCTGAACAGCCCCGGCACGATCGACGCTGACTATCGAGGCGAGATAGGGATCATCCTGTTCAATTTCAGTGATAAGCCGTTCACGATCAATCGTGGCGATCGGATCGCACAGCTGGTTTTTGCCAGGATCGAGAAAGCAAAGTTTGTCGCGGTGGATGCCCTGGAAGGGACCAGGCGAGGCGCCGGCGGGTTCGGGCATACGGGAGTGAAATAAAGTGCGGAGTTCGGAGTGTGGAGTGCGGAGAAATCTATGATGATAACTATTGTGCGAATATTCATGTCAGCGATTGCAGTGGCTGTTATTGCCACAACGTCCGTTGCCCAGGACCTCAAGGTCATTGAGAAGGTCCTGCCGAACGGGCTGAAGGTTCTTCTCAAGGAAGAGCACAAGGCGCCGGTGGTCACGTTCCAGATCTGGTACAAGGTCGGTTCGCGGAATGAACGGCTCGGTGCCACCGGGATGTCGCACCTGCTTGAGCATATGATGTTCAAGGGCACAAAAAATCACGGACCGAAGACCTTCTCACAAACCGTGCAGCGGAATGGCGGGAACGACAATGCCTTTACGTCCAAGGATTATACCGCCTATTTTGAGACGTTTGCCGCGGACCGCATAGGAATCTCCCTCGATCTCGAGTCGGACCGCATGCAGAACCTGCTTGTCGAGCCGAAAGAGTTCCTGTCGGAGCGCGACGTGGTGAAGGAAGAGCGCCGCCTGCGGACTGAGGACGACCCGGTCAATACGATGGTGGAGCAGATGATGGCGGTAGCGTTCAGCGCCCATCCGTACCAGTGGCCGGTGATCGGTTGGATGGCGGACCTCAATGGCATTGCCCGTGATGACCTGTATAACCACTACCGCACCTACTATGCGCCGAACAATGCAACGATCGTCGTGGTCGGAGATTTTGATGCAAAGACGTTGTTTCCCCAGATCGAGAAATATTTCAGCTCCATACCCCGGGGGCCGATGGTGCCCGCGGTGAGTGCTGTGGAACCGAAGCATCTTGGAGAACGGAGAGTCATTGTCAAGCAGCAGGCCGAGCTGCCCGCGGTCTTTGCCGGGTACAATGTGCCGACCCTGAAGCATCCTGACTCGTATGCCCTCGAGGTCCTGCAGGGGATACTCTCATCGGGGAAGAGCTCACGACTGTACAGGTCCTTGGTGTATGAAAAACAGATGGCCCTCTATGCCGGTGGTGAATACGACAACATTTCAACAGACCCGAACCTTTTTTATGTCTATGCCGGAATAATGCCCGGCAAGAAAACCGAAGAGGTTGAGCAGGCCCTTTACGCCGAGGTCAATAAGCTCAAGACCGACCCGGTTACGGATGAAGAGCTTCAGAAGGCCAAGAATCAGATCGAAGCCAGCTTTATCATGGGGCAGGACTCCATCTTTTACCAGGCCATGCTGCTCGGCCAGTTTGCGACCGTGGCAGACTGGAAATTGCTCGAGAAGTACGTGGACAGCATCCGAGCGGTGACCAAAGAGGACGTGATGCGCGTGGCAAAGGAGTATTTCAACGAGGACAATCGGACGGTGGGTGTTCTGGTGCCGGTGAAAAATTGATTGCGGAGTAAGGAGCTTGCCCCGTTAGTGATTCGTCATCACAGGACAACTATTTACGAGAGGCATGCGAATAGCGCAGTTCAGAAAAAAATGTTTTTGCTTCACTTTATTCTCTAACGGGGTGAACGGAATGCGGAATAGAAGACGAACCTATGACTCAATAATTATAGTAGTGTTGTTGATGCTGATTGTCGCCCCGGCAGCGGCCTTTGCAGCCGAGCCGCTCGGCAAGCGCATTGTGCTCGACAACGGAATGATCCTCCTCCTATCTGAAAAACATGACATCCCCATGGTCACGATAAGCATGGCGATCAAGGCGGGGAGCATGGTTGAGCCAGCGGACAAGCCGGGACTGGCATCGATCACGGCGTCGCTCCTGACGCAGGGGACGGCAACGCGTACGGCAAGCCAGATCAGCCGCGAGATCGATTTCGTGGGAGGCTCTCTTTCGACCTCGGGCGGAGACGACTTCGCGTCAGCAAGCCTCCGGGTGCTGAAAAAGGACCTGCGCACCGGCCTTGATCTGCTGTCCGATGTTCTTCTGAACCCGGTCTTTGACCAGAAGGAGATCGACCGCAAGGTCAAGGAGACCCTGGCCGAGATCCAGCGGCAGAAGGAAGAGCCGGACAGCATTGCGGGAGATGCATTCGCAAAAATGGTCTTTGGAGACCATCCCTACGGAAAAACCAACGATGAGGTAGCGGCCTATCTGCCGAAGCTGGTCCGCCAGGAGGTCATCGATTTCCATGCAGCACGGTACAGCCCGAACAATACGATCATCGCCATGGTCGGCGACGTGGGCGAGCAGGAGATCACCCAGCTGTTGAACGCGTATTTCACGTCCTGGAAAAAAAAGGAACAGCCACCGCAACCAACGGCACAGCCGCCGCTCAGGGAAAAGACGGCCGTACAGAAGATCGACAAGAATATTACTCAGGCAAATATTGAGATGGGGCA
>Ga0102851_10002951_pt1 | contig 10445 bp, 6 predicted proteins | sample Mud3Dept3metaG_FD_79558 | JGI IMG/M metagenome (GOLD analysis project Ga0102851, IMG submission 79558) | Freshwater wetland microbial communities from Ohio, USA, analyzing the effect of biotic and abiotic controls - Mud 3 Core 4 Depth 3... | ecosystem: Environmental > Aquatic > Freshwater >...
CGCTCTTGCCCGCGCCGGCGTCCGGTCCGCCGCGCGCGTCTTCCGCAGCGGCGCTCTTGCCCGCGCCGGCGTCCGGTCCGCCGCGCGCGTCTTCCGACGCGGCGCTCTTGCCCGCGCCGGCGTCCGGTCCGCCGCGCGCGTCTTCCGCAGCGGCGCTCTTGCCCGCGCCCTTGCCGACGTCATCGCTCGTGCGTGCTTGCTCGAACTGGTTGTTGGCCGCCGTGGGCCGCGTGTTGCCCTTCGCGCCGCTCGCGCGCTCCGGCGCCGCGCTCGGACGCGAGCCCGCGCCGCCGCCCGCGCCGCCGCCATCGCCACCGAAGCTGCTGCTCGTCGACGACGACTTCACGCTTCCGCTGCTGCTGCCGGTGAAGCCCGCGCCGCCACCGGCGGCGCCGCCGCCTGCAGCGCCGCTCGCACTACCTGCGCCACCGCCGCCCGCGCCACCGCCGCCACCACCACCGCCGCCGGGTGCGCCGCCACCACCGCCGCCACCGGCCGCGGCGGGCGCCTTCGACTGCTTCGGATCCTTGGCCTTCTCCTCCGCGATCGCGCCGAGCTCTCCCGCGCCGGAGCCCGAGACCTGGGTCGCCGGCGAGTTCGCCACGTTTATCGTGATCGACGAGGCAGAGATCGTGATCGTCGCACCCGCCTTGAAGCCGAACGCCGCGCCCGTGTGGGCGAGCATCTGCAGCCCCTTCATCTTGAGCGTCTGACCAAGGCCCATCTTGAGGGCCTTGCTGTGCATGATCACGTTGTCCTTCGCCTTGACCGTGATGTCACCCGCACACTCGATCTTGACGAGCTTGCCGACGCTATCGAGGACGATCTGGTTCTTCTTCGTCTTGTCGACGATGATCACCTTCTCGGCGCCCTCCTTGTCGTCGAAGATCACGCGGTGACCGGAGCGTGACTTGATCAGCTTCGTCTGGTTCTTGCCCGACGCGTTGACCTCGACGGGCTCCTGCTGCTTGCTCCACAGCGACCCGATCACGATCGGGCGACCGATGTCGCCATGCTCGAACACGACGAGCAGCTGGTCATCGACCTCGGGGAGGACGTAGGTGCCGCGCTCGGGGCCGCCCATCGGGATCGCGATGCGCGCCCACGACGACTTCTCCTCGGTGTTCATCCAGGGGAGCTTGATCTTGACGCGAAACCCCGGATTGCCGTCGCCCTCCGCATTCTCCACGACGATCGCGAGATGCACGCCGCGCAGCTTATGCGCGCGGACCGAGCTCGGCATCATCTGATCGATGGGGGAGAAGGTCACTCGCTATCCAATCTTGATCGTCGGTGCGTCGTAGTTGCTCGGCGAGCTCGAGGTGATCTTGCCCGCGGAGCTGCCCTCGAGCGTCACGTCACTGCCGGCCTTGAGATCGAACGTCGTCTTCGCGTTGATCTTGATGTTCTTGCCCGCCTCGACGGTGAGCTTGCCGTCCTTGCACGTGATCTCGAGCTTGCCCTCCATCGTCGAGATCGAGACACCCTCGGTGCCCGCCATCGGAGGCTTGTAGACGGCACAGATGTTCGGCCCCGCGCCGTCCTTGGCGAAGTTCCCGATGCCGACCATGTTCTTGCCGGTCTTGTCGGCGAACACGACCTTCGTCTTGGCCGTGTCGTCGAGGATCAGGCGCGCGCCCGCGCGGCTCCGGTAGCCGCGGAAGTTGTTCTTGCCGTCCTCGTTGGGCTCCGGCGAGAAGTCCGGCGTGCTCCACGCGCCGCCGAGGATCACGGGCTGCGAGAAGTCACCGGCGATGAACATCACCACCACGACATCATCGATGTCGGGGAGCACGTACCACCCGAACTTCTGGCCACCCATCGGCGTGGCCAGCTGCGCCCAGTGCGACTCGTCGACGTCGCCGGCGTCGAGCCATGGCAGGCGGACCTTGATCCGATCGAGGTTGTCGGGGTCCTTGTTCTGCGAGACCACCCCGTAATACAGGCCGTGGTGGACCTTGTCGTGTGACTCGCTCGGAGTTCCTCCCGCGCGCACCGCTAGCCCCCTTCTGCGTCACGCGCGAGCTTGAGGTGCGTGACGGTGCCTCCGACCGTGCGACGGTGGGTGATGCCCATGACGTAGTAGTTGCCGTTGAACGGGTCCGATCCACTCGAGTTGGCCTTGATCATGACGGTCTTGCCGAGGTCGAACTCGGCGTTGCCCGTCACCTCGGCCTCGCCCGTCATGTACGTCAGCGCGAGATCGGTGAGCCGCCCCTCGGCGAGCGCGTCCGCCTCTTCCTTGCTCCAGATCGGCTGGTCGACCGTGAACGAGTCTTCCTTGCCGTGCTTGCCGGCACCGCCCACCGCGTTCCTCGACCCGAGCGGCGAGCTCTTCGCGGAGGCCTCGCCCGTGATCAGCTCCTTGGTCTCGGGATTCCAGCCCTTGACGGTGACCTTCTTGACGATGCCGGCCGAGCTCATCCGCGGCGAGAACGACCGAAGCTGGACGTCGCCGTCCTTGTCGACCTCGAGCGTGAGCCCCGAGCTCGCCGACAGGTCGGGCTTCTGGACGAAGATCTCGTCACCGACGCACCACACGTGACAACCGAGCCGCGCCGCGCGCATGCGGAGGAACTCGAGGTCGGTCTGGTTGTGCTGGTAGACGTGCTTGTAGGTGATCGTCTTGTCGTGCTTCCACTTCAGGGACAGTCCGGCGCTCGACACGACCTGCTTGAGGATCTGCTCGTCGGTCTTGTCCGTGAAGGTCACCGACTGCCGCTTGCGCAGCAGCATGTGCATCTTGTTGACGGCGCGGATCAAGATCGTGGTCAGGCCGCCGCCCTTGTAGCTCGGCTCGAGGCCGACGATCTCGCCCTTGAAGATGCTCTTCGGGGTGGAGCCCGTCTTGATCTCGACCTCGTCGCCGATCGCCTTGGACGAGTAGGTGTCCCCCTGGTTCGTCAGGACGATCGAGGCGAGGTCCGGCTGGAACATGTCGCGTTCGATCGTGAACGACTGCAGGTGGTCATCGGACACCTCCTCTCCGCCGAGGAGGATGTCGACGTTAGGTGCGGCGGCTGGCACGGCTAGCCCTTGGCCTTGGCCATCGAGACCACGTCGGCCTCTTTGAGCTTCACCGTGCAGGTGGCGCGCAGCGCGACGCCGGTGCTGGAGAACATCGTGTACTTCGTCTGCAGCATCTCGATCACGCAGTTGAACTTCGGCATCCCGCCGTCGCCCCACGTGACCTGGCACAGCGGCGGACGGCGCTTGTTCTCGTCGGCCGACGTCGGCCGCATGACCGACGCCATGGTCTCGAGCTTGCCGACCAGGGCGGCGACCGACCCCTTGCCGCCGCTCTTCGACGTATCGCCCTCGGCCTCGTAGCCATCGAACAGGAGCTCGACGCTCATCGTGCGCCCCTCCGCGCCGGTGAACTCGAGCTGGATGCCCGTTCCGCCGCTCGGCTTGGGCGTCGCCGCGTTTCCGGTCGCCGACTGGTTGGCCTGGTTGACCTTCTTCCAGGGCACCGTCTTGTCGATCTGCAGCTCCTTGGGATTGTACTGCGCCGAGACCTCGATCTTGGGACCGTCGAGCGTGGCGATCGTGAGCTTGGATTTGGCGCGTTCAAAACTCATAGGTGGGGCTCCCCATTACGAACCGTTGCGTGCACGTGCGACGTCCATCATCGTCAGGATCTGGCGATAGACCTCGTTCGCCGTCTTGTCGATGTCGACCGGAGACTTGCCCCCGTCATCCCCGCTGGTGTTGCCGGGGGCGGCGGCCGCCGCGGAGGTGGTGGGCGCCGTGCGCGCCGATGCGGCGTCGTGACTGGCGGGCGCCGCGTTGACGAGCGTCATCTCGGCCATCGAGATGCCGTCCGAGTTGCCGCTGCGATCCTCGAGCATCTTGCGGGCAGCGGTCTCGAACCACGACGGGATCTCGACCTCGCCGCCGCCATGACGACCCGCGGGCCGCCCGGTCCGCACGAGCTCCTGCGCCGCCGTCGGCGCACGCGCGATCGGCGACTGCGACTCGCGCACGGCGCCCGACGAGGAGGACGACGACGACGACGATGCCGACGCCACAGCCGCGGGCGCGTAGGCGGCCGGCGACACGTACGATCCGAGTGCCTCGCCTGCGCGCGCGGACAGCGCGCCGAGACCCGGCCGACCGTCGACCGCGATCATCGGCTCGAGATCGCTCGGGGCACCGGGACGACGAACCGGGCGGCGTCCCGACAGCGCGTAGGTGTGGGCCGTGCCGGTCGACATCGGCTCGGCGTTCATCCCCGTGAGCGTCATGCCGTCGGTCGCGTAGACGACGGGCAACACATCCCACGCCGTGGCGGCACGCTCGTATGCGGACGTCGGCGCCTCGTCACCGCGACCGGCGAGCGCGAGCGCGCGCGCCGCGCGAGATGCCGGAGACCAGGTGCGGCCGGTCGACGACTGGCTGAGCGCGACGTAGAGCGCATCGAACCGGGCGCGGCGCGACGCGGGAACCAGCGCCGCGGCGGCGCCGAGCACGTCCGCCTCGGCGGGCTCGGACATGCCGGGCTCGGCACCTCCGACGCTCGGCATCTGCATCGACATCATGGACGCGCGGCGGTCACCACTCGCGGAGAGCTCACCCGCGGAGAGGTTCTGGCCGTCGCGTGCCGCGCCGTCACTCGAGGTCGCGAACGGGTGCTCGCCGAGCGCCGCGTACGTCCCGATCTCGGCGACCGCCTGCGCGGCGAGCAGCTCGAGCGCTGCGAGCGGCATCGACTGCAGCCCATCCGGCGAGGCCGCGTGGAGGCCGAGTGCGGCGACGGTCGCGGACGGCCACAGGAAGGCACCGCGCGGCGCACGCCGCTCGATCCCGAACGCCGCGCCGGGCGACGTGTACATCCGCGTCGGCGACGACGAATCGAAGGCGGCGATGTCGCCGCTCGCGGTGGGGTACGCCGTGGTGATCGCGGCGCGGGCCTCGGGCGACATCGCCGCGAGCTCGCTGCTCGTCGGGCGGCTCATCGCGCCACTCGACGTGCCGCTCATCCGGCCCTCGCGGCGATCGGCTTCGATCGCCATCGCCTGCACGAACGTGCGGTCGACGGCGCCCGCCATCGCGGAGAGGTGACCGGGGCCCGCGATCGCGAGCCGCATGGCCTGCGCCGCCTCGGCCGGACCGAGACCGTAGACCCGCGCCGCGAGCACGAGCTCGGGCGTGACGAAGTCGAGCGAGAGATCAGAGGCCGAGCGCTCCTGCGCCACGGACCAGCCCTGCGCGCGCTCCGCGAGCATGCCCGGCGAGCTCCACGACGCCATGCGCTCCGTCGGCGTCGCGGTGTCACCGAGCATCGGCAGGCTCATCGATTCGATCATCGCGCGCGCGGCGGCCGTGGTGATCGGCCCACTCTGGCCGGTCGAGATCGACGGCGCGTCGAAGCTCGGATGCGCGCCAGGCTCCATCGCCATCGTCCACGACAGCAGCGCGGTGCGCAGCGTCGTCAGCGGTTCCATCGCGGCAGCGGCCGGGCTCGTGGTCGGCGCAGCGCCGAGCTCGCCGGCGTCGCCGAATCGGCCATCCCGCAGGTCCGGCTCGCGCTCGACGTCGGGCGAGACGTACGTCGCATCGAAGCTCGGCGCCTCGCGCTCGATCGGAGCCGCGACGGCGTCGGCGGCGCCCCATGACGCCCACATCGGCGAGGTCGCACCGGCGACCTCCATCTCGTGCGCCTCGGGCGCGAGGAGACCGGCGAGGTACGTCGCGGACAGGCCCGCACCGAACAGCGAGCGAATGTCGAAGCTCGCGGCCGCCGGCAGCGGCAGCACGTGACGGAGCGCGGACGCGAACGGCGACGACGCGAGCTGTGCAGAGAGCCCCGCGCCGGGCGCCGACGGAGCCGCGTGCGCGACCGCATCGGCAAGCGTGTAGCGCTCGCCCTCGACCGTCGCGGTCTCCTTCGCGGAGACGGCGGGCGACGCGGCGGACGCGCGCTTGGATGCGGCAGCCGCCGCGATCTGGAGGAACACGTCGTCCGGCGTCTCCGCCGAATCGTCGAACCGCTCGGCGGGCGGCAGCGACGGCGACGGGATCCGCGTCGGCATCGACGACGACGGCGAGGAGGAATCCTGCACGAACGGCGCGCCCTGGATCGGCATCGTGGTCCGGGTCCGGACCCTCTCGGTGTCGAAGATCGGTGCGACGAACACCTCGCCCGGCGCCGCGGCGGCGAGCGCCTGCATGCGGAGCTGGGGCGAGCCGGCCGAGGCAGCCTGGAGGACGTCGAGCGACTGCGGCGTCGCGCCGGCGAACCGGGCGAGCCAGCGATCGGCCCACGCCACGTGAGAGAGCCCCGCGGGAGCCGCGGAGGCCGTTGCACCGAACGCGGTGTTCGCGGTCGTCGACGCGGCGGACATCCGCGGCGCGCCCGACGGTCCGACGAGCCACGGCAACGTCGGGACGCGAGCCTCGGCGGGCGCGCGCGTCGGCGCGGCCTGCGGCGCGATCATCGATGCAGCCGGGCGAACGCCGGCGAGCTGCGCGGGACGGTCCGCGATCCCCTGCGCGCGATCGACGGCGGCGACGAGCCCACCGAGCCCCGCGGGCATCATCAAGCGCGGGCCCCGGGTCGCCTCGAACGGCGTGTTCGTTGCGGCGCTGCGCGCGAGCAGCTCGGCGGTGCGCAGGATGTCGTTGAGCTCGGTGACGGCCTGCATCGCCCGCTCCGGGCGGTGCGCGAGGAACGCGGCGAGCTCGGGCGGCAGCCCGGCGATCGCGGCGGTGACCTCGGCCGACGGACGGTACTCGGGGAGCGCGGGCGGAGCCACCGCAGCCGCCGCGTCGATCGCGGCGGTGCGCGCATGGGCTGCGGCCTCGGTCCGCGACTGCTCGTGCAGCCGCTGCGCGCCGCTGCGCTGCGCGATCTTGTCTTCGATCCGCGCGCGCTCGACCTGCGCGCGCTCGATGTTCTGCATGCGCTCGGCCTGTGCCTGGCGCTGCTGGGTCTCGGTGACCTGGCCGCGATCGGCCGTGCGCTGGCGAAGCTCGGCCTCGATGCGCTGTACCTGCGCGGGCGTCTCCTCGACGCGCGCGGGCGTGGGCTCGCTGCGCGCTGCGCTCTCGCGCTCGGCCGACTGCCTCGCGACCCGCTGGAGCTCGACGATCTTCGTGCGCTGCTCGGCGTAGCGATCCGCGAGCTGGCTCGGCGACAGCCCATCCGTGTGGTCGGCGACGTGCGGCGCGGCGATGCTCTCCGGGCGCGGCGCCGGCGGCGTCACGAGCTCGGGCGCGTACATCGACGACCGGGTCGGCGCGACCTCGCCCGCGGTACGCGGGACGGCCGCGCGCTCGAGCATGGTAGTCAGCACGGCGCGCAACGCCGGGCTGATCCGGCCCACGGTCGCGGTCGTGCCCGACGGCGTCGAGACCATCGGCGCCACGGTGCGCGACATCAGCTCGGCGGCCTGCACGGCGGCGAGCGAGACGAGGGGCGAGTACGCCTCGCCGCGGCCACCGCCGTCGTACGATCCGCCGTACCCGATACCCGCGATCGACTGCGTCGGCGTCGCGATCGACAGCGACGGCGCGACGTACTCGTAGAGCGCCGACGGCATCGCCGGCTGGATGGCGTCGCGGGGCGGCGCGGGCACGTACGTCCCACGCGTGGTCAGCATCGTCGGTGCGGGCGCTTGCTGGGCGGCGGCGTGGCCACCGACCTGGCGCGCGGCGGCCATCCAGTCGAGCTCGTCCTGGTACCACGGCCGCGGGAACACCCACGACACCGCGCCACCTTCGCGCTCGCTGGCGCCGGAGCGCGCGTACTGGCTGAACAGGCGCAGCGACGCGGAGCGCTGCGCGGTCTCGATCCACGGAGCGACGAGCCGATCGACGAAGGTGAGCGAACGCATCGAACGCACGCGACTCGCGCTGGCCTCCGGGGCCCAGCGCTCGACGTGGCGATCCGCTGCATGCAACGCGCCCCCACCACCAAGCGTATGGAAGGGCGGCGCCGCAAGGGCTGCGGTCAGTGCGCGTGGTTCAGGGGTCGTCTGATTGGCCATCGGTTACGAACGCTCCTCGCCTCAGCCAGCCCCGAACTTGATTCCTTCGTGCGCGATCTCGAGCGTCTCGATCGACAGCTCGCTCTTCGACGCGTCGAACTCGGCGATCTCCCACTTGCACGGCCAACCTCGGAAGAACGTCCAGGTCGCGACCTCTTCGAGCTTCGTGTTGAGCTGGATGATCTTGCCGGTGTCGATGCGGACCATCTTCCCGCCGAGCCACTGCTCGCGCCAGGTCAGCAGATCCGACGAGCCCGTGAAGCCCTGCTTGAGCACGATGTTCGACCACTTCGTCGCGCCGAGCAGCTGGAACGTGGTGTCGTTGGCGCCGCCCTCGCGCACCGGCACGATCTCCGTCTCGTACTTGAGCCCGCTCACGCTCTTGAAGAACGCGGCCGCGGGCTTGCCGCCGCCGAGCCCGAGCTCGACCTTGAAGCAGAATACCGGTAGGGGGTCTTTGCGGTTCGCAGAAACATTCGCCATCGGTGCTCCTAGGTCGGTGCTGGACCGGACATCGTCTGGGTTAGCGAGATCATGATGAACTCGGCGGGGCTCACGGGAGCCACGCCGATGTCGCAGATCAACATGCCGCTATCCACTTGTTCGGGAGGATTGGTCTCAGCATCGCATTTTACGAAGAAGGCCTGCTCGGGATTCCCTCCCACGAGCATCCCTCGGGTGTGGAGATCCGAAAGAAAAGCGGTGGTTCGGTCCCGGACCATGGCCCAGGTCCGGTGATCGTTCGGCTCGAACGTGATCCAGGCGAATCCGGCCTCGAGCGACCGGCGTAACATGATGAAAAGACGACGAACCGAGATGTAGCGCCACTGGGGATCGGATGACGCGGTGCGTGCCCCCCAGGGGCGGATCCCGCGCTGGAGGCGGAAGGTATTCACCGCCTCGGCGTTCAAGATCCCGATGTGATCCTCGGTCACCCGAAGGGATACATCCTCGGCCCCCTCGATCTCGAGGTTCGCGGGAGCGTGGTGGACCCCGTTCAGGTCCTGGCGGGCGTAGAGCCCTGCGAGGTACCCGGAGGGCGGCATGACCTTGAGCTTGTCGTCGATCCCGACCGCCCGCAGCCACGGCCAGTAGTACGCACAGAACGAGGAGTCCGTCCGCCGGCGCCAGCGCCGGACCCACTCGATGTCCTTGCTCTGCGGGATGTCGAGGATCGTGAACCGATCCTTCTGGTTCTCGCAGACGCTGATCATCATGTCCTGGAGCCGCTGCGCCTTGAGCTCGCCGGCCGGCCCGGGCTCGCGGTCGTAGAACTTCATCGCATCGGGCGCGAGGAGCAGCGCGATCTCCTCGTTGGCGGCCAGCGCCGCGAGGCCTGTGCGCTGTCCGGGTCCCAGATCGTGCCCGGTGAAGTCCTCGGGCGTCAGCGCCTCCATGCCGTCGCGTCCGCCCGAGAGCCGCGTCATCGGCAGCGCCTCGGGCAGGTTGTGCGGCACCGGCGACTTGGTCTCGAGATCCTCGAGACGCACGAGCCGGCTCCGCTGCGAGACCACGCGCGGTGCGTAGTTCCGCGACGACGGATGCATCTGCAGGCCCTTGAAGACCTCGCGGCGATCCTTCATCGCGACGTGGATCTCGAAGGTCAGCACCTCGATGTACGTCGGCGCCGCCGCGCGGTGGCGCCGGTTGACCGGGGTCGAGGTCGACCACTTGATCAGCTTGTCCTCGATCTCGGTGATCACGATGAAGTCGGAGTTCTCGCGATCGTAGATCCGGACCAGCGATCCGACCTCGAAGCCGCGCGTGACATTGACGTGGGCCTCGCCCGAGCCAATGTCGAGATCACGGGTGAGCAGCGCCTGTGCTCCCGGCGTATGCACGCAGCGGAACCAGATCAGGTTTCCCCACGTGCCCTCGTTGAGCGCGCGGATCTTGAGCGACGGCTTGCTCCAGTCGTCGGCCTGGACGTGCTCGGCGCACGACGCGTGCTCCATCTGCGGGTCTTCGCCGTGCGGCGCGTTGTGCGCGACGCGGACGACCCAGCAGTCGGTGCCGCCGTTGCGGAAGAAGCCGTGGACGGACTCCGACGTGTACGACTCCGACGAGTAGCCGAAGATCTCGAGGAACTCGTCCCACGTCGTGAGCCGCGTCGGCTCGTTCATCGGGCCCTTCTGCGTGGTCCCGACGAAGCCAGCGATACGCGTGTTCGCGATCGACATCGGTGGTGGGGCCACCGTGTCGAAGGTCTGGTAGATGCCAGGTGCTCGGGGGTCTGCGGACGGTCGCATGCGCATGGTCAGTAGCCTTGCCAAGAAGTCATCGAGGACTCGGTCGTCCGAAGTCAGCGACGTCGCGCTTCGTTGATCTCGCGGTTGACGCGCGCGATCTCACGCAGCCAGACGTGACGTTCTTCGTGCTCCATATCGAGGATGTCGTCGATCGACCAATGAAAGTGGTACGCGATGTAAGCGATCTCTTGGTACAGCTGCTCGC
>Ga0102851_10002952_pt1 | contig 10443 bp, 9 predicted proteins | sample Mud3Dept3metaG_FD_79558 | JGI IMG/M metagenome (GOLD analysis project Ga0102851, IMG submission 79558) | Freshwater wetland microbial communities from Ohio, USA, analyzing the effect of biotic and abiotic controls - Mud 3 Core 4 Depth 3... | ecosystem: Environmental > Aquatic > Freshwater >...
GCATGGGCCTCAATCATCACCTCCACCGTGTCGGCAATCAGGTCCCGGCTCGGCAGAACGTAGCGCATCGAGGTCCCGCCCTCAGCCTCCCCATCTACCACATGCACCGTATTGAATTCCAAGGGAGTCCCCCCTGCCATGCGAACCCCGGCCTTCACTGCCCCCGAGACCTTGTCGAGGTGTATGTTCTCAGGAGCAATTTCCTCCCAACTATTGACAACCGCAATCAGCGGTCGTTCAATTTCCTCATCAATGATCCCTGCCCCCTTAAGCCAGCTTCGCTGCGGGGCTCGTTCCACTCCGTCAAATCTCTCTTTGCTTTTCTGCTTCATGACGCGCCTCCTCTGTGAGAGCAAGTATTGGAATAGTTCTTCTATGTTATTTGGAAATCAAAGGGTTAGGTGAGATATTATAATTTCATGGGAAGGTGTCCCCATTCTTCGACCATCTCTGTGACCCTGAGAACCCGGTTGAATTTAGCATCGGGAGGAGTCGTATCGCTGATGCCCAGAATGAACCGGTCGCCGGGGGCAATCTCTTGAAAAAGACCTTTCATGAATCTTTCGAACTCTTCATCTGACATACAGTCTTCCAGAAAGGCCACCGCCGGAATCCCTCCGAAAATCGTAACTTTACCCTTGAAGGCCTTTTTAGCATCGCTGACTGTAACTTTCGTCATAGGCTGGGGGCAAAAAGACTCTGCAATGTCCATTCCAGTCTCCGGGAGCAGATCCAGAAGCCCTTTGTTCTCTCCATCGCAATGGCAGAGAAGGAGCTTCCTCTTCGCGTGGAGCATTTCTGCAAATCTTTGCAGATAAGGCATGATATGTTCCTTAAAGAAGGGGGGATAGGTGATCATATCATCGAAGTTGGCTCCAGAGAAAATGACCTCCGCGGGTGAATCAACGAGTACGTTGAAAATCTGATCGAAATATGGCTCCATGTCTTCACAAAGCTGGCGCATCTCATTCGGATGATCATACATCTCGAGATAAAAATGAGAAGGATCCATAAATTCCTTCAACATGTGGTGCATGGGGCTGGCGGACTCATTGGCAAAAGCCACTGCCATTCCTTTGTCCCCAACCTTCTTCCAGAACTCGAGATAATTGTCATAATCCGGAAGAATCTTCATATTTCCAAAAATATAACCCACAACCTTATAGTCTTTAGGCTCTTTGATGACATATTTCGAGATCCAGGGCGTTGAAACTCCACCCAGCTTCATCTCCTCGGTGTACCGCGTTGTGCAGGATACAGACCCTACAGGGGTGTGATAAATCACACAGGTGGAGTCGCCTTCCTGTTTTACCTCCCTGTCCACACCAACAAATTCTGGCCTGTACGCCATTCCCCAGAGGCGAAAGACCCCGATTCCCCGATCGATGTTATCCTCAAGTGAACGGACATTTAGAAATTCGGGTATGACCTTGTGGTACCCCCCACCGATGTCATCAGCAATTTCATCCAGCGTTGCGTCTTTGGCGTATCTTGCAGGGAGTGTTTCTTTCATAGAGTTGGAGTTGTGCCAGAGATCAATGCGGGGGGCCCAGGGAAGCTGGTCTGCCCATTCACCCCGGGCTGCTTTGAGCATTCGTTCTTTATGAGTCATTTCTTTACGTCCTGGGTCATCTGAGTTCTCGTGGGTCATGAGACGAGTCCAGGGCCAAACTGCTGGTTCCAGCCCTGGACTCGATTGATCCAGTGATCCGAAGAGCTAGGATAGGTCTCACAAAATGAAATAACCGCTATTTCTTCTTTGCCCGATATTCTTTGACGACGACCTTCATCTTATCGACCCACACCTGAGCACTTTCAGCCACTCTCACATTCTTTGTTGCTTCCCGGAAGGCTTCCTTGTCAACATCGTAGATCTGACAACCCTTCCCTTTAAGTTTATCAAAATAGGATTGTTCGTTCTTCGCGTACCAGTCCGCATATTTATGAGCAGCCTCCTGGACAGATTCCGTTATGATTGTTTTAACCGCCGGTGACTGTTGCTGCCACCAAGGCTCATAGCAAATAATGGCCTCAAGCTCCATGAGATGCCCGGTTTTCATCACGTGCTTGGCCACATCGTACCAGGCTTCATCGAAAAAAGTAGCAGTGGGGTTCTCAACACCCTCTACCACTTTGGTTTGCAACCCAGTAAACACCTCGCTGAATGGCATCGGGGTCGGGTTGAGTCCCATGGCTTTCATGGTGTCAATGTACACATTGATATTAGGGACGCGCAATTTGAGGCCCTTGGTTTCACCGGGATTTCTAAAGGGCCGGACGGCAATCATATTTCTGTGCCCCCGGTACATCACACTGATAGCCCTCCGTTTTGTTTTTTGAGCAACAGCATCAAGGATCTGTTGTCCGAGGGGTGTCTTTTCAAAAATGTAGAAGTATTCGTCAGCGTTATCAAACAGAAATGGGTTGGTCAAGTTGACAATCGGATCAAGGTAAGCCATGGACATGATATCTTCATACATCATGTGGGGTGTTCCTAATGCCAGGGCCTCGAATTGTTCCCGCCAGTCTCCCAACTGAGAACCCGGGTAGTTTGCAATGATGATTTGCCCTTTGCTTTTCTCTTTGACCAGGTTTATAAAAACCTGGACCGCCTGCGCATCATCAGCCCCGCCCGCAGCCAATACGTGTCCAAGCTTGAGTTCCATCTTCGGAATGTTCTGAGCCGAGGCAGACATTACTCCCATGAAGACAACAAGAGAGACGAGCACAAAGATCAATCGCTTTTTCTCGAATAACGTTCCCATGATTATACCTCCTGAGGTACATTGCTCCGACTATCCGGAGGATCGTTACAACTGTTAAATCTGACTATTCATCACCGACACGATCTCAAACAAACCTAAACGTAGCATCTCATTCGAATCTCAGCGAAGCACCATCACCCCCTTTCGCCATCCTGTTCCCCCGCGAACAGATGATCCTGTCTCCCTTACCCATCCATGCAGCCTCAACGTCTGTCTTGTGGTTCAGAGGAGAAAGGCCGACCGTGTAATCCTATCGACATTACCAGGAAACCCCATCCTCTGGAAGGAGCTTCACTTATACAATCTCACCAAGGTCATCCCGAAAGCTGGCCAAAAGGTGATCAAACCAAGAATTGCAAGCCCCAGCATAAGCGGGATAATGACAGCATTCCAGGCTTTTGCCAGTGATATTTTGGCGATCTCGGCTGTGATGCTCAAGCAGAAACAGACCGGCGGAGTCAAAAGCCCCAGCATCAAATTAAATACCATGATAAGTCCGAAATGGATGGGATCAATACCCAATGCCTTCGCCACCGGGAGCAAAACAGGTACCGTCATTAGAGTGGCTGGAGTAGAATCCATACACATGCCGAGGATAAGAAACAATATATTCACCAAAATCAAAAATACATACTTATTACCACTGATCGAAAAGAAAAAAGACATAATGGCACTTGGGATCTTATAGACACTCAGCAAATAAGCTAACAGCATAGTCGTCCCTATCAGGATCATCACCGCTGCTGTGGCTAATCCCACCTCCGCCATAAGCTGAGGAATATCTCTCAGTTTGAGAGTCCTGTACACAAAAAATCCAATAATGAAAGAATAGACTACGGCGATCGCTGCAAGTTCGGTGACGGTAAATATGCCTAAAAAGATACCCCCTACAAGGAAGATGGGCATGACCAAGGCGAAAACGCTGTTCCAAAATGTTTGCACGATTTGCCGGAATGACACTCTCCCCTTAATAGGAAAGCCTCGACGCCTCGCTACCACGTAGGCATAACTCATCAGTGATAAACCCAAGACGACTCCTGGAATAGCTCCGGACATAAACAGGTCCAAAATGGATACCTGGGCAGCAACCCCGTATATCACGAAAGGGATACTGGGTGGAATAATAGGGCCAGTCACTGAAGCGGCAGCCGTGAGAGCTGCGGCAAAATCCGCTGGGTATCCTTCCTCCTTCATCGCTGGGATAACGATTGAACCGATGGAAGTAGCATCAGCCACTCCCGAACCTGAGATGCCGGCAAAAAACATGCTGGCCCCCACATCGGTCATAGCGAGGCTCCCGTGAATGTGACCAAAAAGCGAATTAAAAACGTTGATGATACGCTGCGTCATCCCCCCCTGGCCCATGAAGGCTGCAGCAAGGAGAAAAAAAGGGATCGCCAGCAGTGGGTACGAGTACATACCGCCTATCAGTCGTTGAGGAAGCAGTGTAAAACTGACGCCCCCGCCTACCATGATGCCAGAAAACGCGGAGAGCCCAACCGCCACAAATATGGGTGCCGCCATGAAGGAAAGGGTAAAAAACACCACTCCCATGACTATAGTAATTACCATGCCACAACCTCCCCGTTACCTCTGAGTCCAGGCACGTTTGGCCTTCCGATATTACTTCCTCTTTAAATCCACAGAGGCCGCCTCAAGAGTAAAAATGATCATTAGAAAAAAACCGACAGGAACTGCCGAGTAAAGCATGCCCATAGATAGTTTCGTACTGGGAGATACATAGCCCCATGTCAAGGCGGAAAACTTATAGCCGAAATACACCATGGGCACATAGAAAACTAAACACAGAGCAAAAATAATACCGAGCAAGGTTCGCTTTGATTTCCCAGATAACCTTGACATAATGAAGTCCATGCTAATATGAGCTCCCCGTCTGCTCAATACAGCTCCACCCAACATGGTTACCCACATCATGGCAAAAATAGAAATCTCCTCAGGCCAGCGCAATGATGCGTGCAGCACATAGCGGTAGAAGACCTGGAGCACATTAGAAACAATCATAAGAAGAACCAGCAGACCGATTGTCCAGTAAAGTACACGTTGAATCATATCCAAAAGTTTTCTTAAGAATGTATCATTGTGCATAATAAGACTGCTGTCCGACCTCGGCTCATCAGAATGCTCCATCTTATTCTCCATGTGGTTCTTGAAGACCTCCCGGGCCAATATTCTGTTTTTTAAGCGTAAGAATTCTGTAAAGTTTGGAAGACACCCACTCGGCTTGGAAACAATGGCGTTATGAAGTGGGTGCAATCCTCCACAGATCACAAGTCCCTACGTATCCGATGATTTCGTTTTGGGTCTTCCGGCCTGACGCGACTTCCAAGATCAGCTTGAAAAGCTCCTCTCCCACATCCCTGAGGCGGGTAACCGCCGCGTCAATATCCACCAGATAATCGAGGATGTCCGGGTACTGCTGGTAATGATCCTTCCTGGCAGTTATCTTGATGACAGGCACAAAAGGAAACCCGTACGGTACGGCACATTCGGTTGAATAGGTGATGACATTGCAGCCCGCCGCTGCCAACCCTGCCAAGGAGACCAGATCACTTCCCGGTGTGTCCACGAAAAACAGGCCCTTCCCCTGGGCTCTTTCTCCGTACCCTAGGACTTCCGTTAAGGGGGTCGTCCCGCCTTTGCGAATAGCACCTACGGCCTTCTCCTCAATGGAACTCAACCCGTCTTTAATGTTTTGAGGATCGGGGTTGGCGCCAAAGAAGTTTAAGCCGGAATTTCTCAGGACGGTCTCGTAATCTTGAACCACTTTGATCATTCTTTGTTTTACGTCATTATTGACGGCTCTGGCTGCTATCCGTTGCTCAGCCCCTATGACCTCGGGTGTCTCACTGAAACCGCCTGACCCTCCATTCTTGATGATGATATCGAGAGCCGCACCTTGGGCAGCATTGGTCACCGGGCCGGAAAGCGGAGTGGACCCGCCACACTCCACACCATGACGCAACATGGAAATAGGCAAGGACTGTCGCTTGATTCGGGATGCATCGCCTGCCATCTGGCGAGCCCGGTTGATCCCCTGGGACAGCGCCGTCATCAGCCCTCCCGCCTGGTGTATGGAACAAATCTCAACCGGTTTTTTCGCTTCGGCGATCGCATCGGCAATAGCCAGGGGATCAAGGCAAGGGTCTACGCAGCCCGCGCTGACCACAAGTACAGCAGCCAAATTGGGGTTTTTTCCCAGATTGACGAGTGTGCGAAAAACAATTTCCTTGTCCGGTGAGATGAGTGCGCAGTTCTCCCGATGGGTAAACGCCACGCAACCATTTACCTCTCGAGCAATCCGGTTGGCTGCGTCCGATGTACAGACCCCGTTTGAAATGATCCCGACATGGTTCCGTGTGCCCGCCAATCCATCCTGGCGGAGATAGCCGAAGAATTCCATCATGCTTCCCCCAGTGGTGAGTAGATATATGCAGGTTTTGGGTGTGACCAGAGACAAACCGTGCCCCCCAAACTCACCGAGCGGAAGCTGGGGAAGCCATTCTTTCCGGAAGTCGACGCGCCCCGGTCTACTGTAAACGTTTATACCGCCTTCCGGTCATATTGTGGACGTGGACATGTTGTCCGGGTTGAATTCCTCCCGTCGCAACACCGATTACTACCCCATCCTTCATGATCTCTTCGCCGGACCGCACAGTCGCGACACTGAACTTATGCTGGTAGGGAATGGACTCTTCCAACTTCACGTGAAACAGATGTCCTTCACTACGAAGGTCCAACTCAAGCCCGGCTTCCAAATCAGTCAATGCAATGGCGACATTATCTTGCGGTGCTAACATCATAGCCCTTGTTTTCATCACTATTCCCAATCCCATAGTAATTTTCGAACTATGTTACCTATCAAAAAGAATCTGTCAAGCAAAATCTTTAAGCCTATTAAATTCTGCCATAAAAAGAATGAAGAGCAATGGGCAGTAGGGTAGATATGTTCTTGAGATGGAGCGAATCCTCTGTTCCGTCTTTCCCCGCCAGAATTCAAAAGTTCAAGAAACCCTCTCTTTGCTCTTAATACGAAATGCCTGACATCGCACTGTCCTACAAAAGGAACTCCGGACAATTTCTTTCAATCACCGGTTTGAGCTGGTCAAGGGAATCTTCAAATGCCCTTAGGGTCTTCTCCCTTTCCCTGTCACCCATGGGTGAAGAAATGGAGAGCATGACCCTTCTCGGGGTGTAGACTCCGTGGTTCTTCAGCGCAAGGTTGAGTAAATCCCTTAAAGGCAAGGATGAACTCCAGTTTGCCCTGGCCGTTCTCAAATCCACCACTTTCTCGGACGAAAAATGGATGTTCATGAGTGAACCCATTCCCGTCATCTGACCCCTAATGCCTTTCTTATCGAAGACAGCTTGGATCTCCTTCTTCAAACGATCTCCAAATCTATTGATGCCAGAAATCAGGTGCCCATCGATCTCTTTCATGGCCGCAATCCCGGCAGCCATGGTGACAGCATTGCCATTAAACGTTCCCGAATGGTGCATAGGGTGCTCTCGCTTTGGCGAGAAAATCTCTATGATATCCTCTCGCCCCCCAAAGGCCCCTATGGGGAGTCCTCCGCCGATAATTTTCCCAAACGTGGTTAAGTCTGGTTTTACGCCAAAAATCTTCTGGGCTCCTCCCGAAGAAAGCCTGAAGCTGATGATTTCATCAAAAATAAGTAAGATCCCGGTCTGCCTTGTAACCTCCCTGAGAAACTGCAGAAACTCTGTCTTCGCGGGAACCATGCCTGTGACTCCCATGACTGGCTCAACAATGACGGCTGCTATTTCTTTTTCGTTCTCATGAATGATCCTCTTTGCAGTTTCAATGTCATTGAATGGTGTCACAAGAATGTCCTGCAGGATCCCTTGAGTTATTCCTTGGGTCTCTGGAACAGCAACTGGCCTTTCCAAGGGTCCAGCAACGGCGAGGTTCGGGGAAACGCTAATTTCCATCTGTTCAGTGTTGCCGTGAAACCCTCCTTCCATCTTAAGAACCTTGTTTCTCCCCGTGATAGCCCTGGCTGCCCGAATGGCATACATCACCGCCTCTGTTCCTGTGTTGCAGAATCTCACTCGATCCACCGAGTCAACCCGTTTGCAGATGAGTCGGCCCAGCTCATACTGACTCTGGGAAGGAGCGCCGAAAAGGATGCCTTGCTTCATCTGTCTCGAAATTGCCTGGTTCACCTTGGGATGAGCGTGCCCCAGAATCAGCACTGAATAATTGTTCATAAAATCGATATATTTGTTTTCATCAACGTCGGTTAAGTAACACCCCTTCCCTTGCAACATATAGATCGGATAGGGGTGGCTGTCCGTTGCGGATCGTGTGCTACCTCCTGGAAGAAATCGGCACGCAATGCGATCCAGTTTCTTTGAGTTCCTCGTTCGTTTCAAATATTCCTTTTCAATCTCTGTCTCTCCGTGAAGAACAAATGAACCCATTTTTTTCTCCCTTCCTGCGACACATACGAACCCTGGAGTCTATCGGCTGATCTGAAACTCACTGGCTCCATTGGATGATCATTGAGTGACAGCCTTTATTACTCCCCCTGGTTAGGAAGCGTCAGAGTTTGTTCATGCAATTCAGATATAGGGTGAAGCATCCGTAAACTGCAGACCCAGCTGATCCATCATTTCCTTCCTGACTTCTCGGTGCATCTCCAAGTATTCCTGCCCGGGTGTGCCAGTGGCTAAATCAAAGCATTCCTGAAATTTTTTGCCCACTGCCGGCGTTCGTATCTTGTCTTCGTATTTTGTCAGCAAATATTGCACCATCTTGTTGACTTCCTGCCGACTCCTCCCGGCAACAGCATGTGCCATCTCACTGGCAAAGCAGGCTTCGATCGGGCCCGTATAGTCCAATCCCACGCCTCTCGCCGCCCCACCCACTTCAATAGAGCCACCCGAAACAACGGAGGCGATGCACCAGGCACTGTGCTCATAGAAGAGCATTTTGGTCATTCCTCCCGCCGCTGAATAGCCGATGTTCACCACCGGCAAAGGACTGTGCCGGGTCACCGCCTGATTGAGAACACTCCGCGCCCAGATGGATTCACGAAGAGAGGAGACAACGAGGTCAAAATGGGTCGGAAACGGGTGCTGTACTGCCGCGCGTAAGACCAGCATATCCACCGGATTATACGCCGCTCCCACTACCGCAACACCCGCTGGACCACCCGCTAGCCCACCGATAATGATACCGTTTTCGCCGAAAATGGAGATACCCGCAGCAAGACAGTACGCAATCTTATTCAACGAGTCGAAATCAATTTTCAGCTCGTGCACTGTACCTATCTCCAATGCATCTGACTTGCGGATACCAAATTGGGACGCGGCAATATGCTCCTGAGCCCTTGACGCAGTGGTAATTCCGTTAACAATCGCCATCCCTGGACGACCGGCCCTCCTCATCGCTTCGCGGGTCAGCCACACCGCTCGGATGGACCCCTCCACGCCAAGGGGGCTATTAGCCATAATGGGACGTCCGTCAACAACCGTCAGACATGGAATCGTTATCGCGTCTGTGAATGGGCCGATGGCATGCGCCTTCACGGCCTGGAGGTAAATCCATTCACTGGACATCGGTGCTGAAGTGGGGCCCACCGAGCAGAATGGCGCTGTCTTGTCTTCGGGCCTACGCACTGGCACTGTTCTGGCGTCTTTATCCTCACCAAAAACCTTGCCCCGGGGACCAGAGGCGATGGCTCCCTCGACTTCTTTACGGGTGAAAAGAATCCGCCGTTCCGTATCAACGCAGTAAAGTCCCGTCTCCACCAAAAATTCCATTCCCGCTTCCCACACCCTGTCAGCCAAATCATTGTCCGAGGGCACCGGGTTCTGAGGCTCATATTTGATTTTATACTTCTCAACAACCTTGCGTAAATTGGGAACAAAAATACGCAGTTCAAAATCCCGTTCCGTACAGATAGGCCCATTAAGCGCCCTATCCGTGATTTCACTAAAGGTAATCATAATTAATCTCCTTTTTTGGCTACTGCCTGTAGCGCTAATGCCGTGGCATCTCCAGCCGTTTTGCCATACCCATCTGCCCCGATCTGCTTTGACCAGTCCTCTGTCGTCGAACCCCCTCCCACCAACACCGTGTACTTACTGCGTACCCCCCTCGCTTTTAGATGGTCAATAATATTCTTCTGCTGAGGCATCGTCGTGCTCATCAGCGCCGATGCCGCAATCACATCCGCCCCGACCTCCTCCGCCTTCGTCACAAAATGAGACGCCGGGACATTGATTCCTAAATCATACACCTCAAATCCAACCATCTTTAGCATCGCCCCCACAATGTCCTTCCCAATGGAGTGAATATCCCCGGCCACAGTCCCCAACACGACCTTCCCTGCCTTCTTCGATTGTTTTCCCCCTTCCAATAGCTTCGGCTCCAATACCTTCATCGCCCACTCCCAAGCCTCCGCCGCCATCATCATCTCAGGCAAATAGATCTCATACCGCGCAAACCGTTCCCCGACTTCCTTCATCCCAGGCGACATCCCCTTCTCTACGATATCCGAGGCACTTAACCCTTCCTTGAATGCCTCTTCCACCACCTTGACCGCCTTCTCTCTGTCTCCGCCAATGATCGCTTCAGTCAGACTTGCATATACCGCCACTTTAGCAGACATCTCTCCATTTCCTCCTTGTA
>Ga0102851_10002953_pt1 | contig 10441 bp, 9 predicted proteins | sample Mud3Dept3metaG_FD_79558 | JGI IMG/M metagenome (GOLD analysis project Ga0102851, IMG submission 79558) | Freshwater wetland microbial communities from Ohio, USA, analyzing the effect of biotic and abiotic controls - Mud 3 Core 4 Depth 3... | ecosystem: Environmental > Aquatic > Freshwater >...
ATGTCATAGTGATCGGCGCGGGTGCCGCCGGGATGATGTGCGCGGCGCGAGCCAGCCAGCGCGGCCGCCGCGTGCTGCTGATCGATCATTATCACAAGCTGGGCGAGAAAATCCGCATCTCCGGCGGCGGGCGCTGCAACTTCACCAACCTGCACTGCACCCCGGGGAATTTTCTCTCGCAAAACCCGCATTTCTGCCGCTCGGCGCTCGCGCGCTACACGCCCGGGGATTTCATCGCGCTCATCGAGCGCTACCGCATCAAGTACCACGAGAAAACGCTGGGCCAGCTGTTCTGCGACGACAGCGCGCAGCAGATCATCGACCTGCTCAAAAGCGAGTGCGACCGCGGCGGCGTGGAATGGCGCATGCCGTGCGAAGTACGCGAAGTCGTGCGCGAGGGCGATGGATTTGCGGTAACGACCAGCCAGGGCATCTACCGCGCGCGATCCCTGGTCGTGGCCACCGGCGGCTTGTCGGTGCCGAAGATCGGCGCCAGTCCGTTCGGCTATCGTCTTGCCGAGCAGTTCGGCCTGAAAATCGTTGCACCGCGGCCGGCACTGGTGCCGCTCAGCCTCGATCCGGCAACGCTGGCGCGCTTCGGCGACCTGTCGGGAATTTCCATCAACGCGGAAGTCTCATGCAACGGCGGGCGCTTCCGCGAGAACCTGCTGTTTACTCACCGCGGCCTGTCCGGCCCGGCCATCCTGCAGATATCGTCCTACTGGCACGACGGCGACTTCATTGAAATCGATCTGTTGCCGGCTCACGATACCGAAGCCTGGCTGCTGTCGGAGCAATCCAGCCGGATACAGCTCGACAACCTGCTGTCGCAGGCACTGCCCAAACGCTTCGCGCAGCAGTGGTGCGCGGCGCACGACAGCGTGAAGCCGCTCAATCAGTTTTCCCCCAGCACGCTCAAGACCCTGGCGCAGGGCTTGCATCACTGGCGGATTCAGCCTTCGGGCACGCTCGGTTACAATAAGGCCGAAGTGACGCTCGGCGGCGTGGATACCAACGGCCTGTCGTCGAAGACCATGGAGGCCAAGACCGTGCCCGGTTTGTTCTTCATCGGCGAGGTCGTGGATGTGACCGGCCATCTGGGCGGCTTCAACTTTCAGTGGGCCTGGGCCAGCGGCCACGCCGCGGGAGATGTGGTATAAGAGTGAGTGCAGCCTGTATCACACCACGACGACAGAAAAAGGAGCGCAATGCAGATCTGGGTCGATGCCGATGCATGTCCCAACATCATCAAGGAAATCCTGTTCCGCGCTGCGGACAGAGTGGGGATTTCGTTGACGCTGGTCGCCAACAAGCCGCTGCGCATCCCGTCTTCGCCCCATATCCGGACGCTGCAGGTGCCCGCCGGTGCCGATGTCGCCGACAACAAAATCGCCGCCGAGATGGAACCGGGTGACCTGGTGATCACGGCCGACATCCCGCTTGCCGCCGATGTGCTGCAAAGAGGGGGGCTCGCGCTTGACCCCAGAGGCGGGCAATATACCCGGGACAACATCGAGGAAAGCCTGACCATGCGCAAATTCATGGAGGAATTGCGAAGCGGCGGCATCGATACCGGCGGCCCGCCGCGATTAAGCCAGAGCGACCGTCAGGCTTTTGCGAACCAGCTGGACCGCATCCTGACGCGGCATTATCAAACGGGGTCTAAGGCAGGGCCCCGGGCACTGCAGCAACTCTCTTAATGTTAGGGACTCTTAACCATCCCGGGAAAGGATAATCAACTTGGCAAAGCCAAACTACCAGTACGAAAAGCGGCAGAAAGAGCTGGCGAAAAAAAGAAAGCAGGAAGAAAAACGGCAACGCAAGATTGAACTGCCCACGCCACTGTCGCCGGAAAGCCCGAACCAGCCTCCCGCTGCGCCAGAGGCGCCCCCGAACGACGCATCATAGGCGGCAGGCGGCGCAGCGCGCGTTACAATCCCCGGGCCAGCACCACCACAACGGGGTCGTCGTGGCTTTCGACCTCGACTTCATATTGCCGGGTTGCGTCCACATCCTCGATGCCGCGATGGCCCTGGGCAGTGGGCGCTTTCTTCGGCCATACCAGGAACCCGCGAATCGGCACGCCCCGCTTGATGGCTTCGCGGACATTGGCGTGATGGCGTTCGCCCGTGCTGCGCGCAAGGTCCTTTGCTTCGCAAAGGGTGTAGCGGTAAACACCGCTTTCCACACGCTTCAACCCGTCAGACCACAACGCGACCCACAGTGTAGAGCGATCCTCGCTCCATCTGGACAAATCATAGCGTGTGCCGGCAACGGCGCCCAGCCGCTCCCACGCTTCGGTGATTTTTGGTTTCATGCTGCGCCCTTCGTATAAAGCGGTATTTTAGTCCTTCCCGGGACGGTGTGCTTGATTAATACGCAGTCAACGGGCAGTTATCGCGGATACCAAGCCGCGCTTGGAATGAATCTACCCTGCGGGATTCCGCCTCTGCGGCACAACTGCGGTCAACCGATACCGGCGTTACCGACGGCAATGCCGCGCCGCTACATTTCAATTATCCTGAGAAAATCCAGAAAGACCGCTTTGGAATCCCGGGTACTGCGCTTGCCTAGTACTTGAAATCGCTGCACTTTTCAGCCATGGAACAAACGGGTAATATAGGCGGCCTTGATGGCGCCATTAACCCGTTTTAAAGCTCAGGCGTTGTACGTTTCTCCCAGTATCGCCGCGCAGCAAAGAACGAGAAGGCGTAACGGAGAAAACGTTTGAAGCCTACCGATATCCAGCAGCCCGACTATTTCCATAAAGTCGTCGACTGCCAATGGGCGTGCCCCGCCCACACCCCTGTCCCCGAATACATCCGGCTGATCGCAGCAGGCCGCTACAGCGACGCCTACATGGTCAACTGGGAATCGAACGTGTTTCCCGGCATTCTCGGCCGCACCTGCGACCGCCCCTGCGAGCCGGCGTGCCGCCGCGGCCGCGTCGAGGAAAACAACGGCGCAAAACCAGAGCCCGTGGCGATCTGCCGTTTAAAACGCGTGGCTGCGGACAACAAGGACGACATACGCAGCCGGCTGCCGAAAGCACCGCAGCAGAAAAACGGCAGGCGGGTCGCGCTGATCGGAGCCGGCCCCGCTTCGCTTACCGTGGCGCGCGGTCTCGCGCCGCTCGGCTACCAGGTCACGCTGTTCGACGGCGACACCCGCGCGGGGGGCATGATCCGCACCCAGATCCCGCGCTTCCGGCTGCCTGAATCCGTGATCGACGAGGAGACCAATTATGTGCTCGATATCGGCGTCGATTTTCGCGCCGGCCAGCGCATCGACAGCCTGAAGGCGCTTCTTGCCGAGGACTATGACGCGGTATTCGTCGGCACCGGCGCCCCACGCGGACGCGACCTCGACATCCCCGGCCGCCAGGAAGCCGCCGCCCACATCCATATCGGCATCGACTGGCTTTCCAGCGTCTCGTTCGGCCATATCGATCACATCGGCAAGCGCGTGATCGTGTTAGGCGGAGGCAATACCGCGATGGACTGCTGCCGCTCGGCGCGGCGTTTGGGCGGTGAAAACGTCAAGGTGATCGTGCGCTCGGGTTACGAGGAAATGAAAGCCAGTTCCTGGGAAAAGGAAGATTCGGTGCACGAGGGCATCCCGATACTCAACTACCTCGTGCCCAAAGAATTCAAGCATCTCGGCGGCAAGCTGACCGGCGTTGTGTTCGGGAAGGTGAAAGCGGTCCGCGATGAGAAAGGCCGCCGCCAGCTGGTTCCGACCGGCGAACCGGACGAGCTTCACGAATGTGACGCCGTGCTGGTGGCCATCGGCCAGGAAAATGCCTTCCCGTGGATCGAGCAGGACATCGGCATCGAATTCGACAAATGGGGCATGCCGGTAGTGGACAAAATCACTTTTCGGTCGACGCACCCCAAAGTGTTCTTCGGCGGCGATGCCGCGTTTGGCCCAAAAAATATCATCTGGGCGGTGGCGCACGGCCACGAGGCGGCCATCTCCATCGACAAGCTGCTGAACGGGGAGGACATCGGGGACAGGCCGGCGCCGATGACCCGGCTCGGCTCGCAGAAAATGGGCATACACGAATGGAGCTACGACAACCAGATTTCCCCGGAGCAGCGCTATAAGGTGCCGCTGAAGGACTCCAGGGTCGCACTCAAGGATATCAAGGTCGAGGTCGAACTGGGCTTCGATCCCACTATGGCTTTTGCCGAAGCGCAGCGCTGCCTGAACTGCGACGTGCAAACGGTGTTCACCGACAAGCTCTGCATCGAATGCGACGCGTGTGTCGACATCTGCCCGATGGACTGCATCAGTTTTACCCGCAACGCCGAGGAAACCGAATTGCGCGGACGGCTCAATGCCCCCGCGCTGAACCTGGGACAGGACCTTTATGTGTCGGACACGCTCAAGACCGGCCGTGTCATGGTCAAGGACGAGGACGTGTGCCTGCACTGCGGGCTGTGCGCCGAGCGCTGCCCGACCAGCGCCTGGGACATGCAGAAATTTCTGCTCGACATGACGCATGCCGGACCGGGCTGCCGCAACAAACCGCAACGCAAAGCCGCGTGATCAGCATGACTCAAGCAACGGCCGGCGTGGGCCGCCAGGCCCCGGTCAGGGCCACAAAAAGACAAGGGATTTCTCATGCACCATGTTTCCGAACGGGACGGCCATGACTAAGCGGATAGATGCGATCAACGACTTCGTCGTCAAGTTCGCCAACATCAACGGCTCGGGATCGGCGTCCGCCAACGAGATTTTCGCGCGCTCGATCATGAGAATGGGCGTGCCGGTCTCTCCACGCAACATCTTTCCCTCCAACATCCAGGGCCTCCCGACCTGGTACGAGGTGCGCGTTTCCGAGTCAGGCTGGCTCGGCCGCCGCGGCGGCGCAGACCTCCTGGTGGCGATGAACCCGGCAACCTGGGACGCGGATATCGAGGAGATCGAACTGGGCGGCTACGTCCTCTACGACAGTTCGAAGCCGCTGCCGAAATCGAAGTTCCGGGAGGATCTCAATATCATCGGGATTCCGCTTACGGAAATCTGCAATGCGGCCTATACGGACTCGCGTCAGCGGCAGCTTTTCAAGAACATCGTTTATGTCGGCGCGCTCTCGGCGCTGCTTGACATCGATCCCATCGAGATTGAAAAACTGTTCTCCGAGCAGTTCAAGGGCAAAGAGGCGCTGCTGCAGTCCAACGTTAACGCGCTGCGGCTGGGGCGCGATTATGCGCTGCAGCACTTCGAATGCCCGATCGGCCTCCGGGTCCAGCGCGCCGACAACGTCGGCAACCGGATTTTCGTTGACGGCAACAGCGCCGCCGCATTGGGTGCGGTCTACGGCGGCGCCTCGGTATGCGCATGGTATCCGATCACCCCCTCCTCATCGCTCGCCGAAACCTTCAACCGCTACTGCCACAAACTCAGGATCGACGCCGCAACCGGAAAACACCGGTTCGCCGTGATCCAGGCCGAGGACGAACTGGCCTCGATCGGCATGGCCATCGGCGCCGGCTGGAACGGCGCCCGGGCATTTACCGCGACCTCCGGGCCCGGCATCTCGCTGATGACCGAGTTCATCGGACTGGCCTACTTCGCTGAAATTCCGGTCACGATCATCAATGTCCAGCGCGGCGGCCCCTCGACCGGCATGCCCACCCGGACCCAGCAGTCAGACCTGCTGTCGTGCGCCTACGCTTCGCACGGCGATACCAAGCACGTCATGCTGTTCCCCGAAGATCCCACCGAGTGTTTTGATTTTTCGGCACTGGGACTCGACCTTGCGGACCGGCTGCAGACACCGGTGTTCGTGATGACCGATCTCGACATCGGCATGAATACGCGTTTGTGCAAGCCGTTTCAGTGGGACGACAACCGCGAATACGACCGCGGCAAGATAATGACCCATGCCGAACTCGAGTCGGGAAAGGACTTTGGACGCTATCTCGATGTCGATGGCGACGGCATCCCTTACCGCACCTATCCCGGCACGCATCCGACGCGCGGCGCCTATTTCACGCGCGGCACGACCCGAGACCGCTACGCGCGCTACAGCGAAGCCGGAGCGGACTATCTCGACAACATGCAGCGGTTGCTGCGCAAGTTCGAAACCGCGAAATCGCTGGTGCCCAAACCCCTGCTCTACCCGGCTGAAAAGCCGGCGCGTTTCGGCGCGATTTTCTACGGCTCGACCAGCCCGGCAATGGAGGAAGCGCTCGATGTGCTGGCCTCCCGCGGCATTCATGTCAACGCGCTGCGGGTGAGGGCCTTTCCGTTCCAGGACGAAATAAACGATTTCGTCGCCTCGCATCCGTGGGTGTTCGTGATCGAGCAGAACCGCGACGCGCAGCTTAAAACCCTGCTCGTCAACGAAGCCAAGGTCAATCCGACGCGGCTGCTGTCGGTGCTGCATTACGACGGCACGCCGATCACCGCGCGTTTCATTGTCGAACAGATCGCGCAGCACGCCAGCGCACGCACCGTTGTCCCGCTGAAGAGGGCATCATGACTTATCTCGCCAAACCGAAACTCCATCACCCCGCGCTCGCAAAGAACAAGGTCGGCTACATCCGGCGCGATTACGAAGGCGCCGTGTCGACGCTATGCGCGGGCTGCGGCCATGATTCGATCTCGGCTGCCCTCATCCAGGCGTGCTGGGAACTCGACATCGAGCCGCACCGCGTCGCCAAGCTCTCGGGTATCGGCTGCAGCTCGAAGACGCCGACCTATTTTCTGGGCAATTCGCACGGCTTCAACAGCGTGCATGGCCGCATGCCCTCGGTTCTGACCGGCGCCAACCTCGCCAACCGCGATCTGCTCTACCTGGGCGTCTCCGGCGACGGTGATTCGGCCTCGATCGGGCTGGGCCAGTTCGCGCACAGCATACGCCGCGCCGTCAACATGGTGTACATCGTCGAAAACAACGGCGTTTACGGCCTGACCAAGGGCCAGTTCTCGGCGACCGCCGACAAGGGATCCAAATCCAAACGCGGCGTTGCCAACAGCGACGAGCCGCTGGACATGATAGGCATGGCGTTGCTGCTGGGCGCAACCTTCGTCGCGCGCAGCTTCTCCGGGGACAAGGAGCAACTGGTGCCCATGATCAAGGCGGCCATCGAGCACAAGGGCGCCGCATTCATCGACGTCATCAGCCCCTGCGTCGCGTTCAACAATCACGCCGGCTCGACCAAGAGTTACGACTATGTGCGCCATCACAATGAGGCGGTCAACCGCCTAGACTTCATTGTTGCCCGGGATGAGATCACCGCTGACTACGCGCCCGGAGAAGTGGTCAACGTGACCCAGCACGACGGCTCCGTGCTGCGGCTGAGAAAACTCGCAGCCGACTATGATCCGACCGACCGCATCAAAGTGATGCATTATCTGCAACAACGCTCCGCGGCCGGCGAAGTCGTGACCGGGCTGCTGTACGTCAATCCCGAGCCCAGCGATCTGCACGAACATCTCGATACCGTCGAAACGCCGCTCAACCAGCTTAACGCGCGCGAATTGTGCCCGGGCTCGGTCGCACTCGAGCGCATCAACGCCAGCCTGCGCTAGGGGCTTGTCGGACTTGAGTCCGACAGGCTGCTAGCGCCTCACCCCGGCGTTTCGATCGGCAGGCCTTGCGCGCGCCACGCCAGAAACAACTCGAGGTCGATATAGTCCGGGTTGCCGGCGGGCAGCATTTCCGCGCGCACACCGTGCAGGCAGCTCCTGAAGCGCCGGTGCAGCGACCCCATGTTCTGCCATTTCAGGCGATAGATCGGGTAGGCATTGCCATGCCCCTGGCTGATGGTCTCGTTCAGCAGCCGCCGCCCCCAGTTCCGCTCGTGGCACTGCGCGCATGACAGGTTCATCTGGCCCAGGCGCCGGTAATAGAAATCACGCCCGCGCTCGAAGTTGCGGCGATTCTGCATGTCGATTACGACCTTGAGCGGCATGCCGCGGGACTGGTGGGCAACATACGCGCTCAGCGCAAGCAATTCTTCAGACTCGTATTGAAGCGGCTCGGCCTGCTGCTGACGGCTGCGGCAGGTGTTGATGCGGCCTTCGAGACTGACGAGGCGCGCCGCGCCGGGATCGATCGCGGGATAGCGCGCCGCCACGCCTTTCATGCTGTCGCGCGCGTCGCGGTGACAGCTTGCGCAAGACTTGCCGCTGTTCCCCGCCGCCTCTCGCCACAGCGTCTCGCCGCGCGCGACCCACAACATTCCGGGATTGGCAAAGTCGTCGGTCTGCATGGCGCGGATATCAGCGCTCGCGAATTCCGCGCCGGACTTGAGCGGGCTGGGCCGCTTCGGCTCTGCCGCAGACACCGGGGAAACCAAGAAAAAAAAGAACAGAACCGCGGATAAACGCAGATGCATACTTTTCAACCGGTCACGGTAATCACCGCACGTTCCGCACCGCGCTGGCCGGCATCGTCAACCCATTCAAATACAAACTCACCGCTCGCCTGCGCCACCGTGTAAAACTGGAGCTGAGGATTGGCGGCAATGCCCGAGCCCATCTCGGCGCTGAAGATCGCCACGCCGTTATAGCGGCAGACGAGGCTGTTGATGACATTCTTCGGAATAACGCGGCCGCTGTTGTCGTAGCGAAAGCCGGTCTCCATCGGGTGCCGGATCGAAATGCGGATCTGGATGACCTCCCCGCGGCGCGCTTCCCGCGGAACCAGCACTCGGGCAAGCACGATCAGCTCCCGTCCAGGCACGCCAGCTCGGTGACGATCACCTTTGCCGTGCCCGACCAGTACGACCCATCGGAAAGTTGCGCCAGCGCAAGGACCTCCTGCGTATCCGCGAGACGTATGCGGGTGAAAACTTCCGCCCGGCCCGCCCGCGGCCCGAGACTGAAAGTCGCCACGATCGGACGCGGATTACGCTCGGCGAGCAGTGTCACGCTGCGCACGTAATCGGTTGCCGTCATGGGACTTTCCACGATCACGCGCAGCGGCACCGAATGCCCGTTGTCGGCAAGCGTCGGGGTATCCAGCTTGACGCGTCCCGCTGTTACCGGAGCACCGCCGGTCACCTGCCGGATCAGCGATTCGCGCCCGTCGGTCTGGGCGAGTGCGGCACGCGCTACGAGGGGCGCACCGGCAATAGCGGTCAGAGTGGCCAGAAAGCGGCGGCGGGTCGGCATGCGGTGTCTCGAAATCCTTATTGCAGCGTCTGCAGAAAAGCGACAACGTCCTCGATCTGCTGTGCACTGAGTATGGGCTTGCCCCGGTAGGCGGGCGCGACCCGGTTGAGGCCCTCGATCCGGTAGTATGAAGGCATTACCGTATCACGATTGAGCCGCGCAAGGTCGACGACGCGCAGGCGCATCTGGCCTTCCGACAGCCTGGCGGCGACGCCGGAAAGCGCGGGCGCTATGTTGCCCATGAAGCGCGCCCCGGTCTCCGGCACGGCGTGGCACAGCAGGCAGTTGGCATCACGGCCCATCAACACGTCGCGGCCACGGGCGGCATCACCCGGTGCCGCGAGCGGATTGTTAATCGCATCTGACTCGATGCGATAGCGCACCAACGGATCGGGCGAAATGGCAGCGCACCCCGTCATGACGACAAGCAATGCACACCAGACCGGGAAACGCACGCGCAACCGCCCCACCCTTACGATCAGACCAGCATCATGCCCTGCTTGCTGAGCGGCAGGTTGCGCACCGGCTTGCCCGTTGCAGCAAAGATCGCATTTATTATTGCGGGAACCACCACGCAGATCGTCGGCTCTCCGACCCCACCCCAGAAATCGTGGGTCAACGCCAGCACCGTCTCGACCTTGGGCATTTCCGCAATCTTCATCACCCGGTAATTGTGAAAATTCGTCTCGACGACCTTCCCCGCCTCCACGGAAATCTCGCTGTGCAGCGTGGTCATGCCATAGGCAACGGAACCTTCAATCTGCGCCGCGGTCTGGTCCGGGTTCACCACGTTACCGCAATTCAGCGCGAACACCATCCGGTGCACCTTGACCTCGCCTTTGGCGCTGACCGAAACTTCGGCCACCGCTGCGGAGTAACTGCCATAACCCATGAACTGCGCGATGCCGCGATGCACGCCTGTGGGCAACGGCTTGCCCCAGCCCGCGCGCTCGGCAGCCGCGTTCAGCACGCCCAGGTGTTTCGGGCGCTCAGACATCAGCGCGCGGCGGAACTCGAGCGGATCCTTGCCGGCGAGTTTGGCCACCTCGTCCATGAAGCATTCCAGAAAAATGCCGTTCTGGTTGGTATTAACCCCGCGCCACGGGCCGACCGGCAGATGTGTGTTGCGCATCGCGTACTCGGTGCGCAGGTTGGGATGGGTATAGCCAATCTGCGCATCCCCGGGCTGCGGCCACAGACCCTGCAATTGCCGCCGGTCCTTGCCGTCCTTGATCGCCGCCGGATTGGCAAACGCGTTGATCGACTGACCCGAAACGCGGACCAGCAGACCGGCCAGATTACCATTTTC
>Ga0102851_10002955_pt1 | contig 10437 bp, 11 predicted proteins | sample Mud3Dept3metaG_FD_79558 | JGI IMG/M metagenome (GOLD analysis project Ga0102851, IMG submission 79558) | Freshwater wetland microbial communities from Ohio, USA, analyzing the effect of biotic and abiotic controls - Mud 3 Core 4 Depth 3... | ecosystem: Environmental > Aquatic > Freshwater >...
GGGCTCGGTTCTTCGCTCCCCTTGGGGTCGGGGTAGACGAAGAACCGACGAAGCGAAGCGAAGGAGCTCGACGAAGTCAAAATCAATTCATGAATAATGCAACATAGATGAGTTTTACATTATGATTACGGGATAATTGAATAAACCATAAACAAATAATAAAATCATTATGAAAGATAGTCGCAGGAATTTTATAAAAAAAGTAATGGCAGGAGCAGCAACTGTTTCTGTTGGTGGTATTCTGCCCGGATATAGCGCAAGAAGTTATCACGGTATTATCGGTGCCAACGACCGGATCAACATCGCAATGGTGGGTGTAAACTCCCGTGGATCGGCTCTCGCCAGTACTTTTGGCAAACAGGAGAATTGTGAAATCATTTTTGTTTGTGATGTTGACTCACGTGCCGCAGAAGCATGTATGGGAAATGTTGAAAAGGCAACAGGCAGGCGTCCTGCAGCAATGCCTGACTTCAGGAAGGCGCTCGAAAGCAAAGATCTTAATGCAATTGTTATTGCTACTCCTGACCATTGGCATGCTCCGGCTGCTATCCTGGCGTCAAAGGCAGGCAAACATGTGTATCTTGAAAAACCATGCAGCCATAATCCCAATGAGGGAGAGTTGTTGGTTGCTGCTGTTGCAAAATATAAGAATGTCATTCAGATGGGTAACCAGCGCCGGTCCTTTCCAAATGTAGCCGCCGGTATCGCTGAACTGAAGGCAGGTATCATCGGCAGACCATATTTTGCCAAGACATGGTACACCAATATCAGGGCTTCAATCGGACGTGGCAAAGAAGTACCTGTCCCATCCTGGCTTGACTATAACTTGTGGCAGGGACCGGCTCCCAGGAAACCTTACAGGGACAATCTGATACACTATAACTGGCATTGGTTCTGGCATTGGGGAACCGGTGAGGCTCTTAATAATGGAACCCACTTTGTCGATCTTGCACGCTGGGGATTAGGAGTTGACTATCCTGTGAGAGTTACATCTGCCGGCGGCAGGTATCGTTACGAGGATGACTGGGAAACCCCCGATACCCAGGTTATAACACTGGAGTTCAACAATAACACCAGCATGACATGGGAGGGACTCAGTTGCAACGGACGGCCAATTGAAGGCAGCGGCGTGGGAGTAATATTCAGCGGTGATAATGGTTCTTTGCGAATAGATGCCGGCAATGCATATTCCGTGTTTGACCTGACAGGAAAACTGATAAAAGAAGTAAGCCAGAAAACTCAGATTGATGCCCGGGATCTTAAGAATCCTTCAGCCGGACTGGATTCCAGCCATATCAGCAATTTCCTTGATGCAATCAGAGTTGGAACACCATTGAATGCAGATATTTTAAGCGGACACAAGAGTACATTGCTTGTTCAGCTTGGAAATATTGCCCAGCGATCCGGAAGCACCCTGAATATTGATCCGGCTACCGGTCATATCTTAAAGAACCGGGCTGCTGCAAAATACTGGCGACGGGACTATGAACCGGGGTGGGAACCCAGGATCTAGATCTGGTATTATGAATCCATATATTCTCGCCGAAACCACCTGGAAAACAATAAAGGATGCCGCGATAGAGCTGGCGATCCTTCCATGGGGCGCAACGGAAGCTCATAATCTGCACCTTCCGTTCGGTACTGATAACATTGAAACTGAAAAAATTGTCAAAGCAGCTGCTGGAAAAGCGTATGAAAGGGGGGCTAAAATAATTGTTCTGCCAGCAATCCCGTTCGGTGTCAATACCGGGCAACTCGATATCAGGATCAACATAAATATTAATCCAAGTACCCAGTTTTCCATTCTGAAAGACATTGCTGATGTACTGAACAGGCATAGGATACATAAGCTTCTTATAGCCAACGGACACGGAGGCAATGATTTCAGGCAGATGATCAGGGAGCTGGGACCTGTTTTTCCTGAGATGTTCATCTCTACCTGCAACTGGTACCAGTCAGTAATTCAATCTGATTTCTTCGAAAACCCAGGCGATCATGCCGATGAAATGGAAACCAGCCTTATGCTGTTCGTGGCACCTGAACTGGTTCTTCCACTGGGTGAAGCTGGAAAAGGATCTGCTAAAAAGTTCAGGATCAAGGGACTGAATGAAAAATGGGCATGGTCGGAACGCAAATGGTCGAGCGTTACCCGCGATACCGGGATTGGTGATCCTTCAAAGGCAAACCGTGAGAAAGGAGAGAAATTCTTCAATGAAGTGGTCCTCAAGCTATGCGACCTGATTACTGATTTGTCAAATGCTGATATTCACAATATGTACGAGTAGCATTAAACAGCCTTGAAAAAGCTGAAGTTGACACCGCCGTAATTCCTGTGCTCAAAAAATAGTTTATTTCTGCTGAAATCCATGTTTTTGGGATGTTCGAGAATAAGGAATCCGTCATCCTTGAGAACTCCTGATACTATAACCATGTCAGGGATCTCCTTCAACCATGAAAGATCATAGGGGGGGTCGGCAAAAACAATGTCATACTTTGCTTTGCATACCTTCAGGTAAGCACGTACGTCAATATGGATGGTTTTAATATTATCAAATCCCTTCTCCTTAATTATCCGTCTGATACCCGAAATATGTTTCATATCCTTTTCGACAAGATGAACCTCCCTGGCACCGCGAGATGCAAATTCATAGCTAATACTGCCTGTACCGGAAAAAAGGTCGAGGACACTTATCCCGGTGAAATCGACACGGTTATTAAGGATATTGAACAGGCCCTCACGGGCAAAATCGGTCGTGGGTCTGGCTTTAAAACCCGGCGGAGGAACGATCCTTCTGCCCCTGTATTTACCACCGATTATTCGCAATTTGTAACGCTGAAAAGATTTATGTACCTGTGCAATTCAATATCGTTGAACACATAGCTGAAAGAAAAATTACCGGAAGGACCTGTAAATTTTATATCCCGGATATAAAGGGCGACATTTGAATAGAGATCATCAAATTTCTCAGTAAGACCGCTGAAATGAATTGATGCCTCATGGCTGATGCCCATGCTTTTATAAACATTGAATAAATAATAGAGAATATCTGTTATGTTCCTGTAATTAAACGTATTACTGAACTTCAATGCATCATGATCGAGGATCAGGAGATTAAAGAACTCTCTCTCCACATGAACATGAACATAAGGACCGGTAAAACCTCGGCTATTATATGCGACCTGATTTATTAACGGTTTTGTATGATGAACCGGATATATTGAGGGATATACCTGACCGGCAAGTTCGAAAAAGAGCCGCGGCACCGAGAATACAATATATGCATCGGGTTCCGGGATCTTGTTGGAAAGTATCACTTCGTTATCTTCCCTGATCAGGTTTAATGTGAAATATTCTTCCTTCTTTCCGGGATCGAATAGCGGAGCCGGTACCAGGGTGAATTTTGAAGATGGCAAAACCAGGTTTACCTTTTTATACCTCTTTGCAAGGAAATCATCATCGCGTATTATCTCGCCGGTCTTTTCTGCTGTAAAATACTTGTTGTCATCAGGATCTGCGACGCGGAGCAGAACATATTTATTCCTTATCGTATCAAGAATTGAAAAGGCCAATCCGTCAGGACTCATCTGTACCGACAACTCATAATTTTCAGTCGAGTTTATGTCAAGCGTCTCATCAAAGAGTTCGAGGAATGCCATACAGGATACAGGTTTATTTTCTCTGTGCCCCTCTGTGAATCCTCTGTGTCTCTCTGTGTAAGTTCTTTAAAAAAAAATTATCACACAGAGTTCCACGGAGGCTACACAGAGTTCCACAGAGGTTTTATTCTTCCGATTCTTATCCGGAATCATTAAGTTTACAAACAAAATTAGAAAAAATATCCAACCGGCATTCCGGATGCAGATAAATAGTGATGCGTGATACAATAATATATAATAACCTCTGTAAGAACCTTGGAAATTTACCCACCGATGATCAGTCTGCATCCCTGAAGGAGATAGCCTCATACATCAGTGAGAATAACAATGACACCATCTTTCTGCTGACCGGATATGCCGGGACAGGCAAGACCAGCGTCATAAGCGCGGTCGTAAAAACTCTGGAGCTTTTAAGGATGAGGTCGGTACTTCTTGCTCCCACCGGCAGAGCAGCCAAAGTGCTTGCATCATACGCAGGACGGCAGGCATTCACCATACACAAGAAGATCTACCGCCAGAAATCCTCGAAGGATGGGATGGGCAGCTTTGTTCTTGACAGGAACCTGCATAAGGATACTTATTTTATTGTAGATGAAGCATCTATGATATCAAATATCTCTTCCGAGATATCACTCTTTGGAAGCGGGAAACTGCTTGATGACCTTATTGAATATGTCTATTCGGGAACCGATTGCAAGCTAATTCTTGTCGGTGACAGCGCCCAGTTGCCTCCGGTCGGATCGACACTCAGTCCTGCACTTGATCTTGCAGCCCTAAAAGAATTTGGATTCAGGCTGGTAACTTCTGAACTGAGGCAGGTGGTACGTCAGAGCGAATCTTCAGGAGTCCTCATGAATGCGACCCGCGTCAGACTTCAGATTGCTGAAAATGACCTGGTTCATCCGTCAATTGATTGTTACAATTTCAGGGACGTCATAAGAATCAGCGGTGAGGGGCTGATTGATGAATTATCAGCCGCATATGGTACCTGCGGACTGGAAGGCACAATTATAGTTGTCAACTCCAACAAACAGGCAAACAAGTATAACCAGGGAATCCGGAACAGGATATTCTTCAGGGACGAAGAGATAAGTCCCGGAGATATGGTGATGGTTGTGAAAAACAATTATTTTCTTGTCGAAGATGATGAGGAGGGTCCGGGATTTATTGCCAACGGCGATATTGCAGAAGTAAGGAAGATAAGGAAATATGAGGAACGATACGGATTCAGGTTTGCTGAGATGACTCTTTATTTTCCCGACTATGATTTTGAGGTGGAATCAAAGGTGATGATGGATGTCCTGCATCTTGACACACCAGCTTTACCATCTGATAAGAACAGTGAACTGTTCCGGAGTATACTTGAGGATTACATTCATATCAGGACAAGGCGTAAGCAGTATGAAGCGGTAAGGAGTGATCCGTGGTTCAATGCCCTGCAGATAAAGTTTGCCTATGCAGTCACCTGTCACAAAGCGCAGGGCGGCCAGTGGGAGAGGGTCTTTATCGACCAGGGGATGTTCAACCGGAACGAGATCACAATAGATTACCTCAGGTGGTTCTATACAGCCCTGACAAGATCCACTGACAGGGTTTACCTTGTGAATTTCAAGGATGAATGGTTCCAATAGGAGGCCACCGGCGCTGACGACGACCGGCAACAGGTCACTGTCTGATCACCATAGATAAGGTAAAAGCCTGTACCTGGTTTTCAGACAGTAATCTTTATAACCTGCAAGGTTTTCAGAGAGTACCTTCTCCTCATTAATAATCCTGAACACAAGTGCAACCGGCAGCATAGCCATAGGAATCAATCCCCAGTACGAACCAAGAGCGAGCGGAGTAGGCAGGTACATTATGAGTACTCCGAGGTACATGGGGTGACGGACCACACTGTATAATCCTGTTGTTATTACTTTTTGCTCCTTATCGATCTCAACGATCCTCGATGCGTAGCTGTTCTGCCTGAAGACCACGAAAATTAGAAGATACCCTCCAAGAACCACAGCATCTGCTGCTATGATTACTTCCAGAGGTATTTCCGACCATCCGAAACGCCTGTCGAGCCCGGGAATAATAAATGACAGAATAAAAACCGGCAGATTTAACCATTGTATCAGTTTTTGTTCTTTTACCTTTTCTGCCATTTTACTCCGCCTTTCCAGAAATCTGGGATCATTTTTCAAAAAGTACCTCAGGACAAATAACATGGGAACCAGGATGACTCCAAAATAGGCATATACCTGCCAGAAATTCAATGTCCCTGCAGGAAGTAACGTGAACAATCCTATGAAAATAGGTACAAATGAAAATCTGGTTATCATTTTTCTGATGAGAGCCGATCTCTCCTGCCGTGTCATTTCACTTTTTGTTTTCATGTTCTTTTCTCAGTCAAATTAATAGATTTTATTTATATACAACAGGAAAGATTTTTTCAACTATGATCCTGATTATTCTTGTCCAGTGTTCCCCGGCCTGTTACCAGTCGAGACCTGAGGTCCAGCAGGTAGCGGTGATAACAGTACAGCAGATATCATTAAAAAGATAATTCCTGGCAAATGATATATATGTTCAGGTGCCTTCTGCCTGGAATGGTTTATTATTTATTAAGCTCTCTTTTTATTTTCCTGACACTGACATCCATCACCCAGATATCAAAATTCCTTCCCTGAGTCCTGTTAAATGCGATCTTTTTTCCGTCAGGCGACCAGGCTGCACCTTCGGTATGGCCATCCTTTATCACAGCCAGCGGTAAAGATCTTCCACCTTCATACGGCATAATGTACAATCCCAGGTATTTACCCTTCCGGGAGGCATATATCGGTAATGATCCATCGAGTGAAAGTGTGATGTGGCGGTAATAATTTTCATTATTACAGGTAAGTGGTGTTATTTCCATATTCTCTGCAGATATTTTAAGCATTGTGTATTTCCTTGTCGCCTGTTTATATTGCCAACAACAATGCTCTTCCCGTCAATCCTATCCTGCTAATATTTTCTGCAGCATTATCCCTGCAATAAATCCTGCAAGATTTATTTGAGTGCTGATAAGTACCCACCACCAGATCTTGCTCCATTTTGGAGTGGTCACTTCTCCTTCATTTCCCGCAAAGATGTTCCATGCCTGAAAACCTCTCTTAACTGCCCAGTGTTCGTATAACAATATGAATAATCCGCCTATGAGGCTACCTGTGACAATTATTGCCAACCAGGTCATCACGATCCATGGCGATAAAGGTATTAGCTGTGACATCACAAGTGTCCTGGTTACCAGAAGTATTGTAACAAGGGAGATCCCTGCTGATGCCATAAATGCAGTAGTCAATACCTGCGGAAGACGCTGAAACAGGAATTTAACAAAGTTCTTTCTTCCTGCTATGGCCAGCAAAGGTGATTGATAAATAATCCATGATGTCAATAAAGGAAGACCGAGAAAAAATAAAGCCTGTTGCTGCTCACTGACACCTCCCGATATCATTTTAAGGATCATGATTATAATTGCAACCAGGTAAGCAATAACAACAGGCACCAGGTTCCCGGCTGTTTCAATAATGGCGTTCTGCCATATTGATGTTTTACTGGAATTTAAAGTCAGAAGTCTTGCCAGCAATGCAACAGGACCAAGGGCTAAAACTGCAGGAATCCAGAATCTTAATCCCTTCTTGCGGGCAGGAAGAATGAAAAGCATAACCATGCTGATGACTATGAGGGCGCTCCATGATAGACCAATGATATTGTTCACCCCTGAAGCCTTTGTCAATTGTTTGTATCGCTCTGCAGCTTCCTTTTGCACATCTTCCGGAAAAAGTTCGCTGAGAGGTCCAGCTACCCTGGGATTTGCCAGCTCGTCTTTTACATTTATTATTAAAGGATTATCATACTGGTAAAAATAGTAGAGGTATAAAACGCCATTAACAAGATCAGCTACAAATGTTTCAATTGTCCAGCTGGCGCCTTCCTGATGTACTGCATCCATCACATGAGTTATATCAATAATACTGATCGAATCTTCCCTGTTAATCAGCTTACTCAGCAGCTCATCAGCCTTATCATAACGCCAGCATGGATAATCATAACCATTCGAAGGATTAGCCACATTGAAATTGCTTGATACCAGGAATCCGTTGCCGGCGGTTTTCCTGGTAAGGACCATCTCACCGTCTTTCCCTGCGCTTATAATCACTGCATCACCTGTTTTATCTGCAAAATGCAGCTGATCATGCATATAAGGGAATCGCTGATGCTTATTGACCCATTCAATGACTTTCAGGACAGTGGAGCATTCGTGCATTATCTGCATGATATAATGGTGGTAGTATTTCCCCTGGACAGGGATCTTTTCTGTATGCGGATTCACATCGAACCTTGGCAGTCCGTTTGCATCGTAAGCCAGACCTTTTTCGTTAACTCCCTGTTGAGGATTATCAGGGGTTCCGATCCAGATCACTCCGTATTTTGCAGAATCGCCCGGTTCTACCCAGTAATATGAGTCGGGATTGATATAGTCGTCGTTACCTCCGAAGAATACATTACCCCCTTTAGAGATAGTAATAATTGTACAACCGGAAGGGATTGTCCGGTTTTCAGGAAATTTTGTATAATGATTCACTGTTGATTTGCTATCAGAAACCCGGATGGCAAAACCACTGCTGGCAGGATAGATTGTTAGCTGCCTGGCAGGGAACATATCCTGGGATGGTAAAAGAATGCAGAATTTGCAGCATAATACAAGGTACAGGTAAGCTATTCTCATGATTCTTATATATTATTTTGGGCACCTATCCAGGTTGCCAGAACACATCCGACTGCGCTTAATCCGCACATGAAAACAGTATTGACTCTCTTTTCCTTCAATACCTTATCGAGATCGGTTTTATTGAAACCGTCCGGATAGGTTTGATGACTTTCGGATCATCATACAAAGTGTAAATGGTCTGTTTTTCATAGCTGGGAGTAAGTAAAAACATTTCAAATAAGGTTTTAAGATAACTGGTTACGCTAATTTAAGAAAAATCATTGAGAATGAATCAAGTTCAATTTACGAATTGTTCAGAGGAGTTTACTGATTGTCCACTTCTGAAAACAATTTGTTGGAACTGTCCAGATTTGGATAAGCATTAACAGTAATTTGCTGCTTTTTACATAAATATTACGTTCTGGGAATTGTTTTGTACTTATTCAGTTATCTTGTTGGGGATCACGGTTTCAGGAGTTTCTTAACTGTTTCTGTATTTACTTCCAAAGAGTATGTGACGTTTATAATTTCAGGATTCTGAAGCATCAGTTTCCGCTCATTAACCATATTCCTTAGGCCTGGAAACGACATGTCGATAGTGAAAATTATCTTACTTTTTTCCAAAGAGATCCGAATAGAATTTCCGGACGTAATTTTCGGGGATCTTGTCAACGGGATAAGATCCGTGCATCAGTACATGAACCCACCGGCCATCCCTTTTCTCCAGTACTCCAGTCTGGAAGACATCCTTCAGGCAGGTCTCTTTACCCTTATAGGAACTGCAGTCATCAAGATAACAGGAGTACCAGGCAACATTACCGGATTGTGAGAAGACAATTCGCAGGTCCCTGAATTTGAAACCGGTGCCACGGAAATCAGGATCTTTCCATACCTCGGAAAATTTCTTAAAGTTCTCCAGTCCCACAACCTTGCTGTCGGAAAAGAGCCAGAAATGGAACATATCCTCTGCCCATAATTTATACATTTTATTAAAATCTTTTTCAATTGCCCATCCGATTGCCTGCTCTATTGTATGCTTTACGGCCTTGTTATCGCTGATCGTATCAGATGAAACGGCAGGTTGTCCGTTTAAATAATGAGTGAAGAATCCCGCTGTTATACTAACAATGATAATTACTTTCAGTATTTTCATTTCTTCCACATTTGCTGGTAAATTAAACAACTTACGTCACAATGACGAACGTAAGGGAGTAGAATTTATTCACCAATAATTTTAACAAGTACTCTTTTTCTTCTTTTCCCGTCAAACTCACCATAGAATATCTGCTCCCATGGACCGAAGTCCATCCTGCCGTCAGTTATGGCAACAACAACTTCGCGTCCCATCAGGGTGCGCTTGATGTGTGCATCGGCATTGTCTTCAAATCCGTTGTGCTTGTACTGTGAGTAAGGTTTTTCGGGAGCAAGTTTTTCGAGCCATACTTCAAAGTCGTGATGAAGTCCGGATTCATCATCATTTATGAATACCGATGCGGTAATGTGCATCGCATTAACGAGTACGAGTCCCTCTTTTATGCCTGAGTCGGCCAGACACCTTTCAACCTGCCCTGTAATATTGATAAATGCCCGGCGGGTTGAAGTCTCAAACCAAAGTTCCTTGCGATATGATTTCATAGAGATTTTTCCGGAAAGTTAACTGATTAATCTGAATTTTGGTATCAGCGGCATTTCTTAACAATAAGATTTGGAAACACAAATTATTCAGTACAGTTTTCATCAATTCAGCACCTGAATTAGAAAAATGATAAAGGACATACCTGATTTTAACTGTTCGTCTGCTGTCATTATTATCAGAATTTTGAATTATTAACGTAATTTTCCGTAAAATAATTGCAAAATAAGTTGCATAACTGAAATATACGTTATATATTTGCAGAAACAGTTAAATAACTCAGGTTGCTGGTTCCTGGTTACTGGTTCCTGGTTCCTGGTTAGCTGCTTGATTAATAGAATATTATGTAATTTTATAAATAATTTATCCAATAATAGTAAAATAATTATAATGCTCACTTTTCAAATAACTA
>Ga0102851_10002956_pt1 | contig 10436 bp, 9 predicted proteins | sample Mud3Dept3metaG_FD_79558 | JGI IMG/M metagenome (GOLD analysis project Ga0102851, IMG submission 79558) | Freshwater wetland microbial communities from Ohio, USA, analyzing the effect of biotic and abiotic controls - Mud 3 Core 4 Depth 3... | ecosystem: Environmental > Aquatic > Freshwater >...
AATGAACATGGTAAAAGGTTACACTAGCCGCAGGGAGAAATCAAGGGACGACTTCCAAAACACCCATTGGAGGATGCGCCCGGGGATAACAGACTGAAGCTTCTTCCGTCTTTGCTTTTTTTCGTCGATCGCCCGGGAACCTTGTTTCCCTGGAAAAAATCATTCATTCGGCAGTTGACAGTGCCCCCATGTCGCGGTAACATAGGCCGAACTGCAGGCGGTATGTAAGGTGAACCCACCCTTTCCGAGGAGCATCGCCCTATGAGATCACTTCGCGTCGCCGCGTCATTGTCCATCCTTTTTTCTCTCCCCTTCACTGCTTCAGCCCTCGACCTTTCGGGGCAATCGCGTACCTACCTCCAGTCCCGCCAGGACGTGGACGGCACCCGGTATCTGCCGCTGTATGAATACCTCAATTTCAGCGTAGGGGATGCGTCAAATGACGCCGTCTCCTTCCACGCCGGAGGCTGGTACCGGTACGACCTGCGGAACGAGAGCTTCGGCACGAAATCCACGGGAGACCTGCAGTATGCCTACGTGACCGTCAAAAAGAAGACCGGCAACTCGGCCCTGAGCCTCGGCAGGCTCATGGTCAACGAGGGCACGGTTTCCTCCCAGTTGGACGGTATCTACGCGCGGACCGATCTCAGGGGCGGATTCCGGATCGCGGCCTACGGCGGCAGCCCCGTCGAAACCTCCGGTGATACGCGTTCCGGAGACTCGGTATCCGGCGGGAGGCTCTCCCAGGGGATAACGGGCATCTATGATATCGGAGTGTCCTATCTGCAGGAGAAGAACGACAAACAGGACTTCCGCAAGGAAGAGGGCGTCGATCTCTGGATCAGGCCGTTCGGCCGGCTGGAGGTCCTGGGAAGGTCGTCGTATAACGACATCAGCAATGCATGGATGCTGCACCAGTACACGGTCCTGCTCGGACCCTTCGGCGGCCTCCGCATGAACGCCGAGGCGTCAAAGGTCTATTACAAGGAATATTTCTCGGCAACGACCTTAAGCGCATTCACCTTCCCGAGCATCGATCCGAACGAAACAGTAACGACCCTCGGCGGAAGCGCGGACTATGCCTTTACGCCGACCCTCTCCGCGGGGATCGACTTCAAGAACTTCGACTATGCCGTCGCGAACAACACTGCGAAGTACTATGGCGCCCGTCTCGCCTTCGCATCCGCTGGCGGAGGCGCTGGCCTGGCATTCCATCGCATGGACGGTCCCACGGAGCCCCTGCAGTACGACGAGCAGCGGGCGTATGTCATGAAAAAGATCTCCAAGATGGACCTTACGCTCGATGTTATTCACGTGTCCTACCAGCAGGCGATCAACAACGTTTCGGATGCGTATACGGGGACCGCCGCCGTCGGATACGCGCTCTCACCGAAGGCGAGGCTCGTGGCGGACGTAGAATATATGAAGAATCCCGACTACGACCGTGACGTCCGCGGGATGCTGACGTTCGTCTACGCCTTTGACGCAAAGCTCGGCGGAACTGCCAAGACCACTCAGCCCGCGGGCACGAAAAAGTCGGGCGGGAAGAAACCCTAGACACACGGGCAACCATTCAGGAGAAGCCATGAATATCGCGACCAAGACCATGATCCTCGGCATCACGGCGGCGCTGATCGCTGTCATCATTGCCGCCTGCGCGACCACGAAGAGCTTTCCGGCAAAACATCCCATGGAGGTGCAAGGCATGCCGGTCTGCAGCGTCTGCCACACGGACTGGCGGACGTCCCTGGACCACATCCAGGACTGGGCCTCGCGGCACAAGTTCACGGCTTCCCAGCAGAAGCGGACCTGCGAGCTCTGCCACGCGCAGTCCTTCTGCGCGGACTGCCATGCGAACAAGGAGGAGCTGAAACCCAGCGACAAGAACAAGGACGCTCCCGAACGGACCATGCCGCACCGGGGGGACTACCTGAACCAGCATAAGATCGACGGCAAGCTGAATCCCGCATCCTGCTTCCCCTGCCACGGCCGCCAGAACAATGAACGGTGCAAGGTATGTCATAAGTAAGAAAGTTCGCGTTTGCAGCCGCGATGGGCGAAGCGTATCTGACGATCAAACTGTGTTGAACTATTCGGATACGGCAGGATCTTCGGGTGGCTGCTCTCCTCTGCCATGGGAAAAACCAGAATCCGGAAACGTGGTAGGACAGGAGCAGGGGGCGCATCGGGAAAAAGAGGGGCCATTTCCCTTTCGGGAAAGGGCCCTTTTCTTTTGCCGCACCCGTGCGTTCGCTGGACAGAATGACCGCGGTTCGCTATACTCAAGTTCGTATCCTGGTTTTTTCTCTTCGCCGGGACAAGATCGTTTCGGCATCCTCATCGCTCGCTTGCGCCGCACCAAGCCGCAGGAATGAGCTCTCCTGGATCCAGTATGGAACTCGTGAACGATTTCTTGGTCTGCCTCATCCCCATCATGGTCGCGCTGGACGCGCCTGCGACGCTGCCGCTCTTCGTGGCGATGACCGAAGGCGTCAAAAAACACGAGCGCCGGACCATCATACGCCAGTCCATCATCACGGCCTTCCTGGTGACCATCGGTTTCGTCTTTCTGGGAAGGGCGGTTTTCCACGCCCTCGGCATCATGGTCGAGGATTTCATGATCGCCGGCGGCATCGTGCTCCTGATCATCGCCATCCAGGACATCGTGCAGGCGGGTGAAAAGAAGCACGCCGCATCCCCCACCTTCGGCGTCGTGCCCTTCGGCACCCCCCTCATCGCCGGCCCCGCCACCCTCACCACCACGCTGGTGCTCGTGGGGAGCTACGGATATACGCCCGTTATCCTCTCGCTTATCGCCAACATCCTGCTCGCCTGGCTCATCTTCGCCCAGGCGGACCGCATTATCAAGTTCCTGGGCATCGGCGGCACACGCGCTTTCGCCAAGGTCGCGGCGCTGCTCCTCGCTGCAATCGCGGTCAAACTGATCCGGAGCGGAATGTTCAAGCTGATCGAAGGATAGAGAGGAACGTGATGGAAGATCCAGTGAGGGATACTTCGACGACCAAAGCACGGGACCGCCGTGTTCACATGGCGAACGAGCGGACATTCCTGGCGTGGATACGGACGAGCATCTCCATCATGGCCTTCGGCTTCGTGGTGGAGAAGTTCTCCCTGTTCGTAAAGCAGCTGTCGTACTATCTTGGCAAGGAGGCCTCGCCGCCGTCCCCGGGATATTCATCGGTGGTCGGCGTCATCCTCGTCGGCCTCGGCGCCGTCATGGGCGTTCTCGCGTATATCCGGTACCGTTCCGTTGAGCGCCAGATCGAGAACGACAGCTATGCCCCATTGCCAATCCTGAGCGTGCTCCTCATGCTGTCGGTCCTCGCGGTCGGCCTGTTCCTCGTTCTCTACCTCATCCACACCATGTAGAAAGACCGGACGACCGGCGGATCGTTCTCACGGCGCGCGCCTGCTCCCGGGGAAGTTGTATCAGACACGACCTCTACAGGACAACAACTGCGGGCTTTTCTGCGGCAACAACCTTTCCAATAGCCACGGCATCTTCAACGCCGGCGAGCTTCAGCTTCCTGACCAGATCTTCAGCCTGCGAAGCGGGCACCGCAAGCAGCAACCCGCCGGCGGTCTGGGGGTCGAAGAGCAGCTCCTCCTCGGCGCGGTCCAGCTTTCGCTCCTTTTCCCAAAAACCACCGGCGATCTCCCGGTTCGACCTGTTGCTCCCCGTGGTCTCGCCCTTCCGGTACATTTCCAGCGCATAGGGGTGAAAGGGCAGATGATCATACACGAGCTGGATCCGGACACTGCTTCCCTTCGCCATCTCCAGCGTATGTCCGAGCACGCCGAAACCCGTGATGTCCGTGCACGAGTGGACCTCGAACGCCAGGGCCGTCTCGATCGCGGCCTTGTTCAGCGCCGCGATCTTCGGCAGGACCGGCTCCAGATCCCGGTAGGACAGTTTCCTCGATCGACAGGCATTGAACAGCACGCCCGTGCCCAGCGGCTTGGTCAGCACCAGCGCGTCGCCCGGCTTCGCGCTCGCGTTCGTCAGGACCCTGTCGGGATGGACGATCCCGGTCACCGCGAGCCCGTACTTCGGCTCCAGGTCGTCCACGGAGTGGCCGCCGGCGAGCGCAGCCCCCGCCTCCTGCACCTTCTCGAACCCGCCGGTCAGCATGTCCTTCAGCAGGCCCATATCGAGCTTCTTTGACGGGAACATCACGAGGTTCAGGGCGACGATGGGACGTCCGCCCATGGCGTAGACGTCCGACAGCGCGTTCGCGGCCGCGATCCTGCCGAACCAGACCGGGTCGTCCACCGGAGGCGTGATGAAGTCCACGGTGCTGATGACGGCTAGGTCCGGCGCAACACGGTAAACCGCCGCGTCGTCGCTCGTCTCGAACCCCACGAGCAGGTTCGGGTCATGCACGGGACAGATCGTTGAGAGCACGTCCGACAGGTCCGCCGGACCGATCTTCGCAGCTCAACCGCAGGTGCGGGACATGCCCGTCAGGGTCTTTTTTCTGAATAGGTTCATGGTGGTTTGTAGTATACCAGATATTTCCGCGCCGGCTACAGCAACTCATTGAAATCCAGCACCGTCGCGAAGTCCGGGCTGTGCACGGGCGCCATCCTGGAATTGCCCCGCGCCTTATAGATGATGTAGCCTATGCCGTACTCCTTCGCGGTCCTGAGCACGGCGAGCGTGTCGTCAACAAACAGCGTGTTGTTTCTGCGGAACCCGAGCTTCTTCTCCGCCTTCTGCCAGAACCCGAGCTTCTCCTTGGGGAAGCCCATCTCTGCCGATGTGATCGCGCCGGTCAAGTACCTCCCGATCTCCGTCTTCTTGAGCTTCATGGACAGGACCTTGTCATGGGCGTTCGTTGCGATATAGACCTGCTTCCCGCGGGACTGCATCACTTGCAGAAAAGCTTCGACGTGGGGATGGACCTCGATGAGATGCCGGATCTGCTCCTTCAGCGCAAGAATATCGAGGCCCAGCTCGCCGGACCAAAAGTCGATGTCCGTCCAGTTCAAGGTCTCTTCATGGAATTTGTACTTCTTGAGGAGCTCTTCCTTCGCCTTTCCGAACGTGATGCCGTGCTTGTCCGCATACTTCTCCGGCACGAGGTGCTCCCAGAAGTAGTCGTCGAAGTACTTGTCCAGCAGCGTCCCGTCCATATCGAGCAGGACGTGCGTGATCTTATGCGTGGTCAGGGCTTCCTTGGTTTCTTGGACGGTATGGCTCATTCGCCGACAGGGACCTCTTGCAGAGGAATGTGCATGGGCGGGATGATCGTCTTCTCGCTCCTACCTTCCCACCTTCCTACCTTCTTTCTTCTGAACGTACCCTTCAACCATGATGTCCTGCCCGACGAAGCGTGAGGTGACATCCTTCAGCTTGATGGCATGACCGAGCTTTATCGGTGACACTCCTCCAATGGAGCAAAGAGAATCCATACCCGTCATGAGCGTGGGAGCGATGAATATCACCACTTTGTCTGCCATGCCCGATCTCAGCGCCGCGGCATTGACCTCCGCGCCGCCTTCGATCAGAACGGACATGACATCCATCCTTCCGAGCTTTCGCATGAGGTCACGGAGGTCAACGCGGCCCTGGTCGCTCCTTATGAGCACGATCTCCGCGCCTGCGGCCTGAAGTTTCTTCATCTTAACCTTTGGCGCGTTCGAAAGAGTGGCGACGATGGTCCTGGCTGATGAGCGCTGAGCAATGATCTTGGCCTGAGGAGAAATTCTCAATGCGCTGTCAACGACCACCCGGAGCGGATCGCGGCCGCCGGCGGTCCTCGCTGTAAGCGAGGGGTTATCCTTGAGCACGGTGTTGATTCCTACAAGGATTGCGTCATTCTGATCGCGAAGACGGTGTCCCGCTTCCCGCGCTTCCGTCCCGGTGATCCACTTCGATTCGCCTGTCGCAGTCGCGATCTTGCCGTCAAGGGTCTGGGCTATCTTGATCGTGACAAAGGGAACCTTCTTCGTCACATGCTTGATGAACGCCTCGTTCAAATGACGAGCCTCGGGCTCGAGGACACCGGTGATGACCTTGATGCCAGCCTTTCTGATGGCCCGGATCCCGCCGCCGGAGACCCTCGGATTCGGGTCGATCATGGCGATGACGACGCGCTTCACGCCGCTCTGGATGACGAGCGGGCTGCAGGGCGGCGTCCTTTTGTCGATGTGCGAACAGGGCTCGAGCGTCACATAGAGTGTGGCGCCCTTCGCTGACGCACCTGCTTTCCTGAGCGCGATGGCCTCCGCATGGGGCTCGCCGGCCCGCTCATGGTAGCCTGTGGCGATAACGCGATTATCCTTTACCACCACGGCGCCGACCATGGGGTTGGGGCTTGTCCGGCCCTGCGCCTTCGCCGCCAGCCGGAGCGCTATGCGCATATATTTTTCATCGATCTGAGCTATCATAAGCATGATATTAACAGTGAACCAGGCTCCGCGAACGCCCTTCTTCTGAAGAATCCGTTCAATCACCTGCACCAATTTCCAAAGCCATTACATGCTTGTAGCCACATTGTTCACACGTAAATCGAACGGGATGCAAACCTACGCAATAGCTTTTCCCGGCACATTTCGCGCACTTCGCAGGAAATAGGCGTGTAAATATCCGGGATACAATGGCAACCACAAGACTCGCCATTACACCGGAAATGATAAAGGTTATTTCATTTAGATTCCCATATATCGCCGATAACCACAGTACGAGAATAAAGGAGCCTAAGGCAATGATCACGTGTATTATTGTATGAAATACATATGACATACATGAAGCCCTTTCAACCGAATCTTGCAATAATCCCTGAGCTACATGCTCTGATTTTCCTACAATACATTTATCGAATCGTAGCTCAATCAACCTGCATTTCCTGTAGCATATCCTTATGATGGAATCGAGATGTCACGCGATCTGCTGATTGGCACCGTGGTCATTTTCACAATCACTCCTGTGGAACTATAATGTAATTACCATCCGGCTGTCAATGCCCGCTCAGGGAATTCCATGCTGTCTTGCCGGTCCATACTATGATACTATACATAGGTAGAAAAGGACTCAATACGGATATGGGCAAAAGAATGTGTTTCTTGCTCCTGCCGATTGTGCTTGTTGCCGTATCAGGAGCGCCAATCACGGAGGGTGCAACCATGGCTGCGATGACCATAACCAGTCCGGCATTCAGGAACGGGGAACTTATCCCGTCAAAGTTCACCTGCGACGGGGCTGATGTAAACCCTGCCCTGAATATCGGCAATGTTCCGCAAGAGGCCAAGTCCCTGGCGCTTATCATGGACGACCCCGACGCCCCGGGCGGTATGTGGGTCCACTGGGTCGCCTGGAACATCGACCCGAAGACCCGGGAGATCAAGGAGAACGGCGTTCCTCCCGGAGCGAAACTGGGGGTCAACGATTTCCGGAAGACTCCCTACGGCGGTCCCTGCCCGCCTTCCGGCACGCATCGATACTTCTTCAAGCTCTACGCCCTGGATACCATGCTGGACCTCGGCCCAGACGCGACCAAGACGGCGCTGGAGAAATCCATGAAGGGGCATATTGTCGCGCAGGGAGAGATGATGGGGCGATACAAGAGGAAGTAAGCGTTAACCTCCTGCATGCCTGACGATAACCATCATGACGAAAAAGGAAAGGGCGGCCACTTGGTCGTCCTTTCCGTATTATGTAACGTTTTCGAGCAGTCTCGATACCATATTGACCCTTTTGGAAAGAATGATGCAGAGATACCGTACGGGCGCACGGATCATTCAGCGTGGCGTGCGCCGCTGCCACGCCAGATGACCGCCGAGCATCCCCGCCGGGAGCATGCCGGCAAACCCCGCGATGTCGAACCACGCCGGGTCGCCTCCACCCCGGAAGACCAGCGCGAGCCGTGCGTGCGTTCATCCTGACGCGCGATCCGACCGGCGATATAGCCGCCGAGCACTGTACAGCCCAGGCCGATGATGAGACCCAGGAGCAGGCCGCTCGTGCTCCTCATCCGGCTCATGACCTCGTCCTCGGAAAGGCCCGCTGACGCCAGCGCTGCGGCCAGAAGTGTCATGACGAAAAGGGTCCCGGCGTTGTCCGCGACAGCGCCGACAATGACAGCTTTGAATTTTACGTCGGCTATTCGTATCTTGCCATCCTGCATTTTCACTCCATCGCCGTTCCCTCACCCCAAACACAAAGGGCGGCCCAAAAGGGCCGCCCTCACAATTCGTTAATGGAACATTACTTCGTCCCCGAACCGCCAACTCCCTTTTCCTTGAGTTTGGCCTGGGCGGCCGCCAGCCTGGCGATCGGAACGCGGAAGGGCGAGCAGCTCACGTAGTTGAGGCCGACCTTGAAGCAGAATTCCACGCTTGCCGGATCGCCGCCGTGCTCGCCGCAAATGCCGACCTTGAGGTCCTTGCGGGTCGCGCGGCCCTTGGTAACGCCCATCTTCACGAGCAGGCCCACGCCCTCCTGGTCCAGGGTCTGGAAGGGGTCCTTCTCCATGATGCCGTTCTCGGTGTAATGATTGATGAACTTGCCCGCGTCGTCGCGGCTGAATCCGAAGGTGGTCTGGGTCAGGTCGTTCGTGCCGAAGGAGAAGAACTCGGCGTCTTTCGCGATCTCATCGGCAACAAGCGCCGCGCGCGGCAGCTCGATCATGGTGCCGACCAGATAGTCGATCTTGACGCCCTTCTTCTGCATCACCTCGTCGGCGGTCCGCTTGATGAGCTCCTTCTGGTGCTCCAGCTCTTTCTTCATGCCGACGAGCGGGACCATGATCTCGGGGACCACCTTCTTGCCCTTCTTGGCGAGCTCGCAGGCTGCCTCGATAATGGCCCGGGCCTGCATGCGGGTGATCTCGGGATAGACGATGCCCAGGCGGCAGCCGCGGTGGCCGAGCATGGGATTGAACTCATGAAGCTCCTCGATGCGGTGCAGGAGCTTCTCCTTCTTGGCGACAACGGCCTTGGACGCCTTCTTTGCCTGCATGACGGCGATCTCCACCATCAGTTCCTCGCGCTTCGGCAGGAACTCGTGGAGCGGCGGGTCCAGCAGGCGGATGGTGACCGGCAGGCCGGCCATGACCTCGAAGAGGCCCTTGAAGTCCGAGCGCTGCATGGGCAGGAGCTTGTTCAGCGCCTTCTCGCGGCCTTCGGTGGTGGTGGCGAGGATCATCTGCTGCACGATGGACAGCCGGTCCTCGGCGAAGAACATATGCTCGGTGCGGCAGAGGCCGATGCCCTCGGCGCCGAACTGCCGGGCCATCTTGGCGTCGCGCGGGATGTCCGCGTTGGCCCGGACGCCCAGCGTACGGAACTCGTCGGCCCACTTCATGAGCGTGCCGAAATCGCCACTCACCTCGGGGTCCTTGGTCTGGACCTTGCCGACGATGACGCGACCCGTGCCGCCGTCGATGGTAATGAAGTCGCCCATCTTCACCGTGTATGGCCCGACGAAGAACTTCTCGGCCTTGAGGTCAACACGGATGGACTCGCAGCCGGCCACGCAGGGCTTGCCCATGCCGCGGGCCACCACGGCTGCGTGGGATGTCATGCCGCCGCGGGCCGTCAGGATCCCCTTTGCAGCGTCCATGCCGTGGATATCGTCGGGCGTGGTCTCGGGGCGAACCAGGATGACCTTTTCCGTTTTCGCGCGCCGGACCGCCTCGTCGGCCGTGAACACGACCTTGCCGGATGCGGCCCCCGGGGACGCCGGCAGGCCCCTGGCGATCACTTCGACCTTCGCCTTGGGGTCGATGACGGGATGGAGCAGCTGGTCGAGCGACGCCGGCTCGACGCGCAGCACCGCCTCTTCCCGGGTGATGAGGCCCTCCTGCACCATGTCGACGGCGATCTTTACCGCTGCGTGGGCGGTCCGCTTGCCGGTCCGGGTCTGGAGCATGAAGAGCTTGCCTTCCTGGACGGTGAACTCGAAGTCCTGCACGTCCCGGTAATGCCGCTCGAGCTTGTTCGTGATCTCGCGCAGCTGGCGGTACACCTCGGGCATCTCCTTCTCGAGGTCGGCGATGGGATGCGGCGTCCGAATGCCGGCCACCACGTCCTCGCCCTGGGCATTCGTCAGGTACTCGCCGTAGAACACCTTTGCGCCCGTTGAGGGGTCGCGGGTGAAACCCACGCCCGTGGCCGACGTATCGCCCATGTTCCCGAAGACCATGGCCTGCACGTTCACGGCCGTCCCGAGGTTCCCCGGGATATCGTTCAGCTTGCGGTAGGTGATGGCGCGGGGGTTGTTCCAGGACCCGAAGACCGCGTCGCGGGACATGGTAAGCTGCTCCCAGACGTCCTGCGGAAAATCGCGCTTCATGATCTGCCTCACCCGGGCCTTGAACTTGGCCACGAGACCCTTCAGGTCCTCGGAGGTCATATCGATGTCGAGTTTGAGCTTCCGTTTCTTCTTCACGTCGTGGATGATGTGCTCGAAG
>Ga0102851_10002957_pt1 | contig 10434 bp, 6 predicted proteins | sample Mud3Dept3metaG_FD_79558 | JGI IMG/M metagenome (GOLD analysis project Ga0102851, IMG submission 79558) | Freshwater wetland microbial communities from Ohio, USA, analyzing the effect of biotic and abiotic controls - Mud 3 Core 4 Depth 3... | ecosystem: Environmental > Aquatic > Freshwater >...
CACCAGTAGCGCCAACGAAGATATTCCCGTGTGCGCCCCGTAAAGCCACGGTTCGACGAAGTTGGCAATGATCAGTTCGAGGCCGGCAAACAGCAGGAACACCAGCAGCGGCGGCAGCCAGCTGTCAAAAGCTGCCAACGAGAGTGCGATCGGCAGCGAGGCGGCAACCATCGTGCCGACATACGGGACGATGCGCAGGAGCCCGGCGAGGACTCCCCATAGCGCCGGGTTGGGGACACCAATGCAGTACAGACCGAATCCGAACAGAGTTCCAAAGCCTGCATTGACCAGGACCTGCATCAACAGGTATCGGCTGACACGTTGCGCCGCGTCGTCGAGCGTTTGCGTCATGATGTTGATCTGACCGAGTCCAACCGGCCCGAGAAGACGATGTCTCAAGTCGAATCTCTTGGTCAGCATGAAGATCGTGAAGATGAGGACAAGTCCTGTCATTGCCAGAGGCCGAAGAACGGGCTGGGCCAGATTTCGAAGGTAGTCCAATCCATTTGACGGCTGTTGCACAATCTGTACGGGCAGAGGAGGTGCGGGAGTACTCGGCACAGTGCGCGGCTTCCGATTCTGCCCCGGAGAGGGTGCCACCGGGCTGGAAAGTTCGCGCGCAATATCCATTAAGCTGTTGGCTGCAAGGCCCAATGGTCCCTTAGTGGGAATGCGAAGCGCTTCCATCTTGACATGAATGTTCTGGCGGTACCCGGGAAGCTTCTCGGCGACGTCAACGAGCTGAATCGCTATAATCCAGGCAACGCAGCCGCCCGCCGTCAGCGCTACCAGGACGGTCACGACGACGGACGGTATGCGGCCAATGCGTGATCTTTGCAGGAGCGCGACCACAGGGGTCAAAACGAACGTCAGAATGAGAGCAAATGCCGGGGGGATCAGAATTTCGCGGGCAAAGTACAGCGCCGCGATCGTACCAAACAGCATGACTATCGCCCATTTATATGAGCTTGGGAGGTAGCGATGCGATGCGCTGATGGCCACCGGCACTGAAGCACTGCGCAAATCAATCGCGCTTGTCGCAGGCCCCCTCTCGGAGCGCCTGCGGAAGAACGGTCGGTTGCGGAAGAGAGTCATGTTAGAAATCCTTGCGGCGTTTACGCCTTGGGAGGATCCTGAACTCTTCGATTCGGCCCAAGCCGATGCCGGAGAGCCCGCCCAGAGGGGATACCCCACGCCAGTGACCAAAAACGAGAGCTCACCAAGCCAGTTCCGCCGCAAGGAGACTGACCCGGCAGATTCCGGCACCTGAACAGCAACTGTTGTGCGGGAGCGTCACCGCAATCGATGACTCCCTTGACTGCGGGCCGAGGCAATCCAAAATCTCTCGAATCGCTTCCGGAAGATGAATTGCGGCAGAGGCCTACACGGCAGTACGTCGCACAAGGCGAGCAACCAGAAACCCAGAGTCGCACTTCCCGCGTGGCCGCGCTAACCCGCATTTCTCACCGGCTCTCTACTGCGGCGGCGCATCCGGGCATGTCTACTGCATTGCGCTCGGTCGGGCTCCCCGACGTACTGTCGAGTGCGCCTGCGTAGCCCTCGGTCGCACGCCTTGAATCCATGCCCGTCTGCGCCGCCTCGCTACGAAATCTGGTGAGAAACGCGGGCTAGTCATCCAGCACAAAGGTGATGGCCAGGTTCACCTGATACTCGACAATCTTCTCGCCATCGAGGCGCACGTGCTCTTCCTTGACCCACGCGCTGCGAACATTGCGAAGCGTCTTGATCGCCCGGGCCAGACCCTACGCGATGGCGTCCTCAAAGCTCACAGTGGAAGTGGCGCTGACTTCCTCGACCTTTGCAACTGTCATGCACGTCCTCCTGTAATCTGCCTTTCTGCTGAATCCCGGCGGGAACGGGCTCCCCGACCCCACCAACCGTCGCCTGCGACCCGAATTGTGCGGAGTGCTGCGATGCAGTCCCGACCCACCATCGCACATTATAAAGCCACTGCAAAAAGGGTGTCTGTACAATATTGCACAAAGGTATGTTCGATACTGCTCACAACGCGAGATTGCGCAGTGTTTCGGTTGCTTTGCGTCTTTCGGCAAGATATCGAGACCCACGAATGGGTCACGGATCGAAGCCCTGTGTCGCCATAACTCCGTGAGGCTGTAAATTCAAGCAGTCAACGCGGGCGCCGGGATGAACCCCTGTGCTATAGATCCGGGCCCGCGATTGCATTTCTCATCGGCTTGCTCAGCTGTCTCAGCCCCTTCTTCCATTCCCGCTACGACCTCGGCGTCGAGATCCTTGCCCTACGTCAGCCGCTGGGCCTACTCAAGCGAAAACAGCCTCGTCCTCGGCTGCGAATCCAGGATCGAGCATTATGGATTCTGCTACGCCGTCTTTGAGAAGGCGTTTGACCAGTCTCTCCGCGGCCGGAGCTTCATGGTAAGCCAGTTCTTCCGAGGCGGGAGCCTTGGAAGCATCCAGGAGGTAGCGGACCGCAGCCGCTCGGTTGCCGTTCCACATCTTCACTGATCGGCGCATAAAACATGAGCAACTCTTCCAGACTCACCAGATCTTCCGGGTTTTTCTTGACGGCTGCCTCGAAATCGGCGACCTGCTGGGAATACATCGCGCGGGTGGCCTGATAAAACCCGCTTCGAGCCTTCTCCTGGGCTGCCTGCTCCGCGAGTTTCGGATCCTCCCGCAATGGGGCGGGCGGCTTCGGTTGCTGGCGGCAGGCGAGGACAATGAAGATCGTGGCCGCGCAGCCGACGGCCACAATGGCCTTGCGGGTTCTCGAGATCTCGCGGAACAGGTCGCCGCGCAGGATGTGGTCGATTCTGCGGCCGAGCAGGCCGTCACCATGGACGCCGACACCCTGCTGGGAGAATCGGCCGCCGCGCCGGCGCACGGCTTCCGCCATGTCGAGCTGGACTTCGGCGTATCGGCGGGTCGCGTCGATCGCACGCACGGCGGCATCATCGCAGGCGAGTTCGGCGGTGGCGGCCAGCTTCCGCTCCAGCCACTAGGCCGAGCGGATGAACCAGAAGATGCAGCGGTTCAGGTGCGCGAGCATGCCGATGAGCGGGTCGCGCCGGCGCACGTGGGCCAATTCGTGCGCAAGAACAGCATTGAGCTTTTCGGCAGGCCACTGCCGCCATGCCACGGGCGGGATGACCTGTGGGAAGAAAATCCCGACGGTCAATGAGGCGGCAACCAACCCGGATTCATGCACTGGAGTCGCACTCGGCCGCAATGCCGGACTGATCGCGGCATCCAGAGTGATTCCTGCTTTTGTGCGCGCGATCCGCGCCACGGACCGCCAGCCCGGCAGCAGGCGGGAGACCAGCGCGAGGACACCTATGCCATACACCGCCAGTGCGACACCGGGCCACATCGGACCTTGTGCCGGAGAAGCGGCTGCGGCCGGTGCCTCCGGGACCATCGGCGCCAGTGCCGGGGCAATAACCTCGCGGCGCTCGATGGCGCCGGCCTGCGGCGTGGTTGCCGGAATTTCAGGCGGCGCCACAACCCCGCTCGCCGCCGCTGGAACGGGAATTGAGATGGACGGAACGCAGTACGGCAGGACCGGCATGAGCAGCATCGCGCACAAAACCGCGCTCCAGGCCGCATGGAGCACGCCGCTGGAGCGGACCCGGACGGTAATAAGGATGAGCGCGACGATGACGGCGACGATAGCGATCCAGAAGGATGAATCCGGACCAAGGCGATAGAGAGTCCCGTTCCATTCAGGCGACATCGGTTTCTACATAGGTCTAATCGATGCGCTCAATGGATAGGAGGAATTGGCTGCCCCCGAATTCCTTTCCTCCGTGGAGCACGCCGCTCCAACCCCTCTTGCCAGCTTCTGATAAAGACGAGTTATGTAAACCTCGGAGCTTTCGCCCTCTCCAAGCAGCATTATAAGGCCGAATTTGGTTTCGAGATTTTTCGGCGCAGCTATACCTGATTGCAGCGCGCAGAGCAGGGTGTAAAACACTCCGTTCGAGCACGACCTGTACATTGTGGACAACGCTTCCACCGTCGGCACGCCGGAGTGGCTGAGAGCACAGTCGATGCCGAACCTGCACTCTGCATTGGGCGCGGAAGACCCGGGCGGGCCGCGGGGCGATTCCGGTTTCGCAGACAGTCTCTCCAATCAGCCGTATTTTATCCTTCGCCGCGCGTGACATTGGATGCGAGGCGCAGCCCCCGGCTTGCGGCGTTTCGTGATCCCAATGGCCGCAGGGCCAAAAAGCCGTGTCTTGCCATGCGCTTATTTGATTTCGGCCAGCCAAAGATCGCGCTTGCCGGGCTTGAACTGAACGTAGACAATCTCGCCCCGGGGCGAAACATCATAATAATGACCAATGGGCCGCATCGGCCTCAATTCTGCAAGCGTGCGCTCGTTGTCTCCGGTGACCGAGATGCTCCTGAGCTCCGCGCGGTCCGAGTAGCCGGCCGTCCTCAGGAAGTAGACCGATCGATTGTCGAAACTCCACACCGCAAGGTATCCGCGCGCAAGCTTCCGGCATTCCTTCCCATTCGCCGGGCAAATGGAGACGTCTCCTTGGGGCGGCGGCGTTATTCCAAGATCAGTGCCCAGAACATATGTCGCATCGGCAGACCAACGCGGGTCGTCCAGGGCTCTTGCCAGAGCGCGTTCTTTGCCGCTTTTGATATTCCGGATCAGGGTTCTGAAAGGAGCCCCAGCTTTCGTCTCCGTGTATACGATCCACTCACCGCTCGCGTCGACGCGCGCACCGTAATTGGTTTCCCAGGACCAGCCATCGACGATTACCTCGCTCACGCCTCCTGTTATCGGAATTCTACGAAAGGAGAGATCCGGAAGACTCCGGTAATGGTAGAGCGAGGCTCCGTCGCCGGACCAATGTGGAAAGTAATTTCGTTCCTTATTGTCGCGGGTAACCTGGTTCAAATTGGCTCCATCGGCGTCGATCGTGCTGATCTGGTTGAAGCCTCGATCACCTTCAGCGGCAAAAAATGCAACCTTGTCTCCTCGCGGCGAAAACATTGGATGCACCACCGCCAACCTACGTTCCAGGAGTTCACGAGTGCGGCCACTGGCGGGATCAAGAATGGTCAATACGTATTGGTTCCGGGTATTGCTGAATGCTAGCTTCCGGCCATCGGCGGAGATTTCGGGATCGCTGTTCTCTCCGGTGGCTCCAAACAGGTGCTCAGGATTGCCTCCGGATGGCGAGATTCTCCACAGGTCCGCAATACCGCTGCGCTGTGACATAAATATTATCGAGCGGCCGTCGGGAGTCCAAACAGGATATCCCCCCTCGAACACGTCAAGAGTCAGCCTTTTGGGCACTCCTCGCTGAACGGGAATGACCCAGAGATCCCCTTCGACGCCTGATTGGGGATGGAAAAAGATGATTTGGGTGCCGTCAGGCGAGAAAGCAGGCATGCGGTCTGCCAGGAGATATGCAGCATGTGGAATGCCTGCTACGCGGGACTGGTTTCTCCCGTCACTCCCGGCAGTCCATACCTCGTCCCGGCGTTCAAAAACGATCCGTGTGCCATCACGGGACCAATTGGGATTGCGTCCGCCCTCGATAACCAAGTGAGGAACACCACCAAGGGGCGGCACCGACCAAATGGCCTGATTGCCAAAAGAGGAACTGCTTGCCGGTGGCTGTTCCCCCAGGGAGAAGAGGATTTGATCGTTTCTGGGAGACCACCGCGGCCGCCGTGCGGGCAGGTCGCCGAAAGTCAATTGCCTGGCTGTCCCCTGGCCGCCATGCTTGACAAAAATCTGATCCGTCCCATTCACCTCATTGACAAAGGCAATTATGCTCCCATCCGGTGCGAAGCTCGGCATCCTGGGCGTCCCGGCAACCTGAGCAATCATAACGGGTTGTCCCCAGGCGTTCCCCGAACGCGAGATTCGCACCCATACGAGGTACGCCAATCCGCATGCCAGGAGCAAAAAGAGCGCCAGGTATGCCCAAATCCGACCCATCATCGGAAGCCGGACGTCAGCCAGCGGGATTTCAGGAACCTGCCCTTCGGCAGTCAGGTTCTTCGCTCCAGGAGTTTCAGTCGAATGCTTCTCTTCAAAATCCGCAAGAGGGTACGGCTCAACCTGGCCACGGGTTTCCATGCGATGCACCGAACAAACCCGGGCGATGAAGCGATACCCCTCCCGCGGGATAGTCTGAATAAAACGCGGATTATCTTTGTCATCCCCGAGCGTTTTACGAATCTCTCCGACTGCCTGAACTAATACATCCTCAGTGACAAAGAGATCCTTCCAGACGATGTCGAGCAATTCTCTTTTCGAAACCGTAGTCCCGCTTTTTCCCACCAGGCACTCCAATACCTGGAGCGGCTTGGCCGTGAGTCGGATCCGCCCAGAGGCCTGATACAGCGCATGTTTCTCGATGTCGAGGGTGAAGGTTTCAAAGGTGAGCAGAGGGGAAGGAATGCCTGAGAACAGGTTTTCCGGATCATTTGGATTGCGTTTCCGGGTCATGAATCCCCGCGTCTCACCATGCCATCCAGAAATTTCGGCGTTTTTCGGCCTTTCTCGGCGCGGCTTTCGGGACATTTCGGCCCGAAGTAAGCTATCTGTTTCCGCGCAGCATGAGACCGGCTTACCAGTCAATCCCTTCCGAAGGGTTCACCCTGGAGGGGCGCTGGATTAAGCCGATATTATCAAAACCACAATAAAATCAGTAGGAGGATCCTATGAAACATCGCATTCAAGTCGGTGTTCTGGTTTCGCTTATTCTCTTCGGCCTGGCGGCAGTCGCGCTTTATGCGAACGTCCTGCTTCGGTTTTCCCCCGATCCCGAGATTGGAGGCGGCCCGCCCTTTTATGCACGTATCGAAAGGCTGGAGAATGGCGTGGTTCTGGTGCACAACGATGGCGAGTGGGCTGCGATTACCTTCTATCGAGATCCGGCAATCGTTCCGGCAGATTTCAACCTGCTTGATTTCTTCGATCCTGGGCTGGATATTATGAGTGACGCTGCCAGGGAATCATTGACCGTTGAGGGCTTCGAGATATGGCGCATCGCTCCGTGGGAGCCAGGGGCGGATTCCGCGCCCATTCAGGAACACAGTTTTGGTCTTGGAGCCGTCCCCATTTGGTTCGTAAAAATGGGTGAGCTTGAGGATGCTTACTCGGATGGGGCACTGTACATGACTGAAATGGAAAGCCTGCCCTCGCTCAATAAAGGATCCGCAGTCTATTTCAAGGAAACGCTGCACCCGTCTCAAGCGGCCCAGCAGACTAAAACTCAGGTCGTAGCCAAAGGCACTCTGGATCAGGGCGGTTCGTTCCTATTCCAGGTGGAGGAAACCCACGATGAGCTCAAGCATGTAGTGATCCAGTTTAAATGAAACCCAATAGTCGGCGTCAGGTCTGGGAAATTGGATTTTGGCGATGCGAGTCCATCCGTCGCATCTCCTCCTGGTATCAAACGGGAATTTGAATTTTTGCCTCCTCGGCGGAATTTGTGGGTGAAATCCGAAAGAAAACAGCCGTAACCAAAAGAGGAAGCGGTCGTTATGGCACCGAGAACAGACCATTTTTCTGATATCCGGTTTGTCAGAACCTCGGGATTGGGACGAAAGCGTTAAATCCAGAGGGCCGGAGGCTTCCCATGTCGGCAATTTCACCCAAATTCTGCCGAAGACCCGTAATTGATTTATTGGTGGGCCCAGCAGGACTTGAACCTGCGACCCGCTGATTATGGCCCTTCTCCAATTATTGGGGTGTCCGCCAAGACGAATAGGCTGTGTCAGATCTTGAAGAACGCCCCGAGGATGATATCGTGTTCCTTTTTGACTGCGGGCAAAATCAAGCACGTAAAGTAGAGTCGTCTGGAACTGAGCCTTCGCTTCCCAAACCCAGATCATGCCTCGGACGGGTGGAACCCCGATGGAACCCCAAGCCGTTTTTAGGTTTTTGTGGATTTCGCTAAGTTGTTGATTTTATTTGGTGAGCCGTGGAGGAATCGAACCTCCAACCTACTGATTAAGAGTCAGTTGCTCTGCCAGTTGAGCTAACGGCCCACCCTGTAGATCGGCCGCCGCGCCGGATTCCGTTCCATCTCTTCCCGGCTGGCGTCCCATGGTTTGCAGCGACGACAAGCGTAGCATGACCCCGCCGCAAATCAAAGCATGTTTCGAGAGTCTCCAGCGACGCAATCCAGCAAAGAAGACCCGATCCGTACAGCCACGCTGACAGCAACGTTCGCACGGCGCCGGCGCAGCATGATATTGCAGCAGCCACGCCCGAAACGCACCCGCGCGCGGGCTGCCGCGTTTGGCTTGACAGGCGTGGGTTGCGCACTATACTACTCCCTTGCTGTTCCCGGCTGCTGCGCAGGACATCGGCGCTGCCCTCCTCTGAATAACTCCGGACGGCAGGCGGACTTCGTTTCAGGACATCCTGCTTCATCCCGGCGAGCCAGCACTCGACTCTGCACTACTCCGAGCCCCAGGCGGGCCTTGAGGAGAAATGTCCGTGAAAAAAGAAATAAGGCGGATCATGGTCACCGGCGCGCTGGGCCAGATCGGCACGGAACTCACCGTCGCCCTGCGCAACAGGTACGGCGCGGAAAACGTCGTCGCCACGGATTGCCGGCCCCTGCCTTCCGAAACGCTCAGGGACAGCGGCCCGTTTCAAACCGCGGATGTCACCGACGCCGACGCTCTCGACCAGGTCATCCGAAAATACGGAATCGACACCGTCTTCCACCTGGCCGCCATTCTGTCCGCCGTCGGGGAGCAGAAACCGCAGCTGTGCTGGCGTATAAACATGGAAGGCACACTCAACATCCTCGAACTCGGCGTGCGCCACGAGATGGCGCGCGTCATCATCCCCAGTTCGATCGCAGTCTGGGGCAAGGGCGCGCCCCTCGAAAACACTCCCCAGGAATCGGTGCTCAAGCCGGCCACCATGTACGGCGTCACCAAGGTTTGCGGCGAACTCCTGGCCGACTACTACGTGCGGAGATTCGGACTCGATGCGCGCGGTCTGCGCTACCCCGGCCTTATCTCGTTCGAGACGCCGCCGGGCGGCGGCACCACCGACTATGCGGTAGCGATCTTCTATGCCGCCGTCACTGAAGGCAAATTCACCTGTTTCGTCCGGGAAGACACGGTCCTGCCGATGATGTACATGCCCGACGCGATCCGCGGCACCATCGAACTGGCCGAGGCCGATTTCGCGCGCCTCCGCCACCACGCGGACTTCAACCTCGCCGCGATGAGCTTCAGCGCGGGAGAACTCGCGGCCTGCATCCGGAAACACGTTCCCGCCTTCGAGGTGACTTACGAACCCGATTACCATCAGGCCATCGCCGATTCGTGGCCGCAGTCCATCGATGACTCGGCCGCCCGGGACGAATGGGGCTGGAAACCCGACTGGGACCTCGAATCCATGACCCGCGACATGCTGGATCACCTTCGGGCCCGCCTCGCAAACAAAAGCGCCTCTGCCGCCCGGCCATCCTGAAAAAAACGCGTAGCCTCTGCGCAGAATGGAGTGCGGCGCTTTTCCCCGGGAAATCTCCGGACCGGATTCGCAGGCTCAGATTTGGGGAGCCCGGATTCCGGAGAAAACGGTCCATGGCTGTGCGCGGCTTTTTTGCCTTGCTGAACACGGATCGTGCGGAAAAAGGAAGAAGACACCCAAAAGCACTACGGTCTTTTGTTCTTGAACCACAGGATCGGCTTCAAACCGGCTGCGCCGGCGAGCAGCCGGCCGCGCTCCTCTCCGGTCAGGGGAGATGCGCGGGGAGCAAGTTCGACCGCCAGACGGACCAGACGCTCGTCACCGGGGGGAAGCAGGGCGCACACATCTTCCGTGAGCGTGAAGCGGAGCGCCAGCAGCGCCAGATCCGGATCCTCAATCGGGCGATACCAGCAATTCGGGCAGGACCTGGCTTCCCCTTTGCGCCAGGGAGAAGCCGCCATCGCTTTCAGCGCCAGGCAGGTGACTCCGAGCCGCCGCGCCTTGTCCAGCACCTGAGGCCCGAAGTTACCCCGCGCATAACAGACATAGTTCACGGGAAACAGCACGGAGTCGAACCGGAAGCGGTCCATCATGGCCAGGGCCGCCGGCACGGAGTGCGAGGAAAAACCGATGAAACGGATCCGGCCGTCCCGCCGCGCCTGCACAAAGGCATCCATCGCGCCTCCTGGCGCAAAGATTTTCCCGATATCTTCGGCTGTGTTGACGGCGTGGAACTGATACAGGTCGAAACGATCGGTATCGAGACGGCGCAGCGATTGATCCAACTCCAGGCGGGCGCCGGCGGACGATCGCTGGAGCGTTTTGCCTGCCAGGAAGATTCCTTCGCGGTGGGGCGGCAGGACGAGGCCGAGTTTCTCCTCGGCTTCACCGCCGCCGTAGGAAGGCGCAACGTCGATGTAATTCACGCCGCGGGCGACTACATCTTCCACAAGGCGCTGCGC
>Ga0102851_10002958_pt1 | contig 10434 bp, 10 predicted proteins | sample Mud3Dept3metaG_FD_79558 | JGI IMG/M metagenome (GOLD analysis project Ga0102851, IMG submission 79558) | Freshwater wetland microbial communities from Ohio, USA, analyzing the effect of biotic and abiotic controls - Mud 3 Core 4 Depth 3... | ecosystem: Environmental > Aquatic > Freshwater >...
ATTTTTACATCAAAAGAATAATTTTCACTGTCGTGATTCTCGTAGGTCAGATAAACAGATGAATAGACGATCCCGGAAAAAAGAACAAACAGAATCGTAAGAATTGTAACATGCCGTTTCATATTAATTTTGATTTTGGGTTATACTAAAATTACGGTAATTTCCGCTAAAAATAAATGAGATCAATCAACTGATCAGGCGATAAATACAATGATAAAAAAGAATGAATAATTCGTGGATCAGATTTGATGGAACGCAGATCACGCAGAATGATGAAATATGATCTGATCGTTCTTAAAAATATTAACTCCTCATTTCAGAAAAAAAGAAGAAATGAAAATTCCAGGATTTGATTTCCTATTTTCTAAAACGCAACTTCAAACCTATCACCTTTCAATGATTCAAGCATTTCTGCATCGGTCATACTTTTAACTTCTGTATTGAGCATTGTGGTAATTTCACCGCGCATTTTTCTTAGTGCTTTTGCATCCCAGAATCTGCGAACGTCTTCACGGGTTTGAAGAATTAATTTTGGTACTGTTAAAAGAGAACCATCGTTGTTTTTTGCGACCATTGAAAAATAACATGAATTTGTATGTTTTTTTTCGCCTGTTTTTGGTTTCATAGATTCAACCCTGATTCCGATAATCATTGAACTGTTTCCAACGTAATTAATAGACGCGGAAAGAGAAACAAGTTCTCCTACTTCAACCGGTTCCTTGAATTCAACACCATCAACTGAGACAGTTACACAATAAGATCCTGAATGTTTCGCTGCGCAAACGTAAGCTACCTTATCCATCATTTGTAACAGAATTCCTCCGTGAACTTTACCTGAAAAATTCGCAAAAGAAGGAATCATTAATTCCGTAATTGTGGTTCTTGAATAATCTACCGTACGAGCATCCATTAATTTTAGTTTTGAATAAAATTAAGATTTTATGTGAGAATGACAACTTCGCATTTTTCCTTCATTTTTTTTTTAGAACAGACGCGATTAATCGCGTCGCTACGATTTGCCCGATAAACCGTACCTTTGCAGCATGACCAACGAATCAAATTACCTCAAAAATTTAGGCATCTCTGAATTAAACGAAATGCAAACCGAGGTTTTGAAAGAATTTCAGCCAAAGAATGATCTTGTACTTTATGCCCCGACAGGAAGTGGAAAAACAGTTGCGTTTTTACTCAGCGTTTTAAAAACTATTGACCAATCGTCCGACAAAATCCAGGTAATTATTATTGCGCCTGTTCGTGAATTGGCTATCCAGATTGATACTGTGATTCGCAAAATGTCAACAGGAAATCGTGTTGCCTGCGTTTATGGAGGACATTCGATTCGTGAGGAAACACGAAGCCTTGAAGTTATTCCGGCAATAATAATCGGAACACCGGGAAGAATTCTTGATTTAATTCACAGAAAAATAATTGATGTAAGAAATGTTCATACGTTAGTGTTGGATGAATTTGACAAATCACTTGAACTGGGTTTTGAAGGAGAGATGTCAGAAATTGCAGAACGATTAAATAAACTCGAAACAAAAATTTTAACTTCTGCAACGGAGATTGAAAATTATCCTTCATTTCTGCAATTGAATCAGCCAACAACAGTGAATTATTTATTCCTTAAAGATCAAATCAAAACTGATTTTTTTGTTGTGCGATCAAAAGATACGGATAAGATGGAAGCGGCATTTTTATTGGCGTGCCAGTTCAAAGATGAAACATCTATTTTCTTTTGTAATCATCGCGATGCTGTTGATCGTTTATCAATTTATTTCAATCACAAGGAATTAGTTCACGCTGTTTTTCACGGAGGATTAACACAAGACGATCGTGAAAAAGCATTGATCCGGTTCAGAAATGGAACGTGTCCTGTTTTTGTTTCAACAGATCTTGCTGCAAGAGGTTTAGATATTACAGATGTTGGTCATGTCATTCATTTTCAGTTACCACTGGATGAAAAATCATTTACGCATCGCAGTGGAAGAACAGCGCGCGCAGGTAAATCGGGTAACGTACATTTTATACTTTCCGAAAAAGAATATTTGCCGGAATATTTAACAATTGAACCTACAGAAGAAATTATAAATTCAAAAAATTCAACACCAACTTTACCAAAATGGGAAACTTTATTTTTTGATCTTGGAAAAAAAGACAAAGTAAATAAAATTGATTTGGTGGGTTTTTTATGCCAGACAGGAAACCTTGACAAGAGTGAAGTTGGATTGATCACAGTCCTGGATCATCGTTCTTTTGTTGCTGTAAAAAAATCAAAAGTGAAAACAGTTTTAGCTTCATTAAACGGACAAAAAATAAAAAAGAAACAAGTGCGAATTCGTATCGCTGACTAATGCCAAAACGGATAGGAAAATATCGTGCAGTTTTAACGTTGAAATGTCCACGTTGCAGACAGGGAGATCTTTTTGACAAGAAAGGTCTTATCGTTTATAAGAACATGGTAGGAATGCCAAAATTTTGCCCGGTCTGCAATCAGAAATTTGAAATTGAACCCGGATTTTGGATCGGTGCTTTGTGGACCAGTTACCCGATTGTTGTACTGATTGAATTTCCGTTTTTAATGTTGGCTTTATTTAACAAGACAATAGGACCATGGATTCCATTAACATTAATGTTTGTCGGTTTTATTATTGCGTTTCCGATTATGTTGAGATTGGGAAGGTCTGTCTGGATTTCGATTTGGGTTAAATATGATCCAAAGTATTGACCACCTATTGACACTTTAATAATATTAAGATGAAAAACTCGTTAAGGCATAAACCTTTTACTTATGAAAATTTACTTCTTAATACTGTTTATCTTTTCTTTTGTCAACAGCGGTTTATCGCAAAATCCAAATCTCGATTACAGCGGAGCCTTTAAAATTTATAATACATCAAGTTTTTCACAGTCAACTTATACTATTCCAGATTCATCCGTTTATTCAAAAAAATCCACTTACTCTAATCTTCAAATTTTTCACCCGACAATTGCTTTTCAATGGAAAACAAAAAAGAATAATTTTCATGAAGTCGAATTGACGGATTTTTCTTTTAACCGGAGTTCATTCCTTCGTGAAGAAATTCTTGATTCAACGGGAGCAATTATCCAGACGCTTTGGGCATATAAATCAACGTCATCATTTGTTTCTGCCCGTTATGAATTTATAGTTGTTTTTAATAAATCTAAAGACAAAAAAATTGTTCCAACATTAGGGTTTGCAATCCGGCCATATTTCAAACAGAGTGATTTTAGTCCACAAATTTCTAATGTCTATCCGGTTAGCGGTTTTACCTTAGGCATGGGTGGATATCTTATTCCGGGAATTAGTTATTATTTATCATCAAGGATATTTTTGAATCTCAGTCTTCCAATAAATATATTTGATTCTTCATTCAAACGATCACATTTTGAGGATCCGACGCTTACACAGTCACAGCAGACAGTATACTCCTTCGAATCAGACATGTTTCCGGGAATTTATTATTTGAGATTTGGTGTAGGGATTAAATTATAATTGACCTTAAAAGGCTGTTAAATAATTTGTATTAATCTTCAAAAAGCTTCGCCGCAATAAACGCCGTAGTCCACGCAGCCTGAAAATTATAACCTCCTGTTACACCATCAACATCAATTACTTCTCCTGCAAAATAAAGTCCTTTAACTTTTTTACTTTGCATTGATTTGAAAGAAATATCATTTAAATCTACTCCGCCACAAGTCACAAACTCTTCTTTAAAAGTTGTTTTTCCTTTTACTTTGTATGCGTCGTTAGACAAAATATTAATTAATTTATTTCGCTCTTTTTGATTGAGTTGGTTCGCCGGTTTATCTTTTGGTATTTCAATTTTAGTTAATAAATAATCCCACAATCGTTGTGGAATTTGTTGGAAACGAACATTGCTGATATGCTTATATCCATTGTTATTCAGGAGTTCGTCAAGGTTGTTTTTAATTTCTGTTTCGTTCTGAATATTCAACCAATTAACATGAACATAAAAATCATAATTCATTTCAGAAAGAATGCGCGCTCCAAAAGCAGATAACTTTAAAATAGCCGGACCACTCATTCCCCAATGGGTAATTAATAATGGTCCGTTCGCTTTTAATTTGGTTGAACGAATAGTAACAGCAGCATCTTCTACTACTACACCCATCAATTCCCTGATAGATTCGTCCGGCATATTAAAAGTAAAAAGCGATGGTATCGGTTCTACAATTTCGTGTCCCGGATCCTCGAGCCAGTTGTATTTTTCACGCTTTGGTTGTCCGCCTGTAGTTACAATTACTTTGTCAAAATTTTGAAGATCACCTGAATCAAAAAGCACAGTTATCAGTCCTCCGGAATCATTTTTATAAATCGATTTTACGCCGGCATCCATCCTGATCTGAACACCAAGTTTCCTGGTTTCATTCAAAAAGCAATCAATGATAGTCTGCGAATTTTGTGAAGCAGGAAACACACAATCATCTTCCTGTATAACAAGTTGTACTCCCCTATCTTCAAACCATTTCATTGTATCAGCAGTGCTAAAAAATCCGAATAATTTTCTCAGTTGTTTACTGCCACGCGGATAATTCTCTGCAAGTAATTTAATATCTGTGCAAGCATTGGTAACATTACATCTTCCGCCCCCCGATACTTTTACTTTTGAAAGAATTTTTTTTGATTTTTCAAGTATAACAACTTCGGATAAAGGATAATTTATTTTAACGTGAATAGCAGCGAAGAAACCTGCTGCACCACCACCTATTATAGCAACCTTCATTTTGAACTATTGGATGAATGTAAAATGAAAAAGGTCATCCCGAAACTTCGGGAGGAAAATGGATAATACACGCAGATCGCAATCCGGAAAATATTTTCCAACCAAATTACATTTGCCATTTCCCATTTTACATTTCTAAACACTCGCAACCTGCAATGTCTTAAACAATGTCCCGTCGCTAATCTGGTAACCTTTTTGGAGGAAATCGAAAATAACTGATTCACGACTTCCTTTATATTCTTGTTCTGTTTTATAAATGCTTAATGGGTTATCGTCAGAAAGGGTTTTTGTCTTTTTTTCGCTTTTAGCCGATTTTTTTATCGACCGTAGCTTTTGCGAAGGTTGAGTTTTTTTTGCAGAATCTTCAATTGCAATCGAAATCATTTTATCCGGCAAACAATGAATTGCCTGTACATACGATTTTGTTTTGGTCTGAATAAAATTAATATTCCGTAAAACACTTTCAAGAATCACATCTGAAAATAATTCGATGATCTTATCAACACTGGCCTGATCGCTCTCTTTTACCTTTTCCCATTTGTCAGGCTCAATACCATTGACAACCAGGAACTCAATGAATTCTTTTTCAAATTGATGAAGCTCATCGTTCGTTAATAAACGATACTTGGGCATTTTGCTCAGTGTTAATTGGTTGAGCAAATATGGGAAGAAATCGGTAATCAGGCACAAAAATCTTTAACTTTGATCTAATGAAAATTGTGAAACGGTCAGATACTAAATTGAATTTCGAGGCTCTTCTTCAGAAGGAAAAATACCTTGAGGTCATCAATTCGTTTGCCACAAGTTTAATTGAATCAGAGACGATTGATGAAATTGTATGGACAGTTGCAAAACAGACAATCGCAAAACTGGATTATTACGATTGTGTCATTTATCTCTATGATGAAAAAACAAAACGGTTAATTCAGCGCGCTGCTTTTGGACCAAAAGGTCCTACTGATATGGAAGTCATTAATCCAATACAAATTAAATCCGGACAAGGAATTGTTGGAACAGTTTTTAAAACGGGCATCGGTGAAATTATAAATGACACCAGTAAGGACAGTCGCTATATAGTTGATGATGCTGTTAGATTATCAGAGATTTCGATTCCGCTTGTACACAAAGGAAAAATTATTGGAGTACTGGATTCTGAACATCCAAAAAAGAATTTTTTCAGTGAACAGGATTTCAAAATGTTAAGTACAATCGCAGCATTGTTATCCACAAAAATTGAGCAGGCAAGGACTAATGATCAATTAAAAAAATACCAGATCAATCTTGAAAAACTGATCTCAAGAAAGACCAAACAGTTGGAAGATTCGAACCGTGATCTGACGTTAAAAAATCGTGAGAAGGAAATTCTCTTAAAGGAAATACATCATCGTGTCAAGAATAATATGCAGATTATTATTAGTCTCCTAAACATCCAGGCTAATACTTCGACAAGTGAACGTGAAATGGCCGTTTTTAATGAATGTAAGGACCGTATTCGTTCTATGGCCTTGATTCATGAGCGTCTATACCTTGAAAAAGATATTTCAAAAATCACACTGGAAGAATACACTTATGAATTAGTAAAAGAACTTTCAACTTCCTATACAACAAATCACAAAGTTGAATTTGAATTATCGATAGAACCGCTACAAATAAGTATTGACGCGGCAATTCCGTTAGGACTTATTATGAATGAATTAATCACGAATGCATTAAAGCATGCTTTTAAAACATGTGATGGAAAATTGAGTATCTGGTCGGATCACAACGGAAAACAAATGACTTTAAAAATCCGTGATTCAGGCGATGGTTTTGATTTTGAAAATTATAACGGATCAACTTTTGGACTGGAACTTATTGATATTTTGGTGTCTCAAATAAACGGTACTATTTTCTACACTAATGATAACGGCTCGGTTTATACGATTACTTTTCCGCTAAATTAACCAGGGCCGGCAGTACATTAGTTTTTCGCAAAATATTCTTTTGTTTTTTCCAGGCATCTTTCTATCATTTCAACACATGTATCAATCGTATGTTTTTTTGTTCTGAATGATAAGATAGCCATCCTGATTACTTGCTGACCATTCAGCTTTGTTGAACTCAAAAATATTCTGCCGTCTTCGTGAATCAAATCCATGAGCTTTTGATTGAATAAATTAGAATCAATTTTTTTTTGCTCATACCAAAAATAGCTAACAGACAAATCAGGAACGGGACCTAATTTAAAACCAATTTTTTCTAATTCGTTTCTGAAATAATCAGTGAGATAAAGTTTTTCTTCGAGACAAGCTTTGAACGGATCAATACCTAACATTTGCAACGGTACCCACATGCGCAAACCTCTGAAATGTTTTGTTAATTCGGGTGAAGCATCTGCAGGATTCATTGGCAAATCAGGATCATTTGCATCTTGCATATAATTAGCCGTATAATGATGCGAATGAAAAAGTGCTTCTTTGTCTTTCACTAAAACTGCGCCTAATCCATAAGGCAAAAACAATCCTTTGTGCGGATCAATAACTAACGAGTCTGCTTTTTCAATTCCTTTAAATAAATGTTTTGCCCTTTCTGTTAGAATAAAAAATCCGCCATAAGCACCATCTATGTGAAACCATAAATTATTCAGCGAGGCGATATCACCAATTTCATTTAGATCATCAACAGCGCCGGTATCCGTAGTCCCTGCAGAAGCGATTACCAGGAAAGGATTTAATCCAAGTTTTTTATCAACTTCAATGTGATGTTTTAATTCGTTTGTTTTAATTCTCCAGAATTCATCTAATTCCAACTCACGAATAATAACATCTTCCAGGCCAATTATGCGCAGAGCTTTATGAATACAATGATGAACCTGCGGACTTAAATAGACAACACTTTTTTCAATTTTTTCGTTTTTGATTTTATGCTTATCGCGTGCTGCTGTTAATGCTATTAAATTTGCGATTGAACCACCTGAGGTTAAATTTCCAACTGCAGTTTCCGGAAAATGGAAAATCTCTTTCATCCAATTCACCAATTCATTTTCAATTGTCACTGCGCCCGGAGAACCGAAATACATTCCTGCATATTCGTTTGTAATGTCTGCTAAAAAATCGCCGATGGCAGAAAGGTAAATTCCGCCACCGGGAATATAGCCGATATGTCCGCCGGATGATGGAATCAAGCCATGATTAACAACTTCTTCGGTATAAAGATTTAGTAATTCATTCAGACTTTTTTTCTCTTTGTCAATTCTTAATTTACTTGCATTTGCGCGAGAAAGCGAAAACGTATTTATTTCATCAATCTGATTTATGAATTGGTTTGAATAATCAGAAATTGTCTTGATATAATTATCTCTTTCCCCTTCTGAAGGTTCAAGAGCGGCAGATTTTTTTTCGAGTTCTTCCAGTCTGTTTAACAATTCACTCATACTGTTTCATTTTTTTTATTTAGCTGATTTTTTGAAATTATCAGCAAACCAATAAAAGTAAATATTCCGTTAAACAAAAGAAGTTCATATCCGAATTTATATCCACCAAACCACACCTCAGAATTTGTTTTCAGCGCATACGAAATAATCACGGAAAGCCCCGCAACAACCGGAACCCAAACGTCGCGTACTTTCATTTTTGTAAATAATCCGAAGGCAAACAAACCAAGCAATGGTCCATAAGTATACGCAGCAATGCTAAAAATTAAGTCAAGAACAGAAATATCTTCTGGCAAATAACCACAAAGTATAATTACTAATAAAAGAATAATTGCAAAGGCTATATGAACAATATGTCTTGTGTTCGTTTTCTTTTTTTCATCATCCTTACTTTTATCCATTCCAAGAAAATCAATACAGAATGATGTTGTTAAAGTTGTTAAAACAGAATCTGCGCTCGAAAAAGTTGCAGCAGTCAAACCAATAATAAAAACCACTGCGGCAAACATCCCAAGGTGATCCAAAGCCAGTAAAGGAAAAACTTTGTCTCCAATTACCTTTCCGGTGGCCGGATCCAAAGGCAAATCTATTCCTTGTTTGTAAGAATAAAGATAAAGCAACGCACCAAGGCAGACAAAAAGTAAATTAACAACTACAAGAATAATACTAAACCAATAAATATTTTTTTGAGCATCCTTTAAATTAGGCATACTCAGATTTTTTTGCATCATGTTCTGATCCAATCCTGTCATAACAACTGCAATGAAAGCTCCGCTCAAAAACTGTTTTGGAAAGAATGATTTTTCGTGCCAGTCCCAAAAGAATATTTTTGACATTTGCGAATTTTTAATTTCCGAAATCGCTTCTGAAATTCCCATGTCGAGTTGAGATAAAATTGCTACAATAGAAAGTATTACACCAAGCAATAGCAATCCGGACTGAAGCGTATCGGTCCATACCAACGTTTTAATTCCGCCGCGATAAGTGTAAATTAAAATCAAAATAATAATGATAGAAACAGTGAGCCAAAAAGGAACACCGTAATGATCAAATACAAAAAACTGTAAAACTCCGGCCGTTAAAAAAAGACGAAGCGATGCACCGATAATGCGTGAAACAAGAAAATAAAAAGAACCTGTTTTTTGAGAATAAATTCCAAAGCGCTCATTCAAATAACTATAAATTGATGTAAGATTTAATTTATAATACAGTGGTAAAAGCACTCGTGCTATAATAACATAGCCAAGTAAATAACCCAAAACAAGTTGCATATAAGAAAACTGGTTCGCGGAAACCGTTCCCGGCAATGAAATAAAAGTAACACCTGATAAAGAATCTCCAATCATTCCAAATGCAACAGCATACCACGGGGATTTTTTATTTCCAAGAAAATAGGCGTCGTTGCCGGCATTGCGCGAAGTATACCAGGCTATCATTAGCAGCAAACCGAAATACCCTACAATACTTATAATAATTACTGATGGAGACATAGTTTTTTTTGATGAATTTATTGCCGCTTTATTGCACAAAGAAACCTAATTTTGTATGAAACAAAACTGGGGTCTGTTTGAATCGATGAACAAAGTTTTCACAAAATCAATCGAACAAATTTTACTGAACAGTTGATTTTCGGGTGATTACTCCGGCTTTTCAAATTTTATCACGAATAAGATTTAAAAGACAGAAAAAATTGACAAATTTGTATCACTCAAATAACTATTAAGTTAATTTGATGCCAATGTGACATATTAATTCGGTTGGTATTGAATTTGACAATTTATTAATTAAACAAACAATAAGCAGCTGTTGTTGCTTAAGAAAAAACAAAAAACGAATTTATGGCAGTTGAAATAACAGATGCAAACTTCGATGAACTAATTGCAAAATCAGATAAACCGGTTGTATTGGATTTTTGGGCGGCATGGTGTGGACCATGTAGAATGATTGCTCCAATCATCGATGAAATGCATACGGAATATGCCGGTAAAGCAATTATCGGAAAAGTTGATGTTGATAATAATCCCGGAATTGCAGGCAAATTCGGGATCAGAAATATTCCTACAATTGCTTTCCTGAAAAACGGAGAGATAGTAGACAAATCAGTTGGTGCAGTTCCTAAAGCACAACTGACCGCAAAACTGGATGCGATTTTATAATTTGGGGGGATTAACTTTCTTTAATTTGAAACCGTTCGGGTGATTCCGGACGGTTTTTTTTTAACGCCAACTCTTCCAGCGTTATTAACGCTGGAAG
>Ga0102851_10002960_pt1 | contig 10433 bp, 10 predicted proteins | sample Mud3Dept3metaG_FD_79558 | JGI IMG/M metagenome (GOLD analysis project Ga0102851, IMG submission 79558) | Freshwater wetland microbial communities from Ohio, USA, analyzing the effect of biotic and abiotic controls - Mud 3 Core 4 Depth 3... | ecosystem: Environmental > Aquatic > Freshwater >...
AGGCCGTTCAGCAAGGCCGCAGCGAGCGAAGAGGCGAGGCGTACGCTTCGGTACGTTGAGCCTCTGAGCGAAGCGAGAACGATGCTGGCGGACTTTTTCAGCATCCTGCTAGTGAGGGCAACATGATTATCGTACTAAAACCAGAGGCAAGCGAACGAGAAGTCGATCATATTATCGATCGGCTTCGTGAGCTGGGGCTGAAGTCGCAACTATCGACTGGTCAGGAACGGACGATCATCGGAGTCGTCGGCGACGACCGGATTCTGCACAACCAACCGCTCACGGCCATGCCGGGTGTTGAAAGCGTGTTGCCGATTCTCGCACCCTGGAAACTTGTCAGCCGGGAGTTTAAGCGTGAAGGCACGGTTATCGATGTAAGCGGCAGGAAGATCGGTGGCAACAAACTGATCATCATGGCGGGACCCTGCGCGGTAGAACGGCTCGAAGTCACGGTCGGCATCGCTCACGAAGTCAAGGCGGCCGGAGCGAGTATTTTGCGCGGCGGCGCCTACAAGCCTCGGACCTCGCCCTATTCCTTTCAGGGGTTGGGACGTGAAGGATTGGATTATCTGGTTGAGGCCAGAAAACAAACCGGGTTGCCGGTGGTCAGCGAGATTCTAGATACCCGTGATATCGAGCTGTTTCTCGAAAAAGCCGACATAATCCAGATTGGCGCCCGCAACATGCAGAATTTTGAGCTCCTCAAGGAGGTTGGGGCCTACGACAAGCCGGTGCTCTTGAAGCGGGGGCTTTCGGCGACGATCAAAGAATTTCTCCTGTCGGCAGAATACATCATGTCCCGAGGGAATCCGAACGTCATACTGTGCGAACGGGGGATCAGGACCTTCGAAACGCAATATCGCAATACACTCGATCTCGCTGCTGTTCCTACCTTGAAAGAACTCTCGCATTTGCCCGTCATCGTCGACCCCAGCCATGCCACAGGGAAATGGAATCTGGTGGCGCCGATGTCGAAAGCTGCAGTGGCCGCGGGAGCAGATGGCATCCTGATCGAAGTCCATTCGAACCCGGAATGTGCGCTGTGCGACGGTGAAGAATCCATAAAGCCGAGTCAGTTCAAGGAACTGATGCGGGACATGGGAAAGATTGCCGTCGCAGTCGGTCGTGAACTGTAATGGCGCTGCATTTCACCCAAGTCGCAATCATCGGAGTGGGGCTGATCGGTGGATCGCTCGGCATGATACTTCGTCGAAAGGGGTTGGCGGCAAATGTCATCGGGGTCGGGAGGAGTGTCGGGAACTTGAAAACAGCGGTCGAACTTGGCGCGATCGATCGTTTCGTGCGCGCTGCCAAAGATGGAGTGGAGAATGCCGACCTAGTCGTGTTGGCCACACCGGTTGACACCTATGATCGCCACCTGACTGAGTGGGCATCATGCCTAAAAAAAGGCGCCATTGTGACCGACGTCGGAAGCGTAAAGGGTCGGCTGGTCGAACAGGCTGAACGGGCCATGCCGGAGGGGGTCCATTTTGTCGGAGCCCATCCCATTGCCGGCAAGGAAAAGACCGGCGTGGCGGCCGGATCTGATCAGCTCTTTGTTGGTGCACGCTGCATCATCACTCCGACGGACCGGACGGACCCCCAGGCGCTTGAACGGGTCCGCACGATGTGGGAGGAAACCGGCTCCGTGGTGCTCACAATGGATGCCCATCTGCATGACAAAATTCTCGGAGCGGTGAGCCATTTGCCTCATGTGGCGGCCTTTGCCTTGATCAATGCCCTCGCTGAAATTCGCGACCGACAAATTCCCGCACTCGATCTGGCGGGCCACTCGGGCGGCGGGTTGCGGGACACGACCAGGATTGCCGCGAGCTCCCCAGAAATGTGGCGCGATATTTTCCTCTGGAACCGAGACAATTTGGTCACGTTCATTGAGGCCTATGAACGTTCGTTGAGCCAATTGAAACAGTTCATTCGAGTCGGTGATGTCACAGGTATCGAGAAAGAACTTGAGCGGGCCAAGCAGGAAAGAGAAAAATTCTCTGTGCGACCTGCTCCGTCTGCATAGCACCATATCTATATGGCAACTTTGACTGTCACGCCAGGCCGACCATTACGGGGAACGATTTCTGTCCCGGGCGATAAGTCGATCACCCATCGTGCCATCATCATGACAGCCTTGGCGAACGGGGTCAGTTCGGTTGCGGGTTATTGTCGAGGCGAAGACTGTCTCAATACGATGCGCGCATTCCAGACTCTCGGAGTACGTATCGATGAATCGGCCGAGGAGCTACGTGTCTACGGCAAGGGACTCTGGGGCTTGACCGAGCCGAGTGGGCCGATTGATTGCGGAAACTCGGGAACGGGCATTCGACTCTTGACCGGCCTGCTCGCAGGACAGGATTTTTTTACGGTACTGACCGGCGACGAATCGATTCGTCGCCGACCAATGGGGCGGATCGTCAAGCCCTTGCGGGAAATGGGAGCTACCATCGCCGGACGCAAGGGCGGTGAACTCGCCCCCTTAGCGGTAACGGGAAGTCGTCTCCGCGCAATCAACTACACCTCGCCGGTGGCGAGCGCGCAGATCAAGTCAGCATTGTTACTCGCAGCCTTGTTCGCCGAAGGAACGACCCGTGTGACGGAGCCGCGTCTCTCGCGTGACCATACGGAACGGTTGTTCCAGTCTTTTGGTATTGCCCTTCGACGGGAAGGGCCGACCCTGCTGATTGACGGACAGCCGTCGGTTGGGTGGAGTGCGGCACCACGATTGGTTGTACCGGGTGACTTCTCTGCCGCCGCATTCTTTATCGTCGGCGCGACGATCATTCCCGGCTCGGACGTGACGATTCAACAGGTGGGAGTCAACCCGACCAGAACCGGCCTATTGGACGTGCTGACGAGGATGGGCGCAGACATTCAATTGCTCAATCAACGGGAAGAGGCAGGAGAGCCGGTTGCCGACATCCGAGTGAGGTCTGCGAGGCTGCGCGGAGTGGCAGTCAGGCCGGACTCGATTCCACAGACGATCGATGAATTTCCCATCCTCTGTGTCGCGGCCGCAGTCGCAGAGGGCCAAACGGTCGTCTCAGGGGCCGAAGAATTGCGGGTCAAAGAGAGCGATAGGATAGCGACAATGTCGGCAGAACTGCGCGCAATGGGGGCGCAGATCACGGAGAATCCCGACGGGATGGTTGTGCGAGGACTTGGCACGACAGAAGATAACGGTCGGCTGCAGGGTGCCCATGGCCGTAGCCATGGGGACCACCGGGTGGCGATGTCATTGGCCATCGCGGGTTTGACCGCGCCCACACCAACCCTGATTGACGAGACGGACTGTATCGAAACATCATTTCCGACATTTCATCACACACTCCTGGAATTATTGACTGAACGCCGCTGAGGGCTATAATACGAGGCCATGACGTGGGTTATGTTGCTGAGGACAAGCAAGCGAGCCGCCTGATTATCGCGATCGATGGTCCAGCCGGTGTCGGCAAGAGTACGGTGGCCCGGTTATTGGCTTCTCGGTTGGGCTATCTGTATCTCGACACCGGCGCCCTCTACCGGGCGGTGGCGTGGGCTGTTATTGAATCTGGCCGGGACCCTACGGATGCCGAGGCGGTCGCCGCTCTGTTACCCACCCTCTCGCTCCAGGTGCAGTTCCATCACGGAACCGCAACGGTATTGGTCAACGGCAAGGACGTGAGTGGTGGCCTACGAACGCCTGCGGTGTCGGCCACTGCGTCGGTAGTCTCGGCCATTCCAGCGGTTCGGGCCTGGCTGCTGCCCATCCAGCAACAAATCGGACAAGACGGGGCGGTAGTGGCTGAGGGACGGGACATGGGAACGAACGTGTTCCCCGCGGCAGACGTGAAGTTTTTTCTTGAAGCGGATCCGACTGTCAGGGCTCAACGCCGACATCGGGAACTCGTTGCAGCGGGACATTCCAAGGCTCTTGAAGAAACGACAGCCGACTTGGCGGGACGCGATACCAGAGATCGTTCCCGCTCAACCGCCCCGTTAGTTCCCGCTGAAGATGCCCGGTTCATCGACACCTCGATATTGTCCGTCGCGGAGGTCGTGGACCAGATGATGGCTGTGATTGCGGCCAGGTTGTGAGTTCGGTCCTCTATGGGATCCTGTGGATCCTTTCCAGGACCATCGGCTGGCTCTGTTTTCACTATCGAGTCGTTGGTTCAGTGCCCCGCACCGGTGGGTTCATCGTTGCGGCGAACCACGCCAGCTACCTGGATATTCCGCTCCTAGGTTGTGGGATGCGGCGGCGGGCCTGGTATTTGGGGCGCAGTGATCTTTTTCCGATACCGGGCATGAACCAGATTCTGCAGTGGCTGGGGTGGATTCCACTGCGGACCGGTCGATTGGACCGTGATGCATTTGGTAAAGCAGTGACGCTGATCAAGGAAGGAAAGGTCGTGGTGATCTTTCCGGAGGGCACACGCAGCCAGGACGGTCGATTACAACGTCCCAAACCCGGGATCGGTGTGATTGTCGCCCAAACCGGTTGCCCCGTGGTGCCGGCCTATTTGAAGGGCACATATGATGTTTTACCAACGGGAGCCAAGTGGCCGCGCTTCCGTCCTGTGACCGTTCTCTACGGAGATCCCCTGACGTTTCCCCGGAGTGGGGAATCAGGAGAGTCTAGGCAGTTTTATCAGGAGGTGAGCCGCACCGTGATGGATCGTATCGCCTCCTTAGGTGCCGTGGAATCACCGACCCAGCAGTCCAGTGCCGACATTCGCAACGCTGAGTGAATGCCGGTGTATAACTATCAGCACCCGACTCCGGTCGGAAGAGTAGGATTCATATCATGAGTACGGCTTCGCCATCGAGTGATCAGCAATTAGATCGAGCTGCCTTAGCAGCCCTGTACGAGGAGACCTTCAAGAACCTCGAAGAGGGCACCATTACTGAAGGCCGCGTTGTCGCCGTGACCAAAGACAAAGTGGTCGTCGACATCGGCTACAAGTCCGAAGGCATGATTCCGAACGATCAGTTCTCCGCCGAGGAGCTTCAGAACATCAAGGTGGACGATCGGTTTCAAGTCTATATCGAGGAGTGTGAAGACGCGGACGGCAACTTGGTTCTGTCCAAGGAAAAAGCCGACAAGATGAAGATTTGGGAAGAGCTGGAAAAGCTCTTCAATGACGGGAAAAGCATCGACGGCAAGATCGTCGCGCGAATCAAAGGCGGCATGATGGTGGACATCGGCGTCAAGGCGTTTCTACCTGGCTCACAGATCGACCTTCATCCGGTGCGGGATCTTGACGGGCTGGTCGGGCGCACGTTCCCGCTCAAGATCATCAAGATCAATCATCGGCGTGGCAACGTCGTGGTATCCAGACGCGTGCTCTTGGAAGAGACGAGGGATTCGAAACGCAAGACGACCCTCTCCACGTTGAAGGAAGGGCAATTGATTCAAGGCGTGGTGAAGAACATTACGGATTACGGGGCCTTCATCGACCTCGGCGGCATCGACGGACTCCTCCACATCACGGACATGTCCTGGGGCCGTGTCGGCCATCCGTCAGAAATGTTCAACATCGGCGACAAGGTGGAAGTGAGCGTGCTCAAATACGATCGAGAGACTGGACGCATTTCGCTCGGCTTGAAACAAAAGAGCGCCGACCCCTGGACCGGCGTAGCCACTAAGTATGCGATTGGCACCCGTGTCCGAGGTCGTGTCGTGAGCCTGACCGACTACGGGGCATTCATCGAGCTCGAGCCCGGTGTCGAAGGACTCGTGCATGTCTCCGTCATGTCATGGACGCACGAGGTGCGCCACCCGTCACGCGTCGTATCTATCGGGGATCAGGTCGAAGCGGCAGTACTGAATGTGGATACAGCCAGCAGGAAGATTTCGCTCGGCATGAAACAGACTGCGCCAAACCCTTGGGATATGGTTGAAGGGAAGTACGCCATCGGCACGCGCATCGAAGGAAAAGTGAAGAGTCTTACTGACTTTGGCGCGTTCGTTGGACTCGAAGAGGGCATCGACGGATTGATCCACATTTCCGACATGTCTTGGACCAAGCACATCAAGCATCCCTCCGAACTCTTCAAGAAGGGGCAGAAGGTAGAAGCTGTAGTCTTACGGATCGATAAGGAAAAGGAACGGCTCTCGCTCGGCTATAAGCAACTCAAGAGCGATCCATGGGACGACGAGATTCCGAGCCGGTTTACTGTTGGGGATGTGGCAGTGGGAAAGGTGAGCAAGGTCGCCGACTTCGGCATTTTCGTCGAGTTGGAAGGGGGAGTCGAAGGGTTGATTCACATCAGCGAGGCCGGTCTCGACCAACAGGCTAAGCTCGAAGAGAAATTCAAGCTGATGGATGAGGTGACGGCCAAGATCATCAAGGTCGATCGTGAAGAACGGAAGATCGCACTCAGCCTACGCGACCATGAACTGGATACAGATCGCCGTAAGGTCGATGAATTTCATGCCACGCAAGGTGCGTTGGACCAAAGCTTGGGTCGTGCCGCGAAGCAGAACCGGAAGCCACGTCAAGGCGAGGACGATAACGAGGAGCGGTGATGCACCATATCTCGGTGTAGGCAAGCAGAACCATGAGTGATGAAACGATCGAAAGACCGGCGAAGCGAGGGATCCTGCGCAGAGTATTCTGGGCACTCGGCATCGGGCTGGGTTTACTGTTTCTGATGAACCTATTTTTCCCCGACCTCGACATGTCGATGGAGGACCGGGTTGGATTGATTCGTATCGAAGGTGTGATTGTGGATGCGCAATCCACCATCGGCGAATTGAAGCGTTTTGCCGACAATCCCTCCATTAAAGCCATTGTGTTGCGAATCGACAGTCCAGGAGGTGGGGTCGTCCCGTCCCAAGAAATACATGATGCGGTCCGGCGGGTTCGGAACAAGAGCAACAAGACAGTGATCGCATCGATGGGTACGGTGGCGGCCTCAGGAGGATACTATATTGCCGTCGCGACCGATCGGATCATGGCCAATTCAGGGACATTGACGGGGAGCATCGGCGTGATCATGGAAATGGCGAACGTTGAAGGACTGCTCCAGAAGATCGGGGTCGAAGGTGTGGTGATTAAAAGTGGGCGATTCAAGGATGTGGGGTCGCCACTCCGGAAGATGGGCGATGAAGAGCGTGAGCTGCTCCAATCCGTCATGGATGATGTCCATAGACAGTTCATCGAGGCAGTGGCGGAAGGACGGGGACTCGACGTGGCGGCTGTGCAGGCTTTGGCGGACGGTCGAATCTTCACGGGCCGTCAAGCCAAAGCCTCTAAGCTGGTGGACGAACTCGGCGATCTCCAAGCGGCAATCCAGCTTGCGGCAGATGTCGCCGGCATCGAAGGTGAGCCGAAAGTCATTGAGCCACGCCGGCGATTTTCAATAAGAGAGTTGATCGAATCACGATTGTCCGGGCTCTTCCCGAAGCTGGACTTTTACTCCGGGGTCAGCCTTAAATATCTTCTGGCATTCTAGCGCGATCAGATCGACGGATAGGCCGATTCATCATCACGAAGGGGGATCCAACATGACGAAGGCCCAAATCATCGAGCGCGTATCGGAACAGGTCACAACTTTGACGAAACGGCAGGCGGAAGTTGTCGTCAATACGATATTCGACTGTGTGCGAGATTCATTGAAGAACGGCGATAAGACAGAAATTCGAGGGTTCGGAAGTTTCCGGTTAAGGGCTCGCCGCATGAAAGAAGGACGGAATCCTAAGACCGGAGCCACGGTGGCGGTCCCTGCCAAGAAAGTTCCTTTTTTCAAGGCCGGCAAGGAATTGAAAGAACTCCTGAACCAGTCATAACAGGACGCTCGCATGAACGCACCAGAACCCCATGACGCGGTCGGGATCGATATCCGCTGGACGGATGAGGCCTCCACCCGTCTAGAACGGGCACCGCTGTTCTTGCGGGGAATGGTTCGTCGTCTAGCCGAGAAAAAGGCCCGCGAACTTGGCTGTTCAGAGATTACGGGAGAGCTACTCGATCAGTTCAAAAACCAAATGATGGGAGGGATGGGTGGAGAGTCCGGCATCGCGGAAGCAGCGGCTGTGATGGCGGAAGGCCGGTTGCCTTGGACCGCCGCCGCGAAAGAACGGTTGAGCAGCGTTCCTGAGTTCATGCGAGGTATGATCAAGCAGATTGCTGAAGAAGTCGCCAAGAAAGATGGCCACCTGGAAGTCAATATCGACCTTTTTACAAAGGTCGAGGCCATGGGGGATATCCGTGAAGCGGCGGCGGCTTCTCTTCCATGGACGGAGGGGGCCTTGGCAAGATTGCAGGACAAATTGAAGCAATCGCCTCCGATCGCAGCCGAGTTTGTGACCGATATGCTCAAGCGGGATACCGAAGACTTGGCGCGAGAAAAAGGGATCGCCCAAATTGACGAGCAGGTTCTGGTACAGCTATGGGATGAACCTCAAGAACGTGTGACGTGGGCGGATGAAGCATGGAAACGGTTGCAGACATCGCCGGATTTCGTGCGGAGTGGCATCCGGAAAGCCGCTGAGCGGCGAGCCCGAAAACTGGGGCTCAAGGAAATCGACTCCGACCATCTGACCACATTTCGCAATCAGGCGATGATGAAGGCCGTGAAACGGATCCGTTCGTTCGGATACAACGAACTGACGTTTGAGGCCTTCGATACAGCGCTAGAGCAAACCAAGCGCCTACAAGGGAATGAGCAGGCGGAAAAACGGCTCCAGGAAATTCGCGGGCATTTTGCCGATCCTGATACGAAGAAGCCGGAGGGTGGCACACTCGGCGCCGATCTGATGGACCGCTTCCGCAGGTACCTGAAAGGAGAAGGAACTCTCTAGAACGAATCCCGCGACTCGCCATAGCTGTGCTCCCAGCAGGTCTTCCCGTCCACGATCTCAATCTGAACACATCGGGTCTTTCAGACGCCTCACGGCTGATCCTGATCGATTGGCTGACGAATCGTGATGAGGGTGAGGCCGTTTGTAGGCGGCCTCTGTTACGATCAGTGGACAGCCGTCTCTTGCGGCCAGAATTTGTGTCGGATTTGAGGAAGTGGCTCGTTATCCAAATTCGGGATGTCGTAGAGACAGCGATCAATCGTCGCTACCTCCTCTTCTGTCAGGTCCAAGGTGATCCTCTTCTTCCAAAACTGATCGAGCGTAAAATAATCACCCGACTGGGGCTTTTCAGCCAAGAGTGCTTTCATCTTCTCGAAGCCTGCCGTGTCTACCCCAGGGACCCGACCGTTATTGCGGTCGTGACACCAATGCAGTATCTCGGCAATTCCATACATCGATAGCTCAATCTTCACTGTCTTGCTCATAGATTCCTCCTTCTCCAGATGCTTATTGTACCCCAACCATTGCCCCATTTACAAAGGGGTTGCTGGGCGGGCCAGGACCGGGCACACCACGGTTTGGTGGAGAACGTTGCGCAGCAGGATTGATTGCCAGGAGAAAGCGCCGATCTGTATACTGGGAACTTTCGTTTTGGCGAGAACGCCCGAGTTAGAGGCATGCGCCCATGTGGACGAATCACCACGCCGTTGGTTTCCTTCTTGAAAAGTGGTGGGCGATCAAGGAACCTGCTTGCTCTACCAGGTCTCGCGCGTGGGATCTTGCGGCCACGGCGGCAAGCTTCTTACTGCTGTTGGCAAGTGGTTGCACCAAACAAGATCCCTACGTTCCACCAGATCTTTTCTACTACTTTGCCAGTTACAAAGTCGGTAAGAATCCAACGACCGTCACTCCCACTGACGTGAATCAGGACGGTTTCACCGATCTGGTGACCACCAACATGGGCAGCAATACCCTTTCGATTCTCTTAGGCAATGGGGACGGCACCTTTGGCGAGCAGGTCGAATTGAGTGTGTGTAAGGAGCCTCGCTCGCTGGCGCTAGGGCTGTTCAATTCCGATCCTTTTCCCGATGTAGTCTTGGCCTGTTCAGGAGCTGACGAAGTTGCCATACTGTTCGGCCGAGCAGATGGAAAGTTTCAAGAGGGGACGCGCTATCCCGTTCATAGGACCCCCATCGCAATTGCGATCGACGACCTGAACGGCGACCAGGCGCTGGATTTCGTTGTTGCGTTGCGCAACGACAAGATCAAAGTCTTCTTGGGGACCGGTACCGGTGAATTCACCCATGGGGCGCAGTACGAATATGGCGATACACCCACATCGGTAGCGCTGGCTGACTTGGATGGCGATGGGAAGGTCGATTTAGCCGTCACAAACGGGGGCCCGATGTCGAATGCGGTCTCAATCTGGATGGGGAATGGCAACGGCACCTTTCGCCCTCCCACAGACTACCGGACAGGGAAGCGTCCCCTCGGAGTCAGTTTCGCCGACTTCAATCATGACCGGATCCGCGATCTCCTTGTGATCAACGGCGTGAAGGACAGTTTTACAACTTTCCTGGGAATAGGGAATGGAACCTTCCAGCCAGGGCACGATTCCGGCGCCGACGTGGGGCCGAAT
>Ga0102851_10002961_pt1 | contig 10432 bp, 5 predicted proteins | sample Mud3Dept3metaG_FD_79558 | JGI IMG/M metagenome (GOLD analysis project Ga0102851, IMG submission 79558) | Freshwater wetland microbial communities from Ohio, USA, analyzing the effect of biotic and abiotic controls - Mud 3 Core 4 Depth 3... | ecosystem: Environmental > Aquatic > Freshwater >...
ATTACAAGGTTTTCTATCCTTATGCCATACTCTCCTTCCCTGTAAATTGCCGGTTCATTTGAGATAAGCATCCTGGGTTCAATAACTGCTTTATTATCTGAAGGGCTTATATTTTGCGGGCCTTCATGAACGTTGAGGCAATATCCGACGCCATGACCTGTTCCGTGACCATAGTTCAATCCGTTTTCCCACATAGGCTGCCTTGCAAGTACATCAAGCTGATAGCCTCTGGTACCAAGGGGAAACTTTGCCCTTGCCAGCTTAATGTGGCCTTGTAAGACAAGGGTGAAATCCTTCTTTTGCCGTGGTGCGGGAAGACCGATTGATATTGTCCTCGTAATATCGGTTGTGCCGCCAAGGTACTGACCACCTGAATCTACCAGAAAAATCCCGCTGTTTCCGATTTCCGTGTCTTTGTCTTGTGCCGAAGAATAATGAGGCAATGCTGAGTGCTCATTGAAAGCTGCGATGGCAGCAAACGATGGTCCGATGTAACCTTCCTGATCTCTTCTGAAATTCTCCAATTTTTCAATGACTGACCGTTCAGTCATTGAAATAATTTCATAGTTAGTCTCAATCCACCGAAAAAACCTGGTCAGAGCAATCCCATCTTTTAACATCACCTTTGAGATATTTTCAATCTCCGTTTTGTTCTTTTTTGATTTAAGAATTGACGGAATACAAGTATTTTTAACAATTTTCAAATGCTTCGGAATTGAATTATAAAGCATTATTGATGTTGTTGCGGGAGCGATAAGAATCGACGATCCTTCAGCCAGGGATGAAATATGTTTGCCAATCTCGTTATACGGAAGCATTTCGATTCCAAGATTTATAAATTCATCTGCAAGCTTTTTCGGTATCTTACTTTTATCAACAAAAAGTATAAACTTTCTAATTCCAATAAGTGCAAAAGATAAAAGCACAGGGCTGTATGATACATCATTGCCCCTTATATTCAGCAACCACATAATATCATCAGGTGAAGTGAGAAGATGAAAGTCCACACCCTTTTTGATCATCTCATCCCGAACCTCGGCAATCTTGCGGGACCTGTCCTTGCCGGAGAATTCCAGGGGATGTTCCCACGCTGCAGAAGATGGCATCGGCGGCCTTTCAAACCAAAGTTCGCTTACAGGGTCACAACTTTCATTATAGATTATGTTTTTGCCATCAAGCTTTTTCCTGAGTGTCCGGAACCTGCCGATGGAAAATATTCTTCCATCAAATCCGATCCTGCTACCAGGATTGAGGTTTTCAGCAAGCCAGTCGGTGTACTCTCTTAACTGAAACGCATGGGGTTTAACGAGTTCAAATCCTGAGCCTGTCAGCTCCTTTTCGGCCTGTATAAAATATCTTGAATCTGTCCAGAAACCAGCAAATGCATCAGTTATAACTACCGTTGCTGCTGATCCCGTGAAACCTGTGAGCCATGTGATTATGCGCCAGTGATCAGGGATATTTTCTCCGATATGAGGGTCGGCGAAAGGGATAATATAAGCATTTATACCTTTATGTTTTAAGGCGGCCCGGAGAAGAGCCAGCTTTTCAACAGAGGTTGTCATAAACTTTTAACTTCATTCACCAGATTCTGCAGGCTTGTTTTAGCGTCTCCAAACAACATCCTTGTCTTGCTATTATAGAATAACATATTCTCGATAGCTGCATAGCCCTTGCCCATTCCGCGTTTCATCACTATGATATTCTTTGCATCGCGGACTTTTACAATAGGCATGCCATATATCGGGCTGGAGGGATCATCCTCAGCGGCAGGGTTGACAACGTCATTGGCACCGATGACAACCACAACATCGGTATTCGGCAGGTCGGGATTGATCTCATCGCTCTCGATCAGCTGCTCATATGGTACGTCTGCCTCTGCAAGCAAAACGTTCATATGTCCGGGCATGCGTCCGGCAACAGGGTGAATGGCATATTTCACCTCAACTCCCTTTTCTTCAAGAAGCTTATCGAGTTCATGGCAAATATGCTGTGCCTGGGCTACTGCCAGTCCATAACCGGGAACAATAACGACTTTTTTTGAATAGCTGAGCAGTACAGCAGCATCGGAAAGCGTTATTTCCCTGACCGAGCCGCCGGTAGTCAGATTTGCCTGACCGCCTCCTCCGAAAACTCCAACAATTACGTTCAGCAGTGACCTGTTCATTGCCCTGCACATCAGGATTGTCAGGATCGTCCCTGCGGAACCGACAAGAATACCTCCGGTAAGCATTGCCTGGTTATTGTAAAGGAATCCTCCCATGGCAGCAGCCACACCTGTGAAAGAGTTCAGAAGCGATATGACCACCGGCATGTCAGCCCCCCCAATAGGCATCACGAAAAGGACACCATAAATGACGGCCACGACAAACATAATATAGATAATTGGAGTCAGCTCGGCAGATGCCTGAACGTCACGTGTCATAATAAAGACAATAAAGCCAATAAGCAGAGCCAGAATTGCAAGGTTCACATATTTCATGGATTTGACCCTGAGGTCGCCTATCCATCCGTCAAGTTTGCCGAAAGCGATCATACTGCCTGCCCAGGATATTGTTCCGATCATGAGTCCAAGCAGAATGGCCAGCACCTGCCCGTTTGCCATCCCATGCCCGGCGATCAGCTCCGGCCTCACATGAGGAAATTCCATCATCGATATGAGGGCTGCTGCAGCTCCTCCCATCCCGTTAAAAAAAGATACCAGCTGTGGCATCGCGGTCATCCTGACCCGCTTTGCAATTACCCACCCTATAATTGTTCCGATAACAATTGCAGCAATTATCCATGGGATATTTCCGATCGGCTCACCGCCTTTCTTATGAAAAATTATAGTGGCCACTATTGCAAAGCCCATTCCGAAAGCCGCAATGATATTTCCTCTCCGGGCAGTCAGGGGATGGCTCAGCATCTTAAGACCTAAGACGAACAGAATTGAGGCAACGACATATGTTATCTCCATTATTGAGATACCATACGGAAACTGAGAGATTTCATTCATTCTGTTGAGATTTATCGCTTTATACCCGGCTTTACTATTTCTTCTTTTTGAACATCTCAAGCATTCTGTCGGTGACTACAAAACCACCTACGACGTTCAGGGTGCCAAGCACCACTGCCAGGAAGCCAAGGATCATTGAGCCTGTAGTTTCTGCATGACCCATCACTATTATAGCGCCGATGATCACAACTCCGTGAATGGCATTGGCTCCGGACATCAGCGGGGTATGGAGGATTGCAGGAACATGGCTTATGACCTCGATGCCAAGAAATACAGAAAGGATGACAATAAAGATGGCCTCCCTGTGCATTAAGAAGAATCCCAGTATATTTTCCATTTGTGTTTCTATTTGATATTAAGCATTTGTTTCACTCTCTGGCTTATGTATTCTTTTGCATGCACTGCTATGGTGCCGTTTATTATTTCATCCTGCATATTGAGGACGAGCTCGCCCTCCTTATTTATCATTATCTTAAGCAGGTTAATGATATTACTGCCGAACATCTTGCTCGCATCTGTCGGCATATCGGAAGGATAATCCGATTTCCCGATTATTACTACTCCGTTTACAACAATTGTTTTCCCGTTTTCGGTAAATTCGCAGTTGCCTCCCGCGGATGCAGCAAGGTCAACTATTACTGAACCCGGTTTCATTGAGTTAACAGTTTCCCTGAGCAGGAGAACCGGCGCCTTTTTACCGGGGATCTGGGCTGTGGCAATTACAACATCTGCTGCGATCGCCCTCTGCTGTATAAGTTCCTGCTGCTTCTTCCTGAATTCATCCGTTTGTTCAACTGCATAACCACCAGCAGAGGCATCTTCCCTGGCACCATCAACTTCAATGAATTTCCCTCCCAGGCTTTTAACCTCATCTTTTACAGCCGACCGGACATCAAACACCTCAACGACAGCGCCAAGCTTCCTGGCAATGGCAACAGCCTGCAATCCGGCAACCCCGGCGCCGAGTATGAGAACACGGGAGGGTTTAATAGTCCCGGCGCCAGACATAAACATCGGAAAAAATCGCGGTAATAGGGTAGCAGCATGAAGCACAGCCTTATAACCTGAGACTGTAGCCATGGACGAAAGGATGTCCATAGACTGTGCCCGGGTCGTTCTCGGGATAACATCAAGGGCAAGTACCGTAAGCCCCTGTATTCTTGCTTTTTCCAGCCATTCAGAGTTCTCTGCAGGATTAACAACAGAACAGAGCACCTGTCCCTCCCTGCAGGATCGCATATCATCTGCAGAAACCGGGTTTACTGAAAGAAGAAGCGCTGATTTTGAGATAATATCCTTCCTCGATGACGTGATTGCTCCTGCAATCCTGTACTCCTCATCAGAAGCATGGGCCTTTTCTCCTGCATTGCTCTCAACCATCACCTCCATGCCCAGCTTCTTTAATCCGGCAGCTTCACCGGGGAGCATTGCCACCCTGTTTTCGCTGCCGGATTCTTTTAAAATTCCTGCGATCATATAGTTAAAAAAATTATTGCCAGGAGCTTAATGGTTTATTGAATGTAGCAGCTGCCGGTGATCTCCCCTTGACGGGTCTGATAATCACGACGATATTTTCGTTGGTAACACCATTCAGAGATATTGCCAGCTTGCGGATTCCTTCATTCTTATTATTCTCTGCTTTTGGTGATGAGGCCAGCGGTACTGCATTCATAACCGTGAATTTTGCTCTTGCCGGAGAGATGATTTCAGCAACAACCTGTGCAGAATCAACAGTCAGAGTCGCTCTTTTCCCATTCCCGGCAAGTTTCAAGTCTGCACGTGTATGCAGGAACCAGTATAGCTGTGCCGGTTTGTCGGCTTTTATTTCGTCACGGATAACAACGGTATTCCCGTCTGCGAGAGCAATACCGCGCTGAACACTTTTCGCCTCAGCTGAATAGGCGGGCGTAAGATCGGCCACTGCAAAGGCTGTGGTACCTTTGGTGTTGAATTTTATAATTTTGGTAAAAGCAAGCGGATCCTGGTCGGCTTTGGTTCCGGGATTAATGACCAGAGTATTATGGCCTTCCGCCCTCATTCTGTAATAATTCCAGCGCGGACCGTTGGCTCCGGTGCTGAAATATCCCGGAGCATTGTAATTGTCGGCACCCAGGTCCATCACAAAACGTTTCCCGTAAGCATCAAGTACAAAGCTCCCAAGGTCAAGGTTGCTGTGGTTGGCCTTATTGTCGCCGGCTTTGAAACCAACAAACCAGGTGTTTCTGTCGTTCCATGCTCCGCGCATGGTTGCAACTTCAGATGCCCTGTAACAGGCTGCCAGCGGAGGAAGGGCCGCTTCTTTGCTTATCAGATCATTTGAATACCATAACAGATCAAGAGGTGATCCGGATCTTGTCAGCCGGAGCTGATACCTGGCTGCCAGAGGTTCATCGTATTTTGCCGCAAGCCAGTAAAGCTGGGAGCCGCCAGTGGGACCGTCACCACCATCAGCATAATTGAATGACCGGTTAAAGGGACCTGTCAGGTACATGGGGAAGCGCACCGTTTTTGAAAAGCCATCTATTTTACTGAGGCCAAAATCCGTGCCCAGTGCCGATTCGAGACCGGACAGAATATAAATATTATACTGTGTGGCATACCCCCAGTAACCGGGTCCCTCGTTCCAGGCTCCGTCAGGCCCGAAATGGACCATTGCATAGGGCAGATATTTTATAACCTGTCGGAGTATATATTCCGACAATTTAGGTTCCTCATCCGCGATAGCAAGAGCTCCGATTCCAATCCCTCCGTGACAAACCTGGTTCCAGTTATGTTCGCATCTGACCCACCAGCTGTGGTTTTGAACTGCTCTTCCTTCGTAAGCCATCATTGCCCGGCATAGACCTTTCTCAATAATTGCACTTTTAATAATGTTGCGCTGATCTTCATTCCAGTAACTGTACATCCAGTCGTAAGCAATACCAAAAGCATTGGTCATTTCTCCGACATCAAGGAAGTGCTTTGGGTTCCAGTCAGGAAATTTTGAGACCGCTTCAAGTTCTTTCCATGCCCTTTCGGCATATTTTGTATCACCTTCCATCTGATAAAGGAAACCCAGTGTGAACATCCTGTTAACCACCCTCCTGCTGGTGCTTAAAAGCCGCAGACCATCCGGGATGATATAGATGCTTGGCTCTTCTCCAATAATGCGTTCACCATTACTCTTCACAGCCTCATACCATTTTTTCAGCGTTTCATCTGAAGCTATCCTGGTTTTAAGTGAAGCAAAATCAGATTTGGTTGCATGAAGCCTGGGATGTTCAGCTTTCAAAGTGGCCAGCAACTTTTCTGGTAACACCATCTCAGGGAATTTATTCTCCTGGGATTTTGAGACCAGAGAGAAACCTGAAATGAAGATCAGACAAAGGATTGTGGTTGATAATGATCTGTTTTTCATAGTATTCGGAAATTAGTAGGTTAAAAATATCATATCTCAAATAGTCTGCAATTCAAATAATCATGGACAATTTTATAAAATGACCTGTTTGCTCAGGTCTTCATACGAATTGTAAAGATAGTCAGAAATTAAAATCTTCCTCATGAAGTTCCGGTCAATGCCATACCGGTTCATTTTAATATAAAACTGCTCCCTTATCTGACATAAATCCGGAAATTATATTTTCCGGCAGGTTTGACTGAAGCTGCCGTAAATTTAATCCTCCTGATATTGTCGCCCCAGTTGTTCAATACTCCCTGGTCTTCGGGAGCCAGTAATTCAATTTTCTCGATAGCGACAGCAAACTGCCCCGGATCATATTTTATAACAAAATCGATTGCCTCTGCATTCAATGGTGCAAAATGAATTTCCAGCTGACCCGGAGCAGCAATTTCAGCCGGATAGCATGTCATAAAGCTCTGAAAGAAATTCCCTGGCCGTAAAAGTTGAATCTCATCGGTAATATCAACATTTTTACCCCTGTTAAGACGAACTTTCCGTTGCCATTTTATAACTCCGGCTGCAGACGGATACGCCTGAGAAATATCAAGAGTAAGCTGAGCATATGACTGGTTTCCGGCGAAAGCTACATTATTTGCTTTGTAAAGCAAACCCGGACTTTGTGTTATTCCGTTAATTGTCGGGACATTGTGATAGTCCGAACAATTGGACCATATTTCGTATCGCTGTGAGTTGAAAGTTTTTGCGGTATAGGTACCGCTTCCTATATCAATCAATAGCGGATATCCATTATAGTAGACGATAAAGTTACCGATATCATTATGATTATGGCTTTCTGCATTATTGCCCCCTTTGGCAGCAAGGAAGTATCCGCTGGCAGATCCCTCCTTATCACGTGCAACCATTACCTGCAGATCAGGGAACCAGGCTTCCCGGGGAAGTGCCAATGACTTCGTAGTATTTTCAAGTTCCTGATTCTGAAAAAGTTCAAAAAATGTCCTGAAAAATTGGAAATTTTTTATTTTACCATCCGGAACATTCTTATAAAATGCTCCAAACTTTTGCAATTTTTCATCGCCGATAGCTTTACCATAACGCCATATCATTGACCCCGAAACACCAAGTCTGGGTGAAGCATCAGCAAAGTTTAAGGAGTACTTTTCGCTAATCTGGGTCCGGTAAACAAACCGGCCCATATTTCTCACCTTTTCGTCGGCGTAGGTATACTGGAAAGCATTATTGGTGGCAAGGTTCAGAAATTCAAGATTATCGAATAAGGAACCTGCTGCAACATTCCAGTAATTGGGACCTTCATCGCATCCACCGTCCTGCGGGTAAGGGCTTAAAAAATTATCAAGCACTTTCAAAATGCGGTTAACCATTTCAACCCTCCTGTTTTCGTCCTTCTCAAGAAGAAGAGCAGCATTCAGCCAGTTGGAACAGATCCATGGATTCCAGTTGTTGGGACGACCTCCTTTACTATTAAAGCCCATCCACCAAAGATCATTTGCAATCGCCGGTTTAAAAAATCTGTTATTTGTTTCGAAATATATCCGTTTACTTACCTGGGGAGAAATTGCATCAAGTCTTTCGCCCAGAAAATAATCCACCCATGATAAAACTGCAGCTGTCTCCGCTACAAAAAGATCAACAAAAGGATCTGAAACATCAGGTAATCCAATACCGGCGTGCCATTGGCCAATAGTCGAATTTACCCCCCAAAACGATTCTTCGCAAATTGACCACACACCATCAATGATCTGGTCGATGAAACGTCCCTGGTTTTCAAAAATTTCACCAAGAAGCAGGGTTGCCAGAACCCGACGCTTTTGAAAACTTATAGCTTCGTATTCAGTCCGGTTGCCGGTACGCCTGAACAGGAGCGTGGTTGTAGCAGGAATGGAAGGCCACTGATAATCCATGTATTTCTGGGCTTCGTCATAGTATGCTTTTAACATCTGCTGATCAGCTTTTAACCAACCTTCCCTGTCAGTGAGTCCGGGAAACGGCACCCACTTTAATTGCGGGATCAGAATTTTCCTTAATTCATCTGTAGTGTATTTATTGCTTAGAAGATTCTGGGCATCTACTGATAAACAGCTCAGAAATAAGAGCAATAATCCCGGTAATTGTGATCGTTTAATCAACATTTTAAAATATATTATACTTAGATAGATTTGAAAGTGTTACCCATAAGGAACTCTTATGGGTAACATTTCAGAAAGATTTTAAAATTCAAAAAATAAGCAAAATAGATAAGGGCCTAAAGCAGCACCACCTCACCAAAATCCGGTAATCAGCTGGCTTTTGTGAAAGTAACAGTCTGTCCTCCTTTTATTCCGGGTTTTATAAATTCAAGTTTAACACGGGTGACACCGTTTGGCCAGTAGCGTTTCAGTGAACGGTCAGTAATTTCAATGAATTCGATCCTGGGTGTCACAATTCTTGAGTTGTAGGTCATATTCAGCATGAATCCGTCACCCTCAAACTTCAGAAGACCGGGTTTGACCTGGGTTACCTTACAGTATGTGATAAGGTTCGAACTGGTAATGGCATCAGTCACAGCACTTAGTTCGTATTTATCGCTGATCACGAAGCTTTTTCCCCTGTTCAGGGTGTAACTGCGAACCCAGCTTTTAACTTTGGCTCCTTCGGGGTATGCTCCTGCTATTTCCGTCTTGAAGGTTGCGGATTTAGGGCTGGCTGTAAAGGTTGAATTTTTTGCCTTGTAATTTGCACCCTGCATCTGGTCCGTTCCGTTTATAACAGGCAGATTATGATAACCCGACTGCATGGTCCATATTTCATAACGCCTTGAACTGAAGGTCTTTGCAACATACTCCTCACGGCCAAGGTCGATCAGGCATGGTTTACCATCGTAGTACATAAGGCATGAACCAACATCATTATGGTTGTGACTTTCGGCATTGAAGCCTCCCTTTGCACCAAAGAAGAATCCGTTAAAACTTCCTTCTTTGTCACGTGCGCCGGCAACTTCCGTATCGGGGAACCAAAAATCGGCAACCAATGCCTCCTGTGCTTCAGCGTTCTGTAACTCATTAACCAGACCAAGGTTTTTGATCTGATCACCTATTCTGCCACCCATCGAGCCATCCCTCCTTCTGCCCATCTGGGAAAGATAAGCTCCGAATTTCCACATAATGGGATCATTAATTGCTTTTCCGTACCGGTAAACTATAGATCCATTGCCTCCTGTTGTTGCGTCGGCATCAGCAAAATTTATGAAGTACGGCGCATGTATATTGACCTTATAGAAATATTTCCCGATATTCTGAACAAGAGGATCGTCAAACACATTGAATTTGCCACCAGTAACTTTCCCCAGCAGTTCAAGGTTCTCATATAGGAGAGCACCTGCAGCGCCCCAGTAAGATGGACCTTCATCGCAACCGCCGTCATCAGAATACCCGTTCAGGAATTTATCGAGCGAGTTGAGGATCTTCTGTACCTCAGCCACCTTTCTGACAGGATCTGTTTCGAGCAGGAGATAGCTTGTAAGCATATTGTAATTGACCCAGGGATTCCAGTTGTTTGGTCTGCCTCCCTTGAAACCCATATAACCGAAATCATCTCTTACAAAATATGGTGTGAGTGATTTGTTGGTGATCTCCTGTAACAATCTTTTTGAGATCAGGGGATGGACCTTATCGAACTCCTCTTTAAATAAATAGTATGTCCATGAAAGGTTAGAAGTAACCTCGCCTACTCCAAGATCAACGATCGGTTCATTGACATCAGGCAATCCTGAACCGGCTTTCTGCGGGCTTAGGTGTGCAGACCAGCCCCACCAGGTTTGTTCGCTGTAGTACCAGACCGCATTTATTATCTGGTCAATAAATCGTCCCTTGCCTTCAACGAGCTCTCCCATTACAAGGGAATTAAGGGCATTACTACAGGCTGAATATGCCTGCTGACGGCGGTCGCCGGAACGTATGAATTCGAGATAATCAGTAGCTTTAACTACGGGCCAGTTATAATCGAGATAACCTTCAGCCCTCGTTATATATTCCTGCCTG
>Ga0102851_10002963_pt1 | contig 10427 bp, 10 predicted proteins | sample Mud3Dept3metaG_FD_79558 | JGI IMG/M metagenome (GOLD analysis project Ga0102851, IMG submission 79558) | Freshwater wetland microbial communities from Ohio, USA, analyzing the effect of biotic and abiotic controls - Mud 3 Core 4 Depth 3... | ecosystem: Environmental > Aquatic > Freshwater >...
CACGGCCATCGAAATAGGGTCCATGCTTCATACAAACCAGACGCTGGACGTGACATTCAACACAGCAATGGCAGGAGCCGGTGCTACCTGGACAGCGGCCACCAAGACATGCTCGAATATCGCTTGCCACGGCACAGGCGCGCCGCAATGGGGCGCAACCAGCATCGCCTGCCAGAGCTGCCATCTGGGAGCTGCTGATATCGATGATTTCGCCGGTACCTTCTATAACAACGGCACAGCCTCGGCCATCAAGAACGCAGGTGAATGGGATACGACAGGTCACGGCAGGGCAGCGGGGAACTATGCATCAGGTAACGCTGCTGCAGGCTTTACAACTCCCAGTGCCTGCCTCTTCTGCCATGATGATGCCATTGCTCATAATACCGCTTCGAACCCCTTTAGGCTCAGGAATATTGACGACGCGACATGGGGCAAGAATGGGGTCTGTCAGAACTGCCATGAGACCGGCTCAGCCGGCATCACTGTCGACGGGGTGAACAAGAACGGGACGAAGAAGATCGGCTCCACCCATTACGGCGCGAAACACACTGCTGCCGGCAATGGTGGCCAGTTCTGCTGGGATTGCCACGATCCGCACGGAGATAACAATGTATTCATGGTACATAAATCGGTTGCGAAGATATCCGATCCGTCGACAGGCGCTCCGACAGTAACGGTAGATCCGCTCTTTACCGCCTTTGCAACAGGCACTGATTATGCCAAAAGTGCGGCGCCGTTTAATGGTATCTGTAATGTTTGCCATACCAGTACTGCCCACTATACCTCTACCGGCGGAGACGGACATAACTCAGGCACACGGTGTACCCAGTGCCATAAACACACTGGCGATACCATGACAGATGCATTCAAACCGTCCGGAACCTGCATTGGCTGTCATTCTGTTCCACTGGGCGATCGGCGAAATGTCATGCAGGATTTCACCTTGACATCCCATCATATCAAAGGAACGAGTATTGCAGAAGAGTCCTGCATAGCCTGTCACGGTGACCTCGTGACAGATCGCGGGCACTCAGGAACAGCGACGCCTGACCCGATTAGTGAATTGCGAAATCCCGATACCGGAGCATATTTCACTGTAAACGGTGCAACGGGTTCTGACCTCGAGGCGTTCTGTGCGAATTGTCATGATGCGAATGGCGCTGTCCGGCTCGGGGCAAATGCCATGAAGCCCTTTATTGATTCCGATGACATGACACGGCCTGTTGACATCAGATGGACTGTCGGAGCAATGTCACACAGCGCGTTTAATGCATGTTTCAACTGCCATGGGAACGCCGGAGCCGCAGGCAATACACTTGACCCCATCGGAAATGCTCACGGTTCGACTTCCCCATTCCTTCTTGCGGGTACGATCGCCGGCGAGAAGGTATCGAACACGCAGGAGGCCCTCTGTTTTGCATGCCATGATGGATCTCCTGCATCAACGAACATAGAGGGCATGTTTGCCGGCAGCGCGACGGGGATATCCCGATCGGGTGCCAGGATTAACTCCCACCATGATGTTTCCAATTCGGATCAGGCATACAGCGGCGCAGTCATCGAGTGCAAGGACTGTCACAATCCCCACCATGTCACGCCCAGTGCGAAGGTCATAGCCGACCCTGACCCGGGTGACGGCAGGATACCAGCCCCTGGGAAAACGTGGTCTGAGTCGACATTTGTAAGTGAGTTTTGCCTTGACTGTCACGACAATAGCTATCCGCCAAGCGTCAAACCGCCGACCGTTCCTCTGACGGACATCCGTGACAGATGGGTCCCGACCGGTGGAGGGAACGAGCGGGGCGGTGATCAGCACGGTCCCAGGAATGGGAGTTCCAACATCAGTCTAAGGAAGGGGAGCGGTTATTCAAGGGGCGATATCCTTCAGTGCACCGACTGTCACAATGCCGGCCATGGGGGCGTCGTAGGAGGAAAAGTCTATCCAAACATGTTCAATCTTAAACCGGTTATATATTCAAAGGATGGTAAGACTCCTTTAAGGCCGGACTGGTCTATTCGTGACGCCAACCCAAATTTGGTTCGGGTGACCAACATATCCGCAAACAATACTGATCCGACGACGAATGGCAAGGCCTTTTGTTCTACTTGTCACCCTAACCCGATGGGAGGCACAAAAAACTCCGGCTGTATGACCAAGAACTGTCATGGGCATGGAGCGAGCAGTTTCTAACGGTAATAAGGGACCTAAGGGGTTTTTGGAGTGTCGCGAGAAATGGCTGATTACTCATTTCCTGCAACAGCAAGAGGCCTCTCAGGTCCCTGGGTGTAGAAGCCCAAATGAAACAAAGGTTTTTCTCAGACCTTTTGTACTGCAGCAATAACAGGATGTTCTCTCTGGTTTTCCCGATGTAGAGGGTCATGTACGAAAAAGATGGTTTTTACTTATTGTATGAAAGAGGGGGAAGAGCTCGTTGCGAGATTGCAGGAATTTACCGTTCCCTATAATCTGAAGCTCGTTGTATCGCAGTTTGCCGATAAGGCAAGAAGACCTCTGGTATGAAATCGGCTCGAACAACGCCTATGCCTTCACACCGCTGCTGAAAAGGATATCACAAAACAGGAGTTCTAGTGTTGTGTGGCTGTCCGCTGATGAAGAGACACTCCATTTAACATATTTCAACTCATTTCAATATAATGATCGATAGCAACAAGCGACTTGATAACCCTTTGTTTATACAAACAATATGACTGCCGGTGAATTATAATTAATAGTCAGAATAAGATTTGCTTATTGATAATACAGATTATTTAATGGCTAACCTGTTAATTTTAATGTAATTTTTCTTGACTTCATTTTTCTGCCTATGATAATCTTCGTAAGTTTTTCGTCGAAATCCAATCCAAGGGGAAGCAATGCTCGATCTTGAACTGAAATGGATGTTGACCCTGCTGTGCATGTTCCTCGGCCTCGTATATCTTCTGAATGTGATTCTTTTTCGTCCCCTTCTCGCTATTTTCAAAGAGAGGGAAATCTCTGTGAAGGGTTCTCTCGCAGCCGCAAGGGAGATGGACAGCAAGAAGGAAGAAGGTCTTGAGAAGATGAACAGGGAGCTTGCCGAGGCACGCCAGAAGGCAAAAGATATTTTTGAGAAACTCCGGGAGGAAGGACTGAACCGGCAGAAAGCGCTGCTTGCAGATACGGAAAGTCAGGCATCATCCATGCTTCAGCGGGCGCGCGCAGAACTGAAGGCCGAGGCCGATAAAGCGAGGGTATCCCTGAAGTCTGATGCGGAGAAGTTCTCTGATGAGATCGTCAGAAAGCTGGTAAAGGCATGAGCAGGCAGGTTAGGAGCGGAGAGTCAGGAGTGAAGCGTCAAACATTCACCACGGGAATACTTCATACGATTTTCTGCCTAACGCCTTACACCTTACTCCTTACCGTCTCGTTTGCCTTTGCCAGCGGCGCAGAAGGAGGAGAGCCCAATTTGTTCAAGGCCTATTTCTGGGCCATCATAAACTTCCTCATCCTTGTATCTATCCTGGTCTTCTTCATGAAGAAGGCGGATATCAAGGGGCACTTGAGGAAAAGGACTGAATTGATCGAGCAGTCGCTCAAAGAGGCCAGGGAGGCCAAGGAACTCGCGCAGAAGGCTCTGGCAGAGGTCGAGGAGAGGCTCAAGATCAAGGACCGGGAGGTTGAGGAGATCCTGAAAGCGGCCAGAGAGTCAGGGGAACGGGAAAACGGCCGTTTGGCTGAGGAAGGCGATAAGCTGAAGGCAAGGATCCTCGAACAGACCAAGAACAATGTTGATTTCGAAGTAAAAATGGCGAAAGAAGCGATCAAGCATGAGGCGGTAGAGGTCGCCATGGAGCTTGCCGAGAAAAAACTGAAGGGAAAGCTTACGAAGGATGAGCAGGTGAAACTGCTCGAAGAATCAATCGCAAAAATCGAGGGTAAGAATTGAAACCGGTAAAACAAGCGAAGCGGTACGCCAAGATGTTCATTAATGTTGTGGGCATGGAAGCTGCTGCGCAGGCCTTGGCGGAACTGTCGATCATCGACCAGTTGATGGCTAAGAGCAGCGACTTCAGAAGCCTTCTTCTGAACCCGGGATTTTCCCAGGCAGACAAGGGAAGTGCGATTCGAAAGGTTGCCGAGAAGGCAAAGATTTCCGACAAAGTGACGAAGTTTGTCATATATCTCACAGAGAACAGGATGATGGCGGCCCTTTCCGAGATACTCAGGGCGGCTACCGAGATATATCTTGAAAAGAAGAAGCAGGCAAAGGCCGTAGTATATACGCCTGTTGAAGTTGCAAAACACTTTGAAGACAGACTTAAGGTCTCTCTCAAGAAGCTGGTGGATCGCGATGTTGAGGTCGAATATGTGATCGATCCTTCGTTGCTCGGAGGTGTACTGGTGAAGGTCGGAAGTACCATGTATGACAGCAGTGTAAAAGGCCAACTCAGGCTATTGAAAGATGAGCTGATAAAGGGGTGAACTGATGGAAATTAAGGTTGATGAGATAAGTGAGCTGTTACGGAAGCAGATAGCTGACTTTGAGAAGAAGGTTGACGTAAGCGAGGTCGGAACGGTCCTGTCTGTCGGCGATGGTATCGCACGGGTGTATGGCCTTGAAAAATGCATGGCCTCCGAACTTCTTGAGTTTTCGAACGGCGTCATGGGCATGGCGCTCAACCTTGAGGAGGATGCTGTCGGCGCCGTTCTCTTTGGCGAGGACTCGCTGATCCATGAAGGTGATGTCGTAAAACGCACCGGAAGAATCATGTCCGTGCCTGCCGGAGATGCGCTCAAGGGCCGTGTTGTCAATGCTATCGGTCAGCCGATCGACGGAAAGGGTCCGATCAATACCAAAGAGATGCGGATCGTCGATGTCGTTGCTCCGGGCATCATTGAGAGAAAATCGGTCCATGAGCCGCTCCAGACCGGCTTGAAGGCCATCGACGCCATGATCCCGATCGGCAGAGGCCAGCGCGAACTGATCATCGGCGACCGTCAGACCGGAAAGACCGCTGTTGCAGTTGACGCGATCATCAACCAGAAGGGCGGAGATGTTACCTGTATCTATGTCGCGGTTGGCCAGAAACAGTCAAATATTGCGCGTCTGGTGAAGATCCTTGAAGAGAACGGCGCAATGGAGCATACGATCGTTGTTTCGGCAACTGCCAGTGATCCGGCTCCGCTCCAGTACATCGCTCCCTATACAGGCTGCGCCATGGGAGAATTTTTCAGGGACAACGGCAAGCACGCACTGATCGTATATGATGACCTGTCCAAGCAGGCCACGGCATACCGTCAGCTCTCGCTCCTGCTCAGAAGGCCTCCGGGTCGCGAGGCCTTCCCGGGCGACGTATTCTATCTCCATTCGCGTCTGCTGGAAAGGGCGGCAAAGCTCTCGGACGAGCTCGGTGCAGGGTCACTTACGGCGCTGCCGATCATCGAGACGCAGGCGGGCGACGTCTCCGGCTATATCCCGACGAACGTTATTTCGATCACCGACGGCCAGATCTATCTTGAGCCCGAATTGTTCTACGCGGGTGTCCGGCCTGCAGTCAACGTCGGTCTTTCGGTCAGCCGCGTGGGCGGCGCGGCCCAGACCAAGGCCATGAAACAGGTCGCCGGTACGCTGAGGCTTGACCTTGCACAGTTCAGGGAGCTTGCGGCGTTCGCCCAGTTCGGCAGCGATTTGGATAAGTCGACTCTTGCGCAGATCGAAAGAGGCAAGAGAATGGTCGAACTCCTGAAGCAGGACCAGTATGTGCCGATGACCATGGTCGAGCAGGTTGCGGTCCTCTTTGCTGCAACACAGGGCTATATCGACGATATTCCGGTCGAGGCGGTCAAGAAGTTCGAGGTGGAATTTCTCCGTTTCATGAAGGACCGCAAGGCTGATGTGCTGAAGGAACTCAGTGACAAAAAAGCAATAGATGATGACCTTAAGGCAAAGCTGATTCAGTCGATTGAGGACTTCAAAAAAGGGTTCCAGGTGTAAGGTAGACGATGGCGACACTTCGCGACATAAAAAGACGCATAAAGGCCGTTCAGAGCACCAGCAAGATCACGAAGGCCATGAAGATGGTCGCTGCCGCCAAGTTCAGGAAGGCTCAGCAGCGCATGTTCGAACTGCGGCCGTATGCAGACCGCATGAGCGAAGGACTATCCCGGCTCGCGGCCGATCTCGAAGCGGATATTCACCCTCTGCTGGTCGTCAGGCCGCGGAAGAATGTCGAGGTGCTCATCATAACCAGCGACAGGGGACTCTGCGGCGCTTTCAATACCAATATCCTGAAGGCTTCGGCGAAGCATATTTCGGATCTCAAGGGTGAAGGGTTCAATATATCTATCAGCGCTGTGGGCAGAAAGGCAAAGGATTATTTTAAAAGAAGGAATGTGGAGCTCAGGAATTCCTGGACCGGCATTTCCGGAAAGATATCGTATGCGAATGCGCAGGAAATTGCAGGAGACATTATCGAGAACTATACCAATGAAACCATCGATGAAGTGATCATTGTCTATAACGAGTTCAAGTCCGTGATAGCACAGAAGGTGATTGTTGCGCGGCTTCTCCCGCTTGCACCCATTGAAGCGGCGGCTGAAGATGCTCTGCCGGTCTTCAACTTCATCTACGAGCCTTCAAAAGAAGCGATCTTCAGCAGCCTCGTACCCAAAAACGTCGAGATACAGATCTTTCGGGCACTGCTCGAGTCACAGGCATCGGAAGAGGCAGCGAGGATGTCTGCCATGGAAAATGCGACCAAAAGCGCAAACGAGATGATCTCGAAACTTTCTCTCCAGTATAACAAGGCGCGCCAGGCCTCGATCACCAAGGAACTCATGGACATAGTGGGCGGCGTCGAGGCCATGAAAGGATAAATGTGAGGATAACCGAAATGAATATATACCCGGGGGTACAAGCATGAGCAATACAGGAAAGATCTCACAGGTTATCGGTGCTGTCGTCGACGTTGAATTCGAAGACAAGATGCCGGAAATCCTGAACGCAATCAAGGTAACGCAGAAAGGTGACGCGTCAAAAGGCATACCCGATTTCGATCTGACGCTTGAGGTTGCTTCACACCTCGGCGACAACAAAGTCAGGACAGTTGCCATGCAGCCGACCGACGGTCTTGTCAGAGGTATGGCAGCAGTCGATACCGGTCTGCCGATTACCGTTCCGGTCGGTAAAGGAGCCCTCGGAAGGATCCTGAATGTGGTCGGTGACCCTGTTGACAAGCTCGGACCGGTCAAATCCGAGACGAGACTCCCCATCCACAGGCCTGCTCCGGATTTTGCGTCACAGGAACCGGTAACCCAGGTATTTGAGACCGGCGTCAAGGTCTTCGATCTCCTTGTTCCGTTCGTCAGAGGCGGAAAGATGGGCATGTTCGGCGGCGCAGGGGTCGGTAAGACCGTTGTCATCATGGAGATGATCCATAACATCGCGATGAAGCACGGCGGTGTGTCTGTGTTTGCCGGTGTTGGAGAACGGACCAGGGAAGGCAACGACCTGTATGGCGAAATGAAGCATTCGGGGGTTCTTGAGAAAGTTTCTCTCATCTACGGTCAGATGAACGAGCCGCCCGGAGCACGGGCCAGAGTTGCGCTCACGGCACTCACTGCCGCGGAATATTTCCGCGATGAGGGCCAGGACGTTCTTATCTTTATCGATAACATTTTCAGGTATACCCTTGCAGGCGCTGAGCTGTCGGCACTGCTCGGCAGAATGCCTTCTGCCGTCGGATACCAGCCCACGCTCGGTACTGACATGGGCATACTTCAGGAGAGAATCACGACAACCAAGAAGGGCGCTATCACCTCCATGCAGGCGATCTATGTGCCTGCAGACGACCTTACCGACCCTGCGGTTGCGACCGCGTTTACGCATCTTGACGGTACGGTCGTTCTTTCGCGCCAGATCTCGGAGCTTGGCATTTACCCTGCGGTTGACCCGCTGGATTCAACATCACGAATCCTGGATCCCAAGGTCATCGGCGATGAGCACTACGCGGTTGCCAGAAGCGTGCAGAAGGTGCTCCAGAGGTATAAGGAACTTCAGGACATTATCGCAATCCTCGGCATGGAAGAGCTTTCCGAAGATGATAAGCTCATCGTCTCTCGCGCCAGGAAAATCCAGAGGTTTCTGAGCCAGCCTTTCCATGTTGCTGAAGTCTTTACCGGCAGACCCGGCAAATATGTAAAGGTTGCGGACACGATCAAAGGGTTCAAGGCGGTTGTCGAAGGTCAGTATGATGACGTGCCTGAACAGGCATTCTACATGTGCGGCGGCATCGAAGAGGTCGAGGAGAACGCCCGGAAGCTTGGCTGGTCGAGGTAGGAATGGCTGAAGGAAAATTTCTTCTTGAGATAGTCACACCTTATGGCCTTATCTTCAGCGGAGAGGTCGAAGAGGCGACGGCAAATGGCAGTGAAGGCGAATTCGGCGTACTGCCGGAACACGTACCCTTCGTGACGACACTAAAGGTGGGAATGCTCACCTGCAGAACGGGAAACCAGACACTGATCTTCTTTGTCGGCTGGGCGTACTGCGGGATCGGTCCCAGGGGGATGCTCGTTCTTGCCGATAGCGCCGAAAAATCCGATGAGATCGATGTTGAACGGGCAAAGGCTGCAATGAAGAGGGCCGAAGAAAGGCTGAAGAAGGCTGAAGAGATCGACTTTAAGAGAGCGGAAACCGCGCTTGAACGCGCGGTCACCAGGATTCAGGTTGCAGAGATCAGAAAAATAAAGTAGGCGGTTTACAGAAAGATATGGATACAGGGGCTGGCCGCATGGTCAGCCCGTTGTTTTTTTTGTCAGACTCGATGCAAGAGCGGAATGGGTTATCTTTCCTTCGTGGATATTCAACGCAGTTTTCAGGACTTCATGTGTTGCGGCCTTTCCGGCTCCCATATCGGCAAGGAGCATTACATATGGCAATGTTTCGTTCGTCAGCGCCATTGTGGAAGTCCGTGGAAAAGCCCCCGGCATATTGGCTACCGTGTAATGGATGACACCGTCAACTTCATAGACAGGGTCATTATGAGTGGTCGGCCGTGAAGTTTCCGCACATCCCCCCTGGTCAATCGAGACATCAACAATGACCGAGCCTTTCTTCATTGACCTCAGCATGCTTCGTGATATCAGCAGCGGTGTTTTTCCTCCCGGAATAAGCACGGCCCCTATGATCAAATCCGCCCCGACAATTTCCGTGGTGATGTTGCCTGATGTGAGGGGCAGTGTTTTCACCTGACCCCTATAGGTTTCATCAATTTTTTGAAGTCGTTCGATACTTCTGTTCATAACGACGACGTCCATACCGATACCGAAGGCTATACGGGCAGCATTCGTTCCCACGACACCTGCACCCAGTATCACTGCTTTGCCGGGCCTGACCCCTGATACGCCTGAAGGGAGAAGCCCTGTGCCGCCGTGAACTTTCTGCAGATACCATGAACCGACCAGGGGGGCCATTCTACCCGCAACTTCGCTCATGGGGGCAAGCAGGGGCAGGGCACCGTCCTTTTCGAGCGTTTCATATCCAAAGGCCGAGACTCGCTTTTTCAGGAGAATAGAGGCTAATTCACGATTGGATGCCAGATGGAGGAATGTGAAAAGAGACTGTCCTTTCCGGAGAAGTGCATACTCCTCCGGAAGCGGTTCCTTGACCTTTGCGATAAGCTCAGCGACTTCAAAAAGCGCGTTTCTCTCAATAATATCGGCATGGACATCGAGATATTCATCATCAGAGAAGCCGCTGCCGGCTCCTGCCCCGGTCTCCACCAGCACCGTATGCCCATGCTTCGCGAGTTCCGCTGCTCCCGCAGGCGTTATGGCGACACGATACTCTTCTTTTTTGATTTCTCTCGGCACGCCAATGATCATGAGTATCCCCTCTCCTATGCCTGTTTATTCACCATTGTATCATACATCGGAATCATGTATACCTCGGGTCTGCCAAGGGCGATAACATCGCTGCCTCACAGAGAAATCGATACTAAATGAGAACTGAAACGATGGGAGATATTTTTGTATAATGCATAGACATGATCGAACTTATTATTTTTGACCTTGATGGAACGCTGGTCGACTCAAGCGTTGACCTGACACATGCACTCAATTATGCGATTGCACCATATGACATTCAGCAGTTGACGGTGCAGAACACCATCGGCCTCGTTGGCGAGGGGATTACCCGGCTGATCGAAAAACTGCTTGGCCCGGAAAAGAGCCAGGTCAGGCAGCACGTCATGGATAGGTTCATGGACTATTACTCGGCTCATCTTGTTGATTTTACCAAACCCTATGCCGGCGTACCGGAAACACTCGCAGCGCTCTATCCCTATACGAAAGCTGTCATTTCGAACAAGAGAGAATCCCTCTCAAAAAAGGTACTTCAGGAACTCGGGTTATCGCAGTATTTTGGGGCGGTGCTGGGCAGTGACAG
>Ga0102851_10002966_pt1 | contig 10425 bp, 10 predicted proteins | sample Mud3Dept3metaG_FD_79558 | JGI IMG/M metagenome (GOLD analysis project Ga0102851, IMG submission 79558) | Freshwater wetland microbial communities from Ohio, USA, analyzing the effect of biotic and abiotic controls - Mud 3 Core 4 Depth 3... | ecosystem: Environmental > Aquatic > Freshwater >...
ACGAACCAGGTGTACATGGACGTGGTCCGGAACGTTTCTGCGCCCCTGGGGGGGACGATCCTCTCCCACCTCTCCAAGGCCATTGTCCGGATCGAGGTCCACGAGGGATACCGGCGGGCGGTGCTGGAGAAACACCGGTCACTGCCTGCGGGGGGCTCCTTCGACTTCGAGATTACCGGGGACGGGATCAGAGGGGTATCGCGCCCGTGAAGACGGTCCGGGCCGGACCCTCGATCTCGTTCACATCGCCCAGCCTCACCGAGACAGGACCGCCCCAGGTCTCCACCTGCACCGTGTCCCCCACCATCCCCAGCTTCCGTGCCACCGCGGCGGAGGCCATGGCGCCGGTCCCGCAGGAGAGCGTCTCCTCCTCCACCCCCCGCTCGTAGGTCCGGATCCGGAGGGTGTTCTCCCCTGCTTTCTCCACGAAGTTCACGTTGGCGCCGTTCACAAACGAGGCATGGTTCCGGACGATGGGGCCGACCTCTTCCATGTCCACGATTCCGATCTCGTCCACGATGATCACGGCGTGGGGAACCCCCGTGTTCACGGCATAGACGGTGTTCCCTGCGATCTCTTCCTTGTACTCCCCCTCGCCGGTGGCCGGGATGTCACTCCGGGCGAACTTCGGGGCCGGCATCCCGATGGTGGCCAGGAACTCCCCCTCGCCATCGTACCGCATCTTCACCCTGATGATCCCTGCCAGGGTCTCGACAGTGCACTCATCCTTCACGTAGTCCCGGTCCCGTGCATACTTGGCCAGGCACCGGATCCCGTTCCCGCACATCTCTGCCTCGGACTCGTCCGGCTGGAAGAGGCGCATCTTCAGGTTGGCCTTGTCCGACTTCGAGAGGAACAGGATGCCGTCCGCGCCGACACCGAAGCGGCGATCGCAGTACAGGACTGCGAACTGCCGCCGCATCTCGTCCGGGACCACTGCCCCCTCCGTCTCGTCGATCAGCACAAAGTCATTGCCGTTTCCCTGCAGCTTGGTGAAATAGATGCACCCTGCCCCCCCGCTCTCCCCTGTCTCCTCAGCCATGTACCACACCCCACTTCGCGAGCGCCCGCGCCAGCTCTGCGTGATCCTTTGCGTACTCTTCCAGCGTCAATCCTTCCATCCAGGCATCCACCGCCTGGCGCATTGCCCGGGCCCCCGCCTCGGTCCCGTCAGGATGGCCGTGGATGCCCCCGCCTGCCTGGAGGATAAGGTCGTTCCCCAGCACCTCCAGCTCCCGGTGCACGTTCCCCGGCTGCAGCCCTCCGCTGGAGACCGGGAAGACGCGTTTCAACCCCCCGCAGGGGCCGGTCAGGACCCGGTTGTCCCCCACCACCTCTTCCCGGTCATGGCTCATCTTGCCGCTCACGGTACCGGTGTGGAGCTGGTCCCCGCCCAGCCACCGGACAAGGCGGGCGAAGGGGCGCATGGCGATCCCGTGGACCGGGCTCCGGGTCATCGCCGCGTGCATGGTCCGGTGGACATGGATGGGGACCGTGATACGGGGGGATTCGGAGAGGGCCTGCAGTGCGGTGAAGCCGGCGGTGATCACGTCGATCATCACCATGTTGGCCCCCAGGTCCACGGCCTCTCTCGCCAGGTCCACGATCCGGTCGGCACGGGTGGTGATATTCACCGCGTAGAGGACCGTCCGCCCGGTCTCCTCCTTCACCCCCTCCAGCCCTCTCATGACGCGGGGCAGCCGCTCCCTCAGGGGGCAGAAGGCCTGGTCCGTCAGGGTCTCGTCGTCCTTGATCAGGTCCACCCCGCCCATGGCAGCCCGGGTGGCCACGGCCGCCGTGTCCTCCGGGTTCAGGCCCACCTTGGGCTTGATGATGGTGCCGACGTGGGGCCGGTCCCGCGTGCCGATGATCTTCCGGACTCCCCGGATCCCGAACCTGGGCCCATGGAAGGGAATGAGGGATTCGGGGAACTCGGCGTCCAGGAGCCGCACCGATGCGAGCCGTTTCAGGCCGAAGAGGTTCCCGGCCACCACCGAGAGGTACTGGGGCACGTTCCCGGGCTCGAAGATCTCGGCCGGGTACCGGATCCGGGTGACAAAGCCGGTCCCCTGCGGGGCGAGATCCAGCACCTCCCCGTCCAGGCGGCGCACGTATTCCATCCGGGTGCTGATCCCGGTCCAGGTCCCGGTGGTCTCCTCCTCCACGATCCAGCGGGCGGCCTCCTCGGGAGCGGTCCCTTTCTCGGGCACGAAGAAATAGGTGGCGATGACGTCGGTCATGCAGTTCTCATACCTGATCTCGGTGGTCGATCTGAAATGTCTTGTGGAATTCCCCGAGAGACCAGCCCAGGTGGTCCCGGATGATAAGGTAGGCGAGGGCCGGTGGTATCGCGCCCTCCTCGGTGACGATCAGGTCCACGTAGGCCGCGGGGGTCACATCAAAGACCGGGTTGTGCACCCGGACTCCGGGAAGCCGGGCGGCCTCGGCCGGAGCGAGGACCTCGGCCGGGTCCCGCTCCTCGATCTCGATCAGCTCACCGAGAATCGTCCGGGGCGCGAACTTGTAGGTCTCGGCGGCCACGATGAAGGTGGTCCGGGCCTCGTGGGCGGCCAGCGCCACCTGCGAGGTCCCGATCTTGTTCACCACCGCACCGTTCACCGTGACGGCATCCGCGCCCACGATGACCCGGTCGATCCCGTTCATGTAGTGCCGCACTGCCGAGTCCACGATGTAGTGGGTCGGGATGCCGGCATCCGAGAGGACCCGGAGGGTGAGGAGCCCCTGGTTCCCGGGCCGGACCTCGGTGGCAAAGACCTCCATCTCCCGGCCCTCCCGGTGGGCGGTGAGGATGCAGGCCAGCGCCGCCTCGGAGTTGCAGTGGGTGAGGACCGTGTCCCCGTCCCGGATGTGGTGGGCCCCGATCTCCCCGATCCGGTGCACCGCCTCCGCCGAGGAGCGGAGGAACGCCTCCCCCCGCGCCTTCACCCTCTCCCTCGCCTCTGTCACGCTGCCCGCATCCTCCATGGCAGCCATCACCAGGTGGACGGCATTGGGCAGGGAGACGGCCGTGGGCCGGGTGGCGACGAGCTCTGCGGCAGCCTCTTCCATCCCTTTCCGGAAGGAAGGGAGGTCCCGGGCGGTGAGGATTCCCGCCTGCGACACCAGCGCCTCCACGGCGGCACGGGCGATCCGCCCGGCCCCACGGATCTCCATCCTTTTTATTTTCTCCGCAGTCTCAGTTACGTGCATGGGCACCCTCCTCTCTAGAGGGTGTACGCGGGAGGGATAAAGGGTTGCGGAGGGGATGCACATGAGGCTGGCCGTGGTCTTTGACAGTGCCGGCACCCTTCTGCGCACCTACCGGGTGGTGAAGGACATCACCCACGGGAAGATCCACCTGGACGTGGAGACCACCGCCCTCACCGCCGCCTCCCCGGAACGGGCCCTTCTCGTCCTCCATGTCTCCTCCCGGGAGATCATCAGCCAGCCCCCGGAGATCCTCCTCTCCTCGTACCTGACCGGGCGGAAGATCGGCTTCGGCGTGGCCTGCGCCCGGTCGGTCTTCCCCCTTGACCGGGCATCCGATATCCTGTACCATGACACCCGGGCAACAATGGGAGACCTGCAGGAGTGCATCCGGGAGGTCTGGCGGCACTGCAGGGAGGAGGCGCTCCTCGTCATGGACAGCGGCGTCATCCTGCACCTGGGGGCGAAGGCCATCGAGTTCACGGTCACGTCGGGTGGGAGACCCTTTGACGGGGCACAGGAAACGATCACCGCCCTGCACCGGCTGGGCATCGCCACGTACATCGCGTCAGGGGACCGGGTGGCAAAGCTCGAGAAGATCGCAGAGCACCTGGGGATCCCGCTGGACCGGGTGCACGGGGTCGCCACCCCTTCCATCAAGGCCCAGATCGTCTCGGATCTGAAGGAGGAGTACGACGCGGTGGCCATGGTGGGGGACGGGATCAATGACCTCACCGCCCTCCAGCGGGCGGATGTGGCGATCCTTTCCCTCCAGCAGCCGGGCGGGAAGCCGGCGACACTCTACGCGGAAGCAGACTATGTGGTGGAGAAGGTGGCGGATGTGGTGCCCATCCTGGAACGGATTGCCCGGCGGTGAGGGCCGCTCCATCGAATATAAAGCATAATATGGGACAAGTGTAACATTAGTGGTTGAGAGGTTGAGGATGGTCCCCTTGATTACAGTCGACCGGCTGGGCATGAGTTTTGACGGGACGCTCGCCCTGAGAGACATCAGTTTTCAGATCGGGGAAGGGGAGATCGTGGGCATCATCGGGAGGAGCGGAGCAGGCAAGACCGTGCTCATGCACCTGATCCGGGGTGTTGACCAGCCTCCCACCAGCGGGAAGGTCATCTACCACGTGGCGGTCTGCGACACCTGCGACAATATCGAGATGCCCAGCTTCGCAGGCAAGCCCTGCCGCCTCTGCGGGGGAACCCTGCAGCTGCAGAACGTGGACCTCTGGGACGAGAAGAACGAGGAACTGAAGCGCCGGATCATGCACCGGACCGCCATCATGTTCCAGCGCACCTTTGCCCTGTACGGCAACGACCGGGTCATCGAGAATGTGCTCCGGGCCCTGGACGACATCGATTATCCCGAGGAGAAGTCGATCAACCGGGCGGCGGATCTCCTGGACCAGGTCCGCCTCTCCCACCGGATGATGCACATCGCCCGGGACCTCTCCGGGGGGGAGAAGCAGCGGGTCGTCCTGGCCCGGCAGCTGGCCAAGGAGCCGTTCCTCCTCTTCGCCGATGAGCCTACGGGGACGCTGGATCCCGAGACCGGCCGCCTGGTCCACGACATGCTGAAGGAGGCAGCGGCGCGGGAGAAGATGGGGATGGTGGTCACCTCCCACTTCTCCACGGTCATCCAGGACGTGGCGTCCCGGGCGATCCTCCTCTCGGAGGGGCAGATCGTGGAGATCGGCACCCCGAAGAAGGTCATCGGCCGGTTCATGGCCGACCTGCGGGACAACGAGAAGTTCACCGCGGCCCAGATCGGCCAGAAGCTCCTGGTGGCCCGGGACGTGATCAAGCGCTACCTTTCCGTGGACCGGGGGATGGTGCGGGCGGTGAACGGGGTCACCTTCGACGTGGGGGAGAAGGAGATCTTCGGGGTTATCGGGAAATCCGGCGCCGGAAAGACCACCCTCTCCCGAATCATCGCAGGGATCATCGAGCCGACGAGCGGCGAGATGAACATCCGGATCGGCGATGACTGGGTGGACATGACGAAGCCAGGGATCGAGGAGCGGGGCCGGGCCAAGGGCTACATCGGCCTCCTCCACCAGGAGTACGACCTGTATCCCCACCGGACCGTGCTGGACAACCTGACGGATGCCATCGGTCTCGAGTTCCCCAAGGAACTTGCGGTGAGAAAAGCGGTGATCACCCTGAAGATGGCAGGGTTCACCGAGGAGAAGTCCCGGGAGGTGCTGGACCGGTACCCGTCCCAGCTCTCGGAGGGGGAGCGGCACCGGGTGGCGCTGGCCCAGGTGCTGATCCGGGAGCCCCGGATCGTGATCCTGGACGAGCCCACGGGCACCATGGACCCCATCACCAAGATCGATGTGAAGCACTCGATCCTCCACTCGCGGGAGGACATGGAGATGACCTTCATCGTGGTCTCCCACGACATGGACTTCGTGAAAGACATCTGCGACCGGCTGGCACTCATGCGGGGCGGGAAGATCGTGGAGATGGGACCCACAAAGGATGTCCTCTCGGGGCTTACCGAAGAGGAACGGGACATCATGTCAGTCCCGGAACCCGCGGTGTCAGAACCGGGCGTCGCCGAGTCCATTCCCGGCCCCGGGGAGCTCGGACCGGCACCCGGGGAGTGAGCGGCCGGATGGAGATCCTCCTCGACGGGAGGAGGCGCCAGGTCCCGCCCGGCACCCGCCTCTCCGATGTCCTGGATGGACGCGATTCTTTCTGCACTGTTGCCGTCGTGAGACCCGCTGCGGCACAGGCCACCCAGACCCGCACCTTTCTGGCCGCCACCACCCGGGGCGAGGTTGTCATCGAACTGGCCGGAACTCCAGGCATCGGCCTGGATCCAGCCGCGCTCTCCGCCCCCATCCCGCTCCACTGGGCGGACCGGTACGCCGCCGCGTTCGGGCCGTTCCCCCTGGAGTTCACTCCCTCCCGGACTCCCCTCCCGTACGAGCGAGGTGATGTGCTGGTGGGGTGCGGCGGCTATGATCCCCACCGCTCGTACCTGACCTTCTCCCGGCTCCGGCATCTGGCGGACCACGGGGCGCCGGCGGGAGGCGGTATCATCGGCCGGGTCGTCTCCGGCGGGGGCGTCCTGGACCGGTGGGGACCGGGGGACCGGATCGAGCGGATCGAACGTGTGATCTCCTGGGAGGACCGGACCACCGCGTTCACCACCACGGACACCTCCTTCGCCCTGGAGGAGGGGATGCAGGTGGTGACCCGCGTGGATGCGGTGGCCCAGGGGTACACCCCTGAGAAGATCGATACGTCCGTCGCCGCCACCGTCGAGCACCTGCTGATGGTGGTGGAGCGGGGACACTTCAGGGTCCACCGGGCGGCCAGCACCCACATCCGGGACGAGAGCCTGCCCACCACCGACCTCTCCCCCGAGGAGAAGCGGTTCCGGGGCGAGGGCACGGTGACGGTGCGGCCCATCGGGCCGGGGTCAGGGTCCGTGTACATCTACCGGACCGACCTCCCCGGGAACCCGGAACACTCGGTGGCCGGCCAGGTGGTGCACGGAATCGAGCTCGTCAAGCTGGCCCGGGAAGGGGAGACCCTCTGCATCGCGGTCACCCCGCCCCGGATGGACCTGATCGGCATGACAGCCGGGGACGCGGTCAAGGTCGCGGCCGGACGGGGTGTCGCGGCGGTCCTGGATGATCCGAAGGACCCTGCCCGGTTCGTGGTGGACCAGGATCCCGGAACCACCCTGGAGATGCTCGCGAACAAGACCGTCTCCCTCGCCACCGCGCCGGAGGGGAAGGTGATCGGGATCCGGCTGGACGACAACCTGGCACCGGCCTCCTGCGCCCTCTTCCGGCAGGTGACGGGCCTCGCACGGCACCCGCTGGGGAAGATGCCGCTCTTCTTCCGGTTCGAGAACGTCCTCCTCTTCCGCCCGCCCCTCCGTCAGGGGATGAAGATCCTGCCCGAGAACACCCCCGGGGAGGAGGTGCCGGCATTTTCCCTGGGGATGACCAACGACTCCCGGAAGGGGACCGGTACCGTGGGTGTCAGGTCCGCGCCCAACCGTGAGTTCGGGCCCACGGCGGAGCCCTTCGAGGGCACAAACCTGATCGGCGTGGTGGTGGACACCGGCAAGCTGAACGCACTGAAAGAAAAGGAGATGATCTACGTGAGAGAGGTGATCCCGTGAAGGAGTACCAGCCCCGGTACCGGGGAACGCATACCGTCTATGTCTTTGTGGAATCCCCGGAGGTCACCCCCCAGGACCTCTCCCTGCGGGCATACGAAGCGGCCCCGGATCTGATGATCAAGGAGACCTGCTTCGGCCTGCAGATCACGGGCGAACCGGCCCGGGTGGCGGCGGTCGTGAAAACCCTCCGGGCACTGGATCCGGCCCACATCTTTGTGAAGGACCGGGGCTTCCCGCCCGGCGACGTCCGCCGCTGCCGGGCCAACCTGGGCGGGGCGCGGCCGGGGTTCTTCGGGCACGAGTTTGAGCTCTCCCTGATCCGGTTCATCTCCCACGGCCTCGAGGCCCTCCCGCACCGTGAGGGCGGGGAGTCCGCGCTGGATGCGCTGGAACGGCGGAAGAAGAAACCGCTGGATCCCGATCGCCTGAAGGCGCTCTTCGAGGCGGAGGAACCTTCCCATGGCTAAAGTCTTCATCTATCCGACCACGAGCCTGATCCTCTCGGATCTCGTGTCCAGGTTCGGCCACGAGCCGCTGGGCTCCGCGCTGGGTATCCGGGAGCGGATCCAGACAGCGGGGTTCGACTCGCCGCCCCTGCAGGTGACCCCCGAGGAGCCGAAGAAGGGCCTCCGGTGGGCGGCGGTGGAGGTGCCTTCGGGCGTCCGGGGCAGGATGGCCTTCATCGGGCCCCAGATCGAGGAGGCGGAGGCCGCCATCATCATCAACGACGCGGACCTGGCCTTTGGTTGCATGGGATGCGCACGGACCAACGAGCTGGTCATGTTCCTGCTCCGTCACCGCAGGATCCCGGTGCTGGACCTGACCTACCCGAAGTCAGAGGAGGAGGGGGAGATCTTTGTCGCGGCCATCCGGGAGTTCCTGGAGAAGCTCCCGAAGGGGGGGAAGGCCGAATGACCGAGAAGGTGCGCATCGCGGAGCTGGCCTGCGGGCCGGAGTACAGCGGGGTGCAGAAGGAGATCAACGACGCGGCCGCCGCGGTGGGGGCCGAGATCTTCTTCCCGGACATCTCGCTCAAGGACGTGAAGCGGGATCTCACCCTCTTCGGCCTGGACGTCCGCTCCCCGGATCTCAAGCTGGCCATCGCCCGGGCCAAGGAGCTGGTGGAGGGGAGGATCGAGGCGGACGCGGTCTTCATCGCCACCTGCTTCCGGTGCGCCGAGGCCGCTATCGTCCGGAACGAGCTCCGCCGCTACATCGTGGAGAACTCCCCGCTCCCCGTGGTCTCCTACTCCTTCACCGAGCGGACCACATCAGGGACACTCCTGACCCGGATGGAGGCCCTCACCACCATCGCCCGCCGGCGGGCGCTCCTCGCCCGGGAAGTGCAGGAGGGGACCACCCTGGGTCTGGACTCGGGGTCGGCCACGACGAAGGCCATCGTCATGAGGGATAACCGGATCATCGGAAAAGGGTGGCTCCCCACCACCGAGGTCCTGAAGTCCGCCGACGAGGCCATCGCCCTCGCCCTGGTCGAGGCCGGGGTGAAACGGGAGGAGATCCAGGCCGTGGGGACCACAGGCTACGGCCGGTACCTGGTGGGAGAGCACATCCACGCGGACCTGATCCAGGAGGAGCTGACCGTCAACTCCAAGGGTGCCGTGTACCTGGCAGACCACCAGCACGGCCCCTGCACGGTCATCGACATCGGCGGGATGGACAACAAGGCCATCACCGTCCATGACGGCATTCCCGGGACCTTCACGATGGGCGGGATCTGTGCCGGCGCCAGCGGCCGGTTCCTGGAGATGACCGCAAAGCGGCTGGGGGTGGAGATCACCGAGCTCGGGCCCCTCGCCATGAAGGGCCTCGCCACCCGGGTGCCCATGAACTCCTACTGCATCGTCTTTGGTACCCAGAGTCTCGTGAACGCGCTCGCCGCGGGATCCTCCCGTGAGGACGTGGCTGCGGCCGCCTGCCACTCGGTGGCCGAGCAGGTCTTCGAGCAGCAGCTGCAGGAGGTGGATATCAAGGAGCCGGTGATCATGGTGGGCGGCACCTCGCTGATCTCCGGTCTTGTCCATGCCATGGGGACGCTCCTGAAAACAGAGATCCTGGTGCCCCCCCACTCCCAGCACATCGGTGCCGTCGGCTCCGCGCTGCTCGCCTCCGGATTCATCCGGGAGAAGCGATGAGCGGTCTCGAGTACTTCGTGGTGGAGAGCCCTGAGCCGACGGGCAAGGCATACTACGAGCGGATCGCAGGGGATGTGCTCCAGGACCTGAACCTCCTGCAGGTGGTTGAGAAGCTGCATATCCTGGTGGACCCGAAGGTCCCCATCTTCGTGGCTGTGGGAGTGACCCGGAAACTGCCCTCGCAGGTCCGGGTCAGGGACTTTGCCGCGGTCGTTCCCCTGGAGTCCCGGATTACCCTCTCCATCGGCGACGAGACGTATCTCGCCCCTCTTCTCACCCTCCTCTGGGACCGGTACGGGAAGGCCCAGGTGGACCAGCCGGACCGGTTCACGGTGGTGATCACGGCTCCCGGTGTCACGGCCCAGGAGATCGAGGACCTGGTGGTTACGGACCCCACGGGGAGCCTGTACCGGGACCTGATGTACGCGCTCATCTGCATCCAGCCCGAGGGTTTCAAGGTGAGAAAGCAGAGCTACGGCGACGGACGGTTCTATTTCGTGGCCAGCGAGGACACCCTTCCCGAGGACGTGGTCCAGACACTGGTTGCAGAGAGGTTCCGGCAGATGGGGGTGGAACCGTGATCTTTGAACCGGTCACTTACAAGGGAGGGGTGTACCGGTACGAGGAGATCGTGGAGCTGATCGAGGACCTGGGCGGCTACATCGTCCAGCTCCAGCAGATCGCGGGCGACATCATCATCCAGGCGCTCGTGCCCCGCGAGGACATCGAGCTGATGCGGCGGATCGCAAAGCCGCTGAACGGCGAGGTCACCCTCTCGCCCCTCGTCGGGACCGAGATCGCTGTCGTCTCCCCTTCCCTGGAGATCCACCACCTGCCCCACGCCTCCTGCGACGTGGCCGAGTACCTGCGCCGGTTCGGGGCCAAGACCAACATGGTGGGCCTGGC
>Ga0102851_10002967_pt1 | contig 10424 bp, 6 predicted proteins | sample Mud3Dept3metaG_FD_79558 | JGI IMG/M metagenome (GOLD analysis project Ga0102851, IMG submission 79558) | Freshwater wetland microbial communities from Ohio, USA, analyzing the effect of biotic and abiotic controls - Mud 3 Core 4 Depth 3... | ecosystem: Environmental > Aquatic > Freshwater >...
CCGCTCGCATGGATTTTGACAACCGAAGGCAATTTATATGACGAGCTCTTATTAATAATTATCCTGGAGAGCTGTTCAATTGTCGGATTGTGAAACAATGCCATTACGGGGAAGTCCTTCCCGGCTATTTTTCTTATTTCAGACGACAGGCGCACAGCAAGCAGAGAGTGTCCGCCGATCTCAAAAAAATTATCAGTGACCCCCACAGGACGTACCCCTAGGACATTTTCCCAAAGCTCTGTCAACTGAACCTCCAATTCACTGCGTGGTGCAATATATTTCCGGTCCAGTCTCTGAATAGACTGATCAGGTACGGGAAGCGCGTTCCTGTCCACTTTATTATTCGGTGTCAGGGATATTTTATCCAACAGGACAAAAGCTGAAGGTATCATATAGTTAGGCAGCTACACTATCAAATAGTCTCTTATCTCCCTGATATGGAATGACTCCCTGTCTTTTGGTAGGACATACGCTACGATGCGCTGATCCCCCGGATGGTCTTCCCTTATAATAACAACGGCCTCCCGAACAGCGGAGTGTTGTCTTAGAAACACCTCAATCTCCCCGAGTTCAATACGAAAGCCACGGATCTTTACCTGGTGGTCAACCCTTCCTTTAAACTCAATATTGCCGTCCGGCAGGTAGCGGACGATATCACCGGTCTTGTATAACCGCGCTCCAGGCTCTTTGGAAAATGGATCAGGAATAAATCGTTCGGCCGTTATTTCCGGCCGGTTCAGGTACTCACGGGCAAGTACGCTGCCTCCTATGTGCATCTCACCAGGGACCCCGATAGGTACCGGCTGCAAATGACCGTCGAGAACATATACAGGGACCCCCGGTAAAGGCCGCCCGAGCGGAAGCTCACGTATTAAATCAGGGCGGGGATTAAAGTGTGTCAGGTCAAACAGTGTCGTGACAACTGTAGCCTCTGTGGGACCATAGGTATTCAGGATTTTCACGCGTGGACCTACTTGCTGCTGCCACTGGGCCAGTCGTTCCGGAAGGGCCCTCTCCCCCCCGATGATAAGGAGACGGACCGAATCAGGGATGCTCAGTTTTTCACTTTCAAGATTAAGGGTGAGTATGTGCCAATAGGCAGTCGGAAGGCTCAGCACAGTGAGTTTCCATTCCTTACATTTTTGCAAAAATTCAGTGTCCGTGAGCATATCATCCGTCCGGATAACCAGGGTGGCCCCGATTGCCAGACATGGGTAAATCTCCTCCGTGCTTGCATCAAAGCTTATCGATGCAAACTGCAAAACCCTGTCTGATGATACAAGCCCGTACTCTGAAATAACCGCTGTTATAAAATGCACAAGGGAGCTATGCTGCAGAATGGCACCCTTCGGTTTCCCCGTTGAACCGGACGTGTATAACAGGCAGGCTGCATTATCCGGGGATACTTGCGTGACGGGATTTTCTTTACTCTCAAGTGTAATATCCTTCCAATCAGAATCTATATATACCGGCTTTCCACGAAATAAAGGTATGCGCGCAGACAAACGTGAATTGGTCAGCAGAATAGTCACATCAGCATCTACCATCATAAGAGTCAGGCGCTCCAGCGGATAGCCCGGGTCCAGCGGGACATAAGCCCCTCCTGCCTTGAGTATGCCAAGGAGTCCCACTACCATCTCAAGCGAGCGCTCTTCAAATATTCCTACCAGGACCTCAGGCCCCGCACCAATCTTGATGAGGTAATGCGCGAGCTGATTTGCCTTGCTGTTGAGTTCTCTGTATGTCATCTCTCTGCCTTCAAATACCAAAGCGACCGCATCCGGTGTTCGTTCAACCTGGGCCTCGAACAGGTTATGTATACAATCTCCAATGGGTGCTCTGCTTTTGCTGCTGTTCCATGCACCCAGTATCTGTTCCTGTTCCGATTGGCTGAGGACCGGCAGCATAAAGATGGAATCATCCGGATTCGATACGATACTTTTCAGAAGCATCCGGAAATTGGCTGCCATGCGTTGAATGGTGCCTGCGTCAAAAAGGTCTGTCCTGTAAATAAAGGACAATCTGATGTCACCGGATAATTCAGTAATGATGAGAGAAAGCTCATAGAGCGATACAGACGTTTCAGAGTCCAGCAATTCGAAGTTCAGGTCCGGTATTTCATTGGGGATTGCCGGCACGTCCTCAAACAAAAGAGCTGTCTGAAACAGAGGAGTGTGTCCGGGGTCACGATGCGGATTCAGGACTTCTACCAGTTTCTCAAAAGGCATATCGCAATGCTCATAGGCCTCTTGCACCACACTCATCTCCCGTTTCAGGAGGGCCGCAAAACTCGGGCCGTCGTAAAGACAGGTCCGGAGGACCACTGTGTTTAGAAAGAATCCGATCAGTCCATGAACTTCAGGCCAGTTACGGTTTGGCAGAAAAGTCCCGACGGACACGTCCCCCTGTCCCGTATAACGATACAGCAGAGTCTTGAATGCTGCCATCATCATTACGAACATGGTAACACCCTCCTGCTCGATTAAGCTCCTGATTGAGGCAGCAAATGTATGCGGCAGGACAATGGTATGACTAGCCCCGCGCAAGTTAGATAATGCCGGCCTGGGCCGGTCAGACGGCAACTCCAGAAATGAAGGACCGCCGGCAAGCTGGTTTTGCCAGTATGAAAGCTGGTGCTGCAGGACTTCACCTGTCATCCACTGCCGCCGCCAGTATGCAAAATCTGCATACTGCACAGGCAGTTCAGGCAGAGGGAAAGGTTTGCCTTCAGAAAATGCACCATATCCGGCTAAAAGCTCCATGAAAAAAATCTTCATTGACCGACTATCTGACGCAATCTGGTGAATTGTCAGGATAAGGACATGCTCGGTATCTGATAATCTGATCAGGACAGTCCTCAGCATCAAATCACCTGACAGGTTAAATAAATGTCGCGCCTCTTCGGATATGCAGTGCCTGATTTCACCTTCGAGTTCATCATCCGGACAGTTACTCAGGTCATTATGAATAATTGGGACTGAACATGCCGGGTTGATTGTCTGTAACGGTTCACCAGAGGCAACCGAATATGTTGTACGGAGGATCTCATGCCTGTCTACAATTGTATCCAGCGCCCGTTGCAATATATCTAACTTTAAATGACCTTGTATCCAAACAGCGTTGCTGATATTATTCGGAGTGTCCGGCTCAAGCTGATCATGAATCCAGAGCCGCTGCTGCGCATAAGACAGAGGAATATCTTTGTCCCTTGGGACGCGTGCAATCGGGGGGTACCGCATATGTTCACATGCAATAAATGTCTTTTCGGGACAATCAATATTATTCACTTTAATTTTATCTGCAGCTTTCATATTCAAGTAATTTATCAATTACTTCATATCAACGAAAGATAAAAAAACAACATAATAAACCGGAAACGCCAGCTTATTATGAGTACAATCGGCATTATATTCATCTAACTAAATTATATTTCATAAATAATTAGTCACTCCTATATTTCATTATAATTGATTTATTCAATAATGCAATATGAAGACTCCCCAGCCCTTGATAGCTTATTTTATGTCCAGGTCACGGCAGGCGTGTTTAAGGTATCTTTATCTACCCACACTTTGTTATATGTCACAAGTTTGTGCCAGATGTTCTGTGCAATACATGCAATCTCATGTATCACAAATGTTATAAAGCAATAAGTTAGATATTGGCATTATACTTGCTTTATTGCGCATATATAACAATTTGTCTTTTTTTATCGTTTAATGAGAGCTTCAATTATATAGCCGGAGGTCTACTGCATATGAAACTGTATACGGCATACGGACATCCCAGTACAGGGAACAAAGCCCCCTGGTTCAGGATAGAAGATAATAAAATCTATTCCAGTTATGGAAATCCGGAGATAGCTGATAACAGTCCGCTGTACATTATAAAGGGAAACAACGTTTACCCTTCACACAGCCATCCCTCTGGTAAGAGCGGCAGCCCGTGGTACAGGATTAAAAACAACAGGCTGTATCCTTCAGTAGGACACCCTCATGGTTCAAGTATATTACCCTGGTTTTCAATAAAGTCATGCGCTGTAAAACCGGATCAATCGTGAAGCAGAATATCGAATTCATTTCTGAACTTCTTTATCAGTGCTTCAACCGGCAGTGTTGCGGCAATCCCAAACGCGCAGATCGTTGAGCCTCTTATGTAACGGCATAATCTGAGAATCTGCTCTATGTTGTCTGCACTCCCCTTCCCCGCAATGATCATCTCCACTAAATGGAAGACCATATGGGTCCCTTCACGGCAAGGAGCGCACTGGCCGCAAGATTCATGGGCAAAGAACCTGGCTGTCTTCATGGCGATCATGGGGATGGAAGTATCTTCATCGAGGACAATAATACCACCGGAGCCGAGCATGGTGCCGACGGCATTCAGAGACTGATAATCCATTTCAACATCTATTTCATCGCTTTTCAGAACAGGAGAAGAAAGTCCGCCGGGAACAACTGCCTTCAAAAGCTTTCCACCCCTTATACCGCCTGCGGCTTCATATATCAGTTTTCTTAAAGAGGTCCCCATTGGATATTCATAAAGACCGGGTTTATTGACATGTCCGCTGATACTGAATAGGGCTGTCCCTCCGCTCATTTGTTTACCGAATGACTTGTACGCTTGCGGGCCGTTTTCAACAATGAAGGGAATGTAAGATAGGGTTGTAACATTGTGTATTACAGTAGGCTCACCATAGAGACCATATGCGGCCGGAAACGGAGGTTTCAATCTCGGCCTTCCAGCCTTGCCTTCGAGAGATTCAATAAGGGCAGTTTCTTCACCGCACACGTACGAACCGGCACCCCTGAAGACATCTATATAGAAAGAATAATCAGAGCCCATGACATTGCTTCCGAGAAAACCTTTTGAGTGGGCATCTTCTATGGCCTTGACAAGGACCTTTGCTATCCAGTCATATTCCCCCCGGATATAGATAAACCCGTGATGAGCACCGGTGGCGTATGCAGCTATTGCCATTCCTTCAATAAGCAAATGAGGGTCAAATTCCATAACATATCTGTCCTTGAACGTCCCCGGCTCACCTTCGTCAGCATTGCAGATAAGATACACTGTCTTTACCCTGTATTTGGTCAGCAGCCGCCACTTGGCCCCTGCGGGAAAACCGGCTCCTCCCCTGCCCCTAAGCCCCGAATCTTCAACCAATTTGATAATATCAGCCGGTGTCAGCGACAGGGCTTTCTTCAAAACTGCATAGCCTCCGCAGTCTGAGTATACATCAATATTTTGCGAGTCAGGAACGCCTTTATTCTTAAATATGATTTTGTCCATGGCAGGTTCTCATACTGTGCTACTCCAATGTTTTTTTGATCGTCTTCCCTTCCTTTTCTTTCATGGCATTGATTATCCCGTCTACCCTTTTAAAACTCAGGTTCTCATAATGGTCAGTATTAATCATCATTGCCGGGGCATAACCGCAGGAGCCCAGACACTCCACGGCTTCGAGGCTGAATAAGCCGTCCGGCGTTGTTTCCCCTTCCCCGATACCGAGCCTCCCTGAGATATAGTCAAACAGGGTTACCGTTTCAACTAATGAACAGGCTACATTCGTGCATACCTGAATGTGATACGTCGCCTTTGGCTTTAATTTCAGCATGGAATAAAAGCTTGCAGCGCTGAAAATACGCGCCTGGGGAAACTGCAATATAATGGCCAAATCCTCCATGTCGCTTTCTGAGATATGGCCCTTTACCTTCTGAATAAAGGAAAGGGATGGCACAACCGCGGAATCCCGGCAGGGAAGCTTTTTGACTATCCCCTCGATTATCTGTCTCATCTTTTCATCTATCATGTATGCTCCTGCAGCACGCTCTCTTCATATAGCAAGAGGTGTTCACTATAACTTCTCCAGGCGTATGGCACATGCCTTGTATTCCGCCGTGCCGGTAACAGGATCAAAGGCATTGTTGGTAAGCACGTTGGCGCATGCTTCATTAAAATGAAAGGTCATGAAACAGACCCCGGGCATCACACGGTCAGTCAGCCACGCCTTCACCCTCACCTTCCCCCTTCGGGAAACAGCTGTTATATAATCACCGTCTTTGATATTGAGTCTCGCCGCGTCCGCCGGATTAACTTCAATCAGTTCCTCAGAAAATAAATCACTGAAGCCGGCAGACCTCCTTGTCTGGGTCCCGGTATGGTAATGCCAGAGACGCCTTCCGGTCGTCAGGACAAAAGGATACTCCTCATCAGGGACCTCTGCGGCCGGCTTCCAGTGAGCGGGCTGAAATGTGGCCTTGCCGCAGGGGAATATGTTGTCACAGTACAGATAACAGGTACCGCTGTGATCTGCGTCCGGACAGGGCCATTGAATACCCTGGCGTTCAATCCTTTCATATGTTATACCGGCCATGGCTGGAGACAGAGACCTGATCTCTTCCCATATCTGTTCTGCTGAGTTATATTCCATAACAAAGCCCATCCTTCCCGCCAGCTTACACGTAATCCACCAGTCATCCCTTGCCATCCCCGGAGGCTCCACTGCTTTTCTGACACGCTGCACGCGCCTCTCTGTATTGGTGAATGTCCCTTCTGTCTCTGCATAACATGCCGCAGGCAGGACCACATCCGCGTATTCCGCGGTCTCATTCATAAAAATGTCCTGCACGATCAGGAACTCAACGTTTTGAAGCGCTTTAATAGTATGTGCCTGGTTCGGCTCTGACATCACAACGTTCTCACCTATCAGATAGAGTGCCTTTATGTCGCCATGGATAATTCCGTCAAACATGGCCGGTATCCTTGTCCCTTCCGTGTCAGACAGTTTCCCTGTGCCCCATGCCTTTTCGAATTTTTCCCTTATCGCGGAATTTGAGGCCTTCTGATAACCGGTATAAACATCAGGCAGCACACCCATATCACAGGCGCCCTGGACATTGTTCTGCCCCCTAAGCGGATTGACACCTGCGCTTTCTATGCCTATATTCCCTAAAAGCATCTGGAGGTTTGCACAGGTCCTGACATTGTCCGTGCCGGTTATATGCTCGGTAATTCCGAGTGTATAAAAAAGCCCGACCTTATCGGCAGTGCCGAGGATCATTGCAAGTTCCCTGATTTCAGCCGCGCTAAGACCGCATATAGCAGCGGCATGTTCGGGAGTATAACTGCTCACGGTTTCTTTCAGCTGATCAAAGCACTCTGTATGGTTATCGATAAAATAACGGTCATGCCATTCATTTCTGATAATCTCATGCATGACCGCATTGAGCAGCGCTATGTCACTGCCTACCTTGTGCTGAAAATGGCGTGCTGCCCAGCGTGTCAGGTCTATCTTTCTCGGGTCTGCAACAATCAGCCGGCTTCCTTTTTTCACCGCCCGTTTCATACTGTTTGCAATTACCGGATGAGATTCAGTAGTGTTGGAGCCGATTACAAAAATAACAGGCACGTCCTCAATCTCACGGATGGAATTTGTCATCGCCCCTGCACCGAGTGTGGAAGCCAGACCGGCCACCGTGGGGGCATGTCAGGTCCGCGCGCAGTGGTCTACATTGTTCGTGCCTATTACCGCGCGCATGAATTTCATCATTATATAATTGCTCTCATTTGTAGACCTTGCGCAGCCTATTCCTACGATTGAATCAGGGCCATGCTTCTGTTTTATTTCCGAAAGTTTTTCTGCGGTATAATCGAGGGCCTCCTCCCAGCCCACCTCCTCAAGTTTACCGTGCTTTCTGATAAGAGGGATTTTGAGCCGTTCGGGTGAATGGACAAAATCATATCCGAATCTCCCCTTTACGCAAAGAGAGCCGAAGTTGGGCTCTGCGTCTTCAACCCCGGTGACCCTGATGATCTCATTGTCTTTTACATGAAGATGCATCTGGCAGCCGACACCGCAATACGGGCAGGTGGTCCTGGTCTTGTTCATTTCCCAGGCCCGTCCTTTCCCTGCAGCCTTTTTTTCTGTCAATGCGCCGGTGGGACAAAGCTGTACACACTCTCCGCATACTACACAGGAGGACTTGCCCATCGGCTTGTTGGTATCACAGACGACCGTCATTTTGCTGCCACGGAAACCCATGTCGAGGACTTCATTGACTGCGATATTGTTGCATCCGGCAATGCAGCGGTAGCACTGGATACACTTGTTCATGTCCCTGATTATCATAGGGCACGACGCATCAAAGGGCATATCTTTTTCCAGAACGGGAAAGCCGGATTTTTCGATCCCCAGACGGTATACGGCATCCTGAAGTTCACATAAGCCGGCTGCCTCGCATGACATGCAGTTGTGTTTTCCATTTGAAAGATACAGTTCCACGATCATTTTTCTGGTCTCGATGATCTTTTCGGTATTTGTAAGAACCACCATGCCATCCTGCGCCTGAATGGAGCAGGAGATCTGTAATCCGGGCAGCCCTTTCACTTCGACAATGCACATTCTGCATTTGCCAGCCTGCCTGGTCCTTGGATGATAACAAAGAGTGGGAATATGGATACCGTTCTGCCGTGCCGCGTTCAGAATGGTATTCCCTCCTGAAGTCTGAACGTATGCGCCGTCTATATGCAGCGAAATAGTTTTCATGAAAGGTTGTTCATTACAAGTTTATACTCAATTATTCTCATGGTTAAGGGCAATTTTTGATATGCGGACGTCGAAGGAGAAGCATTCAATAATTATCAGGGGTCAATCTTTAAATTCCTGAAATATTCGATTGTCTCTTTAAGCCCGTCTTCAAGATTGACTTTGGGTTTCCACTTAAGCGTCTTTTTGGCAAATACAATGTCAGGCTGCCGCTGAGTGGGATCATCGTGTGGCAAGTCATTAAATACAATCTTTGATTTTGATTTGGTAAGCTCTATGACTTTATGGGCAAGCTCCAGAATAGTAAATTCCGTCGGATTGCCGAGATTGACCGGTCCTGTAAAGTCATCCGGCGTGGCCATAAGTCTCACAAAGCCGTCGATCATGTCGTCAACATAGCAGAAACTTCTCGTCTGACGGCCCTTTCCATATACAGTAATTGGTTTCCCATTTAAAGCCTGCATAATGAAGTTGCTCACAACACGTCCGTCGTCCGGGTGCATCCGCGGGCCATAGGTATTAAATATCCTGGCAACTTTAATCCTGAGATTGTGCTGGCGCTTGTAGTCAAAGAAAAGGGTCTCAGCACACCGTTTCCCCTCATCATAGCAGGACCGGTAACCTACAGGATTCACATTGCCCCAGTATGACTCCGGCTGGGGGTGGACTTTCGGATCGCCGTATACTTCGGAAGTCGATGCCTGCATAATTTTGGCCTTCACCCTCTTTGCAAGCCCCAGCATATTAATGGCTCCGTGAACAGAAGTCTTCGTAGTCTGCACAGGGTCAAACTGGTAATGGATCGGCGAAGCCGGACAGGCCAGATTATAAATCTCATCAACCTCTACATAGAGGGGGAAACATACGTCATGCCTCAGTATTTCAAAGAAGGGTTTTTGAATAAAGTTAACTATATTTGATCTGCGGCCTGTGTAGAAATTATCGACACAGAGGACCTCGTGCCCGTCATTCAGCAATCTTTCGCATAGATGCGAACCGAGAAAACCTGCTCCCCCCGTAACCAGTATTCTTTTCATGGAAACCTCACTTTTTAAAATAGATAATATTTTAACACATGCGGGTTTTATATTGATTTATTTCCCTTTAATTAATATAATCCCGTTGATAATATTACAATATTTTTATGGAGGAGTATCTGTATGAACCGTATTGTCATGAGATTCTTTCTGGCAGCAGCTGTGATATTGCTGATGGTGCCTGCAATGTCCTGTACGAAACATGAAACCGGTACAATCAAAATAGGAGTGGCGGGGGCACATAGCGGTGACCTTGCGTCATATGGACTTCCGACGGTAAAGGCAGCGGAGCTCGTTGTTAAAGACATTAACGCAAAAGGTGGTATCCGTGGCAGACAAGTGAAGCTTCTGATTGAGGACGATGTCTGCAAACCTGAAGTAGCCACTAATACTGCAACCAAGCTCCTGTCCCGGGATGTGCATATTGTTCTCGGTCATATCTGCAGCGGGGCCACAAAGGCAGCGCTCGGTATTTATAAAGAGTCGAAGGTCATAACCATGTCACCCTCAGCAACTAATCCCTCTTTAACACAGAGCGGGGATTATCCCAACTTCTTCCGGACCATCGCTTCCGATGACGCACAGGCAAAACTTGAGGTTGACTTTGCCCTGGATACATTGAAGCTGAAAAAGGTAGCCGTATTGCATGACAAAGGTGATTATGGAAAAGGTCTCGCAGAATTTGCAAAGGATTTCCTCGATAAATCAGGCAGGGCCGAAGTGGTCCTGTATGAAGGCATTACTCCCGGTGCAGTGGATTATTCCGCAGTTATTCAGAAGATAAAAAACTCAGGTGCTGAAGGGATAATATATGGCGGCTATCATCCTGAGGCTTCCAA
>Ga0102851_10002968_pt1 | contig 10424 bp, 6 predicted proteins | sample Mud3Dept3metaG_FD_79558 | JGI IMG/M metagenome (GOLD analysis project Ga0102851, IMG submission 79558) | Freshwater wetland microbial communities from Ohio, USA, analyzing the effect of biotic and abiotic controls - Mud 3 Core 4 Depth 3... | ecosystem: Environmental > Aquatic > Freshwater >...
GGGGGGCGGGAGGCCTTGGCCCCCGCCCTCTCCACGAAGATCCCCGCGCCTTATGATTCCAAGCGGGCCATCCAGGCCCCCAGGCCAGGGCACCTCTTGCCCTTTACGACGGTCCTCCACTCATAGCGACTGGCCACCCGTGACTGAAGGGTTACCGGGCGGGAAAATCAAGAAGCGAAAAAAGCTTCCGGTTTTTCTTTCAGAAAAAATCGATCCGGTAAAACAGATCGACGCCCACCGCCGTTCCCCTTTGGGCTTCCACTTCCCAGCTCTTGGAGATCTTGTACCGGACCTTGAGGACCTGTTGATTATCAAAGAGGGAGTAACCGTAGCTGACATAAAGCTGAGGGGTCAGGTATTTGCCGATCGTGACCATGGAGCGGGACAGCTCTCCTTTTTTGGCTTCAATATCCACCTTGTCGATGCCGATGAGGGTCCTCATTTTGTCCATCGGCCCCGGGCTGTCGCCGCCCAGAAGGGCTTCGGCGCCGGCCATGAGCAAAGAGAGGTTCGCGCTTTGGCGGTCGTAGGGCCGGCCTTCCAGGAGATAGGAGAGGATATCTTCATCCTTCATGGCCGGCGAGGAATAAAGCTTTACCGCCGGCCGCCGCAGGTTTCCGAGAACCAGCACTCCCACCTTGATGTTGCTGAGCCTTTCCAGGTCATCATCGCGCCGCAGGGCCAAAATATCGAGTTCCGGGTTATCCATCGGCCCCCCGGGGAAAATAAACCGGCCCCGGTCGATCCTCAGCCGCAAACCGTAACCGGCAAAGGTCCCCTCCTTGACCCGGATTTCCCCCCGGGCCGTGGTCTGCCCCGATTGTCCGCCCGCGGCTTTCAGATCCAGACTACCTTCAAGGCGGGCATCGATGCCCCCGGCTTTAACCAGGACCTTTTCGCCCAGGATAACCCGGACCTGCACATCCAGGAACCGGGATGCGGGCTTGGCCGGGGGTTCATCGACGATCACGACATCCGAGCTGGGGCGGATGGACCCCGACGAAGAGGCTGATTGAACGAGGACTTCGGGGAGCAGCACTTCCCCCCGCACAGACAGATGCTGCAGGTTCCCCCGGAGCTCCAGGTCGGGGCTGCTTTGAACCCCCAAATCCGGCAGATAGAGAACCTGAAATCTGTTCCCCCGGATTTTTCCTTCGTAACGCTGGATCTCCCAATTTTTCAGCCACAGGACCCCGGTTCCTTCGATGTTCCCCGGGCCGGAACGGGCCTGCAGGGATTCAATCCGGACCTGTTCGTCCTGAAACAGAATCCGGGCGGAAAGCCCCTCCACCCGGATTCCCAGCCCCGGGAGAAAAGCGCCCGCTTCGGCCAATCCGAGTTTGCCGTTCAGACTGGGTTTTCCCCACCTCCCGCCCATCCGCAAATCCACTTCAATGTTTCCGCGGCTCTCCTGCACGGTTCCCGGCAAAAGGGCCCCGAGAAGTCCATTTTCTTTAGCCTCTCCGCTGATTGCCGCCTGAATTTCGCCGGCCGGATCGACCCGGAAGGGGAAACGCGCCGGAATCGGCAGGCGGAAATTCCCCTGCAGGGACCCGTAACTCTCGAGAGATAAGGAAAGATTCCCCTGCAGGTGTTCTCCCTTCCAGGAAAAATCTATTCCTCCTTGATTCATACCCGCAGAAATCAGCCCCCCTTCCGTCCGCCAGCTTATTCTCCCTTTGGTCAGTTTCAACTCCCCGGCGGCCTCCAGGCGAAAATCCGGAAGCCAGCTCCCTTTTATTCGCCCTGTGCCCACACCTTCCACAGAAAGCTCCTCGGGGCCGAGGGGGCTGAGAAGGGCCGGGTCCAAATCGCTCCAGCTCAATTCCATTTCCCCTTTCTCGGGAAAAGAAAAATGAGCCGGTTCGGGAGAGGCCGCCTTCCCCTCGACCCTCCCATGATTCTTGAATCCCACCTTGAAGGAGGAAATCAGTCCCGCATCTCCCCACTCCATGGCTGCGGAACCCGAAGAAACCTCCAGGTGAAAGAGATCCCGGCTGTCGGCGGTTTGCCGATTCTTTCGCCCGGAGGCGAACTGCACGGCGGTATCCGCAAGTTCAACCGCCCCTTTTAGCCTGGGGCGGCTCCAGGTTCCCTCGGCGAGAAAACTCAAACCGAGGCTTCCGCGGCTCTTCAGAATCAGGTCGGGATAAAAAGCGGCCAGAAATCCTTTGTCGTTGAGCTCCCCATTCAAGGAAATTTTTACCCCTCCGCCCGGGTGGAAGGAAGCCCCGATCCGGGCTGCCAAGGGCAGTTCAAATTGCCCCTCCAGGCCTCCCTGCTCCTCGAACGCAAGGGCCCAACGGCCCTTGAGCCTCTCTCCGCCCCAGGTGAAATCCAGATCGGCCTTCCGGATGGCCACGGAAACGGGTTTTCCCCCCGCCTGCCACGTTATCCCGGTTTGAAGAACTTTTACAGCCCCGGCCGCTTCGAACTGGAGCCCGGGAAACCATTGCCCCGTCGCCTGGCCCTCGCTCCGCCCTTTTAAAATGAGCGAAGCGGGCAATATCGGGGAAAGGAGGGCTGGGTCGACCCCTTTCCATTTGGCCTCGGCCTTTCCGGATTGGGGGAACTTCCCCTGCAGCGCCTCGGCCGATGAAACGCGCGTCTCCAGATTCCCTCCCCGCTCGAGATTGAGAACCGCCGAAGCGACAAGCCCTTTCTCCCCCCATTCGCCGCGGGCGTGCGCGACGAATCCTTCGGCTTTAAAGGGGGCTCGGCTGAAGGCCCCTTTCAGGCCGAGGTTCCCTGTGATTTTCACGCCGGTCTGCTGCGCCTCGGCCGAAAGCGCCCCTGCGGATCGGCCCGAAAGTCGCCCTTGGCCCAGCCAGGGATTAACCCGGGCGAGACTCAAATTCTCCCACTGCGTCCGGGCGGTTCCCAAGAGCGGTTCCAGCCCGAGGTTGGCTTCCACCTGAACTTTTTCTCCTTGGTCGCTTTTCACGGCGAGGGGTCGAAGCAGGAATTTCCGGGAGGAGACTTGAATCCCCGCCGGGGCCTGGAGGCTCCAGGATCCATGGGGTTCTTTCCCGACCAACCGGGCGACATTTCCACTCCATAAACCCTTTTCATAACCTCCCTCAATTTCCCCTTCTATCTTTCCTCCTTCCCAAAGAAGGCTCAGTTTTGCCTTGTGGTTATTTGGCGCGCCCGCCGTTTCCAGATGTATCGCCTCGACCGGGAAAGATCGAATTTGCAGATTTTCCAGGCGGCCTCTCACCTCAAAAACCGGCTGTCTATCCGCGGGGGGTTCCTGGAATTTCAGATCGACGGAAAAGGACCCGGCGCGGATCCCGTTCAGGGCCAATTCTTTTCCCTCCCCGTGGAGGATGCCGGAAAAACGGTTGTTCCGGAATCGAACCCCGCCCGCCGCGGAAACCTGTCCCTGGGCGCCGGGCTTGAACCTGCCCACATCGGTAATCCGGAGGTCCATATTCACTTCTTCCTGGAGAACCCCTTTGGCCAGGAGCGAAAAACCCTCTCCCCGGAGATGAATCCGGGAGATCTTCCAGAGTTCCTTTTCCAGACCGGCGTCCACCTCTCCTGTAAAAGTCCGGCCCAGAAGCCGGCTCTCGGAGAATTTCGCTTTCATCCATATTTCTGAAAGCCGGCTCTCGACCAAGATGGCTTTCCCTTCAAGGGATAGATTCAGGTCCCCCGCCCAATCAGCTTCAAGCTTTCCGGGATTCAATTTCCGGCCCTGAAGCTTGCCGTCTACCACCACGGGTCCTGACCAGGAAGCTCCGAGGGTCCCCCTCACCCCTCCGCCCAACCAGGAGGTCTCCAGGCTGGAAATTTTGACCCCTTGGAGATTTCCTCGAAGTTCGCCGGATAAATTCCCTTCCGCCAAGCCCTTCGTTTTGTTGGCCAGGCGGCTCCTCCCGCGGTAATCGTTGAGCGGCCCCTCGATCTCGATTTCCCCGGAAAGATTTGCGGCAAACCCCAGCTCGGAGGAGAGATCTAAATCCGCGATCCTCACCCGGCTCTTCAAGATAGGACGGACTGCAAAATTCCACGAGCCTTCGCTCTCCAAACTCCCTTTCCGCCCCCGCTGCCCGAAACGGAGGTTCCGCCAGGTGAAAGCGGCCGGCGTCAATTCGAGTTCGCTTGTGAGGAAAAGATTTTCGCTGTCCCCCCTTCGGCCGGAAATTTCGACTTTGCCCGGCGAAGCGCCGGGCGTGTCCCCCGGCCTGAGAAAGAGTTGAACCTCAAGTCGGTTTATCCCGGCATATTCTCTTCTTAGAGAGGTCTTCAGGTCCAGAACCAGGGACGGCAGGTCGAACCCCATCTTCATCGATCCTTGGACGTTTCCCCAGGGGCCTGAAATGGAGCAATCGGTTAAGGCTAAGATCTTGCCATCCCAATCGGCGCGGGCCGACAGCTGGGACAATTCGAGGGGATCGTGACCGGGCCGCCGGTAGGCAAAATTCCGGAGCCGGAAGGAATCGATTCGGCCCTGGATTTTGGTCAGCCAGAAAGGGGCCGGAGGCCAGCCGGGGAAGAGAGGTTTCTTCTCTTCCGGGGCGCGATCGTGATAAACTATTTTTTCTGCAGAGACCTCGTTCATAACCACCCGGCGGTTCCACAGCTCCGCGGGTTCCCATTTCAGGCGAACCCGGTCCGCCCGGATTTCCCCTGCCGCCCAACGGAGGACGACTCCCCGCAATTCCAGGTCACCCCGCAGGCTGCCCCGCACTTCCCCGGCATCGATCCCCACGGGCGAGAAATAGGATAGGGTTTTCAGGAGCAGCCGGGTCCCTTCCGGGGAGTTCCAGGCCCAGAAGACAAGCGAAATCAGAGCCCCCGCGATCAGGAGCGCAAGGCCAAACCCCGCCAGGAAATATTTTCTCCTCTTTTTCACAGCGCGAACCCTAAGGAAACATGAAGTTGAAACTTGGGGTCGTCGACGTTGATCTGCCGCGCCACGTCAACCCGGATCGGACCGGCCACGGTGTAGTAACGAAGTCCCACCCCGGCCCCCTGGGCCAGCCGCAGGTCGCCGGTACTGTTAAAGGCGTTTCCGACGTCATAAAAGACGACGACTCCCCAGTTTTTCGCCAGGGCGTATTCCACCTCCAGGCTGCCCACAATAAGATTTTTACCGCCGATGACATTTCCGGCCGCATCTTTAGGCCCCAGCGACTGGTAGGTGTAACCGCGCACGCTGCGGTCGCCTCCGGCGTAAAACCGCAGGGTGGGAGGCAGGTCCGTGACCGGGTTATCCTGCCAGGTGGTTCCCAATTGAATGCGGGGGATGAGGGAAAAGCCGTGAGGCAAGGGATAAAGAAAATCCGCATTTGCCAGGGCCTGAGCGAATTTGGTCTCTGCCCCCAGGAACTCCGTGGAGCCCCTCAATTCCAGGTAATAGCGGAAACCTTTGCGGGGGCGAAGGATGTCGTCGACTTGCCTTTGGGTGAAACGGAGCCCGGGCAGAAACAGGCTGGATTTCCCTTCCTGCCCGGCTTCGGAAAAATTCTCCTGGCGGAATTGGAGGTAAACCGACCCTACCCGGCCCATTCCGAAACTGCGGGCCCGCTCCGCCTCCACGGTGAAAAGCAAAGTGTCGTAGGCATCCAGCCTCTCCTGCTGCAGCCCGCTCTTGAGATTCGTTCGATTTTCAATGTGGCCGGGGCTCGGAAAGGCGTAGATGGCCGAAATCGCCTGGCGCCGCTCGGCAATGTTCAGGTCGGCGTTGAATTCATGGCCGCGGTGAAAAGCGTTCAGCTCCTGGTAGTTCAGAGAAAACCGGGCTCCCGTGTCCGTGGCATAGCCGACTCCGGGGCGGAGGCGTTTGGGAGGGGAGGGAACGAGCTTGATTTTCACGGGCACAAAAAAGTCCCGGGCTTCCTCGACTTTCGCTTCCACCGAAACCGAGGAGAAGCGGTCGGAGTTGATCAGGTTCAACTGGCTCTGGTAGGTCTTCTCAAAAGTGTAGAGTTCTCCCGGGGTAAAATCGAGAAACCTCTCCAGGAAGGCCCGCGGGTACATGGGGGCGCCCTCGAAGGTCACCTCTCCATACCGGTATTGCGGGCCGGTCTCCAGGACAAGTTCGATTTCGGCCCGTAGCTCTCCGCGGTGGACGCGGATTACTTGGTTGGTGTATTTCGCGCCCAAATACCCCAGGTCAAGAGCCTTGGAGCGCAACTCATCCCGGGCCCTTTCGTATTTTCCCTGGTGCAGTACATCCCCGACCTTGAGGGGAAAGGAGGCCGCCAGGTCCCTCAAGGCCCTTTCCTTTTCGCCCGGCCCGAGCAGCTTGATATCCACCTTGGAAACCTTCACCGGCGCTCCGGGGATCACCGTGACTCGAAGAATCTCCTGCCCCTCGGCGGATTTTTCCGTTTCCACCCTGGCCTGCGCCTGGAAATATCCCAGGGGTTCCAGGGCCTCCCGGACTTTTTCCGGGGTGCGCCTGCGGAATATATCCAGGAGAAGCCGGTTGACAACGCCTTCCTGGACCAGTCCGGATGGCAAAGTTAGGGCCGCCCGGACATTTTTCAGGGCTTCCCCTTCCACCCCCTCCACCAATACCTGAATCGGCTCCGCACCCGAGCACGGGCAGACCACGGCGGTCCACAATAACGGCAAGGCGATCCAGGTTTTCCAGTTTCTCGCCCGTTCAAAAAAGGGAACCAATCTGTCCCGCCTGAAGAAAATTTTCGGAGGGACCCTATGTCTGGTTCACCCATCGCCCTCCTGGAAGGGAGATTCTTCGCATCCCTGCTCCCTTTCATTAGAATCATATCCCAACTGCCCCCAAAAACAAAGATCTTCACCGCCGCAGCCGGGGCCCAATACAACTTTCCCCGGATCTGTATGGCCGAAGGGAAAGCGGAAACTGCGCCGACGATTTTTGACCGGAGAATTCAAATGGCCCCTGCGGTCCGGAGGATTCGGTATGATTTGGCAAAAGAAGGGGAGATAAACGGGAGGGGGAAGGGACCGGTTTCACGCAGTTCCGGTCCCCCATTTTGACAGACCTTATTTAAAGAATGATTTTACTTTTCACTTATCCATCTTTGTTATCTTTGCCCCTTTCAGGGACAGATCCGCAATAAATCCCTTGGCGTCAAACACGAAGGCGACAATGGGATCCCTCATGGTAGTTGTGTCTAAGCGCGTCCCGGCCCCGATATCCCAGAGGGCCACGTTTCCATCCACCCCCGCTTCCCACCCCTGGGTTTCCCGAAATTGTTTCAAAGCCTCACTGGTCATGAAGGCGATGATGATATCCTTCTTCTGGGCCCCGATCGTAAGGCCGAAAGAGGCCGAGGCGATGTTATAATAGCCAACCGTTTTGCCCCCGATCCGCATGGCTCCTTCGCCGTACTCTCCGGCAAAGACGAATCCACCCTTGATCACGCCCGGAAGAACCAGCAAAGCCTTGGCGCTCTTCGCAAATTCCTTCGCCCCCTTCACGTCTTTGTAGAACCGTTCCAGGGCCACATCCACACTGACGTCGATCTCCTTGGCTGTGGCCGCCGGAGATTCTGCCGCCGTAAAGAGGCCCACGGCCAAAATCAGGAAAAAGGCCACCCCGATCTTCCCTATTGGTTTTCTCTTTTCCGCATTCATACCTCAAACCTCCTCAGTCCGTTTTTAGCGCCCTAACTCTAAATTCGATGCCTTTTAGTGAGAAATGGTTCTGTGTGTCCAGAGCGTTCTGGGCCGATTCTTAAAGGCCCCCTCCCCATCGATACTGCCAGGCGACTCCCACCAGATCAAAATCGCCTCCGACGCGCGTCATAACGCCGGTGTTGGCATAGAATTTGACCGAATTATGGATATTGATGGGAACCGTCAGGGTGGCTCCAAAGCGCCAATTACGCTGGAGATCGTCGGCTTTCACCCCGTCGATGCTGGTGCGGCCGCCGGTGTAGTAGGTGGCATTCAGGGCGGCCCAGATCCCCCGCGGGAAGTTGTAAATGAGGTGGCCTTGAAAGGAGTAAATCGGTTCTTGCTTGCGGCTCTTGTCGCCCAAAAATTCGTCATTCTCCGTGAAGAAAATCGCAGCCCCGGCAAATTCGAAGGTCCAGCGCCCCAGCGTCTGGGAGATCCCCACCTCCGGTTTAAAGGACCACCGGTTGGTGCCCACATTAACAAGCTTGTCGGAATCGTACTGGCCAACGGGAATGGTCGTTAAGAGACTCACCCCGACAATGGTATTCTGCCGGTAGCTTTTGAATTCCTCGAAGGAGAGAGCGGGTGCTCCATACAGGTTGACCGCGAAGCTTACCCCCGGGTCCGCGAAGCCCGAAATGTTCCTGCTTCGCCCCTCCTCGTTCAGCTTTCCGGTCGCTGAAAGCCAGGCATAGGGAGCAAGGAGATTAATCTTGCCGGATTTGCCCCAGACATCGAGCGACCGGGAAAACGCCAGGATAGCGGTGTGGACCGTGGCTTTGACGTCTTGTAAAGGAAGCGAGGGATCGAGCAGCACATCCCCCTGCTGGTAAGCATATCCGGATATAAGAAAGTTCATGCCCACCGGAGCGTTCGAGTAGGTTCTGGGCTCCATCGACTGGGCCCATGCCGACCCGTTTTGAAAGAAGACGCTCAACGTCAAGCCGGCGATGGTGGCAATGAATTTACCTACCCCGGCTTGGATAAAGTTATTTTTCTTGATTTGAATTCGGCGCACCCGAACAGCCCTATCAAAAAGGCGATAAATGGTTGCCTAAAAGGCTATCAGCCCGTGCCGAATAAAAAACCCCCGATTCCCCTTTAGGAAAGAGGGGCAAGGAGGGATTTTCATGATGCACGGGTGTCTCCGGGTTCTCGAGGCTCCCGGTCTCGCTCAGCGGGGAAGAGTCTTGATTTCCTCACTGATCTCCCGGCTGAGGCGGGCCAGCGCCCGGCTCATGCCTGCCACCATGCCTTCGTAGCTCTTCGCCCCCGCAGGCTCCTGAATCCGGGAAGTCCGGATGCGGACAACTTTATTCCCCCTGCCCTCCCGAATCGTCCAGGTGGCAATCAGAACTACGTCCCCGCCCAGGTTCCCGTCGAAACGGGACACCTCCACTCCCACTCGGTGATCCACTGTGCCCGTCCCCGGCCACGGGAACAGGGAAACCCGGTCATCGGCTAAAAGGAGATTGAGGTTTTCCATCAGGCTCCGCAAAAAATCGTCCTGGAGGGTGCCCCCCCAAAGATCGAATTCCGCCAGGTCGATCCTGTTCTCTTCGGTGCGGGTCACGATTTCCTTCCGCATGAGATATTGGGGAAGACGAACCGGACCCACTCCGATGGCCAGCTCCCTGCCGGGTATGGATTTTGAGGTTTTGACTTCCGCGGTTGTAGCAAGGGGGCTAAGAGTATAAAATTTTGAATGCGGGCTGCCGGCGCACCCCACGGCTGCCGCCACAAACCCCAGCAGCAAAATTCGAAACCATGACCAGACCGGGCGGATCATCTTATTTACCTCCTGGTTTCCCTTTACCCCAGAGAACCGAATCCGGGTGTCGTTTCAAGTATTCGCTCAGTAAGCTGATGGAGCGCGCAGCTTCGTTGAGGCCCGCCAGGGTTTCGTCCAGTTCGTAATAAAAGGCCGAACCTTCGGCATAGTTGGCTTCCGCCACCTGCATGGTTCTCTGAACCTGGGCGATAGCCTCCCGCACCGCCTCCAGCGTCTTCTTAAAATCGGAGGCCAGAAGCCCCACCTCCCCCTTGACTTCGCCCACCATTTTCTGGGTTTCATCCAGGGTCCCTTGGGCCCGCAAGGCCAGGGGCTCGACCTGGCGGTCCACATTTTGAACCAGCTTCTGCGCGTCACCCATCAGGCTCTGGAGTTGGGCAGCCGTCCCGGCAATCTGGCTGTCCGCGCTTTTCAGAAAGCCCCTGGCGTCCTTCAGAGTATCCTGAACGCTGACGGACAGGGGCTTTAGCTCGCCATTGATCGTTTGAATCATCTTTCTAACCTCCTCCACGCTTCGTCCAAGGTCCTTCACTCCTTGTTCAACCTCGGGCGAGCTGATTAGCGCCTCGATTCGGTCCAAAGAATTGGCCAGCTTATCAACAATCTTCTCGATGGGGATCTTCCGGAGCTTCTCGGATAATTCCTCAATGGTCGTGGGAATCGTGGGGATCTCCACTGCATGCCGGTCCTCCCCAACAAGGCGAACCGGGGTATCCGGAAAAAAATCCAGCTTGATCATCATCAGGCCCGTAAGTAGGCTTTGCATTTCCAGCTGGGCTCTCATGCCGTGGTCGATCAGCTTTTTGAGCATTGCCTCCCGTTCCCTTCCCGAAAAAATACTCCCGGTGATTCGGGTAACCTTTTCCGGGTCAAAATCGGCGTATACGGCCATCCGCAGGGATAGGTTCTGGGGATTGAATTGAGCCACCACATTGGTTACGGACCCGACTTGCACTCCCCGAATCATGACGGCGGATCCGACGTTGAGTCCCTTCACCGACCCTTCGAAATA
>Ga0102851_10002969_pt1 | contig 10424 bp, 11 predicted proteins | sample Mud3Dept3metaG_FD_79558 | JGI IMG/M metagenome (GOLD analysis project Ga0102851, IMG submission 79558) | Freshwater wetland microbial communities from Ohio, USA, analyzing the effect of biotic and abiotic controls - Mud 3 Core 4 Depth 3... | ecosystem: Environmental > Aquatic > Freshwater >...
AAACAAACTTCATTCTATTTAGAATGTAGTGTTTGGTGGTTACTGATAATTGGTGATTTGGAAATTATTGCTCTATGCAAAAAGCAATCGGCATATTTGATTCCGGCATCGGCGGGCTTACGGTCCTGAAGGCGCTCGCCGCGGCGCTCCCGCTCGAGAACACCATCTACCTCGGGGACACGGCACGGGTGCCGTACGGCATCCGGTCCCCCGAGACCGTCACCCGCTACAGTTTCGAGAACACGCAGTTCCTCCTGTCCCAGGAGATCAAGATGCTGGTGGTCGCGTGCAACACGGCGTCGGCCATCAGCCTCGAGGCGGTGAAAAAGGAGTTCCCGCTGCCGGTCATCGGCGTGCTCGAGCCGGGTGCCCGCGCGGCCGTTGCCGCAACGCGGACGCGGAGGATCGGCGTCATCGGCACCGAGGCCACCATCGGAAGCGGCGCCTACGAAAAGGCCATTACCAGGCTCGGCTCCGACATTCAGGTGTTCAGCGCGGCCTGCCCGCTCTTCGTCCCGCTGGCGGAGGAAGGCTGGACCGGGAACGATGTCGCCGAGCTGGTGGCGGAACGGTATCTTGCCAGCTTCCGCGCGAGCGGCATCGACACGCTGGTCCTGGGCTGCACCCACTACCCGCTGCTCAAGGGGGTCATCGGCAAGGCCGTCGGTCCCGGCATCACGCTCATCGACTCCGCAACCGAGACCGCCAAGGAGGTCGCCGCGGTGCTTGAGAAGCTGAAATGGCAGCGCCCGGGAACAGGGGCGGCGGAGCGGAAATTTTTCGTGACCGACACGCCGGCGCGGTTCGAGAAGCTCGGCACGCTGTTCCTGGGGGACATGCGGCTGTCCGCCGAGCAGGTGAAGGTCGGGGGCGTGTAGCCTGCCCCGGGCGGACCATGACGGCGAAATCCCAGCGTACAGCGAGAGGCAAGCCATGAAAAAGGAATGCATCTATACGCGTGCCCATCTTCATCGGTATCTGCGGGGTCACCTTTTCAAGCCTCAGCAGATGAGGATCGAGCGACACCTTGCATCGTGCGTGGTCTGCCGGTCGGAGTTCGATTCGCTCCGGAGGATCGGAGAGACCCGTCGGATCATCCGGGATATCACGCCGCCTGAAAGCGTCGCCGAGCGTGTCAAGGAAGGGCTCTCGGGTCTTTCCGGGATCAAGAAGCTCCTGTTCAGGCCGCTCTGGGTGGCGGCGATCATCGGCGCGGTCGCCATCACCTACGTCTATGTGATTACCCCCCTCCTGCACGACCCTGACCTGGAGAAACTTGACGCCGGCACCCCTTCACCCCCGGCGGTCACGGCAGAGCCCGCCCTGCAGACCTCGCCCGCCGTCTCTCCGGTCACCGAGCCGAAGCGGCCCGCGCCGGCCGCCGCGGCGTCGAAGACCGACCCCCTGGTGGTGACGATCACCGTTGAGAAGGAGAACGAGAAGGCGAGCGTCCAAATGATCAACGATGCCATGAAGGAACACGCCCTGCTTACGGCCATGCGCTTCAGCGAGTCGGTCCGGGAGATCTCGGGCAGCCTTACTCCGGATGACCTCTATACCTTCTTCAACCGGATCCAGGGCGCGGGGAAGATCACCTATAAGCGGGCCCGACTTGCATCGGTCGGCAGGGGGGAGATGCTCCCCTTTGTCATGAAGCTCCAGGCCGTGGCTGCACCGGCGCGGCAGCCTGCCGAACAGCCTGCGGCGAAGCCGGCTGATGCGGCCGGGGAGGGACAGGGGGAAAAAGCCGCGACGGACCCGGCGCGAAGGGCGGAGCCAGCGCCCCCTGAGCAGTGAGCGCGGCCACGCCATGTCGTCCTACCAGGAAACCATCGAGTACCTCTTCGGACTCCAAAAGTACGGCATCAAGTTCGGCCTGTCGAACAGCCGCCGGCTCATGGGTCTCATGGGCGAACCCCACCGGCGGTTCCGCTCGGTCCATGTCGCAGGCACCAACGGGAAGGGCTCGACATCAGCGTTCCTGGCAGGCATGCTCACGGCCGCGGGCTATCGCGTGGGGCTCTATACGTCACCTCACCTCGTGAGCTTCACCGAGCGGATCCGGATCAACAACATCCCGGTCACCGAGGAGCGGGCGGTGGAGCTTGCGGAGCGGGTTCGGCGGAACTATCAGGGAGTGTCGTCCGGGGAGGGCGAGCCCCTGACGCCCACCTTCTTCGAGGTCACGACCGCCATGGCCTTCACCTGCTTCGCCGAGGAGCGGGTCGATGTGGCCGTGGTCGAGGCGGGAATGGGCGGGCGGCTGGATTCCACGAACGTGATCATCCCGATGGTATCGGTGATCACCAACATCGACCTTGAACACACCGAGTTTCTGGGCGCTACGATCGAACAGATCGCAGGGGAGAAAGCGGGGATCATCAAAGCAGGCGTCCCCGTGGTGACCGGCGCGGTCCAGCCCGGGGCGATCGCGGTGATCGATCAGGCGGCCGCAGCGTCGGGCTCGACGGTCTTCCGGATGCCGAAGGATTTCGGCCCGGAAGAGGCCTCTGCCGGCCAGGAGCAGGAGTTCAATTACCGGGGGATCGCGGCCCGTATACCCCGGCTGAAGGTCGGCATGCGCGGGCGGCATCAGATCGGCAACGCCTGCCTCGCCCTTGCCGCGATCGAATGCATCGGCCGCGCCGGCATGGTCGTACCTGAAGCGGCCCTCCGGCCGGGACTCGCGCGCGCAGTATGGGAGGGCCGGCTGGAGCGGGTCGCCGAGCGACCCGATATCATTCTCGACGGCGCCCACAACCCGTCCTCGGCCCGTGTCCTTGCCGATGCCCTGCGGGACCTCAGGCGATCCTACCGGAGCGTGGTCCTCGTCATCGGCATCCTCATGGACAAGGACTTCCGGGCCATCGTCGGCCATCTCGCGCCGCTTGCCGACCGGGTGGTGGTCACGCAACCACGCTATTCGCGCGCGCTCGATGTCAGAACCCTTGCCGGCGAGGTCAGCGCGTTCCATCATGACGTGGTCTCGGCCACGTCCGTCGCAGACGCCATCACGCTGGCGCGCCAGGGGGCCCGGGAGGACGACCTGATCATCGTCAGCGGGTCCCTCTATACCGTGGGCGATGCGCGGGCGGCGCTCACACCCGGCGGGGGCGACGGGCTCATGCGGGGCCTCAAGGGATGAACGGCGCATCGGGGACCGCGGATGGTCAGGCGAACAGCAGCCTATGGTCAAACACATCCTCCTTCTCATAGGTCTGGTCATCATCGGGGGGGTCCTCATCGGAATGCGGTCGACCGCGTTCGCCGAGGATCTCCCGAAGAGGATCCCGGTCTCGGTGACCGCGGACAAGCTGGACTACGACCGCACCAATGATCTGTACACGGCGGAAGGCCATGTGCGGATCGAACAGCAGGACATCAGGCTGGATGCGGACCGGGTCGTGCTGGACAACAAAACGGGCGACGTCCGTGCCGAAGGCAACGTGTACCTCCGGGACAAGGGGGACACGCTGCTGTCGGAGCGCGTGGAAGTGAACCTGAACACCGGCGCCGGCGTCATCTATAAGGGACAGCTGTACAAGAGCAAGGAGAACTTTCACCTGAAGGGCGACCGGATCGAGCGGCGCTCCGAATCGGTATATCACGTGGAGAATGGTGTCTTCACCACGTGCGATGAAGGGGAATGGTACATCAAGGCCCGCACGCTCGACATTGACATGGATCGCTATGCCACGGGCAGCGGGGTCTCGTTCAACATGGCGGGCCTGCCGATGATCTACACGCCCTACCTCCTCTTCCCGGTGAAGAGACAAAGCGGCCTCCTGATCCCGCTGGTCGGCTACGGCAGCGTCGATGGCTTCCTCATGAAGAACAGCGTCTTCTGGGCCATCAACGACTACCGGGACATGACGTTCACGTCCGACTACCGCGCACGGACCGGCCATGGCACGGGGATCGAGTACCGGTACGTGAACTCCCGGGATTCCGCCGGGAAGGCCTTCTATAACTATTTCGACAAGTTCCACGGCGGCGTCAACCAGTGGGAGTTCCTCTTTCAGCACCGCGAGGAGTTCGCCGAGGATCTCTCGTTCCGAGCGGACATCAAGCTGGTGAGCGATCAGAACTACTACCGGGACCTCGAAAAGAAGCTGGAACTGCGGTCGATGCCCTACATCGATTCCAATGTCTTCTACGTGGAGCGGTGGAATCCCGCCTCGCTCTATCTCCTGGGACAGTATTCCACGGACCTGACGCGGAACAACGACAAGACCATTCAGAAGGTGCCAGAACTCCGGTATACGCTGTTTGATGAGAACCTCGGTTCCCTCCTGCACTTCGGCTTCACCGGCGCCGCGGCAAGCTTCACCGCGAAAGAGGGGAAGACATTCCAGCGGGCGGATTTCAATCCGGAGTTGACAGCGGTGGTCAGCGGCCATGGCCTGAGCCTCGCGCCCCGCGCGGGCGCCCGCGCCACGCTCTATGATCGGGGCGCGACGACCAATGAGCCCGTGGAGCGAAAGTACACCTATGCCGGCGCGGACCTGAACGCCCGGTTCTCACGGCTGTACGGCCAGGACCGGGAAAGCGGTATCGGCCGGATCCGGCATTCGGTCGAGCCCACGATTTCCTATCTATACGTGCCCCGGTTCGACCGGGGCGACATCCCTCTCCTCGACGCCGTGGATCAGGTGGGGGAGCAGAACATCGTGACGGTGTCGATCATCAACCGCCTGACGGCCCGTTACCAGGACAGCGCAGGTTCCCGCACGTTCGATCTCATGGTTTTCCGCCTCTCCGAGTCCTATGATGTGAACCAGGCCCGGAACCAGGACCTCGTGGGCGCACATCCTCGCTCCGAACTGAACGGAGAGCTTGCGGTCAAAACGCCGAACCTGCTCACCCTTTCCGCGAACGGCAGTTACAACACCTATACGCGCCGCCTCTCCTCGTCCTCCGAGAGCATCGCCATCAAGGGGCAGGTCGTGCAGCTCGACGTTGCGCACCAGTTCCTCCGGGACCCCAGGACGCAGTTCCTCATCACCGGTCTCGGCTTGAAGCTGGAGCGGTGGGACCTGAAGGGCCAGACGTGGCGGGATGTCGAGAACCGGAAGACCACGCAGAAGGAGTACACGGTTCGTTACGCGTCCCAGTGCTGGGGGCTGGGGGTGTCCTATATCTCAAAACCCGGAGAGACCCAGTATATTTTCCTGCTGGACCTGAAGGGACTGGGAGGGGCCAAGCTCTAGCGGTGCCAAATCATGGTCAAAGAGCGATTGCAGAGCGAAGGTCATCGCAAGGCTGATGATCCTGCTCTGCGAGCCGGCCACCCCCGGACGGCCGTTCTCGAGGAGGGAATATGACTGAAGAGATCGTGATCCTGATTACCGTCGCCTCCCCGGACGAGGGGGCGAAGATCGCCCAGGCGCTCGTTGACGAACATCTTGCGGCATGCGTCAACATCATTCCTGGCGTGCGTTCGTTCTTCTTCTGGGAAGGAAAGACCCAGGAGGCGGCTGAAGCCCTCCTGCTGTGCAAGACGACGATGCTGCGTAGGGAATCGGTCATTACTCGGGTGAAGTCGCTCCATTCCTACACGGTGCCGGAGATCATTGCCCTGCCGATCGCTGCCGGGCTTCCGGCCTACCTGGATTGGATACGGACATCGGTCAGGTAATGAGCAGCGGCGCCTGACCGTTCAGCCCACCGCGGGACCGTCACGATGGAGTACCTGCCCCTGTGCGCGCGGAACAGGGCACGGGCGAACATCCTTCCGGCGTGCTGCCGCTGTCCCGGCGCCGGTTTTTGAAAAGAAGAACGAAATGATCGAACATCCAGATATAGAAGCCTTCAGGGGAAGGCCACTAGGGATAGTGGTATGATCCTCCCATCGTCAAAGAAAATCTTGACAATGAAGCAAGCAGTGTGATAATCTTCCTCCGGTGAGTGGTGCGCCTTTTCACCGTGGAGGTATGATGAGGGCGGGAAAGTCCAGAAATATAAAGAAAAAAGAGTATTTTACGATCATGGTCGTACCTGGCCCGAACACGCGGGTGCGCACGCTCCGCATCTCTAAATCGGCCATCAAATCCGCGCTGTTCTCCGTTCTCGGCGTTGTTCTCCTCTCATTCTATCTGGTCTACGAATACAATGACGTGAAGGACAAGGTCTGGGAGCTTCAGACCGTTCGCGAGGAGCTCATGCAGCAGAAGGCGCAGGTGCAGAACTTCGCGCTCAATCTTCTGGACTACAAGCGACAGATGTTCTTGCTCCGGGACCTGGACACCAAGCTCCGACGCGCGGTCAGCCTCGGACCCCGGGACAAAGCGCAGCAGCTGCTCGGAATCGGCGGTCCCGACGAGCTTGGCCTTCAGAACCTGACCGCCCTCGGCGAGAAGAGGCAGTCCGAGGCGCTTAAGGAAATGAGCGTGGAGCTCAGCCAGCTAAAGGGAGCGGCATCGCGGCAGGAGGCGAGCCTGCAGATGCTGATCGAGTACTTCGAGGACAAACGGTCGCTGTTCGCCTCGACGCCTTCTGTGTGGCCTGTCCGCGGATGGGTCACCTCCCGCTTCGGCAGCCGCACCTCGCCGTTCAGCGGCATCCTGACGTTCCATGAGGGCATGGACATCGCCGCCCAGACCGGAACCCCCGTCGTAGCATCGGCCGACGGCGTGGTGATCAAGGCGGGATTCGGCACGGGATACGGCAATATGGTCGAGATCAGCCACGGCTACGGCATCAAGACGCTCTATGCCCATAACTCCCGGATCAATGTGAAGGCCGGCCAGCGCATACGGCGGGGTGATGTCATCGCTTATGCCGGCGATTCCGGCTCCAGTACCGGTCCCCACCTCCATTACGAGGTGCGCGTGAACGGTCTCCCGGTCAATCCATCCAAATATCTGAACTGAGCGGCACCGGTCGCGGCCGGTCTTCGCCAGTCAATCCCATGGCACAGCAATCAAAAAAATTCAATAGTTCAGGCATCGTTCGTTGGTCGGGGGCAGGTCCCCGCAGGACCGGCACCCGAAAGGGTCGTGCTGGCTGTTCAAAACCGTAATTCCGCCCGGGAACGGCAGGGGAGGGGAGCGCGGGCGGAAGTACACGCAAGGAGGAAGCCGGTTTATGTCGAGCGGTAAAGTGAAGTGGTTCAACGAAGCGAAAGGGTATGGTTTCATCGAACCGGACGGCGGCGGCCGGGACGTGTTCGTCCACTACTCGGCGATCCAGGGAGAGGGCTTCAAGACGCTTTCCGAGGGTCAGCCGGTCTCTTTTGATGTGGTGCAGGGAGAGAAGGGACCGCAGGCGTCCAATGTAACGAAGGATTCCTAGGCGGGTGCGGTGGAACGCCGCGAAGGCAGGCATGATTCGAGACCCCGGAGATATCCCCCACTCCGGGGTCTCTTGTTTTTAAGCACGGTCAGGCGTAGGTGCTTTCGACTGGTGACAGGTGCGGGCAGAGAAAAAATAAGGCCGCTGACGGATTTGTCAGCGGCCTTACTGTTCTTACCGTATCGCGGGATGTTTAACGGCTGCCGAGCTTCTTCTCGATCAAGGTTGCACCATAGAAACCGCCGAGCGCCATCGCTATGACCGCGATAACGACCGCGATATAGGGGATATTGAAGTACTGGGGTATCGTGAGTTCTCCCATGCTGCTGCTGTTCACAAAGGGTTCGAACTTCGAGGAAAGCTCGCCGTAGAGGAACATACCGGCAAAGAGCCCGCCCGCATAGACCATGCCGTCGACCTTACCCGTGGCGACCGCCACGGCAGAGGTTCCGGGTCAGTAGCCTCCCATCACAAAACCGATGCCGAGGATCAGGCCACCAATGATCTCGGGCACGAGGTAGGTGCCGATAATGGGCATTTCGCCGATATCGAGGAATCCCACCCGGCTCAGGACGAAGACACCGACCATCGCCGTGACGATGGCGGTGAACATCACCTTGAAGACCGAGAGGTCGGTCAGGTAGAACTGGGCAACGAGCTTCCGGGCGCTCCCGAAGCCGGCCCGCTCCAGGAAGAAGCCGAAGCTGATGCCGATCAGGAGCGCGACCAGCAGGCTGTATGCGGGGCTCAAAACCCCTGATGTCATGAGCGGTGCTGTCATTTCCATTCCCTCCTCAGGAAGTAGGCGATCCCGTAACCGCCTGCGAAGACCGAGAGCATGAATGCCCAGCTGCCCAGGTTCAGGAGCGAACCGCCGGTGAGCGCCTGGCCGCTGGTGCAGCCCCGGCCGAACTGGGCGCCGAAGGCGGTCAAAATGCCGCCGCCGAAGGCAAACGCCAGCCTGCCCTTGTCGGATATCCTCGGTCCCCGTTCGATCGTCCGGGACACCCGCCCGGCGAGGATGCCTGACACGAACCCGCCGATGATCACTCCGATCACCTCGATGAACAGCCAGTCCTTGAAGGGATTGGACGCCCGGCTCAGATATTTCTGATAGAAGGAATTGTCCGCAGCGTGGGCCGGTGCCACGAGATTGACGACGAAACTGACCACGTTCGCGAAGGCACCCGAAGCGCCAAGTCCCCTGCCGGCGATGACAAAGGCGGCGAGAAGCACCAGCCCGATCCCGATCCCTGCAAGATAGGGGTTCATGTACGGTGCCGGCCGCGCGCCCGCATCTTGACCACTGCCAATCTTCATGATCCATCCTCCTTTCGCCCAGTGACCCGGCGGTATGCCGCCGGCGGCTTTCAAATTATAAGTTTAGAATATATGCAACTATATGTTTAAAAAAAATGATCCGGTTCAGGATCCGGTAACGGCCTTCTTCTTCGCCGTGTGCTGCTCGAACAGTACTTCCTTCATGAGCGTACAAGCTTCGATGACCTTGGGATTCGCCACACGGTAGAAGATGTTCACTCCTTCCCGGCGCGTGTTCAGGATCCCCTTGTGGCGCATCACCGCCAGATGCTGGGACACGTTCGCTTTAGATGCCCCGAGAGCGTTCACCAGTTCCGTGACGGTCTTCTCATCGTTCTTCAGTACGTTCAGGATCTCAATACGCTTCGGATTGGTCAGGGTCTTGCAAATCTCCGCCTGCATCTCGAAGAGGGATCGGTCAGTCATCAGCGTTTTCATAAGGTATTGCATTATCTCAAATCCGGAGCTCTTGTCAAGAGAGAAAATGCCGCGTTGCCGGCACCGCCTCGTCCTCCGAGGAATCGATGTGGGCACATTTCCCTTGAATTCGAGCAGGAAAGCGATTATCATGCCGGGTACTTCACGAAAAGAGCTACGGAGACAGGCATTTTATGATCGGAACGATCCTCAAAAAGGTCCTGGGGACCAAGAACGAGCGGGACCTCAGACGCATCCAGTCACGTGTCGACGCCATTAACGGCCTCGAGGAAGGCATCAGCCGCCTCTCCGACGCGGAGCTGAAGGCAAAGACGGACGTCTTCAAAACCATCATCCGGGAACGGACCGACGGCATCGAGAATCCCGCTGAGCTGCGGGAGGCGGAGAAGGCCGTTCTCGCCGAGCTCCTGCCCGAGGCTTTTGCCGTGGTCCGGGAGGCGTCGAAGCGCACCCTGGGCATGCGCCATTTCGACGTCCAGCTCATCGGCGGCATCGTGCTGCACGAGGGCAAGATCGCCGAGATGCGGACCGGTGAAGGAAAGACCCTCGTGGCCACGCTCCCGGTCTATCTCAACAGCCTCACGGGCCGGGGTGTGCATGTGGTCACGGTGAACGACTACCTGGCCCGCCGCGACGCCCAGTGGATGGGGCCCATCTACCAGTTCCTGGGGCTCACCGTGGGGATCATCGTCCACGGGCTCGATGACAGCGAGCGGCAGGCGTCGTACAACAGCGACGTGACCTACGGCACCAACAACGAGTTCGGGTTCGATTACCTCCGGGACAACATGAAGTTCGACCTGGCGGACTACGTCCAGCGCGAGCAGAATTTCGCCATTGTCGACGAGGTGGACTCCATCCTGATCGACGAGGCACGGACGCCGCTCATCATCTCCGGTCCCGCCGAGGAGTCCACGGACAAGTACTACAAGATCAACCGCATCATCCCGAGCCTCGCGAAGGACCGGGACTACACGATCGAAGAGAAGACCAGGACCGTTGCGCTCACCGAGGAGGGGAACGTGCGGGTCGAGAAGCTCCTGAACGCCGGGAACCTCTACGACCCCGCCAACGTGGACCTGGTGCACCATGTCCACCAGGCGCTCAAGGCCCACGCCCTGTTCCACCGCGACGTGGACTACGTGGTGAAGGACGACCAGGTGATGATCGTCGACGAGTTCACCGGCAGGCTCATGCCCGGGAGGAGGTGGAGCGACGGCCTGCACCAGGCCATCGAGGCCAAGGAAGGCGCCAAGATCGAGAACGAGAACCAGACGCTCGCTTCCATCACCTTCCAGAACTACTTCCGCCTGTACAACAAGCTGGCCGGCATGACCGGCACGGCCGATACCGAGGCCGCCGAGTTCTCCAAG
>Ga0102851_10002970_pt1 | contig 10423 bp, 8 predicted proteins | sample Mud3Dept3metaG_FD_79558 | JGI IMG/M metagenome (GOLD analysis project Ga0102851, IMG submission 79558) | Freshwater wetland microbial communities from Ohio, USA, analyzing the effect of biotic and abiotic controls - Mud 3 Core 4 Depth 3... | ecosystem: Environmental > Aquatic > Freshwater >...
CTTCTCACCGATGTTGCCGAACACCATGAGCTGCACGTTGACGGCCGTTCCCAGGTCGTCGGGGATATGGTTGAGGCGCCGGTAGGTGATGGCGCGGGGGTTGTTCCAGGACCTGAAGACGGCGTTGACCGCCAGGCGCAGCTGCTCCTGGACGTCCTGGGGGAAGTCTTCCCCTTTCTCGGCCTGGATGAGGGCGCGGTAGGCCGTGATCACTTTCTCGAGCATTCGCTCGGTCAGCCTGTTGTCCAGCTTGACGCGAAATTTCTTTTTGTGGTCATGGAGGATTTCTTCAAACCTTTTCTTGGGGATGTCCAGGACGACGTCCCCGAACATGTGGATGAGCCGGCGGTAGCAGTCCAGGGCGAAACGGCGGCTGCCGCTCTTTCGGGCCAGGCCCTCCAGGGTGGCGTCGTTGAGTCCGAGGTTGAGGACGGTGTCCATCATCCCCGGCATCGAGAACTTGGCGCCGGATCGGACCGACACGAGGAGGGGGTCAGAGGGATCCCCAAACTTCCGGCCGGCCGCCTCTTCGAGCCTTCGGAGGTTTCTCTGGATCTCGGATTCAACCTCGGCGGGGAGTGTCCCCCCGGTCTTCGAGAAGATGTTGCAGGCGTCCGTCGAAACCGTGAACCCCGGGGGGACGGGAAGACCGATCCCGGCCATCTCGGCCAGGTTGGCGCCTTTGCCCCCGAGGATGTCCTTCATGTCTTTGTTGCCTTCGGCCTGGGCAGGGGCGAAGAAATAGACGTATTTGGGCATGGTGGTACTCCTGAAAAATAATCAAGTCAATATACTCTCCGACTCCCCAAAATTCAAGGACGCTCGGGGAAGTGGCATCGAAACCGCGCCCGTTTTCCCCAGCGAGGAAAACAGGCTCGATTCGTCGTTCGCTCTTCTCTCCGACCTTTATCCGAGACGCCGACCTGCTTTAGGTCCCCCCTGATTGGTCAGGGGGGATAAGGGGGGTTAATGTTCTTAGTTCAAAGTCTTGAAGGCGTTTCGGGCGTGGAATTCCCATGACATGGGCGGAGCCGTCATGTTATAATCGGCCCACGTCGAGACGCGGGAGGCAATCCATGAACACAAAGAGGTTTGTTCTCGTCGGACTCGTCCTCGGCCTGGTTTTTGCCGGGGCCTGTTCCCGGCCGGGCGCGGAGAGGCTCCCTGCCGAGCTCAAAAATTCGGCCCGGCAGGACGTGAACGGCTGGGTTTTCGTCCACCTCGAGGGGACCCCGCGCGAGGTCGGTTTCCAGAACGGCTATCATCTGGCCGCGGAGATCGACGACGCCCTCCAGATGTTCGCCTTCTTCCTTGAGAAATCGACCGGCCGCAACTGGGCCTTCTTCCGCGATGCCGCGTCCCGGATGTTCTGGCCCAAGCTGGATCCCGAGTACCGGGAAGAGATCCAGGGGATCGTGGACGGGCTCAAGGCTCGGCTTCCCGAAAGGACTTATGATGTGATCGACCTCGCCGTCCTCAACGGCTGGATCGAGCTGGCCTGGTACTACGTCCCCTCCTTGGCCGAAAAATCGTCTCCCGGAGCCGGTGAGAACAAGTCGCCCGCCTACTGCAGCGGGTTCATCGCCACCGGGAGCTACACCGAAGACGGGAAAATCGTCATGGCCCACAACAACTGGGTGGATTATGTCGTCGGCGAGCGCTGGAATATCATCGTCGACTTGACGCCGGCCAAGGGATATCGCCTTCTCATGGACGCCCTCCCGGGGGCCATCCACAGTGGGGATGATTTTGTCGTCAACGGGGCGGGGATCATGTACACCGAAACGACCATGTCGATGTACAAGGGGTTTGACGAGGCCGGAACCCCCGAGTTCGTGCGGGCCCGGCGGGCCGCGCAGTACGCCGCCTCAATCGACGACTTCATCCGCCTGATGGGCGAGGGGAATAACGGCGCCTACGCCAACGACTGGCTGGTCGGAGACCTGAAGACAAACAAAATCGCCCGGTTCGAGCTGGGGCTCAAAAACCGGCAGGTCTGGCGGACGAGCGACGGCTACTATGTCGGCGCCAACTTTCCCTCCGACCCCAAGGTCATCGCCGAGGAAACAACCTACAGGCCCGAGGACCCAAACCTGTCGGTGAATATACGCAAAGCCCGCTGGGAAAAGCTCATGGAGGACAACAAGGGAATGATCAGCGCCGAAACGGCCATGATCTTCGAGGCCGACCATATCGACGCCGCGACCGGCCAGCTAGACCCGAGCGGCCGGACCCTCTGCGGTCACATCGACGCCGACGCCCGGGGCCTGCCCGAATTCATCTGGACGCCCTTCTATCCGGCCGGCTCCGTCCAGGCCAAGGTGACGACCTCGAACCTGGCGGGGGAGATGAAACTTTGGGCCCGCCGCGGCCATCCCTGCGGGCAGGATTTCATTGCCGCCGACTTCTTCACCGCTCACCCCGAATACGACTGGATGGGGAAATTTCTCAAGGATATGAAGGCGTTCCCCTGGACCCTTTTCGAAGCCCGGAAATAGTCAGGATGTGTAGGTCAGGTGGAAGACATCGGCCCCGCTGACGCTGACAACGGCCGTCGTCCCCACCATCGCGCCCATCTTCTCGTGGACGTGCCCATGATAGACGAACTTGGGCTGCTGGGCGTCGATATACCGCCGGATGGCCTCGCTTCCCTGGTGGGCATAGTCTTCCCGGTCGGTGATCCCGAGAAGCGGCGCGTGGCAGATGAATATGTCCACGTAGGGGAACTTGTCGAGCTTCGCGGCGGCCGCCAGGTCGTCCCACTCGTAGGCCCCTGAACCTTTATAGGCGGGCACACCGCTGAATCCGCCGATGAACCAGTTGCGGTGCTGGACGAAGCGGAGATGGACATCGGTCACGTACTCGGGGAACGGTCCGGCCGGATCATGGTTGCCCTTGACCGCGAAGATCGGCTTCTGGAACCGGAGGTGGATCTCCTCGAGGATGGGAGGGTCGACGTCTCCCAGGGAAAGAACGAAGTCGATCTTCGAACGGACGGCTTCCTCGAACCGGGGTTTCGGGTAATCCGCCACCACCAGGACGTTGCTCGGGAAGCCGATCATCGGGGGCTATAACCTGAATTTGATGCGGTGCCGGGTGCGGGCCAGGTCGCCGTCTTTATCGGCCTCGCCGACCCGGAAAAAGGCCATGTGGACCACCTTGCCGTCGACGGCAAGCGCCGACCCGACGATCGTCTTTCCCTCGTAGCGGAAATCGTGCCCCCGCCCCACCGATTCGTATTTTTTCTCCTCGCAGCCGGCCGCCTCCTGGAGGAACGCTTCGGCCCTTTCCCGGCCGGGTTTCGCTCCGTTTTTCTTGTCCCCGAGCGCGGCTTCCATGGCGTAGCTTTTGAGGAGCTTCGGATGGAGAAGCTCGAAGGCCTTCTCCCGGGACACGAAATCAAACCCCACCGCCTCCCCGCCGATGAAAACGAGAAGGCCCTTCTGGGACCGGACATACGGGAAAGCCGCGAGATACTCGGCGAGCTCCGCCGTCTTCTGTTCGAAGGTGTCCTTCATCGCGCCGGTTTCGGAAACCGTCCCCGCCTTGGCCGCCATCTCATTGATGGAGCGCCAGACCGTTCCCTGGTCGGACCGGTATTGGCCGGTGCTTCTCAAGGAAGTGGAGACGGTCCGCGCTTTCTCCACCCTCAGCTTGGGCGACATGACGGTGTCCGAATCATGGAAGGCCTTGGAGACATAAGACCAGCGTCTTTGCTCGGTGCAGCTCACCGGGATGACGGTCTCGGATTTCTCCTTGATCAGGATTGTGGTGTTGAGGACGCGGTTCTGCTTGGCTCCGGCCAACTCCTCTCCGTCGAGAAGGAGAACGGCGATCTCGGCCGCGTTTATGACCTTGAGCTCCGGCACCGAGCCCCCCGAGCTCACCTCGGTGACGTTGAGCAGGGCTTTTTCGAGCGCATCCTTGAGTGTCGTGTAGTCGGGCCCGCCGTCAAAAGAAGTCGAGAGCGGGAACACCGACATATTCTTATAGATCTGTGGCTCCCCGATTGTAAGGCCGGAAAGGGTGTCCCTGATGGTCGCGTCCATGGTATTTCTCCCTGTGGCCCGATTATATCACTTTGAAGGAGGGGGACGCCACAGGTATTGCATCAACCCCCGCTGTAAGATGAGAAGCTCAAAAACGCGATCGTAAAAAGGTGGATGTCCCCGGGTTCAAGGTCCTCGCCCCGGAATATGACGGAAGGGGGTCCTACTTGAATTGAACCAAGGCCGAAGCGGGGCGGCGCTTTTTCGGCCTCCACTGGTCGGTTGGGTAGCCGAGGGGTGTAAAAGCGATCGGCTCCCAGTCCGCGGGAAGCTGCAAAACTTCCCGCGCCGCCGTCGGGTCGAAGGCCGCGATCCAGCACGTCCCCAAACCCAGGTCGTGCGCGGCCAGGATCAGGTGGTCAAAGGCGATAGTGGCGTCCACATCCGCGTAGTTCTTGCCGTCCTTCCTCACCCAGGACTCGCCCTTCACGGCGCAGACGCATATGACAAGGGGAGCTTGAACGAACCAGTCACGTGAATAAACCCGCTTCAGGTCGGCCTCCCGGCCCTCTGTCTTCATGACAATCAGCCGGAAAGGCTGCCGGTTGGCCGCCGTCGGCGCAAGAATGGCCGCCTCCAGCACCTTTTGCAGCTTTTCGTCCTCCACGGGAGTGGACGCATATGCCCTGACGCTATATCTTTTTCTGGCCAGCTCCAGGAATTCCATTGTTTCCTCCTTTCCGAAATAGACCGGTCTTTCAGATCCGGCTAATGGGTGAATTTCTTAACCTGACATCTATTGTTTAGTGCTCACACTATGGTATTTCCGCTAAACGTACTCAATATAGGTACACATGTACTCATATTAGTAACATTTTGGCAAATCTATTTTACTCTATTCCTATAAACGCCCATAACGTTATCGAAATAGACGATCCCCTCCCCCTCCGCCTCTACTACATAATTGATCAGGAGTCGAACAGGCCCCCAGCCCGTTCGTTCCGGATCCAGCAAAATTTCGCTGTCCGGCGGCATTTCCGTTTCCTTGAGCGCTCCGTTCACATAATACTCGATCCTGAGTTCAGTATCCTTGAGCGTCGGGTCCTCTCTCCGGGTCAGGATATCCTGCCGAACATTATACCAGGTGTTGAACTTGGCCTTTCCCAGATGGAAATAGGACCTGTTCCCTGCATTCACATTCCAGCATTGGGCGAAAAGATAAAGCTCCCCGTTCGAATACTTGTGCAGGCCGATATCGGAAACCCAGCTCTTTCCGGGAGGCTGTTCCGGGATTGTCGTATGAAAATCCAGGGCCCCGAAGAAGTCGCGCGCCGTCGCCGTCAAGGGAACCATAATATCGGCGCTGAGCCTTCTGAAGTCGGAGAAAGCGATCTCTCTCGGATATGCCAGAGCGCTTCCCATAAGATGAGGCAGACTGCTGGTCAGCTTCAGGACCCAGCCTCGCGTTTCCGACGGCTGGAGCTCGGCGTGCCCATAGATATTCCCCTTCCTGATCGACAGGGTCCCCTTTTGACTATCGAATTGCCCGGTCCGAGCCCCGACCCAGACCAGCCTTTCCGAGCTGTGGTAAAGCCTCCCCGGGATATGCGGAACGGCCCTTAGGAGCCTTCCCTCGGAATCAAAAACGAACTGCGTTTCCTGGGATTCTCCCTGCCGCCGCCTGTATTCAACCCTCTCACCGTCCTCATTGACGACCGTCAGAAGCCCCGTTGCTCCAAGATCGCTGACAACCTCCGCTCCCTCCGAGGAATCCCACAATAAGGAACTCATCCGCCCGGGTTCAGCCAGATTCTGATTGCCGTATGTCTGGAGATTCCCGTTCCCATCGAAATCATCGTACAGCGTCCGGCCGTCCGTCAGCTCGTAAACCTCCCCGCTTTGATAAGCCGAAGGTGGAGATGATTTCGTTTCGCAGCCGCCGTTCAGGCAGGCCAATGCCGCGCCGGAGAGGCCGAGCTTGAGAAAATCGCGGCGGTCCAGTTTTCCCCGGGGAAAGGGAATCTCCTGCCTCCTCATGAGCTGAATCATCCAGGCTAATTCGCGCGGGGAAGGTATTTTTTCGGGAACTTGGCCACGACCGTGAAGTTGGGGTCGACGACGTTGGCCACCCGGGCGCTGCCGACCTGAGAGAAAACTTCGAGCGCCTCCCAGCGGTCGAAACCGTACTCCGACTCCAGCCACTTGACCATCTCCACGTGGGCGATGCGGAAGGCATCGATGAGCGGCCGGACCGAACCGGCCACCATGATGAACTCCCGATCCTCCAGTCGGGGCCAGGCGATTTTCTTGCCCTTGATGAGGCCGAACTCCAGGGTCACGTCGGCCGAAGTCTCGATGCCCGCCCCGATGATCTCCCCATCTCCCTGAAGGGCGTGGACGTCGCCGTAGTAGAGATACCCCCCCTCGTGGAAAACCGGAAGGTAGACGGTCGTCCCCTCGCAGACATCGGAGGCGTCCAGGTTGCCGCCGAAGTTGGACGGCACTCCGCCCGGAATGGCCTGATCTCCCGGAGGCGCCGTCGCCAGCCGCCCCAGCATGGGCTTGAGCTTGACTTCAATTGTTTTTATCCGGCTCCCGGGGAGGTCGAGTGTCGCGGTCAGTTTTTTCCCGTCGATTTTCCAAATAAAGGCCTTATCAGGAACGGGTTCGTGGAGCATCGGCGTCATCTCGGTGGACGTCAGCGAGCCGTATGTTGTCGATGTGCCCGAACGGCCGGTGGCGATATTCGGCCTGATTTTAAGGATCTTGATGACGAGCGTATCCTCGGGGGTCGCCCCGTTGACATAGACCGGGCCGACTTCCCCGGGCCAGGGCCCATCCTTCTCCGTGAAAAAGTCGGAAAAGAGAGTATTCGTCTCCAGCCTGTCGCCGGGGTTTACGCGCAGCACGGGCTCTCGGACGGCATACGTTTGCCATCCCTTGGACGGCGTGAAACGATGGACTTCGACGGCCGCCGAAATGCTGGCCGAGCATCCAATCCAAAGGGAAAAAATGAATCCGATGATCACGGCTCCGGCCTCCTTCAAGACGGTTTGGGGCGTTTCCGGGTTCATTTTGCCCCTGTCCCGCCTGAATAGCAAGAGTGTCGATAGGTGAGTCAGAACAATTCCAGACCGACGAAAACGAGTGGAAAGAGGGAGCCGCCGGAAAAGCTCGTGCCATAGTTAACCCTGTAGCCGAGGCCGACTCCCCCGACAAGAGAAAGTTGCTTTGATAGCTCCACCGCCAGGGCGCCTCTGACCGAGTAGACATGTCGGTCGGGAGTGCCTTTCAGGCGCCGGAAAAGGGTGCTGTTATCGAAATAGAGGTACCCCACGTCGACGTCGATCCGCTTCCTGCCACCGCCTCCGCCGGACGCGCGAAGAGGAAAGGCATAGCCGTATTGGAAACCGTAGGCGAGACAATCGTGCTCATCCTGGGTGAGGTTGACGGTTCCCGCATAGAGGACGGAATAGAACCTTTTCGCCCAGATCTTCACGCCCGCATTGAAGAGGGAAACGCTCCCCGCCCAGGCGGCCATCTGGATGCGGCGGTCCTCCTTGCGGGTCAGGTTGACCAGGCCGATCGGGAGGCCTTCGATCTCTTCGGCCGCGTTGACCAAGCCGATCTGAACGCCCGTCAGGCGTCCGGCCACGTTGAACAAGCCGATCTGAAGGCCCCGGCAGGTGCCTCCCGTGACATTCATCACACCCGCGACCTGAAGCGCCCGGCTGTCCTCGCCGGCCACGTTGAAGAGCCCGGCAATCTGGATTCCGTCCAGTTGATCTCCGGCCACGCTGAACAACCCGGAGACCTGGAGGCCCTGGGTGGACTCGCCGGCGACGCCAAAAAGCCCGGAGAATTGGGCTCCCTTCAGGCGCTCCCCGGCTACGGCGAAAAGCCCGGCGGCTTGCAGTCCGGAGAATTCCTCCCCCCCGACGCTGCCCAGCCCGGCCATTTGAATGCCCTCGCCCCGGTCTCCGGCAACGCAGAGCAACCCGGCCATCTGTCCGCCTTTCATGGACTCGCCGGCCGCGGCTATCAGTCCGGCCAGCTGAACGCCCTCGAGCGACCGCTCGAGCGCGGCGACTCCCAGGCTTAAGTCGAGGCCGCGCACGCTTCCCAGGTGACCATAGAGGAGACTCAAGCTGAGGTTGGCCGTATCGTGCTTTGAGCGGTTCAAGCTCACCGGATAGAACAAAGAGAGGTTGAGAACCCGATGCCGCGGCGCCGTCTCTTCCGGCCTTGCTTCCTGCCCGGCCCGGGCGTAAGGGACAAAGGACGTCCCGATGATCAGGACCAAAACCCAGATCTTTCGCATGATGACCTGCCTGGCCTAGTATTCGAGGGAAAAAGCCCCTCCCTTTGATTGACGAAAAAAGCGGCCGACAAGTTCTTCATAACCTCAGCCGGGCGCTCAGCGTTTCGAGATACCGGGATTTCATCTGCCGGCTGGCCAGCGCCTGCTTTAAGGGTGGGAGGCGGAGGATCACTCCGACGACCGCCGCCATAGCCCGGTGACTGGCCAAAGCATTATTGTCGAAGATGAGGTTCTGGAGTTTGCCCCGTTCGATGGCCATTAACACGGCCTTGTGGACGGAATTGAGGGGAGTGATAACCCGTTCGGGCCTGGACTTCAGCCGAAGGCTGCCGGTCCTACAAACCCGGACGCAGAGGCCGCAGCCCAGGCAGAGCTCCTCGTTGACCCGGGCCTTTCTCTTCTTCGAATGAGCGGAGTCGTTGGCCGAAACCTGGGTCATGCCTTCAACCGGACAGACGGTCAGGCAGTCACCGCACCCCGTGCAGGACGCCGAATCCACCTCGGGTAGAAAGTTCGTGGTGTGAACCGGATTGAGCATCCCGAACCGGCGGGCGGCGATCATGGCTTCGCAGCAACAGCCGCAGCAGTTGCAGATAAAGTTGACTCTCCTCTGGATGTTTTCACCAAACTGGACAAGGCGATGGGCATAGGCCTCGTCCAGAAGGGCCAGCCCTTCGGCGACATCGACGGACCGGGCGAACCCGTGCCGCACCAGGGAGGCGGCGGTCGTGTTGAAGGTCATGCAGATATCGAGCGGAGCGTCGCAGGCCCGGCCGACGTGTCCCATCTTATGCCGGCAATAGCAGAGGCCGACGCCGCGGTGGGAGGCCGTCCTGATGACTTCGCTCGCCCGCTCATAGTCGAGGACGTGGAGGGCGTTTTCGCTCGACAAGACGGGCTCATGGACGAAGACCCGGCCGAGCTGCGTCTCGCCCTGGGTGAAGAGCGCCTTGATGAAATCCTCCTCCACGGTTATATACTGGTAATAGAGCTCTGCCAGGATCTTCTGGTCCACGTCTCCCCGCAGCCTCATCATGGAGAACTCGAAGAACCCGGCCATGGGTGGAGGGAGGACATAATATTGCTTCTTCCGGCCCGCCATATCGAGCAGGACCGCGCGGCTCGCCAACGCGTCCAGGACATTCTGGGCTTCTGGAACGCTCATCCTCCAGGCGCGGGACGCCGTCTCAACGGTGAACGGCCGAATGGGGACAAGGGCGATGAGCGAAGCTTCCCGTTCGCTGACCAGAAGCTTGAGGATCTCAAAAAGCAACTTGGACGGCGGAGCGCCCTGAGGAGACCTGTTGAGCCGTTTGACGAGCCGGTCATAACCCGTTTTCGCGGTCTGATGCGCCATGGAGGCTTCTTTCTGCAAGGGCCCTAACTTATTACCCGATTTTAGGCCGGAAGGCAAATGCCGGTGTCCATCTTTACCTCATCACCCCGGTTGAGTTAAGCTTCTTCCGTCGGGAGGACTGGATGAAAAGCATAAAAGTCGGATTGGTCGGGACAGGCTATATCGGCCTTGTTCATCTGGAAATGCTGCGCCGGATCGTCGGCGTCGAGGTCCTGGCGGTGGCGGACACCAACCCGGAGCTGGCCGCCCCGGCGGCGGAAAGGCTGGGCATCTCAAGGGTCTACGCGGGAGCGGAAGATCTCATCGCCGACCCGGAAATAGACGTTGTCCACAACTGCGCTCCCAATAACGTCCATTTCGAGATCAACCGGAGGGCTATCCTGGCCGGCAAGGAAGTCCTCTCGGAAAAGCCGCTGTCACTGAACGCCAAGGAGTCTGCCGAGCTTGTCGCGCTCGCTAAAAAACACAACACCCTGACCGCCATCAATTTCTGCTACCGCTACTATCCCGTCGTCCAGGAAGCGGCGGCCCGCGCCCGCCGCGGCGACCTGGGGGAAGTCCGGGCCTTCGTCGGCCATTTTCTCCAGGATTGGCTTTTCTTCGAGACAGACTACTCCTGGCGCCTGGATCCCAGGATTGCGGGCGCCGCGAACGTCATCGCCGACCTCGGCAGCCACTGGTGCGACCTCGTCCAGTTCATCACCGGGCACAAAATCACCGAAGTCATGGCCGAGCTCCACACCTGTCTTCCCCGGC
>Ga0102851_10002971_pt1 | contig 10423 bp, 4 predicted proteins | sample Mud3Dept3metaG_FD_79558 | JGI IMG/M metagenome (GOLD analysis project Ga0102851, IMG submission 79558) | Freshwater wetland microbial communities from Ohio, USA, analyzing the effect of biotic and abiotic controls - Mud 3 Core 4 Depth 3... | ecosystem: Environmental > Aquatic > Freshwater >...
CGTCGTCGTCGTCGTCGTCCGCGTCGTCATCGTCGTCGTCGTCCGCGTCCTCGTCGTCGACGCTCGGCAGGCTGGTTCCGGTCTGGAAGAACCAGGCCTCCTCGACCCCCTTCGCTCCGGCCGCCTCGATCAGGCGTCGCTGCGCCTCGACGGCGTGACCGGCTTCGGGCGGCACCCACGGCATGCCGACGATGCGCATGGGCTGGTCGAGCTCCTCGTCGGGCAGCTCCGAGATGAACGCCTCGGCATCGGGGACCACCGACGCGACGTGTCGGATCAGCTCGACGAGCTCGGCGCGGGTCGCCGCTCGCTGCAGGCGGAGCACGAGGAACGCGAACGCGGTCTCGCCCTGCCGGGCCTCGAGGCCGTGGACCCGCATCAGTTGCCCTCCTGGCGCGCGTGCCAGTCACGGAACAGCGCTTTGAACTCCGGAGACTCGAGTAACGAGCCGAGGTCCGCATCGACCTCGACCTTGCCGACGCACTCGTATCCGTGCTCGATCGCGAGCCGCACTTGCGCGAGTGCGCGCGTGTAGTCGCCGACCGCGGCGTACGCGCATGCCGCCGAGTGGAAGATGTACGGGTTCTCGTGGGCGACGGGCTGTGCACGATCGGCGATCCGGACCGCGGCGTCGTAGGCCCGGGCGGAGTGCGCCTGCACGCACGCGTTGTTCATCGCGCGGAGGTAGTTCGTGCGCTCGTCCCCTTCTTCGGGGATCGCGAGCGCGAGGAGGCGATCGTAGAGCGCAAGTGCGGCATCGCGCTGCTCGGCCTGGATCGCCTGCCAGGCGAGCGACGAGAGGAGGTTGACGTCGTCGGGGAGGAGCGGCACGAGCCGGGTCATCTTGGGCGGCGCGTGCAGGAGGATCGCCGCGCCGAGCTCGCCGAACAGCTCGTGCGCGACGTCCCCGAACGACTGCATCGCCGCGCCGCGGCTGCCGGCCGTGGAGTCCGACAGCGCGAGGTCGACGACCTCTCCGAACCGAGCATGACCGCGCTTGCCGAGGCGCACGGCGACGTTGATCCGGACCGGCGCGGCGAACCGCGGCAACCACGACAGGAGCTCGTCACCCTTGCCCGCGAGGTTCGCGCGCTCTCCGTCGACCAGCAGCATCGCATGGGTAAACTGGACGTCGTCGTCCTGTGGCGCGAGTCGCAGCGCGCGCTCCGTCATCGCGAGCGCCGCCACCACGCGTGAGGGATCGGGACGGGGGCGATCGTCGTCGTCGGCATCCTCGTCGTCCTCGACATCGTCGTCCGGGGTGACCGCGAGCCGGGCGTTCTCCTCGGCCACCATCCTCGCCGCCTCGGCGGGATCCGCGATCCCGCGGACCTCGGAGGCGCGGCCGTCCTGCGAACGGATGAAGCTCGGCGTCACGACGATCTCGAGCGCCGGCCAGGCCTCGAACCGATACGTCCCGACGAGGGCCTCGCGGAGCTGCGCCTCGATCTCGCGCGCGAGCTCCTGCGTGATCTCGATGACGAGCTCCCCGTCGTCGAGGTGGTAGCGGTTCTCGCTCGCCGGTCGCAGGTGGAGCACCGTGCTGCGACCGCGCAGCTCGTAGGGCCGACCGTGCCGGAGCCGGCCGCGCATCGCGCGTGGCAGCACGGCGGCGTACAGCGCGCCGACCTCGATCCGGACGCGGCCATCGTCGGAGTCGAGCTTCATCTCGCCGGCGAACGTCAGATCCTCCGAGGAGCCCTCGGCCGCGACCCGCGTCTCGACCTCGCGCGCCGTCGCCGGGTCGTCGAGGACCGAGGGCCGCGCCAGATCCGTGATCAGGTGAGGCAGCCGCGTGCGCAGGATCTCGACGAGACCGGGGGTCGACCACTCCTGGATCAGCCGGTACTCGTCGTCGGTGATCCCGACGATCTGGACGAACCGCGCCGTGCCGAACTCCGATTCGATCTCCGCGAGCTCGGGATCGTCCGCGAAGCAGATCGCGGTGATCCTGGTCTCGCTGTCGAGCGCGATCGGACCGTTGAGCCCCATCTTGTGACCCGCCGCGAACCGATTGCCGGTGCCGAACACGTACCGCGCGAGGTTCTGCAGGAAGTTGAGCGCCCAGGTCGGCGGCTGGGCCTCCATCTCCGGCCCGGTGGGGCGCGCGATCCGGAACGTCAACTCGAAGCCAAACCCACTCTCCTCGGCATCGTCGGTTTCCTTGTGGAACAGGTCCGTGAACCCGTAGGTCACGAAGTGCCAGTGCGGCACCGGATCGGTGCGCGGATAGACCGAGATGCCGTGGATCGGGTCGTTGCCTCCGAGCGGGTACGGCAGCACCGCGCCGAAGTGCAGCGGCTCGGTGTCTCCGTAGATCGGCTTGAGCGCCCGGTCGATCGCGTCCCAGCCGGGCGGCGCGTCGTCGTCGTCGTCGTCGGGCGCAACCGGGGCGGCACCGCCCGCCGCGATGGGAGGCCGGGTCAAGACGCCGGTGAGCTGGTCGTCGCGCACGAGGCTGCCGACGAGAAGGGCCTCGAGCTCCGGCGTCAGCTCGGTCGCGAGGCGTGCGACGGCGGCGTCGCGCTCGTCGTCATGGAGGTCGCCGAGCTCGTCGAGCGCCGCGATCAGCGCGGCGGAGCCGGTCCCGGCGCTGTCGCGATCGAGCTGCTCGAGCAACGCGCGGTGCGCGATGCCATCGTCGATCCACCGCCACGCGAGCGCCCCCCACTGGTCGCGCGGGGTGGTCGCGAGCTCGGCGAGCGCCTGCTCCTTGCGGTGGGCCTCGAGCCGGGCCCGGGCCTCGGCCTCGACCGTTCGCTCCTCGGCACGGCGCGGATCGAGATCGAGCGCGCGGAACGCCGCGAGCCAGGCGCCGACGTCCTTGATCGTGCCGAGCTCGTTGCGACCGCCGCGGAGCTCGTCGATCAGCTTCGCCGCATCGCGTACGAGGCGCGCGACATGGACGCGGCCGATCTCGAGGTACTTGTCGAGCTCGGGCTCGTCGAACAGGTACGCGCGCCACATCGCATACAGCGCGGTCGGGATGAACTTCTCGCACGCCTCGTAGCGCGCGGGCAGCTGCTCCGTCGGGATCACCTGGTTGAAGTCGGCCATGAACAGGCCGGGGACGTCCTCGACGTCGGTGACGCCGTCGTTCTTGAGCAGCGTGCAGATCCAGCGCGAGCGATAGAAGAAGAACTCGGTATCGCGGCGCTTCGGCTCGAGCGTGACGAAGTCCGGGTCCTTGTCCTCGATCGAGAAGTGCCAGGTTGGCTTGAGCTTGCCTCGCAGCTTGCGGATGCCGATGTCGAACGCGCCCTGCGAGATCCGCTTGTCGTCACCGGCCTTCACGATCGCGGCGAGGTAGACGAGGCTATCGAGCGAGTCCGCGAACACGCCGGAGAACGAGTGCGTCTCGTGATCGAAGTGGAGGACCTGCCGAGGACCGTCCCACTCGTAGATCTCCATGTGATAGGTGTCGCCGTTGCCCTGCGAGCCGATCCCGAACACGCCGCAGAACGCCTCGACGAGATCCGTGCCGAGGTAGGCGTGCTGGTTGCGGCGCACCATCAACTCGAACAGGTTCTTGTCGCCGACGTCGGGGCGCAGGTCGTTGTCGAGGCGGAGCTCGTCGAACGTGCGCCACCGGTCGAGGCCCGCGACCATGGCGAAGAACCGCTCGGCCTCGCGCGGTAGCGCGGCGCCGTAGATCGCGCGGAAGTCCGCGGCGTCGCCGACCGCGCTCAGCGCTTCGAACGCCTCCGCGTCGGGCCGGACCTCGTCCTCGTCGGACCTATCGGCGACTGCCGCGACGCCGTCATCGCCCGCGGGGCGCGCGGAGGCGAGGAACGCGTCGAGGCCGTGCTCGATGAAGCCGACCGGGCCGCGTGCGAACACCTCGTCGAGCGGCTTCGCGCCGCCGAACACGTTGATCCGATCGGCCCAGGTCGCGTCACCCACCGGCGCGAGCTTGACGATCAGGCCGTCATCGCCGCCGATCAGCACGCCGCCGCCGAACCGCTCGACCGCCCACAGGTGGACGAGGCCGAGATCGTTCGGCACGGTCTTCCACGTCCGCCCGTCGTCGATCGAGAGCAGCACCTGGCCGCGATCGCCGACGACCACGAGCCGCCCATCGGGCAGCGCGGCGATGCTCTCGAGATCGACCTCGACGTCGACCTTGACGCGCGAGAACCAGGTGCCGTCGGGAGACCGCGCGATGAAGCCGCCGTCGCCGGTGACGACCCAGGTGCCGGCCTTCGTGATCGCGAGCGCGGTCAGCGGCTTGGTCGCGCCGGTGCCGACCTCGGTCGTTCTGCCGTCGTGCCAGCGGCGCAGCTTGCCGTCGAAGCCGAGCACGACGATCGCGTCGCGCACGGAGTACACGCTCGACAGCCGCGCCGCGGTCCCGAGGTCGACGCGCACGGCCTTCTCTCCGACGACGCGTGCCGCGTAGCCGTCGTCGCCCACGCACCACACGCTTCCGTCGGCCGCGAGCGCGAGCGCGTGGAGACAGCCGTCGATGCCGGTGTCGAACAGCGACCACGACGCGCCGTGATCACGGGACACCGCGAGCTGACCGTACTCGCCGCACGTCCACACGGCGTCGCCGACGGCGAGTGCATCACGCAGGCCGAGCGCGCGCGGCGTCGTGCGCGCCTCGAACTGCTTCGCGTTCGACGAGGCGAGCACCGTCGGCCGCCGGTTCGACTGGCCACCGACGGCGAGCAGCATCTGGTCGGTCAGCGCGAACCCGGCGATGTACCCGCACGCCCCGGTGGTCGCTTGCAGGACCGTGAGCTCCAGCTCCGCACTCATCAACCGCGATCATCACTCACCGCGCGACGCGTTCGCCTCCGGAGTGCCGGCGAAATGATCCGCGCGAGCTGCCTACGGATCGCTGGCGTCCCAGTAGTCGACCTCGGCCTGCACGAGCGACGACAGATCATCACCATTGCCGCCCTTCACCGCCCACAGATAGTCGGTGAAGAAGTTGTTGCGGATGCGCGTCGTCCCGAACTTCGGGGTGTCGGCGAGGATCGCCTCCGCCGTCAGGTCGGTGCCGCCGTGCTGGTGGCAGCCGATGCAGTTCGTCGCGGCGTTGCCCGGGCCGAGCTCGAGGTACGGGTTCGAGCACCACGTTGGCGTCCCCTCGCCGCCCGCGTTGACGGCGCCGAGCGCGTCCCCGAGCGTGCCGGCCTGACCGCCGCGCGGATCCGGATCTCCCTCGAGGTACTGCGTCGTCACGCACATCTTGTAGTTCGCCCACGGCCCCGGCAGCGCCGTGATCGCCGCCGGCCGATCCGCGCCGAAGTCGTTGTCGGGGCTCGCCGACCACCACAGCGTGATCCACATCCAGTGGTCGAGCTCCTTCGACATGATGTGGAGCGCGGGGAGCCGGAACCGCGCCCCGCTCTCGAGCGCGATCGTGTAGATGTCGGTCGCCGGAGGGCTCCCTGCCCCGTCGGCGTTCCACGTCGCCTCGCCGTTGAGGCGGACCGCCATGCGCGGGCCCGACGTGTCGTAGATCGGCAGCAGCTCGCCGGTGAGCTGGCGCCGCCAGTCCGCCTTGACGATCACCGCATCGCGCGGCAGCTCGCCGTCGAGACACGTCGGATCGCGGACATCCTCGGCGAGGTATTCGACGTCGACCTTGACCGTGCTGTCGGCTGCCCCGAACACCGCGACGTAGACCGGCCCGTCGCCCGCGACCGTGCAGCGCTCGCTGCTGTCATCGCCGCTCGACTTGCAGTCGTACGCGCTCGGCTCCGGCGGCGATCCGCGGCGCACGTAGAGGTCGGCGTCACCCTCGCCGGTCGAGGTCACCTGCACGCTCGCCGCGCCCGCCTGGAACGGCCCGAGCACACGCCACGCACAGCTCTTCAGCACGAGCTGCTCGGACGCGGTCACCATCTGGCCCTCACGCATCGGATCGTCGGCGAATGGATCCGGCGCCGGATCGACGCGACACGCGTACTGCTTCTGATAGCTCTTGAGCAGATGTGCGGTCGCGCCCGGGCTGTAGCCGACGCGATGCGCACCGCCGACGCCCGCCGCGTCCTCCGCCATGTCGATCGTCGCGAGGTAGTCGAGGTAGCGCTGCTCCGGCCACTCCGGTAGCTCGTCGAGCGCGGTCGCGTTCCACGCGAGCCCGGCGGCCGGATCGATCGGTGCGCGGGCGCGGCGGCCCACGGGGCCGAGATCGCGATACAGCTTCTTGAAGGTGCGCTCGAAGTCGTCGCGCGCGTACCACGTGTGCCACGCCGGCAGCTCCGGCTGCACGCCGCCGAAGTTCGGCGCGAGGCGCGTGTCTCCGAGCGGGATCGGCGCGAGCACCTTGCCGACCACTTGCCACGCCGCCTGCCGGCGAGCCGCGATCGACGTCCGCAGCTCCTCGTCGCGCGCGGCGAGCCCGAGGTCGGGCGCATACGGCGCCGCGACGCCGATGATCTTGCGATCCTGGACCTGGACCGCGCTCGTCGACTCGCTCATCGACAGATCGCAGGCGCTCGTCTTGTCATCGTCGCCGCAACCGGCGAGCACGAGCGCGACCAGCGCGAGGTACTTCACGACCTTCGCATTGTAGTGCGGAATATGCTCGCGCGGGCCCTCGAATCTCGGGCGATGCCCTCCCCGAAAACGTTCACGCCGGGCCGGGGCCGACGCGCACCTCGATCGGTGCCTCCAGCAGCTTGGTCGCGACCCTGCGCTCGTGCCGCGTGGGGATCCAGTCGTAGATCAGCACGTCGACGGGCCGCCACATCACCACCCAGCTCGCGATCACGAGCCCCTCCTCGAGCCCGGTGCCGAGCGATCCCGGGACGAGCTTCGCGACCAGCTGCGACAGGGAGAGGAGCGTGATCACGAGCACCATCGCGAGCACGAGGGAGACCTGGCCCGTGCGCCGCCGCCGCCGCCGGGACCTGCCGATCCGCCGGATCTCGTCCTCGAAGTGAGCGTGGACCGCCTGCTCGATCTCCTTCCCCGCAGGCGCCCGATCGAGCCAGAACACGACCCGGATCCGGGCGTGTCCCGACAGATCCTCGCCCGCGTCCAGCAGGTACTGGGCGAGATCGGGATCGAGATCACGGTCCCGGAACGGCGCCGGATCGCGGTTGTCGAAGATCTGCTCGATCGAGTTCAGCTTGACGTCGACGCAGGGCTCGCCGTTCTCGAAGCGGTATCGCGACGGTTCGAGCATCGTGGCAGCTTGGCGCGGTTGCGCGCGTTCGGATAGATCGCGGCGTCCGACTTCGTGGCCGACGATCGCGGTCCGATCTGACCCGGTTCATCGTGCGCCAGCCATCTCACGATGGTCTCTCGCGCGGTGGTGGCGGTCGCCAATTTGCGCAAATATTGCGCTCGGTTAACGCGTCGAACGTGCGCTCCGATGTTGGCGTGTGCGGGGGGATCCAGGATAAGACCGGCGGAACCGACGGAGGTAGTCCCAATGAACGCAATGACGAAGATCTTGATGTCGCTGACCGTGTGCTCACTCGCGGCGCTCGGTGCTTGTGGCGACAACGCCAAGGCGAACTCGCTGGTGATCACCACGGGGGAGCCGGCCGGTCCGAACTGCCCGGGTGGGGGAACCCGGATCGACGTCGGCGTCGATGGGAACGGCGACGGCGCGCTCGACGCGTCCGAGATCACCAACACCTCGTTCGCGTGCAACGGCAACGGCACGAGCTCGCTCGTCACCACGAGCGAGGAGGGCGCCGGGGCCAACTGCCCGTTCGGTGGGACGAAGATCGAGTCCGGCCTCGACACGAACGGCAGCGGCACGCTCGAGCCGGCCGAGGTCAACGCCGCGGCGACCAGCTACGTCTGCAACGTCGCCCCGAGCGGCACGATCTCCCCGAGCACCGGCATCGTCGTCGCGGTCAAGCCGAGCGGCGTGAGCACGTCGGCGACCGGCCCGATCACGGTGCGCTTCACGATCAAGGATAGCCGCGGGTACCCGCTCGACATCGACGGCGACTACTCGTGGAACACCGCGATCCAGCCGCGGTTCGCGCTCGGCTGGTTCACGAAGACCACGCTGCCCTCGCCCAACCAGGCGACCGAGGTCGTCTCTCCGCTGACGATGTACACGAAGTCGGCCAGCACCTCGGCGCCTGCCGGCCAGCCGACTGCCTTCAACCCGAAGGGGACGGCGGCGGGCCACGGCACGCTGGTCGAGAACGGCTTCGGCGCCGGCGACTACACGTACACGTTCCCGACCACGTCGACGACGAACGGCCCGCAGGCCGTCGCGTACGACCCGACCAAGCTCGGCGAGACGCACGTCGTCTGGATCCAGGCGACGCGCCAGACCGACCTCGTGTACCAGATCAACGCCAACACGTTCTATGCGGCCAACCAGCCCTACTACTTCATCCCGAGCGGCACCGGCACGCCGCTGAAGCGCGAGATCGCATCGCAGGCGGGGTGCGATGGGTGCCACGGCAAGTTCAAGGCGGAGACCACGACGTCGGCAGCCTTCCATGGTGGCGGGCGCGTCGAGGTGGCGATGTGCAACGTCTGCCACAACGCCGGTCGGACGACGAACCCGGCGGCCAACTCGGCGACCTTCGTGCACCGCATCCACAACGGCGAGCATGTCGCGACCGCGAACCTGTTCCACGGGATCGCGGCGACCTACCCGCAGGACATCCGCAAGTGCGATACCTGCCACGGCGGTGCGGCGCAGGGCGCCCAGTCGCTGAGCAACCCGACGATCGCGGCGTGCACCGGCTGCCACGACTACGTCTCGTTCACCGCCTCCAACCCGTCCGTCTGCGGGATCCTCGGCGGCCTCGTGCGCGACGTCGATGGCAAGCCGGTGCCGTGCAACCACGGCGGTGGCATCCGGACCGATGCCGAGTGCGCGACCTGCCACGGCCCGGCCGGCGGCTTCGCGACGGCGAACTACCACAAGCCGGTCGCGTTCCCCGATCCGAAGAACGCGTGGAACACCGGTGCAACGCCGCCGGGCACGAACAACTACACGAATGCCTCGTTCATCGCCGCGGGCGGCTTCGTGCCGCCGGGCGCGATCGCGATCACGTACGACGTGCAGAGCGTCGAGGCGGTCGACGATGCCGCGATCACGCCGAACAAGCGCCCGCGGATCACGTTCAAGCTCAAGGCCGACGGCACCGACGTCGTGTTCCAGACGTTCGCGGCCGGCACCGTGACCGAGCTGATGCCGAACTTCGTCGGCTCGCCGAGCGTCTACTTCGCGTTCTCGGTGCCGCAGGACGGCATCACGGAGCCGTCGGACTTCAACGCCTCGGCGAGCGGCTACATCCGATCGATCTGGAATGGCAGCGCGACGACGGGCACCGGCGCCGGCACGATGACCACCAGCCCGGACGCGATGGGCTACTACCAGATCACGCTCACCGGCGTGCAGATCCCGCCGACCGCGAAGATGCTCACCGGCGGCCTCGGCTTCACGTATGCGCTGTCGGGCACGCCGCCGCTGGTGCAGACCAACGTCACGGGCTACCCGTGGACGCCGAGCGGTGCTGCCGACGGCAAGGCGCAGGGCGGCCTGAGCGTGCCGGCGCCGAACGTCTCGAAGGTCGCGACGGGCTTCACCCCTCGCCGCCCGATCGTCGACAACGCGAAGTGCCAGAAGTGCCACGGCACGCTCGGCGTCACGCCGAACTTCCACGCCGGCCAGCGCAACGACGGGCCGACCTGCTCGTTCTGCCACAACCCGAACCGCAGCAGCGCGGGCTGGGGTGCCAGCTCGAAGTACTTCATCCACGCGATCCACGCGGGGCGCAAGCGGACGGTGCCCTACACCTGGCACGCCGCCGCGGTGGGCGCGGGCTACAACGAGATCGAGTTCCCCGGCACGCTCAACACGTGCACGACGTGCCACGCCCCGAACACCTACGACTTCACCAGCGCGACGAACCTGGCCGCGCTCGCCAACGAGCCGCTGACCACGGTCGCCAGCGGCACGCTGGACCCGAACCCGCTGACGAACTCGACGTACTACACCGTGTCGCCGTACGTCACGGCGGGCGCCTACGGTGCCGGCTTCTCGTACAGCGCGGCCACCGACACGACCACCGAGGCCGCGAGCACCACGCTGGTGAGCTCGCCGATCACCGCGGCGTGCGTGGCCTGCCACGACTCGACCATCGCGGTCAGTCACATGCGGGGGAACGGCGGGCTGTTCTACACGCCGCGCTCGTTGGTCCCGCCGACGGGCCCGCAGGAGGAGTGCCTGATCTGCCACGGCCCGGGTCGGATCGCGGCGATCGGCGAAGTCCACCAGCGCTAGCTCGGACCGCGAGACCTGGCGGCGTCAGGTCTCGCGAGTAGCTCGCCGCGGCTTCGCGCGCCTACTTGTCGCCGCTCGGCAGCGCCGGTCTCGGCTGCTGTTGCGCGGCATACGCGGCAAGGCCCGCGTAGCTGGCCGCGCCCATCGAGTCGGCCATCGTGCTCGGAATGATCATCAGCGTGCCGCGCTCCTTCATCC
>Ga0102851_10002974_pt1 | contig 10418 bp, 8 predicted proteins | sample Mud3Dept3metaG_FD_79558 | JGI IMG/M metagenome (GOLD analysis project Ga0102851, IMG submission 79558) | Freshwater wetland microbial communities from Ohio, USA, analyzing the effect of biotic and abiotic controls - Mud 3 Core 4 Depth 3... | ecosystem: Environmental > Aquatic > Freshwater >...
ATCGCATTCCTGAAAGCGGCGCAGCGCTCGATCATAGAAAGGGTGGATGACTGGATAATCGTTTCAACGCATGTCAATTCATTCGGAGGCGCAGCGGCCTCAAGCCTGATATCCATTGGGGCGGATGTGGCTTTTGTGGGGGCAAAAAGGGATGATGTTGTAAAAGTAAGCGCCAGGGCCAGGCGGGAGATCCAGAATGCAGGCGTGAACCTTGCAAAATTGATGGAAGATATAAGTACAAAATTCAAAGGGACAGGCGGGGGTCATGAAGGGGCTGCGGGAATGGACGTAAGCGGCGAAACGGAAAATATCCTTGCTTCATGCGTGGAGCATGTTAAAGCATCAATTACAAAAAAGATAAATCAGAAACAGTAAAAACAAACCTTAATACTGTTTCCTGAAAATTACTCTTATCTCTTGCGCATGAGCTGGTTAATTGCAGCTACGAGCGCTTCAACAGATGCCATAACGATATCCTCATTCGTGGCGCGTGCCGAAACAACCCTGCCCTTCTCATCCTCAACACCGATCAGCACTTCTGCAAGCGCATCGGAACCCCCTGAAATCGCTTCTATCCTGAAATCACGAAGTTTAACCTTATAATCTCCCAGGATGCTTTGGACCGTATTTAGCGCGGCATCTACGGGCCCAACGCCTATATGGGCGCCAAGGCGTTCTTTCCCGTTCACGATTGCCTTAACAGTTGCAGTTGGGGTTATGATATTCCCTGTCATGACAGATACTTCTTTCAGAACGATAGCCTGTTCCTCCTTTGATACAGTGCCCATAATGGATTCTGAAATAGAATATAGGTCTGCATCCGTAACACGTTTGCCCTTATCACCAATATCCTTGATGCGCTTCATTATCTCGTTCAACTGGTCATCAGTGGGATGCAGCCCGGCAAACTCGAGTGACTGTTTAACGGCATGTTTCCCTGCATGCTTCCCGAGTACGATGCGCCTTCTGTGCCCCACCATCTCGGGGGTCATAACGCCAGGCTCAAAAGTGTCTGACCTAACGAGCACTCCATGCGTATGTATACCTGATTCGTGGGCAAAAGCGTTATCCCCGACAATAGGCATGGTCGGAGGCATCCGAACTTCGGTCAGTCTTTCCACAAGGTGTGATGTTTCCACAATGTACTTAGTGTTGATATTGGTCTTTGCGCCGTACAATGAATGCAATCCCATGACAGTTTCCGCAAGGTCTGCATTTCCCGCCCGCTCGCCAAGGCCGTTTATGGTGACCTGGACCTGGCTTGCTCCCGCTTCCACGGCCGCGAGACTATTTGCCACCGCAAGCCCGAAATCATTATGACAGTGGACATCGATAGGGATTTTGACATTTGCTGCAATCTCACCTATCAATTTATACATGGCAGATGGCACGATCACGCCAACGGTATCGGGCACATTTATTACATCGCAATGCGCGGACTCGACTCCTTTGTAAATATTGATCAAATAATCCACGTCAGTGCGGGTTGCATCCATGGCAGAGAACATACATTTTGCCCCATGGTCTTTTACATATTCCACAGCATCTATTGCCATCCTGTAAACTTCATCCCTGCTTTTCTTGATAGTTGATATCCTCTGGACATCGGATGTTGACACAAAGGTATGCACCATATCGACACCGCAGTCAAGGCATTTATCGATATCGGATTTTATGACCCTTGCAAGCCCGCATACCTGCAGGTTCAATCCGGCATCCACTACTTTTTTCACCGACGCCTTTTCCCCCTCTGATGACATGGGAAAACCCGCTTCAATTATATCCACCCCCAGCTTTTCAAGCTGCCGGGCTATGAGAAGTTTCTCATCATTGGTAAGCGATACACCCGGGGTCTGTTCCCCGTCACGGAGCGTAGTATCAAAAATGCTTATTTTCTTGTTTCTCAGCGATTCAATGGTGTAAAAGACGATCCCTCACATTTATCATGGTTATCAAGCCTCAATATCGTTTTATTGTATAAAGGCTTTTTCTATATTCGGTCGGGAAAACAACGGGATTTTCCCAGCAACTCATCAGGCGAAAGCTCATTAATTATTATTATTATTATTTTGAAACAGTTATGCCAGGAGGTCAAAAATTCTTACTCTCCTGTTTGAATGACATTTTAGTGAAAAATCTGAAAGTTTCAATTACAATGGGCAATAAAAAATCGTTTGAATACATTATGTTCCTACTTTAACTCCACAAAGAAATAAACATCACCTGCGCTCCTTATTATCGAAGGTATTGCAGTTTCATAATTATGAGATGAATTTCCGAGGCCCGTTGTTCCAACATTGATCCTTGTTATAAACACAAGTTCTTCACCATCGTCCCCATATTCGCCATCACCATTATCCTTACTCGTATTCCATAGTATTCCTGTTATGAATGTGGAGGTTTCTACTCCATTGAAATTAGTGGTATTGGTACTATTAACGATCGCTACATTATCTATTTTCTTACTATAAACCGTGAAATTCGTATTATTCCTGGGTGCAGTACCATCCGGGCTGAAAAGCTCAGTGATATTATTTTTAAGAAAACCTGTAGCATTATTGTATCCAGGTGTCATGTTTAGAAGCTCATCTGCTTTTTGGAAATTGTTCTGGGAAATTTCACCGTTCTTTTTCCTTCCCAGTGCCTGTAGATTATTGAAATCAAGGGACTGGATGTTGGAGACAAAAACATTTCCCTGATTGGTATCCCAACTCCAGTTGATGAGAGAATTCCCCGCAAGGTCGCCAAGTTTAAGGGTCCCGGAAATGTTCCCATAGTATTTCTGCCATCCTGAGACATTGATCAGTTTTGAAGCATCATTGTTGCCATCATCATTCTCTTCAATGGTATTTTCCGGATCTACCTTTATTGAAATATTATGAGTACCTATGATAGAATTCCAATTAATAGTGGCATTCCGGCTCGAACCTGCACTGATGCTTGAAATCGTGGTGTTCGCGATATTATTGCCTGAGGATGGAGAACCATCATAGAAACTCACATAAATATTCTCTGCATCTCCTAATCCGCTGTTATAAATAGTAGCATTTATTGTTACATTCACGTTTTCTTTGACCTCGCCATTTTCATCTTCCGACGGGACATACGAGAATGATATATTATCTTGAGTCATAACGAGGTCCGGAATTTTTGCAAGAGGCAGATGATCAATATTTGAGGCATCGAGAGTATAAGAAGAATCGCAAATATCATCACTATTCATATCAGTGCATGTCTGCGAGAATCCTGTTCCGTTCTGATAGGCCCAGTAATTTCCTCCCAGGTTAGAGCCTGTAATGATGTTCGTGCCTTCTATTTTCGTTGTGTTCCATGTGTTAGAGGCATCAACGTAATAATTATTAGTATTGTTAAAATGGTTATTATATATGATATTGTTGCTGGAAGAAGATAAGTAGATCCCATAATTGCTGTTCGATGTCACGATGTTGCTGACCAGCGTGTTGCCATCAGATGCCGTCAGGTTGATTCCAATACTATTTGATTCCTGGTTATTGCCAGTCACGGTATTATTATTTGAATTATAAATGCCGATTCCGCTCTCTCCATTATAATTTGCAGTATTGTCGCGTATTGTATTATTTGTATTCATATAAAGGTATATTCCGTAATTGGTATTATTCAAAGCTGTATTGTTATCAATCAAGTCATTGTTGCTGGAAGATTCAAGATAAATACCATCTACGTTCGAGGCTGCTGTTATCAGGGTGATTCTTCCTGATGACGTGCCCTGGTAAGATATTCCATAACCCCAATCTGTTACTGTTAGATTCCTCACTGTGATGTTTGAATAATTGGTACCTGCCTGAACACCATAGGAGTTCGCATTATCAATTCCATCGATAGTATATCCCCCACCATCAAGATCAACATTATTTGCCAGTATTTTAATACACGGGCTGGTGGAGTTGTCCAGGATGTCCGTGGAAAGTGCATAAGAACCGCTTTCATTTATATCCATACAGGAATTCACGGCTGTGGCACCATAAACAGGTAGGATAATTATAGATACGAATATTATCCTTATAAAGGTCTTTCTCAAATCATGATAATATACCATATTTTTCTAGTTCAATCCCTATTTTCATTTCTTTCAGGCTAATAATTTGTATTTTCCACTTTATCATTCATTATCCGAGCTTTTTACATAATAATGAGCATCATCATATATATATCATTTTCTCCGAAAAGCTTATATAATTCAATAGTCATACTATTATGATACGCATAATGATGAAAAATCCTCCCTGAAGTTGGATTATAAGGATTTAATCGATATGCAAAAAATACGGAGGAATTAAAATATGAATAAGGTAAACTTCAATACAGTGCTGTCAGCAGCCATTTTGGTTTTATCACTATTATTCATAGCTGAGACTGCAGCTGCTGCTATAGGTGATAGTGATCTGGATCAAGCCTTAATAATTAATGGAACAAACGAAACTCAACCCCTCAGGGATGGTTACCTGTACAATCAATCAGCAGGAGGATATATTACCCAGATTGATTTGTATGAATCACAGAACCAGACCCAGAATTGGCAGGGGTACTATGGTAACGTATCAGGTACTATAACATTGAGTGGCGATGGCGGTGCCGAGATGTATAATTGGTCGGTTAATGTCACGAACAGATCTATTTATGCAGTGGCAAATTCTGATTTTACGGCCTGGGATACACTCTTTCCTGCCAATATCACTCTCCTTGACCAACTTTGGTTTAATAGTTCAGTAAGGGCAGATACCATCAAGAATACTTATAAAACAGGTATTGGAAATAGGACTTTCGTAGATACATCCATAAATGCTTCCCATGTAAATACTACACATGGTTTTTTAGATCATGTGATTCAATCTGTTGATCCTGCATCGGTTTCAGCAACTATTGAGGATGTATTATGGGCAGCCGTCGTTGAAGAACCTAAGACAAACTTCAAAGGTGGATTATCAAACTATGAATTGCTTGTTCCTGTAAATTCATCTTCACCTGAAAAATACTATTTCTATATGGAACTTCCGTAGGTTTGGTTGGATCCTTGATCCAACTTCTTTTTTTTTTTGGTGTAGAGTACGATTATTTTTCCAGCGAAAGTTAAATATATAAGTTTACATAATCATAGTAATGATGGGATGGATCCTCAAGTTCTTATTATTTTATCTTCTGGCAGGAATGTCAGTATTGGGCGCTTCTGCTGGCGCAGACCAGGTGGTTATTAATTCCGCAGACTGGCAGGATGTTTACCTTGGCGCACATTATGCAGGATTTAATAATATAAATTCTAATTTTCTCATAAGCAGTGAACATGCTTCAATACTTCTTGAAACCCTGGATACAAATAAAAAAAACATACTACTGGTGGAATCTGATAAAGCACCTTTTGCTTTCAGCTATAAGACCAGCCTTGAAGGTGCAGGTTTTTCAGTCGAGGAATTACTCGCTTCCGGAACAGCGCTTAATATAGAGCTTGCTAAAAGGGCAAATACAAGTGATTTCATAGTGGTAGACGATTCGTACGGATATAACGCCATTTCTATTGCGCCTTATGCTGCCCAGGAAAAATTTTTCATCCTTTTTGCCAATAAAAAAAATATTGATGAATTGTACGGCTTCCTGAAAGCCAATGGTGTAAGCAGGATGATAATTTATGGCTATTCGGATATAGATGTCAAAAGTAAACTGGCTGAATTCAAACCCGTGGTGCTCAATAATGGATCACGATTCGATAATAATATTGGCCTGTTGAAAAGATATAAAAGCATCAAGCAGATAACACTTACAAACGGGGAATTTATTGAAGAAGGGATCATGTCTGGAAAAGAACCCGTACTTTTAATAGGAAGACAAAGAGTTCCTGACAGCGTGGTTGAATATATAAAGGGAAGCGGCATAAAAACAGGCCTGGTCATCGGAACCGAACTTTCAGGTGTGGCACACCAGTTAAAACAGGCAACAAATATGACTATTTTTTTAAAGTTCGGCCAGGGGTTTGCAAAAGGCGGCTCCTCTGAAGTCAAGGCGCTTGATATGTTCCCACTCCCGAAGTATGAACTTGCACTTGATATTAATTCGATTAAATATAATCGCGCTACAAAGGATCTTGAAGTGACCTATGAAAATAAGGGAAATATGGGAGCGTATTTGAGGTCATCAATCGAAATTTTATCTTCAGGTTTGAGATTGACCACCCTTGGTGACAGGGAATCTGCCTATGTGAACCGCGGCAGCACTCTGGCTATAGCTTATAAAACAGAATTGAACTCCCAAAACCTGACCGCAAAAATCACAACAATGTTTGGCGAGGTGCCCGGATCTTTAGAAAGAGTAATTTATAAGGAAATGAGCATTGGGATGATAGATGCGCTGGATAGTTCATCGATAAATATTTCAAAGGTTTCATATGATAAATCTGCACATAAGCTGAAGGTAAGGATCACGAATACAGGTGTAGTTAAGACATATTCAAAAACCCAGGTAAAATTCCTGATTTACGGTGAAGAAAGGGTTATGGTTCAGGATAAGGCAATGCTTTTAGAACCCGGCGCCTCGGAAGATGCTGTTTTCATTACGACTTTGAGTGATACCAACATAGAAGAGAATCCTTCCGTCAAGGTGAGAATTAATTACGGAGAAAGAGAATCTGCCCTTATAAAAGTCATTGAAGGAAGTTATCCTCTTGAGATATCCGGCGACTATACGATCCTGATAATTGCGATCCTATTGGTAATAATATTAATAATTATTGGCAGAAAAAAAAATAAAAAACAGAATAATGAACAAAAAAAATCCCGGGAAGATGATTCGGAAATAATTGAATCGACAGACGATCCGGCAGTTCCTGAGACTATAGATAGCACGGCAGTTCCTGAGTCAATAAATGATACTACAATTCTTGAGCAAATAAATGAAACAGCAGTTACTTGGCCTTTAGATAGCACGGCAGTTCCTGAGTCAATAAATGATACTACAATTCTTGAGCAAACAAATGAAACAGCAGTTACTGAGCCTTTAGATAGTACGGCAATTCCTGAGTCAATAAATGGTACCACAGTTCTTGAGCAAACAAATGAAACAACAGTTCCTGAGCTAATAGATAATCCTGCAGTTATTGGGCAAAAAGACAATACGGCAGTACTTTATATAAAAGAGATACAACAGTTATTGGTTCAAAAGATAAGAAAGCATTTGTTGAGCCTGAAGACAACGCAGCGGTTACTGATTCAAAAGATGAAAAAGTAGTAACTGATGTAAAAAAACATTTTTTACCGAAAAGCAGCTGATTTTCATAGTAGAAAATCATTATAACCATAATAATTGTATAATTGCTAATAGATAATAATATATATAATGGACGCTTTTTAATAATATAACTCTATATTATCCATAGCAGAGTTGGAATATAATGGTGTGTGAAAAGATAGGTCAATACGAATGTTGTCCTTCTGAGGGATAGCTTTAGCTTCCTGTCGAAAAGGTGTGTAAATGTGAATCTGCGGAGTGACATTGAATAATAGTGCCATAAGAATAATAAAAAAGTTATTAATAAAAATATTATTAATTGTAGCTGCCATATATTTATCATTGATGGCAACGGAAGCTGCTATTCAGGTTTATGGAGGGCATATAACCCAGATCGATTTTGCAGGGACTTCTAACACTGAACACTGGCTGGGATTTCAAGGTGAAATCACAGCTGATACAATAACTATCGAGAATTCCAGAATAAGAAATAATGACTCTATCCAAAAATTTTTTTTGAATATATACGTACATGAAGGTGATTATCTTTTTATAACAACTTCATCATTACCTCCTGTTATTTCCGAATTGCATGCGGGCAACATAGCATCAGTCGATGAGATAACAGGAGGAGGTTATGACTCCGGGTCAAACACTTTTACATATTCCTCAACCTATCAGATACCTTATACAGGAATTATTCTCGACAAAGTGCCTGTTCTTTACATGTTTGATAGAAGGCAACGAACCAACTATATAATGGAAGGATTATTCGAAGATGCTAATGGAAATTTAGTGCTTGCAGTTCCATTAAACGGCTATCAGGGTGAAAAAAATAATTTTTCATTCATGTTACCTGGAAACGATAATGATAATCTAACATATTCTATATTCTATTTGCCATCTGATACGCAAGAAGATATGCACTTGGAATGAGTTGGCTCTCATAGGGAGTATGAAAAAGTTTGGTGTTGGAAATATCAATACGTCTTTGAAATATCCAAACCAGATGCATACGACACGTCAATGAAGCTTTGAAAATATGCTAAAAAGATTAACAACCACCTCGCATAGTAATACTTTTATATAGCCAGATTTAACAAACAGAGCAAGAAAATATCTTGATGATTTTTGATAGGTGAAATAATTGGTAATTATCCGAAAATTCCAGCCCTCAGATTTCCAATGGGTCATAGATATCGAAAGAAAGGTCTTTAATGAACATGACCCTTATCTTTACATGCAGTTCTATGAGACATATCCTGAGACTTTCATCGTCGCTGAAATAAACGGCATAATAGTGGGTTATGTTGCAGGATTTATGGCTTCGGAGGGTGTAGGCCGTATTTTCTCACTTGCGGTCCATCCCTCATATCAAAGGAGGAGTGTAGGTAGCCACCTTTTAAAGGAAATGATCAACCTTTTCCGGGAAATGGGGATCCTGGAAATAATTCTTGAAGTCAGATCGAATAATTTCAAAGCAAAAAGATTCTACGAGAGACATGGTTTTTTCCAGTTCGGGATTGCGGAAAAATATTATAATGATGCTGAAAATGCCTGTTTGATGAAGATGCGATTATTCTCCGATTATTAGAGAATGCTTTTCTTACCTACGGTTTTCAAAAATCCCATCCATCGCCGCGCATCATCGACTTTCTTTTTTATTTCATCACTTGATTCTTTCAACCTGATTTTGCCAGATTCGCATTCCCTCAGGTCCATAATTGCGCGGATCAAACCTGCAATTTCATTATATAATCTTTTTGCCTCTTCGCGTGTGAGATCTGCTCTTAAAAGTATTTCTTCATCATGTTTCGCTTTTGTTTCAAGAAGCGCCACCAGTTCCAGGAGATGATTTTTTTCCTGGTCAGAAAGATCTCTTTTATGTACGCATCTCCATATCAATTCATGAATTTTGATACTTTCCCCATTCACTTCAACTTCTTCAGGCACTTTCTCACCTACCCAAATAAGGTACCTGTGCAACCCGTTGAGTAAGTGTTCCCGCTCCTCAAGGGAAATGTAATCATCCAGCTTTTGAATATCTTTTTGATACATATTTCCCTGCTCCCCGGAAATTTCTTTTATAATTGTTCCAGGTATCTTTCCGCAGAGACGGCAGCGATCGCCCCGTCCCCCACAGCTGTAGTTATCTGGCGAAGAGGTGTGACCCTGCAATCACCTGCAACAAATATACCTTTTACAGATGTTTCCATTTTATCATTGGCGATTATGAATCCCCATTCATCCTTTTTCACATCCGCAAATGCTGTATTGGGGATCAAACCCACGTAAATGAACACCCCGTCTGTTTTTACCTCCGTGGTCTCATTCGTTTTAACATTTCTTAAAACGACCTTCTCAACTATGTTCTTTCCAATAATTTCTTCAAGCACTGAATCCCAGATAAAACTGATTTTTGGATTTGAAAAGGCATGTTCCTGGTTTATCTTTTCGGCTCGGAGTTCATCCCGCCTGTGCACAACAATTACTTTTTTTGCCATCTTTGTAAGATAAATGGCTTCAGTTATAGCGGAATCTCCGCCACCGATAACTATAACTTCCTTGTCCCTGAAAAAAAATCCGTCGCATGTGGCACAATAGGAAACACCTCTTCCTGTGAATTCAATTTCCCCTTTTGCACCAAGCTTTTTCGGGGTAGTGCCCGAAGCTATTATGACTGATTTTGTCTCGATATCGCCCTCGGATGTTTTCACTATTTTTGTTTTTCCCCTGTCCTCAATGGCACTCACTTCAAACATGCTTTTCATTTCAAGCCCGAATTTACGGGCATGTGCTTCGAATTTCCCTGCAAGGTCTGCTCCTGATATTTCAAGAAAGCCAGGGAAGTTCTCAACAAGGTCAGTGACAATGATTTGTCCTCCTACTCCCATTTTTTCAAGGAGGACTGTATCAAGCATCGCTCTTTTTACATAAATCCCCGCCGTGAGACCCGCCGGCCCGCCGCCGATTATGACCACATCATATACCATATTTTTGTATCCTTTGTGCGTTTATTCTGATTTTTTTAATCCTTACCTGGGAATAATCGGCAGGAAGTCGATAATTAAACAAAGTCGAGGGTTATTGTTCCCCCCTCAAGAACATCCTTTTCACTTACTTCAACATTCTTTGAAACATTTCCTGCTGTCACGGAATAAGGG
>Ga0102851_10002977_pt1 | contig 10418 bp, 11 predicted proteins | sample Mud3Dept3metaG_FD_79558 | JGI IMG/M metagenome (GOLD analysis project Ga0102851, IMG submission 79558) | Freshwater wetland microbial communities from Ohio, USA, analyzing the effect of biotic and abiotic controls - Mud 3 Core 4 Depth 3... | ecosystem: Environmental > Aquatic > Freshwater >...
AGGAACCGCTACCGTATTGATTGATTTCGGCCCCGTGCGCTTCGGGCGCCTCTTTCACTGCCGGCTTCCGCTCAGCGCAGGACGTCGGCGATGAGGCGGCACAGGGTGTCGGAGGGGGTGGCGATCTGGCATTGCGCGCCGCCGTGAACGAGGCCGACGACGCGGGTGCCCGCGTCGACGATCGGAGCACCCGAGTCGCCGGGCACGCCCTTGATGGTGGTGAAGAGCGCCGTGCCGAGCGCTGGTAACGAGGGGCAGCGGCCGGTGCGTTCGAGCTTGGCTTCCTGGAAGCGCGGTGTACGCGGATTGCCGGCGAAGTAGAGCACCGTTCCGGCGATCGGCGGTTGGCGCACCAGCGCGAGCGGCGCCAGCACCACCGGCTTCTCGAGCAGTAGGAGCGCCTGATCGGCGTCGTGATCGACCCCGGCCACCCAGCCGGTCCGTTCCGACCCGTCGGAGAACCGCAGGACGTGCGTCGCACTGCCGGTCACACAATGCTCGGCGGTCAGCACCAAATCGGGACCATCGACCAGTACCCCCGAGCACCCCGAGCCGACCAGCACCGAGGCCGCGAGCAAGGCCTGCTCCAGGCCGGCTGGACCGGCCGCGCGCCCCAGCGACGCGGCGACGAGGCTCACGATCAGCGTTGCCAGCACGCACCTTCCGCGCGCTACGCCGGTCACGCGGTGCGCGAGCGAACACGCCGTCCGACTCATGCGGACAGATCCCAGTACGGCGCTTGTGCCGCGCGCGCCGGATCCAGAACGGCACCGCGGGGACGCGGCGTCGCCAGGGGCTCGACGAGCGTCGTACCGGCGAGCTCGTCGAGCACCGCCGGCACGGCAGCGCGGAGCGCTGCCAGGTCGTACCCGCCCTCGAGAACGGCGGCGACACGACCTCCCGCCGATTCGTGCGCGACCCGCATCAGGACCCGCGTCATGGCGCGGAACCCCTCTTCGGTCGCCTGCATGCCCGCCAAGGGATCGCGATGGTCGGCGTCGAAGCCCGCCGAGATCAGTACGAACTCCGGCCGAAACTGACGCGCGACGGGGGCGACGAGATCGGTGAACGCCGCCACGTACTCGTCGTCACCACATCCGGCCGGCAACGGCACGTTGAGCGTCCGCCCCGCCGCCGCACCGCGCCCGATCTCGCGCGCGGCTCCAGTGCCCGGATAGAACGGATACTGGTGGGTCGAAACGTAGAGGGTGTCGGCGTCGTCGTAGAAACTATCCTGGGTGCCGTTCCCGTGGTGGACGTCCCAGTCGACGATCAGGATGCGACCGACGCCATGAGTGCGCAGCCAATGGGCCCCGATCGCCACGTTGTTGAAGAGGCAGAAGCCCATGGCGCGATCGCTCTCGGCGTGGTGCCCCGGTGGCCGGACGAAGGCGAAGCCGTTGTCGACGTCCCCGGCCATGATCGCCTCGAGCAGTCGGAGGTAGCCCCCAGCCGCAAGCGCGGCGGTGGCGAAGGACTGGGAGGACACGGGCGTATCGGCATCGAGGGCGGTGCAAGCGCGACCGGCCGTCGTAGCGATCCGCGCCACGTGCTCGGGGCGATGATTGAGGGCGAGCTCTTCAGCGGTAGCGGAACGAGGCTCGACGTCGACCAAACCGTCGCGCCGATAGTGCGCCATCAGGTCGCGGATCGCCCGAATGCGTTCCGGGCGCTCCGGATGCCCGGCGCCGGTGTCGTGCGCTTCGTAACGACGATCGAGAACGAGACCGGTCTTCATCGTGCGGCGACTATAGCCCCGCCGGCGCACCATCGGAACCCGCGCCGACGGCATAGGCCTCGCGGTTCGGTGCGGGAATTGACTCCACGGGTCGTACGCAATACCGTCCCGGCCGTTCCCGCCTCGACCCGAGGCGCGCACGCAGGCGCGCCCGATGGTTGCGCGCCGGACGGAGCGTTCATGTTCGGCATCGGCATGCCCGAGCTCATGGTGATCATGGTGGTGGCGTTGGTGGTCCTCGGCCCGAAACGCCTGCCCGAGATCGCCCGTGCGCTCGGCAAAGGCTTGGCCGAGTTCCGGCGCGCCACCGCCGACGTCAACGAGGAGCTTCGCAAGGCGCAGCGCGCGATCGAGGAGGAGGCGCGCGCGGCCGAGGCCGCCGCCCGCCGTGCCACGGCGGTCAAGAATCCGGCGACCGTCAAGCCCGCAGAAGGCGTCGTCGCCGTCGGCGCGTCCACCGAAACCTCGCCCGATCGCGATCCGTCGGCGGAATGACTGACGGCACGATGCCGCTCACGGCGCACCTCGAGGAGTTGCGCTGGCGAATCGTCAAAGCCTTCGTGGTCGTGATGGTCGCGTTCGGCGGCTGCTACTTCTACTCGGACCGCATCTTCGAGTTCCTCACCCGGCCCCTGGTCGGCCTGGGTGACAGCCACCTGCAGCTCATCGGCACCGGCGTCACCGAAGCGTTCTTCACTCGCCTCAAGGTCTCGTTCATCGCCGCCGTTTTCGCGGCGAGTCCGGCGATCTTCCATCAGGCGTGGGGCTTCATCGAGCCGGGACTGGTCGAACGCGAGCGCCGCACCGCCATTCCCTTCGTGCTGGCCGCCACGGTTTTCTTCGTGAGCGGGGCCGCCTTCTGTTACGTCGTCGTCTTCCCGGTCGGGTACGCTTTCTTCTTGCAGGAGTACGCCAACATCGGCGTCGCGCCGCAGATCCGCATCAGTGAGTACCTGTCGTTCGCCTCGCGCATGCTGCTCGCCTTTGGCGTCACGTTCGAGCTGCCGGTGCTGACGTTTTTTCTGGCTCGCCTCGGTGTGGTCGACCATCGCATGCTGATCACGTGGTCACGCTACGCGGTGGTGATCATCTTCGTCGTCGCTGCCGTGCTCACCCCTGGACCCGATGTCGCCTCGCAGATGCTCATGGCGGCGCCGCTGATGGCGCTCTACGTGCTCAGCATCGGCGTCGCGTTCGTCTTCGGCCGCCGCAAAGCGCCCGCACGCGACGAAGACCAACCCGCACCGACACCCTAGCCCCCACGAGGAGATCGCCATGGCGGAGAGCCGGAGCTGCATCAAGGTAGATGTCGGCAGAGTCGGGATGAGCGCGATGACCATTCCTTCGCCCGGACCCGGACAGGCCTTGGTCCGCACCCGGCTCTCCACCATTTGCGGCAGTGACATCCACATGGTGGACGACATTCCGGAGCTCCCCGCAGGAATGCCGATGGGGCACGAGGCCGTCGCGGAGGTCGTGGACGCAGGCGACGGCGTCACGAGCTTCGCCCAAGGGGAGCGGGTGGTCGCCGCCTGCCTCTTCGGCTGCGGCATCTGTGCCCGGTGCCAGGAAGGCTCCCTGCAGATCTGCGAACGCTACGCCCCCATGAATCTGCTCTTCGGCGCGCAGGGCGAGTACTACCTGGTGCAACACGCCGAGCTCAACATGGCCAAGGTCCCGGACGATCTCGACGACGAGGCGGTGTTGTTCGCAACCGACATCATGTCGACCGGCTTCGGCGCGATCGAGAGCGCCGGTCTCCGCTCCGGTGACAGTGTCGCCGTCTTCGCGCAGGGTCCCGTCGGCCTGTGCGTCACCGCTGCGGCACGCGCGCGTGGCGCCGGGTTGATCGTCGCCGTCGAGTCGCTGCCGGCACGCGTCGCGATGGCGAAGCGTCTCGGAGCCGATCGGGTCGTCGCACCCGAGGACGCGGTCGAGAAGATTCTCGCCCTCACCGGCGGCAAAGGGGTCGACGTCGCGGTCGAGGCGCTCGGCAACCAAACGACCCTCGAGAGCGCCGCCCGCGTGACGCGCTTCGGTGGCGCCGTCTCGAGCGTCGGCGTCTACAGCAAGTTCCCGACCGTCGCGCTCCCGACCGACGGCACGTTTCTGCACCGCCGTTTCGTCACCACGCTCTGTCCCGGCGGTGCCGATCGCATGCGCCGCATGATGGAAGTGGTGCGCTACGGCAAGGTCGATCTCAAGCCGCTCTTCACCCACCACATGAAGCTCGCGGACACGCCCGCGGCCTACGACCTCTTCCGCAGCCGCCGCGACGGCGTGATCAAGATAGCGCTCCGCCCGTAGGACGAGGGAGCTCCGTCCACGGCACCTGGTCGCGCACCGATGCCAGCATCGCGCGCGCATCGGCTTCCATGTCCGCCGCCACCATCACCACGATGATCGCGCGCTTCCGGTCGATGGTGCGCAACACGCCGATCCCCTCGTGGGCCTCGACGATCAGCTTGATGAAGACGATGTCCTCGGGCGGAAGCTGCAGGTAGATCTCGACCGTCTCGGGATTCCCCGACGTGCGCTCCCGCTTCACCGGCACGTCGCTCACGGCCGCAACATCCGCTCGAGCCGCTCGATCACCTGGTCCCCGAGCGGCGTCTCCCGCCGGTTGTCGTGACGGGTGTCGTATCCGGGAGCCGGCTCGGCCCCGCCGGGCGATTGACCGAGCAACGCCGCCAAGCCCCGCGCGCGCAGTCGCTTGGTGTCGGGCTCGACCCGCACGTGACCCAGCCGACCACGGGCCACGAACGGCAACGTGATGCGCCCGTCGTCCGCCGCCAGGTACTTGGCGGCGCGCACGTCGTCGCGCAACGTCCGCGACACCGACGCTCCGAACAACACGGTTCCGTTGAAGCGCAGCTCCTGGGCCTCGTCGACCCAGCCCTTGCCCGTGATCTGATAGGCGGGATTGTCGAACACCGCGCGCTCGGTGCTGAGCCGGCCACGTGCAATCGCGAACGGGATGCTGGCGGCCTCAATGATGGTATCGCGGCTCGCGAAGAGCTCGGCATAGCGCGCCCGGGTGCGCACCGACACGAGTTGCGGCATGAGCGGCACGCTCTCGATCTGCTCCACGACGAGATCGGGAAGGTTCACGTCACGCAGGCGACCGGCGCTCATCGTGATCATTCCGTTCCCGGCGAGCGACCCAGTCGCGACGGCGCCCCCGACGACCCGCGCCGTCACCGCGGCGGTGCCACTGGCCCGGCCTTCGATGTGCCCCCGAAGCTCGGGAGCGAACCGGGCGACGGCGGGTGCCAGATCGATGGCATCCATCTCGACCCGCACCCGTGCCGTGCCCGTCGCGTCGAGGGCGAGATCGGCGGCGAAGGTGCCGTCGAACGGCCGGCCCTCGACCCGCACGTCCAGAGCCGGAGGATCGACCCCGGTGATCCATCCCCGGACCTCGAGTGGCGCGCCGTCGACCTGAAGCCGCAGGGGCTCGAGCGCCACCCCCTCGCGATCGAACGTCACCCTACCATCGAGGGCGCTCACACGGATCGGCGTCCGGCCGATTTCGAACGTCGCGGCGCCGTCGGGCTCGGACGCGATGGCGAGCGACACCCGCCACGGATTCTGGGTCGCGGCGCCCTCGGCCCGGAGCGCCAACGATCCGAGCGTGGCTCGCAGCTCCTCGAGCGTGATCTTGGTGCGCTCGCTCGCGACCCGCCCCCGCAGGGAGATCGCCTGCGCCGCCCCCATCGAGAGTCCGCCGATCCGCAGCTCCGAGTCTGCGGCGTCGATCTCGAAGGTCGCCCGCGGGCGTTCCAGGGTGCCGCTGGCATCGACGACCAGCCGTCGTGCCCGACCGGCCGCGAAGTCGGCCCACTGGAGCCACCCGCCGAGCATCGCGAGATCGGTGTCGCGGAGCTCGAGTCGTCCCGTGAAGGGGGTGTGCTCGAGATCGTTCCGTCCGAGATCGGCGACGCGCAGATCGAGGTGGAGGTCGGGGGCATCGCTCGCGAAAACCGCCCCGTCGACCCGTACCCGCGCCATCGATCCGAGGTGGATGTCCTCCGCCCGCAGACGGACATGCCGGAGGGTCATTTGATTTCGGCCCCGTCGATCGTCGATCACGATCGTGCCCTCGCGCACTTCGCTGAGCACCACGCCGACGACCCATTCGAGCGGCACGCGCGGTGTGCGTCGGCGTTCTTTCGATTTGGCCGTGCCGTTGCCGCTGTCGGTGGCCGGCGACTCACCGAGACTCTCGACGTTCCAGCGTCCTTCCCCATCGCGCACGAGATTGAGTCGTGGGCGATCCAGCACGACCCCCGCCGCCTCGATCCGCCCCTGGACGAGCGGCCACGGCCGGACGGCCATCACCAATCCATCAGCAGCGAGAAACGGCTCCGCCCCGAAGGCCGCGTCCTCCCCGATGGTGACCTGGCGCAAGCGCACACCGAGCGGCCACCACGACGGGACGACGGCCCCGACCGTGATCGGACGTCCAACCACGCGCTCGACGCGCGCCACCAGCTGCTCTTGGTGCACGCCGATCAGCGCGCGCAGATTCAACATCGCGAAGACCACGAGCCCGACCGTCGCCGCTACCACCACTCCGAGAATCGTCGCCAGGACCTTCATGCCGCCTCAGCGCCGCGTGAAGAGACGCGCCAGCGCCTCGTGCGGGGAGGCGGCAGATGCGGTCGCGGGTCGCGGCGCTTCGACTGCCGCGAAGTAGTCGCAGAAGTTGGCGCGGGTCTTGTCGAGCACGCGTTCGGCCTGCGGCTCGCGACACGCGTTGGCGAGGCTGGGGTCGTAGAAGCGGCACTGCCGGCAGGTACGGAGATCGGCGTGGCAGCGCGGGCAGCCATCGCGCCGGCCGACCCGCTCCGGGCGCCCGAGATCGGCTCCGCATCCGGCGCAGATCACGTGCGCGTTCCGGGCGGCAGCCGCGTCACGATCCAGTCGACGGTGCGGGCGAGCAGCGCGTCGAGATGTGCCGGATCCGAGTAGCGGTGATCGCAAGCCGGGGTAATCGCCAGCGCCTTCGGCTCGGCAAGCGCGGCAAACAGGGCATGGGCATCGGCCACCGGTACGACCTCATCGTCGGCGCCGTGGGTCACCAGGGTGGCCGCCGTGAGACGTCGCGCCGCGGCCAGTACGTCGACCCGCTCGAGATCGTCGAGGAAGTCGCGCCGCAGCCTTCCCCCGCCCTCGGCGCGGACCCCGCTCCGCCGCCAGGTCTCGACAGTGGCCGGATCCATGCGCTGCACGATCCCGAGCGGAAGCGCGACCGCTGCGATCGTCACCAGCGTTTGCACCCGCGGCTCGGTCCCGGCGAAGAGCACGGCAACCGTCCCACCGAGACTCGAGCCGACCACGCCAAAGGTCGTCACCCCGCGCCCGACGAGAAAATCGACGGCACCGCCGAGATCCTCCACCTCACCGCTGATGGTGAGCTCCTCGAAGCACCCGCCGGACTCGCCGACGTAGGAAAAATCGAAACGCAGACAGGCGTAGCCCCGTGCCGCGAGCCGTGCCGCCAACGCCTGGTGCTTGGTCCCTTCTTTGGTCGATTCCATGCCGTGACAGAGGATCACCGCGGGAAGGTCGCCCAGGTCGCGGTTCGCGGTCGGGAGGTGCAGCACCCCCGCGAGCCGAACGCCGCGGCGGCTCGTCATCGTCACCGACTCGATCGTTACACCATTGCGTTGCGGCATCGCCGTCACGATTGATACCATGCGGGGTGCTCGAGCGAACAGCACCGCTCGGCACGGACAGCGGGCGGCTGGGAGCGGCGGAAGACGCGGGGCGGACGATGGACGAGGAAGCAGCGCAGTTGATCGAGCAATTCGAGGCCTATCTCGCCCACGAGGCCAACGCCTCTCCCCACACCATCAAGGGCTACGGCTCCGACCTCCGTCAGTTCGGCGCCTTCCTCGCCGGACGCGGCGGGCGCCTCGCTGACGTCGACGTCCACGGCGTCCGCACCTACTTGGCGAGCCTGGCGGGCGCGACGCGCAAGACCTCGGTCGCGCGCAAGCTCGCCGCCTTGAAGCACTTCTTCCGCTACTGCGCGAGTCACGGCGGGCGCCGCGACGATCCCGCCGCGAGCCTCTCGGCGCCCAAACGCGAGCGTTTTCTCCCCCCGCATCTGACGGTCGACGAGATGTTCCGGGTGCTGGACGGCATGTGCACCGCGGGGCCGATCCCGAGGCGCGACCGTGCCATTCTCGAGCTGCTCTATTCGACGGGAATCCGCGTCAGCGAGCTCGCGAGCCTCGACTGGGTCGACATCGATCGCCGTGGCGCGGTGGTGCGTGTGCTCGGCAAGGGCCGGAAGGAACGCATCGTCCCGATCGGCGCCACGGCGCTCACCGCGCTCGAGAGCTATCGGCGCCAGTGGCCGGCCGACCGCCGGCGTGACCAGCGCGCGGTGTTCTTGAACGCTCGCGGTGGCCGCCTCACCGTGCGCAGCATCGCGCGCATCGTCGAGCACCACGTCGACCGCGCCGAGACCCGCGTCCGTGCGAGCCCACACGCCTTCCGGCACTCGTTCGCGACCCACCTGCTGAACGCCGGCGCCGACCTGCGCGCCATTCAGGAGCTCCTCGGCCACGCCAGCCTGTCGACCACGCAACGCTACACGCACGTCGACTTCGCCCGCCTGGCCGAGGTCTACGACAAGTCCTTTCCAAGAGCCTGAGCTTGCCCGGGCCGACATGGGACTCGTACGGGCGATCGCGAAACTGCGTTTACACGGTGCCCGTCCACGGCTAGTGTCCCCGCGTGCCCGACTCGTTCCACGCCACCACCATCCTCGCGGTCCGCACCTCGACCCAGCTCGTGTTGGCCGGCGACGGCCAGGTCTCGATCGGGCAGACCATCATGAAACACAACGCCCGCAAGGTGCGTCGCATCTATCAAGGTCGCGTCCTCGCGGGTTTTGCCGGAGCGACGGCCGACGCGTTCACGCTCTTCGAGAAATTCGAGTTGAAGCTCGAGGGCGTGAACGGCAACTTGCGGCGCGCCGCCGTCGAGCTCGCGAAGGACTGGCGAACCGATCGCATGCTGCGCCGGCTCGAAGCCCTCCTCATCGTCGCCGACGCCGAGTCGACGCTGCTGATCTCCGGCAGCGGCGACGTGGTCGAACCCGACGACGGCATCATCGCCATCGGCTCGGGTGGCAACTATGCCCTCGCCGCCGCCAAGGCGCTGGCCAAGCACAGCACGCTCGATGCCCGTGCCATCGCCGAGGAGGCGATGCGGATCGCGGCTGCGATCTGCGTGTTCACCAACGACCAACTCGTATTCGAGGAGTTGGCGACGTGATCGCCGGCACGCGCCGGGCAGCCGATCCGACGCCACCACACACCATGACCCCGCGGGAAATCGTCTCCGAGCTCGACCGCTACATTGTCGGCCAGCGCGCCGCCAAGCGCGCGGTCGCGATCGCGCTCCGCAACCGCTGGCGGCGCCAGCAGGTCCCCGAGGATCTGCGCGACGAGATCGCGCCCAAGAACATCATCATGATCGGCCCGACGGGCGTCGGCAAAACCGAGATCTCGCGCCGCCTCGCGAAGCTCGCCAATGCCCCTTTTCTCAAGGTCGAGGCATCCAAGTTCACCGAGGTCGGGTACGTCGGTCGTGACGTCGAATCGATCATCCGCGATCTCGTCGACCTCGCGATCGGCATGGTGAAGGCCGAGGAAAAGGACAAGGTCGTGCGGCGGGCCCGCGAGGTCGCCGAAGAACGCTTGCTCGATCTCTTGCTACCCGCCGGCCCGACCCCCGCCAGCACCACCGGCACGACCGGCACCGACCCGCCGAGCGCCGCGCCCGCGAGCGCGACCAGCCGCGAGACCTTCCGCCGCTGGCTGCGCGAAGGGAAGCTCGACGATCGCATGGTCGAGCTCGAGGTCACCAAGAGCATCTCTCCCATGGTGGAGATCCTGACGCCTCAGGGCATGGAGGAGATGGAGCTCAACGTCAAGGAGCTCTTCTCCAACATCCTGCCCAAGAAGACCAAGAAGACCCGCATCCCGGTGCCCGAGGCCCTCGAGGTCCTGACGGCGGAGGAGGCCAACCGTCTGGTCGACATGGAGTTCGTCTCCCGCGAGGCCGTCCGCCGGGTCGAGCAGTCGGGCATCGTCTTCCTCGACGAGATCGACAAGATCGCCGGACGCGAGGGCACCCACGGCCCCGACGTCTCGCGCCAGGGCGTGCAGCGCGATCTGCTGCCGATCGTCGAGGGCTCGACCGTCAACACCAAGCACGGGATGGTGCGCACCGACCACATTCTTTTCATCGCCTCGGGTGCCTTCCACATGGCGAAGCCCTCCGACCTGATCCCGGAGTTCCAAGGCCGTTTTCCGATCCGGGTCGAGCTCGAGGCGCTGACCCGGCAGGATTTCGTCCGCATCCTCACCGAGCCCCGGAACGCGCTGGTCACGCAGTATGTGGCCCTGATGGCGACGGAGAACGTCACGCTCCACATCAGCGAGGAGGCCGTCGACGAGCTGGCGCGGATCGCCGCAGCCCTCAACGAGCGCACCGAGAACATCGGCGCCCGCCGCCTCCACACGGTGCTCGAAAAGCTCCTCGAAGAGCTGTCGTTCGACGCCCCCGAGCTCGGCGCCCACGAGGTCACGATCGACGCCGCCTACGTCCGCGACAAGCTCGAAGCCATCCTCGACGACGAGGATCTCTCGCGCTACAT
>Ga0102851_10002978_pt1 | contig 10417 bp, 5 predicted proteins | sample Mud3Dept3metaG_FD_79558 | JGI IMG/M metagenome (GOLD analysis project Ga0102851, IMG submission 79558) | Freshwater wetland microbial communities from Ohio, USA, analyzing the effect of biotic and abiotic controls - Mud 3 Core 4 Depth 3... | ecosystem: Environmental > Aquatic > Freshwater >...
GCGAGGAGATGAACGCCGTCGACAACCGGCTGGTCGAGATCCGGCGGGATGTCCTCGTCTACACGAGCGAAGAGCTCGCCGAGCCCCTCACCATCCTCGGCCCGGTGACTGTGCATCTCTATGCGGCCAGCGATGCCCGGGACACGGACTTCACCGCCAAGCTGCTGGATGTCACTCCCGACGGCAAGGCCTTGAACCTGGGCCCCGAGGGGATGGGCATCAGAAGGGCCCGCTACAGGAATGGATACGCCAAGGAAGAACCGCTCACTCCCAACAAACCGGAAAAATTCCCCATCGAGCTCTTCGACATCGGGCACACCTTCCTGCCAGGCCATCGAATCCGGGTCGAGATCTCGAGCAGCGCCTCGCCCCTATTCAACCCGAACCAGAATACCGGAAATCCCGTGGCCACCGACACCGAGTGGAAGACAGCGAACCAGACGGTCTATCACGACAAAGACCTCCCTTCGCATATCCTTATTCCCGTTCTTCCCCCGGACAAAAAGCAATAGGAGTAAAACGGCACTCTTGTTCTCAATTTGCTTCCCCGGACCATATCCCCTAAAATGAAGTCGAAATTCATGTATCACTTCCTGTACGACGCCTACAACGGCTATCGGTCGCGGCTGGATGACATCATGCTTGTCCACGAATTCCTGGAAGAGGTGCCGCTCAAGCTCGGCGTCAAGGCCGTGATGCCACCGTTCGTCCTCCCCTACTACAACGGCGTCGTGCCTGAAGACTGCGGGATCAGCGCCTTCGTCTTCCTGGCCGGGGGCCACTTCACCCTCCACACCTTCTCCTACCGGGGCGCCTTCTTCGTCGATTTCCTCTATCCCCGGGAATTTGACCAGGAGAAGCTCCAATCGCTCATCGACGACGTCTTCCCGTCGGAGAAAAAATCCAAAAACTACGTTAACCGCACGGCGGGAGAACGATTGTCCCGGCCGGCCATAGACGCCCGGAAGGATTTTGGACCTCATCTGTTTTTTGACATCGAGGATTACTCCGGTCCCGATACGCTGGACGGGATCTTCGCCTACTTCGACGGCCTTCCGGCAAGAGTCGGGATGACCCCCATCATCAGGCCGTACGTGGTTAAGAGCCCGGTCGACGGACAGGATGTCGTCTCCGGCCTGACCATGATCGCCGAAAGCCATATCGCCCTCCATGTCTTTACCAAGAGCCGGAAAGCCTACTTCGACCTGTTCTCCTGCACCTTTTTCGATACGGGGAAGGTGCCGAGGGAAATCAAGAAGGAGCTCAAGGGGCGGATCCTCCACGAGACGCTTATATCCCGGGGCAGCAAATACAAGAAATACGGCGAGACCGCGGCCCAGAAGGTCAAGTTCTCGCGTGCCTGGCTGGACACCGTCTTTTCCGGCTCGGGCGATAAAACTGATTAGCGGCGGCCCTTTCAACGCTGCCTTCGTAAAAACCCCAATCCGGAAGAAAACGAATTTTGGCTCAAGTCGCGATGGTTCAGCATGGAGGCTTCTCTCTTTCCGTGTGGAAGCGTCGCTGTCGATGAGTGATTCCGGGGATAAAAAAAGCCTGCTTCCCCGGCCCGCGCTTGACAAAGGGCTGCCCCGAGAGTTACCTTTATCCAGGAGTTAGAAGCCGGTCTCGACAGATAGATTTCGGAGGGGTTTTAAGTGAACAAACTCATTTCTTCCACGGGCCCTTTCTGCCGGCCCCTCATCGTCGCGGCCGGAGCCATCATTATTTCCTCAGGCGCTCAAAGCCACCAGGGGCCCAATCCAGGATTCTTCCAGGAGGGTGAATGACACGAGGGAATCATTCTTCGAGCCAGGGGCCGGGGTGAAGCGATAACCGCCTCACCCCAGGGTGTAGATTCACGAGTTTGGAAAAAGCGGAGTCAAGACAAATGAAAAAGAACTTCGTTCTCCTCTTGCTGATCATCGGGCTGTTGACCACGGGAACGGCTCTCGCACAAGTTACGGCGGAAGGGAGGATCCTTGGAAAGGTCGCCGATGACCAGGGCGCACCTCTCCCCGGCGTGACGGTCGAGGCGACCAGCGCCAAGCTCGTCGGGAAAGCCACCACGGTCACCGATCTCACCGGAACCTACCGTTTAATGGCCCTTCCGACGGGCACTTATGACATAACGTTCTCGCTCAGCGGGTTCAAGAAACTGGTCCGAAAGGACATCTTTCTGGAGATGACCCAGACACTGGTCCTGGATGTCATGCTGGAGCAGGCGGCGGTCGAAGAGGAGGTCACGGTCGTCGGCCAGGCCCCCTTGATCGACGTCAAGAGCACGACCAAGGGCCAACTGATGACCAAGGAAATCTTCATGGTCCTTCCTCGGGGAAGGAACTTCAATTCTCTCGTCAGCACCATCCCCGGCGTAACAAATGAGGACGCCGTGGCGGGTACTTCGGTCGACGGCGCATCAGGCGCCGAGAACGTGTTTTATGCGGACGGCGCGGATGTGACGGATTTCCATTATGGGACCGAGGGGCAGAGTGTCGTTCTCGAGCTCCTCGACGAGGTCAAGGTCACCGCCTCGGGCTACAACGCTGAATTCGGCGGCTCGATGGGGGGTGTCATCCAAGTCATCACCCGGTCCGGCGGCAACGAGTTCCACGGCGACATCATGGCCTACTACGAGAACAACAGCCGGTGGATGCAGGGACATTCCAGGGACTACCTCAGGCAGAACCTGGATGACTATACCGTCTGGGAATATGCCAACAACGACGACCTCTACTTCGACGGCGGGAAGGACCGGGACAAATACAATCGGATGGAGGGAGTTTTCAGCCTCGGCGGCTATATTGTCAGGGACAAGCTGTGGTTCTTCGGCTCCATCAACCCCATCTACTATAGGACGACGGCGGAGAGGGATTTCAACTACCGGGAGGGGCCGTTCTCCACATTCAAGAACACGAACTATTATTACAACGGCTCCCTCAAGCTCTCGGCCGCTCCCTTGAAAGGCTTCCGGCTGTCCGCAAGCTACATCAACAATTTCTCCAAGTACCGGGGGACCATTCCCAGCCTGCTTGGGTATGACGATTCGACTTATGATTGGGGCAAGGAAGGATACAACTATCCTAACTGGACGGCCGCGCTGACGGCGGATTACTCCATCGGCAACGACCTGCTCATCAGCTACAGGGGAGGCTGGCACAGTTGGGATACGACCGATCAGCAAATCGTCCCCCCGGACAGCACAACCTACTACTTCAATTACGGAAACACGGGCTACGCGGATGACCCCTTTTATGTGGCCAATCCGGACCTCGTTCATTCCAGGTGGTGGACCTCGGCCGGGACCTTTCGCGGGTTGAAGAATGATCTGAAAGAAAAGATCGGCAACAACCTGGACGTCTCCTACTTCGTCAACTGGATGGGGGAGCACGCCCTGAAGGCTGGAATCGGCTATACCTATCTTCACGAAAACTACGACCAGACGACCCTCCACCCCAGGGTCTACATGGGTTTCGGGCGCACAACCTATGCCTTGGGCGATCCGATCGGCGTCGATGCTGACCCGGGCACGCCCAACTACGGCCAATACGGTTACTATTACATCCGGGGTTCTTTCAACCAGCCGATCAACGGAGGCGCTTGGAACATCCATGCCAACAATTTCTCGGCCTTTATCCAGGATTCCTGGACGATCAAGAACAAGCTGACCATCAATTTCGGCCTCCGGGCCGAGGGCCAGGTTATCCCCGCCATGACCACCGACAGGCGCTACGCCAACTTTACCGACAAGCCCGTCAAATTCGACTTGGGCGATGCGCTGGCTCCCCGGTTGGGCGTCATCTATGACGTCTTCGGGAATTCCAGGACCAAGGTCTTCGCCAGCTACGGCATCTATTACGATGTCATGAAGCTCTACATGGCCGAGCTCACCTTCGGCGGCTGGAAGCGCGTGCAGGATTACTACGCCCTCAACACGCTGGATTGGACGGCGATCGCGGCCAGCGGCGCGTTCGACGACTCGGCAAGCCAGGCCGCCGGCGGGACGTACATCGGAAGCCTCGATTTCCTGCCTCCCTCCTTCGGCCGGGTCGACCCGAACCTGAAGCCGACCGCGCAGCGGGAGATCTCCGCCGGCGCCGAGCAGAGACTGTCGGAGGACCTTTCCCTGTCCGTCCGCTTGGTCAACAAGCACCTCCTTCGCACCATCGAAGACGTCGGCGTGTGGAGCCAGGAGACCGATCCGATCACAGGCACCTTGGACTGGGTGGAGACGTTTTACATCTGCAACCCCGGCTTCGGCTGGTCCCTGCCGGTTTCCCAGGGCGGCAAGTTTGATGACAATCAATGGCCCTGCCCTAAAGCGACACGGGATTACTACGGTCTGAACATTTCCTTGGAAAAGCGGTTCAGCGACAACTGGCAGGGTGGCATCAACTATACTCTAAGCCGGGTCGAGGGAAATTATTCCGGCCTGGCCAGTTCCGATGAGGTCGGATATGACTATGCGGGTGTTGCCCGCGTCGGCCCGAACGTGGAGCTATACTACGATGACTGGTTCCTTGCGTACGACGCCAAAGGGAAGGTTCTCGAAGGACCGCTGCCCCAGGACAGGACTCACTTCCTCAAGGCCTATGGCTCCTATACATTCCCGTTCGGCCTGACTGTGGGCGCAATCGCCTACGGCCGGAGCGGGTTCCCCGTGACCACCCGGGTTTTTCTCAACGACAGGTGGATGCTGGTCAACAACCGCGGGGACCTGGGCCGGCTGCCGTTCACCTTCTGGGCGGACCTTTTCCTCGAATACACCCTCAAGCTCGGCGGCAACTATCGGGCCTCCATCAACCTCCAGGTCAACAACGTCCTCAATACCAAGACGATCCAGAGCATCAACCGCGATTACAACCTGGACGGCATCTACGCCTCTGATGAGGAGATCCTCGAAGGAACATTGGCCGCCCAGTGGCAGCAGATGGTCGCGGATGCGAACGACGTGAGCACCGGGTACAACAAGTGGGAAACCCGTTTCGCTCCCTGGTCAGCGAGGTTAGGTTTCAAATTCTCATTCTGATCTTCGGGTAGAAGCGACAGCTGACAAAAGGCCCGTCCTTCCCGAGAAGGACGGGCCTTTTTCTTGACACTCCTGGGCGAAGTCCTATACTCTCATTCCGGCGGAGAGAGAAGTTTTGCCTCGGCCTGGGGAGGAGCCGGTCCATAAAGGGAGCACTCGAACCCGGCTTAGAGTCGAACGGGCCATGATGCCGCTTGGAAATTGATGAGCCGAAAAAAGCGTCGACCGCAAAAGAGGCCGGCACCGGATCGAGCCCGGCAGGAATCAGTTGCCGTTGAAAAAAAGACGGCCGGGCCATCGCTCCAGGAAAGGAAGCCGGGCGCTCGCCCCGGATTGATCTGGCGCCTTTTTGGAGTCGCTGCGGCGCTCGCCCTCCTCGTCTATTTCCTGGCGATCAGACCGGAGAGGGGACGGTCCGATCTTCCGGATGCTTCCACCCTTAACATTCTGCTCGTCACCCTCGACACAACCCGGGCTGATCATCTGGGATGCTATGGCTTTTCTCCGGCCAAGACCCCCTCTTTGGATGGCCTGGCCCGGGAGGGAATCCGGTTCGCCCGCGTCTATTGTCCCTCGCCCATGACCCTGCCCTCCCATGTCTCGATCTTGTCCGGCCTTTATCCGGCGACGCACGGCGTGCGCAACAACGGCCATGTTCTGCCCGCGGGAATAGGGAGCCTGGCCGAAATCCTGAGGGGCCGCGGATACGCGACGGCGGCTTTTGTATCATCGTTTTCGGTCGATTCCCGGTTCGGCCTCGACCGGGGCTTCGATGTTTACGACGATACGTTTCAATCCCAGGCGACGCTGAAAAGCACGAACGCGGAGCGGCGGGCCGGTGAGACTTTTGACCGCTTTTCCCGCTGGCTGGAGAACAACTGGAGCAACCGCTTTTTCGCCTGGGTTCATTACTTCGACCCGCATCTTCCGTATGACCCGCCTCTCCCCTATAAAGAAGAATTCAGCGGGCGCCTCTACGATGGCGAAATCGCCTACATGGACCATTCCGTGGGCGCCATCCTGGAACGGCTCCGGACGAAGGGCATTTTGGAAAAGACCATCATCATCGCCGCCGGAGACCACGGGGAAGGGCTGGGCGACAAGGTCGAGACCGGCCACGGGATCTTCCTTTATGAAGAAGCGCTCCGGGTGCCGCTCATCTTTTATAACCGCGGCGTCTTCCCCCGGCCCCGGGTTGTCGAAAGCACGGTCCGCCTGGTCGATGTGGCTCCGACCATCCTGGAGCTCGGCGGCCTCAAAGACGATGCCGCGGGCATGCAGGGAGAGAGCCTGGTGCCCCGGCTCAAGGGAAAAGCGGGTAAAGACCTCGACAGCTTGATCGAAACGTTTTATCCCCGGGAAAGCTTCGGCTGGTCCGAGCTCGTCGGAATCATCTCCGGACCCTGGAAATTCATCCAGGCCCCGCGGCCGGAGCTCTATGACCTTAAGACCGATCCCCTTGAAAACAGAAATCTATACGGCGGGGAGGCGGACAAAGCCGCCGCGCTCAAGACGAAGCTGGAGAATGAACTTCTCCGGCTGAGTTCCGGCGGCAGGGCCGCGGGGGAGCCGGCGGGCGCCAGGGCCGAAGACCTGGAAAAACTCAGGTCCCTGGGTTATGTGAATTTCGCTCCGGCCAAGCCGGGCTCGGTTTTCCCCGATCCGAAAGACAAAATGGACATCCTCAAACTGATCCAGCAGGCGCAGGCCTTTGAGTATGAACAAAAATATCCGGAGGCCGAAATGGTCTACGGAAAGCTTCTGAAGGAGATCCCCGATTCTCCAGCCGCCTATGTCAACCTGGCGATTCTCCAGGCGGTGCAGAAAAAGTTCGATCAGGTCATCGAGACTCTGAACCAGGGTCTCACTCGAATTCCGGATTCCGAGATTCTTATGGTCCGTCTGGGCCATACCTATCTGGTCACGGGAAAATCCGAGGCGGCCGTGGAGACGATGAAGAAGATCCTGGACTTGCACCCTCGGAACATGGATGCCCTGACCGTCTGTGCCACGACACTGGATCAGACGGGCCGGGCGGAAGAGGCCCGGACGTATTATGAACGCGGTCTGGCTGTCGAACCGGAAAGCCGTTACCTGAGGACGAACTATGCGGGGAACCTGGCTTCAAGCGGCCAATTTCGGGAAGCGATCAAAATTTACGAGACATTGATCGCCGATTTTCCAGAAGAGCAGGCGTTCTATCAATACGTCGGCATTGCCTATTCCTATCTCGGGGAATACGACCGGGCCGTTTTTTATTTGAAGCAGGCCGTGGCCATCGGGCCGACTCCAACCGGCTTTTTCAACCTGGCCGTGGCCTACGAAAAGAGCGGAAATCCGGCGGAGGCTGCCAAATGCCTTCGGCATTACCTGAAAAACCCCGAAGGCGAGAGCGAAGTCAACATCCAAAAAGCCCGAGCGGAGCTCGAGCGCCTGGAGAAACTCCCGGTTTCCCGGTGATTATCAACTCTATTCCTTCGTGAAAACCAGCTCTCCGTTGACGAAGACCTTCTCCACCCAGGTCTTGACGTTCAGCGGATAGCCGTCCAGGATGATGACGTCGGCGTCCTTTCCCGGCTCCAGGCTTCCCACCCTGTCGGCGACACCAAGGATCTGGGCCGGGTTGATGGTCACGGCCTTGAGCGCCTCTTCGTCGGGCAGGTCGAACCCGGTGGCCAAGCCGGCCTCAAGAAGAAGCCACTTCCCCTGGACGGCGTCGCCAAACCCTCCAAACCCGAAGCCGAAACTGGCGATGGCGATCTTGACCCCCGCCTTGGCCAGGATGGCCGCGTTCCGCTCGTCCATCACCCGGAGAAGCTCGGGAGTCGAACTCACCTCCCCGCCGCTGACAAACGGATGAGAGGTCGGGCCGAGGACGGCCGGGATCTTTTTCTTGGCCAGCTCGTCCTTTAGGAGATAGGCCGTGAGCCCGGAATCGATGACCAAGTTGAAATTGAATTCCTCGGCGATCCGAATGGCCGTCCGCAGGTCGTCCGGCAGGTCGGACTCGATCCGCGCCGGGATTTCCCGGTTGAGAAGCTTGGCCAGGGCTTCGTTTCCCAGGTCGCGGGGCGGACGCGGGCTCTTCTTTTTCTCCTCCTCGGGCTTGGCGTCATAAGCCTTTTGTGAGCGGTCGTATTCCTGCGCATCGATCAGGCTCTTGCGGATGAGGGCGGCGATGCTCATCCGAGTCACGGGAGATTTCGCCGACTCCCCGAGGGCCGCCTTGGGAGGGTCGCCGATCGCCATGTCGATGGACGCCGGCTCGCGGAGGATGAGCCGGTCAAAATTGGGTCCGCAGGTTTTGACCACGGCGCCCTGCCCGCCGATCACCTGCCGGTCACCGGGAGCGATGTAGACGGTCGTCACTCCCCCGCTCAGGATTTCTTTATCCGGCTCGATCCCGCCCTGGCCCTTCATGAACTGGCCGAACGGGTAATAAGCCTGGATGATCCGGTTCTGGGGCGTCACCGGATTCGAAGAGTCGTTGAGGTCGAAGGGTCGCACTCCGAAATAGGTCATGGCGTCAATGATCCCCGGCATGACGTATTTCCCGGCGGCGTCGACGACCACGGCATCCGCCGGGATGCGGACATCGTCCCCCACGGCCTGGATCTTCTCGCCCTTGATAAGGACGATCCCATTGGGGATCGTCTTGCCGGCCATTGTCAAGACGGTGCCACCCTTTATGGCGACTGTTTTTTCCGTCCCTGGGCAAACCAGGGACAGGATCGCCATGACCGCCAGAAACAGAAGGGACATTCGAATGAAGTCGTTTCTCTTTCTCATCTGAACTCCTCTCTTATCCATCTTGGGCCTAAGGAAGCGGCTGGTCCTTGGCCCGGTCATAGGCCAGGACCCCGTCGACATAAACCCAATCGACCCGGGAGGCGAGCTCCTGCCAGGGACCGTCGAGGACCACGAGGTCGGCGTCTTTGCCCTTTTCGATGCTGCCGACCCGGTGGCTGATCATGGCTAACTCAGCGGGGTTGATGGTCATGGCCTTCAGGGCGGCTTCCTCCGGGAGTCCGTAGCGCATGGACAGGAGGGCGCAAAGCCGCAGCCACTTCTCCTGGGTGACGGGATGGTCCGTGTGGAAGGCGATTTTGACACCCGCCTTTCCCAGGATCGCGTTCCCCCTCATCAGGTCCTCGTTCAAGGGAATCCTCATGACGAGGGGCAGGGAAACGCAGCCGACGCCGCGCTTGGCGATCTCGTCGGCGATCTTGAAGGCCTCGGTGCTGTGCTCGAAGGTCAGTCCGAAACCGAATTCATCCTTGAGCTTGAGGAAGGAGAGCATGTCGTTGGCGAAATGAGCGTGGCAGCGGACGCGCTCCTCCCCTTTGAGGACCTTGACCAGGGCTTCGAGGCCGAGGTCGCGCTTGGGCGGGGGCTCTTTCTTATCCCCCGCGTCGTACCTGTCCCATGTCTCCATGTATTCGCGGGCCTTGATGAGGGTCGACCGGATGGCCTGGATGTGGGAGAGGTTCCGGGCATTGATCGCCATCTTGACCTCCCCGGCTTCCTTGATGATCCGCTTGGAAAGATCGGCGCCGAAAGTTTTTATGGTGATCGATTGCCCGCCGATCCTCTCGCCGCTCCCCGGTCCTGTGACCAGGGTGACGACCCCGCCCTTGACCGCCTCGGCCCAGTCGGGTGAGTCGAGGTAGAGGGCGTCGAGCGCCCGGTTCTCGGGTCCGATCGGCTGGGGAAACTCATTGATGTCAGCGTCGAAAAATCCAAGATGGGAATGGATGTCAATGAGGCCGGGGATGATGACTTTGCCGGAGACATCGAAGACCTGGACGCCGGAGGGAATCTTGAGACCCGGCCCGACGGCGGCGATCTTCCCATTTTCGATGAGGATGACGGCATTTTCAATCTTGGGTCCGGTCGCCGGATAGACGGTGGCTCCCTTGAGGACAAAAGGACTGTTACCAGGAAAACCCCAAATTCCGACGGCGAGAAGCAGAAAGAAAAATGCCTGCCCTCTCGTTATCAGGGACGTTTTCATCTCCACCTCCTGAGGATTCGGAAGCAGCGATCTCGGCTCCGGGCCGGCGTGTTCTTCTGCCAGGGGCCGCGGCAAGCCGGCCGCTTCTCTGGAAGGAAAATACTAGTTATCGGGCCTCCCGAAGTCAAGCCGGGGGGATCTCGACTCCCCCCTGGAAGTGTCCCGTCTCTGAAGAGGAAAGGGGAAGGAAGAGACGAGACGGGACACTAGAAGGTGGTGCCGATGGCAAAGCGAAAACTGAGCTTGGAATCGCCGGAATAGATCAACCGATTATTATGGGCCAGGATCAACCGGAAAGGAACCCGCAGGGCCGGGACGAATATCCGGGCTTCGACACCCAGCGATGTGTACATGTCGCCGAGGTCGATATTCTGCGA
>Ga0102851_10002979_pt1 | contig 10416 bp, 6 predicted proteins | sample Mud3Dept3metaG_FD_79558 | JGI IMG/M metagenome (GOLD analysis project Ga0102851, IMG submission 79558) | Freshwater wetland microbial communities from Ohio, USA, analyzing the effect of biotic and abiotic controls - Mud 3 Core 4 Depth 3... | ecosystem: Environmental > Aquatic > Freshwater >...
CTGGCGGGGATGTTTTTACAATGAAATCAGTTGGAAACGGGGCAGGAGAATTTGCCGATATACAACAGCCGGAGATGGAGGGTTTTGATAAAGTATCCAGCCATTCCCCTTCCTGGGAAGTTGAAATTGCCGGACCTGTTTTTACCTCCCTGAAAATGAGACAATCTATACGAAATGCCGTTGTGGAAACCCATCTGATTGTCTACAACAACATTAAGAAGATCGATTTTGAGACAGCCTTGTTAAACTGGGAAGGGGTTCTTTACAGGGAATATCGTTTTGCTTTGCCTCTTAATATGAAAAATGGGAAGGTTTCCTACGAGGTCCCGTTCGGGGTGCTTGAAGTTGGGAAAGATGAGATCTCCGGAGCTGCAGGAGAACGATACAAAACAAATTGTTCCGATGTGCATCCACGGGGCATTGAGAACTGGATTGGTGCATCAGATGACCGGTTTGGTGTTACTCTGAGTTCCAGTACTGCAGTAGCGGACTATATTGATCCGACAGGACTTTCCGGAGAGGGTCTGCTTCTGCAGACTATTATGCTGGCATCACGCAGGAGCTGTCATGGATTGGGCAATGAATACTTACAAACCGGGAATCATTATTATCATTTTTCCCTTACTTCACATAAACCCGGATATGAAAATGGATTTAAATTCGGGCGACAGGCAAATGAGAAATTACTGACAGTGGTTGATCCACAGTCTGCCAGATCCACTACTCTGCCCGAAGAATCAAGTTTCTTTTCTGTTGATGCTCCAAATATTTCCATTTCAGCAATAAAGAAATCTGAAGACGATAATCATGTAGTTATCAGGCTTTATGAAACAGGGATAAAGGAAACTCAGATCAATCTGAACACATGGTTCAGGATTGAACATGCCAGTAAAACAAATCTTATTGAATATAATGGAGAGGCAATTGAGTTTGGTTCAAAATCAATTCCATTGAGAATGGGAAGCCACTCAATTGAAACCATTAAGGTTTTATTAAAGTAGTCAGGTATTGTAACTGGTAAAAACAATGTTAAGCAGCAGAGAAAGAGTAGTCAGAGCTATACAATTCCAAAAGCCTGATTGTCTGCCTATTTCACATGCGATCCTTCCTTCAGCGCAGTACCGGTATGGGGAAGCGTTATCAGGAATAATCGATTCTTTCCATGAGGATTTTGGCTGGCACCTGTTACCGGATCTTCCGCGGGAAAAGCTGCCGCCTTTATATAAACCCGGGAAGCATTTTGATGATTTTGGAACCCTCTGGTATGTCACTGTTGAGGGCAGGTGCGGTATTCCGATTGAATACCCCATAAAACCTGATTTGTCTGATTACAGCAACTATAAGTGGCCGGAAGTCTTTAATGCCGGTGTCCCGAAGTATCGTTTATATAGTGGACATATGGCTGGCATAAGTGACGATTATTATGCCAGAGGAGGATGGATTGTTTTCTTTGAACAAATGCAGCAGCTGGTTGGCTTTGAAAACCTGCTGGTTGCCCTTACGCTTGAAAAACCTTATGTTTACCGTCTTCGCGATGATCTTTTAAATTTTAACCTTGCCTGGCTTGATAAATGGTTTGAATCTGATTATCAGGGTCTTCAATTCGCAGACGATTGGGGGAGTCAGACTAATCTGCTGATACCTCCTGATTTGTGGAGATCATTCTTCAAGCCCGTTTATAAAAAGATGTTTTCGAAAGTTAAAAGCAGAGGACTTCATGTCTGGTACCATAGTGATGGAAACATCCTTGAAATTATTCCGGATTTTATTGAGCTTGGAGTTGATGTTCTAAATTGTCAGGCTTCGGTTATGGATATGAACGAGCTTAAGAAATTTGCCGGTAAAATTGCTTTCAGGACAGACATTGATCGTCAGAAGGTTTTGCCTTATGTTTCTCCCGGTGAAGTTAAAGATTATGTTTTCAGCTTCTTTCATCAGCTTGGGACTCCCGATGGAGGGATAATAGCATGCGGAGAAATAAGCGAAGATGTGCCTCTTGAAAATATTAAAGCAATGTATGAGGCATTCACGGAATTCAAATGGTAAAATATGGTTAAAAAGATCTATTTATTCAAAGAAGATCATATCCCTGAAAAGGCCGCTTTCCCGGTAATTGATGCGCATAATCATCTGTGGGGCAACTGGCAGACCGACAAAGTAATTCAAACAATGAATGCAGTCGGGATCGCTGGTTTTTGCGATGTAACCGGTAACGTCCGCATAGAATTCTCCAAAGGTGGTTATACGATTAAGGAGGGTGATATTTATGATTTTATTAGAAACTGTGTTGAAGCGTATCCCGGACGTTTCTATTGTTTCACAATGTCTTCATTTGCTCACCCGGCAGATGAACCGCTTTTTGATGACCCAAAAAAGTTTGTTGATGAATTTATTACGACTTTGCATCAGCATCATGAGGCAGGTGCTAAAGGATTAAAAGTGTTGAAAGAGCTTGGACTTCATTTCCGTGATCGTCATGGCAGACTGGTCAATTGTGACGATGACCGTCTTGCCCGGATATGGGATGAAGCCGGGAAACTAGGCATGCCTGTTCTGATCCACCAGGCTGATCCCTATGGATTTTTTGAACCTGTTACTGAGGAAAATGAACATTTTGAGTCTTTGATGAAATATCCTTCCTGGAGCTTTGCTGATCCAAAATTCCCCCGCAAATTGGAACTGCTGAAACGACGTGACAATCTTATCAGACAACATCCCGGAACAACTTTCATTTTACCCCATTTTGCCAATTTCCCGGAGAACATCTCCTATGTTTCTGAATTGCTGGATAGCAATAAGAATATTATTATTGATTTTTCAGCAAGACTTGACGAACTTGGCCGTCAGCCATACTCATCCCGTGAGTTTTTTATCAGGCACCAGGACAGGATAATTTTCGGAAGTGATATGCCCGCAAATATTGAAACATCAGTTAAAATGTACCGGACCTACTTCAGGTTTCTTGAAACATATGATGAAGCATTCTATCCGCCGGATTATGACGGGACATTCGATCGTGCACGATGGCCAATCTGTGGGATAGGTCTGCCTGAAGAGGTACTGGAGAAGGTTTATTACAGGAATATCATTAAAATTATACCGTCACTCAGGGAACATTTAATAAATTTTTTACCAAAAATATAAAATTTAACAGCTATGAATAAACCTAAAGTCGGATTTATTGTATTCGGGGTACACAAGGATGGGCTGCTTGATCCTATGGGGACGCCATTCATTGATGACAACCTGATCAAAAACGCCAGGAAATCGCTTGAAAAGGCAGGGATGGATCTTGTTGAACATGAAATTGTAATTGCCAGCAAACAGGAAGCAAAACATTGTTTTGGGAAGTTTAAGAAAATGGATGATATTGATGCAATCATACTGTTTTCTGGTACCTGGGTATGGGCTGCACATCTGATTGGTGCACTGCGGGATTTTGCCACAACAGGTAAAGGAATAATACTCTGGACCCATCCCGGAAGCCAGGGATGGAGACCTGTCGGCGGTCTTGTAATGCAGGGCGCCATGAAAGAGATCGGATTAAAGCATCGCTATGTTTATGGGAAATATGATGATCCGAAAGAAATCGAAATGATAACCTCTTACTGCCGGGCATGTGCATTGAAAAACTCATTGAATATGAGCACAATAGGCACATTTGGCGGAAGAGGAATGGCCCAGACCTGCGGCGCTGCCGATCCATCACAGTGGATGAAGATGTTCGGTATCGATATCGACTCAAGAGATACAACGGAATTGCTGGAAACTGCGAGGAGTATAAAGAAGGAAGAAATTAAAAAGACCAGGAATGATATTCAGAAGTATTTTTCCGAACCTGTTCCTGACAATGACCAGTCGGACCGTTCAATAAGTTTGTATCTGGCAATTAAAAAACTTGTCAGGAAGAATCACTGGGATTTTTATACTATTCAGTCTTTCCCGGGCCTTGGCGATGTGTACAGTGCAACATGTTTTGCCCAAAGCATGATGCTGCAGGATGGAATTGGAACCTCGACTCTTGGTGACTTTAATACAGCCATGACTGTTATATGCCTGACTTACCTCAGCAAAGAACCGGTATATTATGGTGATTTACAACACATTGATAAATCAAATAATGAAATAAAAATTATAGGTGACGGTGCCTGTCCTCCATCTCTGGCAGGTAAACTTGGTCCTGCCGGGTTTGCAGAACATGGGATCCCAACAGAAGGAAAGTCAGGCGGATTATCAGTCAGGCTGGTATGTAAAGCAGGGGAGGGTGTTCTTGCCCGGCTGGGAAGGAATGATGGTAAATTTGAGATGGTAATTACCCGTTGCACCATATTTGAACCGCCTGCAAACCAGATTGAAAAAAGAAAGAATGAGTGCGGTATCCCTTTCTGGCCTCATGGTTTTGTAAAAGCCGAATGCGATATAGAAACTTTGCTCCAGTCCTGGGACAATGAATATGCCTGTCTCGGGTACGGGGCACATCTGTATGAGGAGCTGAAAGCATTCTGTGAATTAACAGGTATTAAGGCTATTGCATTATAAAAAAAGGTGTGTTAATTAAGGAAAATCTGTATGCCTCTTATCCTTGAAAGAAATAATGTTCTGGATGTATATGCAAGAGCGGCTCAGAACAGGTGGGTGGTCCCCACCTTCTGCTCTGAGAACCTTACCACAACAGAATCCATACTTTCAGCTGTTCTGGAGTACAGCAGAATAATCGGACAACCCGATATCCCGGTGACTGTTGCAATTACCAATAAATACCATCACAGAAGTCAATCGGTAAATTATACGCATACCAGACGATGGGATATCGGGCTAAACCTTTTTCTTGCTGATCTTGAAGTCCTGACCCGGAAAGGTTCCCCTTTCGAAAACCTCAGTGTAATGATCCATCTTGATCATACTCAATGGGATAGAGATGAACAATTACTTCAATGGGACATGTACAGGTTTTCAATGATAATGTATGATGCATCGGAATTACCCTTTGATCAAAACATTAAAAGAACATCTGAGTTTGTAGAAAAGAACCATGATAAAATAGTAATTGAGGGAGCTTGTGATGAGATCCTTGATGCTACAGGCAAAGAAGAAAGCCGGCTGACAACACCCGGATCAGCCAGTAAATATTTTGATGAGACGGGAGTTGACTATATTGTAGCAAATCTCGGAACAGAGCACAGGGCAAGCGTTGCCGAACTGAAATATCACAGTGATCTGGCAAGAGAAATAAGCAAACTTACAGGACCTAAGCTGGTTTTACATGGCACTTCTTCGGTAGGTCTGGAACAACTGAGGAATCTGTTCGATGACGGAATAGCAAAGGTCAACATCTGGACAAGCCTGGAAAGGGACAGTTCACCGGTACTGTTCGAAGATATGGTTAAAAATGCATCCCGGATAATCGGGAAGGAAAGAACTGAAAAGTTGATTGAAAAAGGTTTGCTGGGCGACAAAGCAGACAAATCAGGAAAACCCGACCTTTCTCATTATACTACTCTTTACCGGCAGGATATCATTTTCAGTAAAATGAAAGAGATCGTCCTTGATTATCTGCGTCTCTGGTATGTTTGAAATTTTAATTACTATGGATTACTATATGGGAGTTGATATCGGGACCAGTGGCTGCAAAGCTGTTCTGTTTGCTGAAAACGGGCAGCAGGTATCATACGGATACAGGGAGTACCAGATTATTTCCTCAAATGAAGGGTGGGCTGAGCTGGATTCGGATGTAGTTATGGATAAATGTTTTGAGGTTATCAGGGAGGCAGCTTCTTCTGTCGATTCCAATAATATCAGGGGCATGGGAATCTCAAGCCAGGGTGAAGCATTCACACTGGTTGATGCAGAAGGTAAAGCGCTCTGTAATGCTCTTGTATCTTCAGATATCAGGGCTCGCGAATTTGTCAGGACATGGCCTGAAAAATTCGGTGAGGATAAACTGTACAGAATTACAGGACATACCCCACACCCTATGTTTTCATTGTTTAAGCTTTTGTGGATAAAGGAAAACATGCCGGAAAAATGGGCTAAAACACATAGGATCCTGTGCTTTGAGGACCTTCTGCAATACAGGCTCGGCATAACGGATCCTGCAATGGGATGGCCTCTTGCAGGCAGAACAATGCTTTTTGATGTGGTTGAACATTCCTGGAATAAAGAAATTCTTGACAATCTTGGTATTAAGGAATTTCAGCTGTCAAAACCATTACCATCGGGTACTTTGGTTGGTTATATAGATAAAAAAATTGCCAGAATACTTAATCTTAATGGCAGGACATTCATAGTGACCGGCGGACACGATCAGGCCTGCTCAGCGCTTGGTGCAGGTGCTATAGAATCAGGAGTAGCTGCATATTCATCAGGAACGGTTGATTGCATCACCCCGGCTTTTATAAAACCAATATTCTCGGCAGAACTTATGAAAAGCAATCTGTGCACCTATGATCATGCTGCTCCCGGAATGTACACTACAGTTGCATTCAGCCTTACCGGTGGCAATATCCTGAGGTGGTTCAGAGACGAATTCGGCAAAGCTGAAGTCGAAGAAGTGATGCCTCTAAAAGGCAGTGCTTATGAATTACTGCTGAGGCAGATGCCTGAAGCCCCGACAAAGCTTCTGGTTCTTCCTTATTTCACTCCGACGGGGACTCCCTATTTTGATACAAAAGTCAAAGGAGCCATATTAGGTTTGGATATTTTTACGTCACGCGCAGAAATTATGAAAGCATTGCTTGAAGGAGTGGCTCTTGAGATGAGGCTTAATCTGGACATACTGGAACGAGTTGGTTATAAGATAAATGAATTGAGAGTCATTGGAGGAGGAGCGAAATCAATGGTCTGGAATCAGTTAAAAGCTGATATAATCCGTAAACCAATTACTGTTCCGGGTGTTACTGAAGCAGGATGTATGGGAGTTGCGATGCTTGCCAAAGCGGCAGAAACAGACAAGGATGTTTTACATATTGCCAATAAATGGATAAAAACTGTTTCGGTGATAACACCAGGGAATTTAAAAACTTATGATAAAAAGTTCAGAACGTATAAGGATCTTTATAAAATCATCTCAGGAATTGAGACAGACACCCAGGTTCAAAATTAAATAAAAGGAATTATTATGGTAAAGATGAGATTAACAACAAGGTTTTTTGCAGTGCTGATGATAGTAATCAGCATGCAGGTAAACGGGCAGACTACCCCGACTGCAAAGGTTGATTTTTTAAATGCACCTGTACTGTTTAAAGAAGGAGGTAAATCATACCAGCAGGTCGTTGCAAGTTACCGCTCTGAGGCACCCGGGAAGATCGTTTTTATTTATAATGGCAAAGAACTCCTCAGGGCTGATATGGTAAGAGGTAATAACAGGTTTCTGTTGACCTTTCCTGCAGTAACACGATCCAGAAAGATTACGATAAGTGCAAAGATCGACGACAAAGCAACGGAGAAATATCCGGTGACTCTTGTTCCGCCAAAAAAATGGCAGATCTATTTTGTACAGCATTCTCATACGGATATAGGGTATACCCGCCCACAGTCGGAAATACTTGCCGAACACATGCGCTACATTGATTATGCACTTGATTACTGCGATCAGACGGATGGAATGCCGGATGATGCAAAATTCAGGTGGACATGTGAGTCAGCATGGGTAACAAGGGAATATCTCAGGTCGAGACCGGCAACTCAGGTTGAGCGATTTAAAAAGAGGGTAGCCGAGGGCCGGATCGAGGTAACCGGGATGTATGAAAACATGGCAGAGATTTCGGATGAAAACCTGATGTACGATTTTCTTCAGCCACTGAAAGAATTTGACAAGCTTGGGATTCCTGTAACAAGCGCAATGCAGAATGATGTTAATGGTATAGCCTGGTGCATGCCGGACTATTTTAAGAATACCGATGTCAGGTACCTTATTATGGGCATTAATATGACACGCTCCATCCTTCCGTTTGATAAGCCAACTGCATTCTGGTGGGAAGCTCCTTCCGGAGCGAGGCTGCTTGCCTTCCGTGCCGATCACTATATGACGGGTAATAATTTTGGCATTGAGAGCAAAGCTATCAGGCCGGAAAGTATGTTATGGCACATAGCGGATCTTGATAGCAGAGGTTATCCCTTCGACCGGATAGGCATACAATTTTCAGGTTATCGGACCGATAATGCGCCTCCATCAACAGCAGCTTGCGAGCTTGTTAAGCAATGGAATGCAAAATATGAATACCCCAAACTCAGACTTGCGCTTGCCAGCGAATTCATGGAATATGTTGAGAAAAACTATGCTGATAAACTTCCCGTTCATAAAAATGCATGGCTTGACTGGTGGACTGATGGGTATGGTTCAACCTCACGCGAGACGGCAGAAGTAAGAAGAACCCAGAACATGAAACAGGTTGATGAAGGGCTTTTTGCAATGGTTTCAATGATGGGCGGAGAACTCGGTCAGGCATTGGAAGGGAAGATGGACCATATAAGTGAGAACGCAATATTCTTCGATGAACACACATGTGGAGCTTCAACAAGTATTAATTCTCCCTTCTCAGAGAATTCAACCAGGCAATGGCTTCAGAAAGGAGCCTATGCATGGGAGGCTCTTAAAAAAGTGACATTGCTGAATGAAGAGGCCCTTGGACGATTTCAGCCATTCCTGAAAAAAGCCGGGTTCCCGGTCATATACGTTATTAATTCTATGGGATGGCCGAGGTCGGGAGATATTGAGATTTTCATTGACAATGAAGTGATCCCGATTGAAAATAAGTTCAGAATCACAGATCTTTCGTCCGGCAGGGAGATACCGGCACAGGTACTGACCAGACGCCGGGAAGGTGCCTACTGGATACTGGAGGTAAACGATATACCTGCTATGGGATATAAGGCACTGAAGGTGGAGGTGACAGGCGAACCGGCACCTGCAGATGCAGTTTCCGGAACAGAGGTCTTGGAAAACAGATATTATAAGTTGGTAATCGATAAAGCTACAGGATCAGTAAGCAGTCTTTATGATAAAGAACTGAAACAGGAACTTGCAGACGGGCAAAATTTATATGATATAGGACAACCGGTAAGGGAGACATTAAATAACAGGAGGCAAATGACACCTGCTCAGACTACCGTTTCGAATGTAAAAGTTAATGCAGGAGCCAACGGTCCGGTATGGGAGAGTGTAAAGATAGCAATGGATCTGGATGGCTTTGAAAAAGGCACAGAAGGGACTCCCAGAGGGATTGAAACCGAAATCAGGCTCTATAAGAACGTCAAGAAAGTAGAGTTCAAATACATGGCTCATAAACTGATACTGACCGATCCGGAGGCTCTTTATGTTGCTTTTCCCTTCTCATTACCCGATTCCAGGATAGTGTTTGAGACCATAGGAGGAGTTCTTACACAGGGGCAGCAGTTACCAGGTTCGTCATCAGACTGGAATGCAGCACAGAATTTTGTTTCGGTACGTGGTAAAAAAGGACAGATCATTGTTGTAAGTAATGAGATCCCGCTGTGGCAATTCAGCGATTTCAACATGGGTAAGTTCGAACGTTACCCGAAAAAGGGAAAGACATGGCTCTATTCGTGGGTGATGAATAATTACTGGACCACAAACTTCCGTGCTTTCCAGGAGGGTGGCTTCAGTTGGGGCTATCAGCTCACCTCAACAACCGATACTACCAATACATTTGCTACAAAATATGCCTGGGGCGAAAGGAATCCGTTCCCAACAAGAACTTTCCCGGCAGGTGACAATGAGCTGAAAACGCCATCTCTGGAAACACTTAAGATCTCAGGTTCTCCAAATGCAATGTTGATCAACAGCCGACCTGCATTCAAGGGAAAAAATAATATTCTTCTTCATTTCCGTGAGCTGGAAGGATTGGCTGCAGAGGTTAAATTGTCTTCAGCAGTTCCGGGCCAGACAATCAGGAAGATGATGGAAGTAAATACACTGGGAAAGCAGGTCGGGCAACCACTTACTTCAGTACAATTAAAACCATACGAGGTGAGGTTCATTGAGGTGGAATTCTGAATTGATCTGATCCTGTGCAGTGCTTTGGGTTGTAACTAATACTATGTCTCCAAAATGTGTAAGTTGAAGAAATCACTGTTTATCGCTCTGATCGTCATTACAGCATGCAATAATGCCGATATTACACGCTATGTCGATCCTAATATCGGAGGTGTGGCACCTCTGCTTACAACCAAGAATCCGACTGTTCACAGACCCCATAGTATGATAAGGGTTTTTCCCGTTACAAAACCCGGGTTTGGCGATCGTTACCTTTCAGATAAGATCTATGGTTTTGCAGTAAATATGCCTGCGTACAGGAACGGGCATGTTACCGAACTGATGCCCACAACAGGAAAAGTCTCAGCAAATCATGCAGAAAATGCATCGTCCTATGATCATGATCTGGAAGAGGTGCATCC
>Ga0102851_10002980_pt1 | contig 10413 bp, 8 predicted proteins | sample Mud3Dept3metaG_FD_79558 | JGI IMG/M metagenome (GOLD analysis project Ga0102851, IMG submission 79558) | Freshwater wetland microbial communities from Ohio, USA, analyzing the effect of biotic and abiotic controls - Mud 3 Core 4 Depth 3... | ecosystem: Environmental > Aquatic > Freshwater >...
CTCGCGCGCGGCGAGCTTGAGCGCGCGCAGCGTGAGTGGCGCGTTGCCCGCGATGCGGTCCGCCTGCTCGCGCACGAACGCCTCGAGCTCCGTCCGCGGGCGGACCGCGTGGACCAGGCCGATCTGCTTCGCCTCGCTTGCGTCGATCCGTCGCGCCGTCAGCAGTAGATCCATCGCGGCCGGGAGCCCGACGGCGGCGGCGAGCGCAGCGACGGCCGGAACCTCGTAGCCGATGCCGAGCCGCGCAGCGGGAATGCGGAACACGGCATCGTCGCTCGCGTAGCGAAGGTCGGCCGCCAGCGCGACGACGACCCCGCCGCCGATGCAGGGCCCCTCGATGCACGCCAGCAGCGGCTTCTCGAGGTCTACGAGCGCGCCGAGGCCCAATGCCGCGAGTCTTCCGTAGCGGGCGACGGCGCTCTCCTCCGTCCGCTGCTGCTCGAACTGCGAGATGTCCGCGCCGGCGATGAAGGCGTCGCCGCCGGCGCCCCGTATGCCGACGACGCGCACGCCAGGATCGGCCGCGAATGCCGCGACGGCCCCCGGCAGCTGCTCCCACATCTCGACCGAGATCGCGTTGCGCCGCTCCGGCTGATCGAAGAGGAGCCAGCCGACCGCTCCGTCCCTCTCGGTGCGAATCCGTCCGCCCATGGTCTCCTCCTGCGCCGCGAATCCGTATCGTAGGCGACCGGGCGCGAACGGATGAGGGTGCCAGCATGCACGATGACGAGACGCCGCAGGTCGCCGGAGCAGCCGGGCCTCTGGCCGGCGTCGTGGTCCTCGACGTGACGCACGTGATGGCCGGCTCCTACTGCGGCCTGCTGCTCGCGCAGATGGGCGCCGATGTGCTGAAGGTCGAGCGGGCCGGCGGCGGGGACGATCTGCGTCAGAGCCAGCAGCGCTCGGGCGGTCAGTTCCGACCCCATGATGCGGTGAACCACAGCAAGCGCAGCCTCGCGCTCGATCTGCGCGATCCCCGCGGTGCCGCCGTTCTCACGCGACTCGCCGAACGCGCGGATGTGTTCGTCGAGAACTATCGGCCCGGCACGCTCGATCGGCTCGGTGTCGGTGCCGCCGCGCTGCGCCGCCGCAATCCCCGCCTCATCACGTGCTCGATCTCCGGCTTCGGCGGGACGGGTCCGTACGCCGACCGTCCCGGCTTCGATCTGGTGGCGCAGGCGATGGCCGGCATCATGAGCCTCACAGGCGAGCCGGGCCGCGCGCCGGTGGTGGCCGGCGTGCCGCTTGCCGATTTGAACGCCGGCGCGTTCGCAGCGCTCGGCATCCTCTCGGCACTGCACGAGCGCGCACGGAGCGGAGCCGGCCAGCACGTCGACACGTCGCTGTTCGAGGCGGCGCTCGCGTACACGATCTGGGAGTCCGCGCTGTGGTTCGACACCGGGACGGTGCCGGGACCAGCGGGTCGCTCGCACCGGCTCGGCTCTCCGTACGGCGCGTTTCGCACGCGCGACGGGATGCTCGTGATCGGCGCGGGCACGCAGCCGAACTGGGAGCGCTTGTGCCGGGCGCTCGGTCGCGACGAGTGGATCGCGGACCCTCGCTTCGCAACGTCGCTGCAACGCATCGCGCACAAGGAAGAGCTGGCGACCTCGATCGAGACGGTGCTGGAGACGCAGGGCATCGCGCACTGGGAAGAGCAGCTGCTCAGCGCCGGCGTGCCATGCGGGCCGGTGCAGTCGATCGATCGCGCGCACGGGGATCCGCAGGCGCGAGCGAGGCAGATGTCCGTCTCGCTCGGTGTGGCCGACGGCCGCGAGCGGCACGTGGTGGGGACGCCCGTCAAGCTCTCGCGCACGCCGTGGCGCGTCGGTGAGCGGGCCTCCCGCTATGGCGAGGACGGCGACGCGATCCTGCGGGACTTCGGCTTCGCCGACGACGAGATCGCCGGGCTGCGCGCCGCCGGCACTGTGGAGTGAGCCTTCGCGAGGAGCATCGGAGACTCGTGCGCTCCGCATGAACCGCCGGGTACGGCACTGCACGCACGGTGGTGTTGGCGCAGGGATGGGCAACTGCCTCCAGCTACCCGACCAGCTGTGTTCCGCCGCATGTCAATCCCTGCTTTTTCTTCCTATTCTCTGATCCATGTTGCCGGCCGGCATCACTCCTTTCCGCCGGCGCGGAGGTTCCAGATGGACGTCGTCCTCCTCTCGCGCATTCAGTTCGCGATGACGATCATGTTTCACTACCTGTTCCCGCCTCTGACGATCGGCCTCTCGATCGTCGTCGCCTACATGTTCGCGATGCGTCTGAGAACGCGCGAGGCGATTTACGACGTCGCCGCCCGCTACTGGATGAAGATCTTCGGGATCAACTTCGCCCTCGGCGTTGCCACCGGCATCGTGATGGAGTTCCAGTTCGGCACGAACTGGGCTGTCTATTCGCGATTCGTCGGCGACGTGTTCGGCTCCGCGCTCGCCGCGGAAGGGATCTTCGCCTTCTTTCTCGAGTCGGGCTTTCTCGCGGTGCTCCTGTTCGGGTGGGATCGCGTGTCGCCGCGCTTCCACTTCTTCGCGGCCTGCATGGTCTCGCTCGGCTCGATCTTCTCGTCGATCTGGATCACGGTGGCGAACTCATGGCAGCAGACACCCGCGGGCTCCGTCCTGCGCGAGCACGTCGTCAACGGTCGCACGTTCGTTCGCGCGGAGATCATCGACTTCTGGGCAATGGTGTTCAATCCCTCGATGCTCCATCGCCTCATTCATGTCTGGATCGCCGCCTTCATTCTCGGAGCGTTCTTCGTGCTGAGCATCGCGGCGTGGTACCTGCTGCACGGGCGCCATACGGAGTTCGCAAAGCGGTCCTTCAGTGGGGCGCTCGCTCTCGCGACGTTCGCCTCCATTGCGATTCTGGTCTCGGGAGACCTTCAGGCGGTGAACGTTGCGAAGACGCAACCTTCAAAGCTCGCCGCGTTCGAGGGCGTCTATGGAACCGAGCCGCGCACCGCGCTCTATCTGTTCGGAGTCCCGAGCGACGCCGAGCGGCGCGTCAAGTGGGGAATGGCGATCCCCGGGATGCTCTCGCTGCTCGTGCACCACGACATCGACAAACCGGTCGATGGATTCGACAAACTCGAAGCGAGCTGGGGAAAGCCGCCTGTCGGAATCTCGTTTCAGTCTTATCACCTCATGGTCGCATTCGGGATGCTCTTCATCGGCATGACGCTGCTCGCAACGTGGTTTCGGCTGCGCGGCAGGCTCTGGGAACAGCGATGGCTTCTCTGGGGATTCGTCTTCGCGGTCGTCCCCGCGTTTCTCGCCAATGAACTCGGCTGGGTCGCCGCCGAGGTGGGACGACAGCCGTGGATCGTCTACCCGCAAATCGTCGATGGACTGATCGTCGGAGGTCTCCGAACGGCCGACGCAGCGTCGGAGGCGGTGAACGCATCGCAGGTCCTCGGATCGATCGTGATGTTCGGCGTCCTGTACGTCTTGCTGTTCATCCTCTGGATCGTCGTCCTGAATCAAGAGATTCAGCATGGGCCGGATCCGCTTCCTGATGACGAACCCGGTCGCTCGACTCCGCGGGACTCCCTCGAGGCGGCGGTTCACTGAGAGGAGAATGCGATGGATCTGAATGTGCTCTGGTTTCTTTTGCTGGGCGTTCTTCTCGCCGGTTACGCAGTGCTCGACGGGTTCGACTTCGGCGTGGGAATGCTGATGCCTCTCGCGCGCAGCGACCGCGAACGGAGGATCATCTTGAACTCCATCGCGCCGATCTGGGACGGCAACGAGGTCTGGCTCGTCACGTTCGGCGGTGCGATGTTCGCGGCGTTTCCCGAGCTCTATGCGACGGTCTTCTCCGGCTTCTATGTCGCGTTCATGGCGGTGCTGTTCGCGCTGATCCTCCGCGCCGTCTCGATCGAGTTCAGGAGCAAGCGGCCGTCGGAGGGGTGGCGCGCGTTCTGGGACAGCAGCTTCTTCGCGTCGAGCCTCCTCGCATCGCTGCTCTTCGGCGTGGCCGTCGGCGCGATCATGGCTGGCATCCCCGTCGACTCGCGCGGCATCTACGCCGGCTCATTCTTCGAGATCGTCTTTCCGCCTGCGCAGCCGATCTTCCCGCTGCTCGTCGGCGTGCTGACGGTTGCCCTGTTCGTCATGCACGGGTCGATCTATCTCTTCCTCAAGAGCGAGGAAGAGCTGCAGGCGCGCGTTCATCGCTGGATGTGGCACGCGTTCGGGTCCTTTCTCGTGCTCTATCTGATCACGACGATCGTCGCGCTCATCACGATTCCGCACGCCGTCGAAAACTTCCGGCACCATCCTTGGACGTGGCTCGTGGTCGGCGTCTCGATACTCGCGATTGCGAACATCCCGCGGGCGATCTTCCTCGACTCTCCTCATCAGGCGTTCGCCTCGTCCGCGATTCTCATCGCGTCGCTCGTCGGCCTCGTCGGAATCGCGCTCTTCCCGAACCTTCTGGTGTCGAGCATCTCCGGGCACTTCAATCTCACGATCTACAACGCCGCGTCATCGCACAAGACGCTCGCGATCATGGCGATCATCGCGGCGCTGGGAATGCCTTTCGTTCTCGCGTACACAGCGGTCATCTACTGGACGTATCGCGGCAAGGTGAGGCTGGGAGAGCACAGCTACTGAAGCGGCTGGTTTTGGCGACACCCGATCGAAGGGGGCCCTTCACGACCAGGAACTGACCAGGAACTGAGTTGGCACGGAGGGACTCGCATTGACTATACGTGCGCCTTCGTCTCGGGGAGGAACGACGCCCATGTCGGCCGTGCTCCGAACTTCGTTGCCGTTTCTGCTGATGGCAGTGCTCAGCACAACACTGGCCGGCGGTTGCGAGAGGCAGCACGAGACCGCCGGCGGTGAGCGCGCCGGCGCGCCCGGCGACGTGACGGGCAAGCCCTTCGCCGGCAAGATCGACGACAGCATCCGGCGCTCGGAGCCGGAGTTCCGGATCGATCCGAGAGCCGCCGGCGGCGCACCGAACATCGTGATCATTCTGGCGGACGACATGGGCTTCTCCGACGTGTCGCCATTCGGCGGCGAGATCCGGACGCCGAACATCCAGCGCCTTGCGGACAACGGATTGCGTTACAACCACTTCACGGTGACGGCCATGTGCTCGCCGACGCGCGCGGCGCTGCTCACCGGCCTCAATCACCACTCGGCAGGCGTCGGCTGGGTAGCGGAGTGGGATTACGGCTATCCCGGCTATCGCGGCGAGTTGGCCCCCGATGTCGTGACCTTGCCGCAGATCCTGCAGCAGCACGGCTACGCCACCTTCGCCGCTGGGAAATGGCATCTCAGCAACGGCGAGCACCGCTCCCGGATCGGGCCCTTCGATTCCTGGCCGACGCAGAAGGGATTCGATCGCTACTGGGGCTTTCTGGAAGGGGAGACCGACCAGTTCCAGCCGGCCGTGATCGTCAGCGGCAACGAGGTGGTCGAGATGCCGCACGATGCGAACTATTACTTTCCGGATGATCTGACGGCGCACGCCATCCAGATGCTGCAGGACTTGCGTGCGGTCGATCGCACCAAGCCGTTCTTCCTCTACTACGCCCCGGGCGCCGTGCATGCGCCGCATCACACCAAGCAGGAAGACCGCGAGCGCTACCGCGGGCAGTACGCGCAGGGCTGGGACACGGTGCGCGAGCGGCGGCTGGAGCGGCAGAAGGCGCTCGGCATCGCCCCGGCCAATACCGACCTGACGCCGCTCAACCCGCAAGTGCAGCCCTGGGCTGCGCTGACCGCGGACCAGCAGAAGATGTACGCGCGGTTCGAGGAGAACTACGCCGGATTCGTCGACAACCTCGACCAGCAGGTAGGCCGGCTGATCGCCCATCTGGAGCGCACCGGTGAACTCGACGACACCATCGTCGTGTTCCTGTCCGACAACGGCGCGAGCCCGGAAGGCGACGCCGAGGGCCAGAGCAACAGCCTCGCCTTCTATCACTTCCACAAGACCACCACGGCGGAGAACCTGCCGCGTTTCGACGCGATCGGCGGGCCGAACTCCCACCCGCACTATCCCCTCGGCTGGGCGCAGGCCAGCAACACGCCGTTCAAGCACACCAAGCGCACGACGCACGGCGGTGGCGTCAACTCCCCGTTCATCATCAGCTGGCCGAAGGGCATCGCCGCGCGCGGCGAGATTCGCAGCCAGTTTCACCACATCGACGATCTCGCTCCGACGCTGCTGGAGGTGCTCGAGATCGACCCGCCGAGTCAGTACCAGGGCCACGCGGTAAAGCCGATGGAAGGCATCAGCTTCGCGTACAGCCTCGCCGACGCTGCTGCCGCGTCGCGCAAGACGGAGCAGTACTACGAGTTGGAAGCCAACCGCGGCTATTACGCCGACGGCTGGAAGATCGCGGCGTACCGCGAGGGCGCCCAGACCTACGACGAACCGGGCTGGGAGCTCTACCACCTCGACGAGGATTTTTCGGAAGCCCACGACATGGCGGCGCGATATCCGGACAAGGTGCATGCCCTGGAAGAAAAATGGTGGGCCGCCGCCAGGCGCCATCAGGTCTTGCCGTTGGTGGACGTCGGATTGTTGGAGCGTGCGCTGTACGCGAAGTTCATCAAGCTGCCGCAGCCCAGTCATCCGGTGTTCCCGGTCGGCGGCGGCACCGTGCCGCACAATCTCGCGCCGCTCCTGCCGGGCAAGTCGTACACCATCACCGCGGACATTCACCGCGACACCGAGCAGCAGCAAGGCGTCATCGCCGCGCAGGGCGACCGCTTCTCCGGCTACACGCTGTACGTCCAGGACAACCATCTGGTGTACGAGCGCAACACCGGCGTGGACGTGGTGCGCGTCGTGTCGAAGGAAACCGTGCCCGCGGGCGACGTCGAGCTGCAATTGCGCTACGACAAGGTCTCCACCGGGCTGGCCGTGGCGAAAGGCCTGTTCTCCGAGGGAATGGGCTTCAACCGCCTGGGCGTGCTCAAGGGCACTGCAACACTCTTGATCAACGGCCAAGACGCCGGCAGCGGCGTCATCGAGCAGCCGTTCATGGTCGGATGGGAAGGGCTGGACATCGGCCGCGACACCGGCTCCCCGGTGTCACCGCAGTACCAGCCGCCCTTCGCCTTCACGGGACAGTTGACGAGCGTCCGCTACGACCTCGACTGAGAGCAGGCCGGTCGAGGTGTGATCGATGGGTCGAGTCTACGTAGTGACGAGGGATCGCCGGTAGGTCACGTAGTTGGCGCAGACCCGCCCGCCGAGCTTCTCGGCTGTGCGGCGCGACGGCCAGTTGTCGTCGAGGACAATCGTGTAGCTCAGATGCGTAGCGCCGCGCGCAACCAGCTCGAGATAGCACTTGGCGGCCATCGCCAGATTCACACCCTGTCCGCGGGCCACCTTGCGGACGCCGATGCCGAGGAAGTTCAATCGTTCGGCGTCGGCGAGCGTTCGTCCGGGCGCAAGGACGGGGAGGTCGGCGAGATGCGGCATCGCCCACACGACCCCGACTGGCTCGTCGCCCTTGAACGCCATCACCGAGACGTCGTGCATGCCGAGCGGTTTCGCTGCCTCGAACGTGTCGGCGAACTCCTCGGTGCTGGTCGGCACCATGCCCCAGTGCGCCGCGAAGGCTTCCTCCCATGTGTCGGCGAAGTCGGCCACCCGTCGTTCCTCGGGCACCTCGCCGAAAGAGACGATCTGGAAGCCCGCCGCTCGTGCCCTCGCGAGCATCTGCTCCCATCGATCGACCAGCTGGGGCGTCACCTCGATCTTGTAGTCGACCCAGCCCCGTTCGGTCTCGAACCGGGCCTCTTTCAACAATGCGTGGTAGTAGGCCGGGTTCTGCCGCACGCTCATTGGCGGGAGCGATTGGTAGTCGTCGATGGCAAAGGCCATGTCGAATCCGGGTCCCGATCCGGCACGCGCTGCCTCCATGCCTCGGGCGCGCAGCCACGACGACGCCTCGTCCATCAGGGCCCGGGTCGCCACGGCGGCCCCGGGCAGTGCCTCGAACAGGATCACGTGCCCGACGGGCTCGGCCCACTTGTCGATGTATCCCTGGTCGACGACAGCCGCGGCCCTGGCCACGATCTGGCCGTTGTCGCGGGCCAGCAGCGGGCGCACGCTCCGTCGTGTCGCCCCGGGCCCCTGGCCCATCAGAAGCGGGAGCTGCATCGGCGCCAGAGCTGGCCACCGTGCGCTTCGCCGGGCGTTGACGACGTCGGCGAACTCCACGAACCCGGTGAGCGCGGCTTCGCCCTCGGGATGCTCGATCACGACGGCCATGGGTCCCCTCTGCGCGAGAAGATAGGGAATCCATTCTGCGTCCTCTGAGGCGCGGGCTCGGAGTCCCCGTCTGGGGGCCCGCGTCTGCGAAGATCACGCCTTCGGGCGCGGCGTGCGACGCGCGCGATCCGCGCTCGCGAACGCGTCCCACTCGGGCTCGGGTCCGAGCGCTTCGACGAGGTGGTCGATCAGCGCGCGTACCTTCGGGGCGGGATGGCGGCTCTGGGGATAGACCGCGAACGCGGAGGCTTCGAGCTCGAGCGCCCGCGGGAGGATCTGGATGAGCCGGCCGGCGAGCAGATCGTCACCGACCAGATACGTCGGCAGACAGACGATCCCATGACCGACGAGCGCGACGCGCCGCAGCGCCTCGCCATTGTCGATGTGAAGGTCGCCGTGCAGGCGGACCGATCGCGCGCGCCGGAGGATCATGCGCCACGGCACCGCGGCGACGCCGAGACAGTTGTGCCGCTCGAGCGCCGCGGGATCGCGCGGCATCCCGTTGCGTCGCAGGTAGCCCGGCGCCGCGCATACGACGAAGCGGATCGGGCACAGCTTTCGCTGCACGAGTGTCGCGTCGGCCAACCGGCCGCTGATGCGAATCGACAAGTCGAGCTTCTCGCTCACGAGATCGACGATGCGGTCGGTCAGATCCAGATGGAGACGCACCTTCGGGTGGCTCGCGAGGAACGCCGGAAGTCGCGGCGCGATCTGGATCTGTCCGAAGGATGTGGACGCGGCGAGCCGGAGCTCGCCGCGCGGCTCGGCCTGGAGTTCGCCCACCGAGCGCTCCGCCTGCTCCGCCTCCTCGGCCACGCGCTGGCAGCCCGCGTAGAACACCTCGCCGACCTCGGTGAGGCTCATGCTGCGCGTGGTACGGCGCAGCAGCTGCGCGCCGAGCCGGCGCTCGAGGCGTGCCACCTCGCGGCTTACCGAGGCCTTGGACAGGCCGAGGCGGCGCGCCGCCTCGGTGAAGCTGCCGGTCGCGACGACTTCCGCAAAGACGAGCATGGCAGCCGCGCTGCGGCGACGGTCTTCGGTTCCCATGCTGAAACGATGATATCCACTTCTGTCGATTGTCCTGCGCGCCGCGCGCGCCATGCTCGGCCGCGTTCGCGAGTGATCCCGATCCAACTGGAGGTACGACGATGGCAGGCAAGGTCATGCACTTCGAGATCCACGGCAGCGACGCGAAGCGGACCCAGGAGTTCTACGCGGCGCTCTTCGACTGGAAGGTCGATGCAAACAACCCGATGAACTACGGGCTGGTCGGCGCCGAGGCGCCCGGCATCGGCGGTGGCATCACCAGCTCCTGCGAGGCGCCGAGGGTGACGTTCTACGTCGCCGTCCCGGATCTCGCGGCGGCGCTGAAGAAGGCCGAAAGCCTGGGCGGGAAGACGGCCATGGAGCCGCACCTGGTTCCGGGCGGCCCGGAGATCGCCATGTTCGCAGACCCCGACGGGAACCACATCGGCCTCGTCAAGGACACGAGCGTCTAGCGATGCTCAAGAAGATCGCCTTGACCCTGGGCGCGGTCGTCGTGCTCGCCGCAGTGGTGATCGCACTCCAGCCGTCGGAGTTCGCGATCGAACGATCGGTGTCGATCGAGGCGCCCGCGCGCCTCGTCTACGGCCACATCGCGAGCGTCCGCGCGATGGACGTGTGGTCGCCGTGGTCGAAGATGGATCCGCAGATGCAGACCGTCTACGACGGTCCCGATTCCGGCGTGGGCGCGCGCTCGTCCTGGGAAGGCCCGCAGATGGGCAAGGGACGCGTGACCGTCACGGCGACGGCTCCGGATCGCGAAGTCGAGATGAAGCTCGAGATGCTCGCGCCGATGGCGGCCACCAACCGGGTGCTCTTCACGCTGAGTCCGAGCGGCGAGACGACGGCCGTGACATGGCGGATGGAGGGCGCGAACGGCTTCGTCGGCAAGGCCATGTCGCTCGTGATGAACATGGAAACGATGGTGGGCGACGAGTTCGCGCGCGGGCTCGGATCGCTGAAGACGCTCGTCGAGGCCGAAGCGCAGCAGCGCGCAGCCAACTAGGAGGTCGCATGGCTCGTTACATCGACGGTTTCGTGTTGCCCATCCCGAAGAAGAACGCAGACGCGTACCGCCGCATCGCGCGCAGGGCCGGCCGGATCTGGCTCGACCACGGCGCGCTC
>Ga0102851_10002984_pt1 | contig 10411 bp, 7 predicted proteins | sample Mud3Dept3metaG_FD_79558 | JGI IMG/M metagenome (GOLD analysis project Ga0102851, IMG submission 79558) | Freshwater wetland microbial communities from Ohio, USA, analyzing the effect of biotic and abiotic controls - Mud 3 Core 4 Depth 3... | ecosystem: Environmental > Aquatic > Freshwater >...
GCGTTGTTCGCCACCACCACCCCGCCAGCCGTTGTACCCGCAGCCGTGGGGTTCTGCAGATTGAGTATGCCCGCGTTCACATTGGTCACACCCGTATAGGTGTTCGCGCCACTCAAATTCACTGTGCCCGCGCCGTCCTTAGTAAGGGAACCGCCGTCGATAATCCCACCGAATGTGGACGTCCCACTGGCAACGGTAATCGCGAGAGTACCCGCTGCTCCGGTCGTTATGTTTCCGCTCGATGTGACGTTTGAAAAACTGTCAAATGTAATGTTATTGCCAGCCGAGATTATCGCGTCACTAGCGACAATCGTACCGCCCCTAGACTTGAACACAAAGCTACCGACGGCGTTGCTATTCTGGATAGTGAGTCCGGGATCAAATGAAATGCCTTCCGCGGCATCTAGCGTAAGAGTTTGGGGTTTATTGAGATCACCGGAGCTCGCTTTAATCGTGATCCGACCATTATTAAGGCCAGAGCCAGCGCCAATAGGGCTTGTTTTTACAACTAGATCGCCGAAACCTAATTGGGTAGAAATGGTGTCCCATCCAACTTGGGATGTCGCTACAGTTTCATCTGGAGAAAAGGGGGTTGCATTGCATGTTGCAGGGGACATATTGGCGCAAGTGCTGGATCCAACTGCGACGATTTCAAGATCACTCGGATCGAGCAGCAGTGTACCTGCGTTGCCCATAGGAGCCCGGGCGTCGACCGTCCCCAGAAAATCAAGCCATCTTTTGCCCGATGTTTCGACGAAGCCACCATTGCCGCTGCCGCTGCCGCCCTGGGCCGAGATTGCACCGTAAAACTGGGTTGCATCATCAGACCAAACGATGACCTTGCCACCATCCCCACTTTGAATTGCATCGGCCCTTATAGCCGCATTAGGACCGAAGTAAGTGCGCCAGGCATTTTGAACGTCCGGGTTCTTGCCCTGGAAATCGCCGCCAACGAGCACCGTGCCGCCACCGGTCTGGCCGGATGCATCGACGGTTGCGTGGTCGATCAGACCGACCTTGTTGCCAAGAATCTGTACATTGCCGCCCTTGCCGGACTCGCCTTTAGCTTCGATATTGCCGGCGATTAATGTCGTGCCGGTCTCCGACTGCACCGTTACACTGCCGCCCTGCGGTCCATTCGCGATGGTCTGACTGCCGGCATCGAGCGTGACGTCCTTCACCGCTTTGAAAACGATCTTGCCGTTTTCGCCCATTACGGCAGTATTGGCATTGGCCACTCCGCTCTGGCGAATCAAGCCCGCGTACATGCCGATACGCCCGCCTTGGGCGATCAATTGCCCGAGGTTGAGCGCCTGATTGTCGAGGGCAGTGATCTGCACGCGCATTTCCGGCGTCTGCGCATCGACCAGCTCGATGCTTTTGCCGGCCGCAAGCAGAATTTCGCCCTGAGGGGTCCTGATGATGCCGCTGTTCTGGATATCGGGGGCGACGAGGTACACCATTCCCCCTGCCGCCGTCGTAAGGCTGCCCTGATTGACGATGCCGCCCGCCCCAGGTGTTTCAGTGAAGCGGAAGCGTCCTGCAAGAAAATCGGAATCTGACAGATTCAGCGTGGATGCTACCAACCCTGCCACGTCGATTTGAGAATTGGGGCCGAACGTGATGCCGTTGGGATTGATCAGGAATACGCGGCCATTCGATTGCAGTGCGCCAAGAATAGCGGAGGGATTGAGACCGGTGACGCGATTTAATACGGCACTGGCAGAAGACTGCTGGATGAAACGGGTTAATTCGTTATTGCCAATCGAAAAACTGTGCCAGTTGATGACCGATCCCGGGCTGTTGGTGACCGTCAGCGCGTTGCCGCTGGCAGAAAAGCCGACCTGGCCGCTCACAACCGTAGGCGCAGTCGGATTCGCATGCACGGGCGCTCCGGCAAGGCACAAGATCCCCGTTGCCAGCAACAGCTGGCACCACAGTCCCTGGCGTGGCTTGTTATCGTCCCTCATCCCGCTGCCTTGGTTTAGGGTTTTACATCCAGCCCAATAGCAGTACACGTACAAAAAAATCACGAACCTTAAACTTGCTTACCCTTGCAGTTCAACATGTTATAAAACGCTTGGCAACACCAAAACCACACGGTTTTGAATCATATCCTTGTTTACCCAGCACGATCGGTGCCAGCCGGTCTCAAGCAAGGATCACAGTTAAATAATATCTCGGCTAACCCCATGATTGAGCATCATTTTAATGCCAAGTCCGCGATGCGGGCGCCGGGGGTTAGAAGACGATGGCGATGGCCGCATGCAGCCGGTTCGCGTGAGTTCGGCCAGATGCCGACCCGATCTGAGTACTATCGTGGAGCACTTGAGCGTAATCCAGCTTGATTATCAGATTACTCTTATAATTCAACCTGATACCAAAACCCATGCTGTCCAGACTGGCGACGGGTATTTCGCCGGGCTGAGGATTGGTAATCCCTAATCTTCCTGTGTCGTAAAACGTCAGCAGGCGCAGACGCAAATTGTCAGTCCCCAGTTTTTTGCCCATATCCGGGGAATAGATCTCGAAGCTTGTGCGATAGCCTCGGTCCTTGGACACATAGCGCTCGCCGAATCCACGAATGCTCTCAGCCCCGCCCAGCCCGAATTGCTCGCCCGGTACCAGCACATCTTCGGTGTATTGGCCGGTAAAGTTGACGCGATACTGCCAATCCTGCGGCGTTGCCCCGCTGAGGCTCGCGCCTAATCGATAAATGCGGTAACCCGCGCGGGACTCGAAACGCACGTTCTTGAAGTCTTTGTCGGTGCCGTCGCTGCCGCCAGGGATATTCTGGCTGATCTGCGCAAAATAGCTGAATTCCCTCTGGTTTTCGCGCAGCAGGCCGCTGTAGGTCATGCTCACCGGATGTATCGTGATGTCCGGGATGATACTGCCCTCCTGACCGATAGGCTGCACAACGTTCTGATAGGCGCGGTAATCAAAGCCATAAGTAAGCTTTTGCTCGAGCTCGCCCAATCTCGGTAGTGATTGGTTATAACGCAACGCATAGATCGCACCCTGGCCGGAGACCGTAAACAGATCCTGAACCGTGCCCGAATTGACGTTGGAATAACCCGCGACCAAGTCCACCGAATCGCCAATGGCATAGAACGGAATGCGGTAGCCGACCCCAAATGTCGTCACCTTGTTTGGATTTTCAGGCGACGTCAGATACTGGGCGGTTAAAACATGGTCGCGGTCCCACAGATTCGCATGCTGATACGCGAACCCGAGGCGATAGGCGCCCGTGGTGCTGTTGCCGGTGTTGTCGAAGCTGATGCTGTAACGCTTGGGATCGACGTCAGCCACGCGTATCGTGGCGTCGATCTCCCCCTCGCGCTCGGCCGACTTGAGCAGCACCGTCGTGTACTTCGCCGGATTTTCATTTGCAACCCTGAGGCTTGCGGCGATTTTGTCCGAATTCGGCGTTTGTCCCGACACCAGGGTCGGCACGCTGCTTCGGACATTGTCAGGGCTGAAATACTCATTGCCATCGACCGAAATCTTCGCGATCTTGGTTTCGATCACGACAAAGCGGACCTCGCCTTTCTCAAGTTCCTGCTCGGGCAGGGTCACCTGCACGCCGCTGTAACCTTGCCGATGGTATGCCTCCTGCAGCGTCTCAAGCGCCCGCTGCACATCACCAAAATCTTTTTGTTTTCCAGTAAACGGCGCCAGCGCCCGGTTAATCCCGTCAGGCTGCAACAGCGTGTTGCCGTCGACCTGAAACTGCCGAATCTCGAATTTCAGCCCCCCCTCCGGCGCAACATCCACAGCCGGCGCCCCGGTAGCGGCCTGGGCGATCAACAGGTTCCTGCCCTCGAACGTTTCCGAGATTTTTAATTGCAGTTGTGCGGACTCGGATTCAATCCACTCAGCAGGCCTTCGTGCGGCGGGATGACCTGCAGGGACGGGACTGGCAACAACCGGATATTCGTCGAGCTGCAAGCCGATGCCGCCAGAATGCGCGACGGTCACAGGCCCGCCATTGGCAAGGGCCAGCGGGCCCGCAAACCCCACGGCGAGCCATGCCAGCCTCATCCCCATTCGGCGGTTGTCCATCAAGGATTTATCTTTATTGTGGTGAGTCGAAATCCGGCACGCTGCAGACACAATCTTGTGCATGCCCAGTATATCGCATCGGTCAGATCCGGGATGCCATCTGCCGCAATCGCTCGACACGGCATTGCACAACCTGTTAAATTGTTTTTTTCAATTTCTTCCGATACCTGCTCATCATGACTCTCTCTCCCAAGCACAGCCGGGTGCTGATTCTGGGCTCCGGGCCCGCTGGCTACAGCGCGGCAATCTACGCGGCCCGCGCCAATCTGAAACCCCTTTTGATCACCGGTCTTGCCCAGGGCGGACAGTTGATGACCACCACCGATGTCGACAACTGGCCGGCTGATGCAGACGGCGTGCAAGGGCCCGAACTCATGGAGCGCTTCCTCAAGCACGCCGAGCGTTTCAATACCGAGATTATTTTTGACCACATCCACACCGTCAAGTTGAAGGAAACCCCGGTTACGCTCGTCGGCGATCAAGCCACCTATACCTGTGATGCGCTGATCATTGCCACCGGCGCCTCTGCAATGTACCTGGGGCTGCCTTCCGAACAGAAATTCATGGGCCGCGGCGTGTCCGGCTGCGCAACCTGCGACGGTTTTTTCTACAAAGGCCAGGAAGTGGCTGTTATCGGCGGCGGCAACACCGCGGTCGAAGAAGCGCTCTACCTGACCAACATTGCAAGCCATGTCACCATCGTTCATCGCCGCGACAAATTCCGCGCCGAGGCGATTCTGGTCGACAAGCTGAATGACAAGGTCAAAAACGGCAAAGCGACGATCCTGTGGGACCACGTGCTCGACGAGGTGCTGGGCGACAACAGCGGCGTCAACGGAATGCGCGTGAAAAACATCAAATCCGGCGCGCTGACCGAAGCCAAGCTGCAGGGCGTGTTCATCGCCATCGGCCACAAGCCAAACACCGAAATTTTTTCCGGCCAGCTGGACATGGTGAACGGTTATATCACCACCAAGGGCGGCTCCGAGGGCAACGCCACGGCGACCAGCGTTCCGGGCGTATTCGCGGCAGGCGATGTGCAGGACCACGTTTACCGCCAGGCGGTGACCAGCGCGGGCAGCGGATGCATGGCCGCACTCGACGCCCAGAAATACCTTGAAAACAAGGACTCGGCCTAGCCTACCGCAGCCCCTTCAGATCGGTTTTTGTCTTTTGATACGCGTTTTCAGGCGCGGACAACCGCGATGAAAAAACCCGACAGAATTCCCCGTCTCAAACCCCAGGACAAAGAGATGTTTCGCGCTACGGTCGCCGACGTCACGCCGCTGCCCAAACGCAACAAAGCCGACCTTGAGCGCCCCCGGCCGCGCCCGATTCCCGGGCAACGGCTGCGCGATGCCCAGGCTGTCCTGCAGGACAGCCTGAGCGACCATATTCCATGGGAAACCGGGCTGGAGACCGGCGAGGAACTGACCTTCCTGCGCAACGGAATTTCGCTGGAGACGCTGCGGAAACTGCGCCGCGGTCATTGGGTGATTCAGGACGAACTCGACCTGCATGGCCTGACCACACCGGAAGCGCGGGCGCTGCTGGTCGAATTTCTCAACCATTGCCTGCGCAGGGGGGTGCGCTATGTGCGCATCATCCACGGCAAGGGACTGCGCTCGAAGAATCGCGAACCGGTGCTCAAACAGAAAGTGGCCAACTGGCTGATGCAGCGCGACGAAATACTCGCGTTCTGCCAGGCGCGTCACATAGAAGGCGGCAGCGGCGCGGTGGTGGTGCTACTCAAAGGCGGAAGGCGGAAGGATGAAGGATGAAGTAACTGACGAGTGCTTAGCTTTCCGCCTTCATCCTTCCGCCTTCATCCTTGCCTTTAGATCGCTGCCTCGTCCGTTTCCCCGGTGCGGATACGAATCACCTGATCGACGCTGGTGACAAAGATCTTGCCGTCGCCGATCTTGCCGGTGCGTGCCGCCTTGATGATGGCGTCTATCGAGCTGTCCAGCAATTTGTCGGGCACGACCACCTCGACTTTCACTTTGGGCAGAAAATCCACCACGTACTCGGCACCGCGGTACAGTTCCGTATGGCCCTTCTGGCGCCCGAAACCTTTTACTTCCGTCACCGTCAAACCGCTGACGCCGATTTCCGATAGCGCCTCGCGCACTTCATCGAGCTTGAACGGTTTAAAAATGGCCTCTATTTTTTTCATTGCTTTCTCCAGGATCAGGTCCGCGCATGAAGCACGACATGCCGCTTAGGATAGCAGGGCCGCAGCCGCGTGTCATTCAAACCGATGACGGTACTTGTTGGTGATCGGATAGCGCCAATCCTTGCCGAAACCGCGGCTGGTGATCCGGATACCCACAGGGGACTGGCGCCGCTTGTATTCGGAGATCCGCACCAGCCGCACCACCCGCTCTACATCCGCGCGGTTGAATCCCCGGTCGATGATCTCCCTGGGGCACACGTCGTTTTCGACATATGCTTCCAGAATGGCATCCAGGATCGGGTACGGCGGCAGGTTGTCCTGGTCGGTCTGGTCGGGCCGCAATTCCGCCGACGGCGCGCGCTCGATCACGCGCTGCGGGATCACCGGCGAGATGGCGTTGCGGTAATTGGCGAGGCGGTAGACCAGCATCTTGTTGATATCCTTCAACACGCCGAAGCCGCCCGCCATGTCGCCGTAGAGCGTGGCATAGCCGGTGCCCATTTCGCTCTTGTTGCCGGTGGTGAGCACGATGGCGCCGGTCTTGTTCGAGAGCGCCATCAGCAGGGTGCCGCGGATCCGCGACTGCAGGTTTTCTTCGGTCGTATCTTCCGGCAATCCCCTGAACTCTTCCGCCAACGCATTCGAGAACGCATCGAATATGGGTTTGATAGCGATCTCGGTATAGCGCACGCCCAGCGCCTCGGCCTCGGCGTGCGCGTCCTCGCGGCTGATGCCCGCCGTGTATTGCGATGGCATCATCACCGCCCGCACGCGCGCCGCGCCGAGCGCATCGACCGCGATGGCCAGGGTCAGCGCCGAGTCGATGCCGCCGGACAATCCAAGCAACACCCCCGGAAAACCGTTCTTGTCGACGTAATCCCGCACGCCAAGCGTGAGCGCCTTGTAGACTTCGGCTTCGGGCACAAGCGGCGGCGCGATCGCGCCTTTTACCGGCACGCCCCCGGCCAGATCTATGAAACCCAACGCTTCCTCAAAAGCGGGGAACTGATGGGTCAGCTCACCCTTGCCGTCCACGACGAATGACGCACCGTCGAACACCAGCTCGTCCTGTCCGCCCACCTGGTTGGCATAGATCACCGGCAGCCCGGTCTCTGCCACCCGGTCGCGCACGACCTCATAGCGCGAGAGCTGTTTGTTCATGTGGTACGGCGAAGCATTCAGCACCAGCAGCACCTGGGCCCCGGCCGCGTGCGCCGCGATCGCAGCGGGCTCCTCCCAGACATCGGCGCAGATGTTGAGCCCGAAGTGCACGCCCCCGTGCTCGAACACGCACGGTTCGTTGCCCGAGTCGAAATAGCGCGCCTCGTCGAACACCGTGTAGTTCGGCAGCTTGCGCTTGAGATAGGTGGCGACGATTTTCCGGTCGCGGATCACCGAGGCCGCGTTGTAACGCCTGCCGTCGATTTCATGCGGATGGCCGACCACCAGCGTGATCCCGTCACACCTGCTGGCCAGATCGTCCAGCGCGCTCGCGCAATCCCGGTAAAAATCGTCGCGCAGCAGCAGGTCTTCCGGCGGATAGCCGCAAAGCCCCAGCTCGGTGGTGAGCAAAAGTGTGGCGCCCGCCTCGCGCGCACGCGCGGCAGTCTCGAGGATTTTGGCGGCATTGCCGGCAAGGTCACCGACAACAAAGTTGGTCTGGGCAATCGCTATTTTCATAGCGCTAATATATCATCGGTTCGCATGGATGGAGCATTCAAAATGCGTCTGCGTCACAAGGTTTTCTATCATCTCGCGCGCTTCCAGCTCATGCTCAAACGGTATGACGCGGCGGAGGAGGCATACCGCATGGCGCTCGCCGCCAACCCCGGGTTTGCGCTGGCTGCCGCCAGCCTCGGCTTTCTTTATGCCAGCCGGGAGCGCTACGCCGAAGCCGCCGCAGCGTTCCGCCAGGCGCTGGACATCGATCCCGGCAAGGCCGAAGTCTGGTTTGATCTCGGGTTTGTGCAACAACAGCTCAAGCAGTTCGATGAGGCACTCGCCAGCTTCCAGCGCGCCGTCGACCTCAGGCCCGCCATCGACCGCGCCTGGTTCGGCATGGGCCTGATCTACCGGGCCAAAAATGAGCCCGAAAAAGCGGTTCCGATGTTCAAGAAAGCGGCCGAACTGCAGCCGATGAATCCGCATGCCTACTACGAACTGGCGATGGCCCATTACGCGCTCAACAACCTCGATCAGGTGAGAAAAATCATCGAGCGGGTGTCTGAATTCGATCCGAAGGTGACCAGGCAGTTGGTCAGGGAAACCGGCCAGACACTCGAAGGAGCGGCCGGACGGTGACCCTGGAGGTCGTCGAGACGCTTTCCGGGGTCGCTCCCGACGAATGGAACCTGCTTGCCGGCGACGATCCGTTTCTGCGCCATGAGTTTCTGGCGGCATTGCACGAAACCGGCTGTGCCACCGAGGCCAGCGGCTGGACGCCACAGTTTATTCTGCTCAGGGAGCAAGGCCGTCTTGCAGGCGCCATGCCGCTCTATCTCAAAGCCCATTCCTACGGCGAATACGTGTTCGACTGGGCATGGGCGGACGCTTATCACCGCCACGGCCTGCACTACTACCCCAAGCTGCTGTCGGCCATTCCGTTCACGCCGGTAACGGGCCGCCGCGTGCTGGCCGAGACCGGCGGGCAGCGTGACCAGCTGATAGCCGCGGCTCTGGATCTGGCGCGCCGGTTGCGCGCGTCATCGCTGCACTGCCTGTTCCCGACGCGCGATGAAGCAGAACGCATGGCACAGCAGGGCATGATGCTGCGCCACGGCGTCCAGTTTCACTGGACCAACCAGGGTTACGCGAGCTTCGACGAGTTTCTGGCCGGCATGAGCCACGACAAGCGCAAAAAAATCAAGCAGGAGCGGCGCAAAGTCCGGGAGGCCGGCATTGAATTCGAATGGCTGGAGGGTCCCGCCATCCGCGATGAGCACTGGGCGTTCTTCGCGCGCTGTTACCGGCAAACCTACCGGGAACACCATTCCACACCCTATCTCAATCTCGATTTCTTCCAGCGCATCGGCGCAGCCCTGCCCGGAAATACGCTGCTGGCCGTGGCCAGGCGCGCCGGCGTGCCGGTCGCCGCCTCGCTCAACATCCGAAACCAGCGCAGCCTCTACGGCCGCTACTGGGGCGCGCTCGAATTCCACCCGGCGCTGCACTTCGAGGCGTGTTACTACCAGGGTATCGAGTATTGCATCGCACGCGGCCTGCAGACCTTCGAAGGCGGCGCACAGGGCGAACACAAGATCGCGCGCGGACTTTTGCCGGTCGAAACCTGCTCCACCCACTGGCTTGCGCATCCCGAATTCGCCACGGCCGTCGAACAGTTCCTCGCGCGCGAAACGCACGGCATGGCGCACTACGTCGACGAGCTGAACGAACGCACTCCGTTTAAAAATTGAACCGCCAAGATTCTTCACAATACCCGCTTGACGGGTACGCCAAGGCGCCAGGAAATACGAAGCACAACAATTAAGCCGCCAAGGCTTCTTTTCAATACCCGCTCGACGGGTACGCCAAGCACGCCAAGAAGAACAAAAGGTAACGGAGAGAGCATGAATGCGGGAGGGCGGCGCGCAAGCTGAGTTTTGCAACGGCCTGATGTTACCGTATAGTTATCATCATGAAATTCTGCAGCAACTGCGGCGCGCCGGTCACGCTCAAGGTGCCCGCCGGCGACAGCCTGCCGCGCCACGTGTGCGAGGCCTGCGACACCATTCATTACCAGAACCCGAAAATGGTGGTCGGCTGCATCGTCGAGTGGGAAGACAGGATCCTGCTGTGCCGGCGCGCGATCGAGCCGCGCTACGGGCTGTGGACGGTACCCGCCGGTTACATGGAAAACGGCGAAACCACGGTCCAGGGCGCGCTGCGCGAGACGCTGGAAGAAGCCAATGCGCAGGTCGAGATCGGGCCGCTCTACGCGCTCTACAACATCCCGCACATCAACCAGGTCTACATCCTCTTCCGCGCCCGCCTGCTCGACCTCGATTTCAGCGCCGGCGCCGAAACCCTGGAAGTCCGGCTGTTTGACGAGGCGGATATCCCCTGGGACAAGCTGGCCTTCGCCACCGTGCGCAACACGCTGCACCACTACTATGCCGACCGCAAGACCGGTGCCTACCATTTCCACCTCGGCACCATAGAGCCCGCTGCACA
>Ga0102851_10002987_pt1 | contig 10399 bp, 10 predicted proteins | sample Mud3Dept3metaG_FD_79558 | JGI IMG/M metagenome (GOLD analysis project Ga0102851, IMG submission 79558) | Freshwater wetland microbial communities from Ohio, USA, analyzing the effect of biotic and abiotic controls - Mud 3 Core 4 Depth 3... | ecosystem: Environmental > Aquatic > Freshwater >...
AAGCTTCTGTTCATCAACTATCCCAATAACCCCACGGGGGCCATTGCCGAGCGATCCTTTTTCGAAGAAGTAGTCGCTTTCGCCCAGCGCTACGAGACCATCGTCTGCCATGATGCTGCCTATTCGGAAGTGGCCTATGACGGATTTCACCCTCCGAGTATTCTCGAAGTGAAAGGTGCGAAAGAGGTAGCCATCGAGTTTCACAGTCTGTTCAAAACGTTTAATATGACGGGTTGGTGAATCGGGTTTGCCGCGGGATGCGCTGACATCGTGGCCCCTCTTGGCAAGGTGAAGAACAATATCGATTCCGGGGTGTTCCAAGCCATTCAGGAAGCAGCGATAGAAGCCTTTCGCAGTTTCGACACCCCTCGTCCTGATCTCATCCAAATCTACGAGAGGCGGCGAGATGTGTTACTCAAGGGTCTTCGGGAGATCGGACTCGAAGCCGACCCTCCCAAGGCTACCTTCTATTTCTGGATTGAGGTTCCGAGGGGATATACCTCTGAACAGTTTGCAACTTTGCTGCTCGAACAGGTAGGGATCGTCGCAACTCCGGGAAACGGGTTCGGAGAAGCAGGCGAGGGGTACATCCGGATGGCCCTGACGGTGGAGGAATCGAGAATCAAGGAGGCCATCGAGAGGCTCAAACGAATCAAATTCTAGACACTTCATCACCTTTCCGACTCCTCTATGGGAATGAAGGCATGACCAACCTCTCACATCTTTTTCCTTTGCTTGTTTCCATGCTGATCAGCTCTAACAACAAGCCGTAGGAGGCCACTCAATGCAAGAGCTCCTTCTTGAGACAGTTTTCATTGCCATTCTGATTCTCCTGAATGGTTACCTTGCGGGGACAGAAATTGCTGTGGTCACAGCGAGGAAGAGCCACATCAAAGAGTTGGCAGAAAGCGGAAATAAAAATGCACAGGTTTTCCTGAAGCTCAAGGAAGAACCGGACCGTTTCTTGGCCACGATCCAGATCGGGATCACAACGGTTGGCGTCCTTGCCTCTGCCGTGGGCGGTGTCGCTGCCGTCAAGGTGATTGAACCTTTCCTTCGAGCTCTTCCCCTCTCATGGCTCACCCATGCAGCCCAGCCCATCGCCATCGGCATTGTTGTGGTGTTGATCACCTACTTTTCTCTCATCTTCGGTGAGCTCATCCCAAAATCCATTGCCCTGATGCATCCAGAAACCATTGGCCTCTGGACCGCCAAGTCCATCGATACCTTTTCGAAGTTCGCCTCCATCTTTGTCAAGATCCTGACTTTCACCACCTCCATCATCCTCAGTCCCTTTGGCAGAAAGACATTCACCGAACGGGCCTACGTGACAGAGGAGGAGGTGAAGATGCTTATCAAGGAAGGAGGCCAGCATGGCATCTTCGAACCCACGGAAGAAAAAATGCTTCACAGTGTCTTCGAATTTACGGACATCTCGGTGAAAGAGGTGATGGTTCCAGATACCCGGATGGTCTCACTTCCTATCGATCTCTCTCTCAAAGAGATCATGTCGCTCATCGAACAAGAACAGTTCTCTCGCTATCCCGTGTACGCCAAGGAGCTGAACGACATTCGGGGGATCCTCCACGCGAAAGATTTTCTCAACGCCCTCGCCAAGACAGGCCAGGTGGACGTTCGAAAAATCATGAAATCGCCTTTCTTCGTTCCCGAGACGATGAAGATTAGTCTCCTACTCAGGGAAATGCAGAAAAGGAGAAGTCACATGGCTCTGGTCGTTGATGAGTACGGGGGGATCTCCGGCCTCGTGACGATTGAAGACCTTCTCGAGGAGCTCGTGGGAGAAATCCACGACGAGTACGATACGGAAAGTCCCGTCGTTCAGATCGGCAGCGGGCAGATGCTCATCGATGCCTCCATCAGCCTCAGGGATTTGAAAGAGGACTACCACGTCCAACTTCCCGAGTCGCCAGACTATGAGACTCTGGGAGGCCTCTTGATCACACTCTTACAGAAGATGCCTCAGGTGGGTGACGAGGTCGTTGTCGAAGAGAAACGTTTGAGAGTGGTAGAGATGGTGGGCAAGAGGATTGCAAAGATTCGTCTGCAGGAGCTCCCGCCAACTCCGAAAGAGGAGGCGGTCTCGTAACGCCCGCCAGTCAGGTTTGTTCGTCCCCTTTCTGTGGCAAGGCTTCAACAGGAATCTCTCTCCGCACGCCCTCCAAAATTTCTTCCACGTCTCTCTCGAGTCCCGGTGGAATCATCAGCTCAACCACTGCCTCCTGAGGGTCCTTTGTTCGAACGATGGCCACACCTTCGCAAGATTCCATGATGAATTTGAAGTAGGCAATATCTTCACGGCGAACCCTAAAATATCTGGAGTGAGTGTCCATGCTTTTCAGGAGTTAGGAGTAAGGAGTTAGGAGCAAGGAGTTCAGAACCTCAAATAAGACAGAGACATCTCTGCTTTCTGCCTTCTGCTCTCTGCTTTCTGCCTTCTGCCCTATACCCTATGCCCTGTGCCCTACACCCTATGCTCTATGCTTTTGTCCTGTTGACGAGTTTTCCTGTCACATCGCCCACCAGCATGACATCCTTGATCGCTCCCTCAACAGGGACCAGTTCCTTTGACAACCAGCCTTCGACAACCCCTTCAGAGGAATGAGTAAGGTCTGGGTCGAGCAGGAGTTTGACGTAAAGCTCTTTTCCTTCCTTTAGCTTTTCAGACTTCCTTCTTTGTTGTTCCTCTTCGACTGGCGCCACTCTGATCTCGTAGCTCGAGGCCCCTTTTTTGGGAAACGTGGGAACGACATAGGTCTTGCCCCTCTCGATTGATCCATAGACCCCGTACCGGAAATTGTAGGCAGCTGTCACAAAATCGTCGTAAGTCTTTCCTTCAGGAATATTTCTTACTGTGCGATCAAGCGTTCCATTCTTTCTCAGTCGCTGGACGATCCATTTCTTTCTCACATGATCGAAGGTATGGCTTCGCCGTCTCAGTTTCCCCCCAATGATGACCTCCTCATCAAAGCTCAGGGCCCTGAGGCGTTTTCCTCCGTCAATCTCTTCCATCGTGGAACGATAGACATCTACCCGATAACGGGCAACCCATCCCAGAATACCCAACGTCTCTGTTTGGAGGGTGGCCACGTAGCGCCCCTGGGTTTCGAGTTCCTTAAACGTCAGTTTGCCCAAGGCGGCTCGTTTGGCTAACCAAAATCCCATCTCGTAGTCGAGTTGTTCTCCTCGAAAGCACTCGCCGATGGAGATTCTCTGCTCCTGCCTCGACCCAACGGCAGGTTGACCCTTCGACTCAGTCACAACCCAAGGCCAAAGTGAGAGCATTGGCAGCCCCATTAACCCTTGCAGAACCTGTCGTCTCGTGAGGAATTTCATATTGAAAACCCGTTATGAGTTCGGAGTTTGGCGTTCGGAGACCAAACCGTTCTCAAAGCCCCGACAACTCTTATCCCTTCCTTCATAACTCCGAACGCCGAACACTAAGCTCCGAACTGAGCATTTTCAAATATGCATCTCGATAACGTCGCCTTCATTCACTCGGTGATCCCGCTTCACCATCTGGCCGTCATATTTTCCAGAACCCCAGATCTTGGCGTACCTGAGTTTGGCTGAGAAATCTTTGTGGATGGAGAGCGCCACATCCTCCACACAGCTCCCCTTCTTAAGAATGACAGGTTCCGAAAGATCTGCTTCCCTGCCGGGCGCTTTCGTATAGACCCGGATGATGTCCAGAAGTCTGTAAATCTCTTGCTTCACTGCGTCGAGGTTCATCTTCTCTTTGGTTGAAATCGGCACAACCGGAAGAGTTTCCTTGAAGCGTGATTCCAGAGATTGAAAACGTTCCGTCGCTCCCTTCAGATCACATTTATTTCCAACGAGAAGAGACTTTACGAAAACCTGCCCCATCTCTCCTGAGGGTATTGAACCTCCCCCAATAGGGGCTACTTTCATCTCCTTCAATTTCTCAAAAAGAATCTCTGTTTGAAAAACAGGATCATCCGTCAGGTCCACCACAAGGAGGAGGGCATTGGCGTTTCTAACAAGGTTGGAGAATCCCGGTTCGGTGTGATCCAACTGGATGGGCGGGGTGTCCACAAGCTGGATCTGGATATTTTCAAAGGGCATCATCCCGGGAATGGGTCTCTGAGTGGTGAAGGGGAAGTCCCCTATCTCAGAACTCGCGTGCGTGATCTCAGACAAGAGACTGGACTTGCCACTATTGGGGATACCCACGAGGACCACCTGACCGGCTCCTTCCTTCTTCACATTGTAGAGAAACTCTGCCTTTGCGAGGGTCGGCCTTTTCTGTTGCTCCTGCCTCAATTTGGCCATCCGGCTTTTTAACTGTCCCCTAAGATGCTCGGTCCCTTTGTGCTTTGGGATCACCGCCATCATGACTTCGAGGGCCTTGATCTTTTCCTCGATCGTCTTGGCCTGTTTGAAGCTGTTTTCAGCTTCCAAATATTGCGGGGTCAGATTTGCCGGCATCCACTATAGTATATTACCTCGCGAAAGCTTGATCAACAACTTGCCACGGTTCTCCGACTCATCCGATGGACTGGCCCTAAACCGGGCGTTCAGGAGATTAGACTGCATTGGCAAGAATTTATTCAAATTTTTCAGACTGTTCGAAAAAGTCTTCAACGTCACCCCTATGTCCGTGGGTCTCATTCATCGATCAGAGAAGAAATAACCTTAATTATTTCAAAATGTTACCTCTCAATGTGCCCTCATTTGTCTTTCGGCACATATTTTGCTGCAAAATAGCGGAAACTCAGAGTCAATCGATAAAAGCGAAGCTCCCCGTTCGCCTTAGTGGGACGGGGTACGCTCCGGTCACGGGCAAGTCGGCTGGATCCCCCGCCTTTGCGGGAAGCTTCCCTTTTTCTATGGGCACATCAAGATCTACTATGGGATCGATGCGAATACTTGTGGTCGATGATGAAGTTCAACTGCGGGAGATGCTTCGACAGAGCCTCGTCCAGGTAGGAGGATTCACTGCTGATGTTGCTTCCGGTGGTGAAGAAGCGCTCCAGAAAATCGACAAAGACACTTTTGATCTCGTCCTGACCGATCTGAAGATGCCCGAGATGGACGGTATGGATCTTCTATCAAGAATCAAGACGGCCAGGCCCGAGATCATGGTGATCATGATGACCGGGTTTGGATCCATCGAAACAGCAGTGGAGGCTATCAAGAAAGGGGCCGATGACTATATCACGAAGCCCATTGATCTGAAGGACCTTCTGCTTCATGTCACCAAGGCCAGAAAAGAAAGTGTGCTCTTGAGGGAAAACCGTCTTCTCAAGATGGAAGTCAGGAAGAAGTTTGAATACAGCAACATCATTGGAAAGAGTAAGAAGATGGAAGAGATCTTCTCCCTGATTGAGAAGGTGGCCTCAAGCAACAGCACCGTGATCATTTACGGAGGCAGTGGTACAGGGAAAGAACTTGTAGCCAAAGCCATCCATTACAACAGTCCGAGGTCGGACAGGCCCTTCATTCCCTTCAATTGCGGAGCAGTGCCTGAGACGCTCGTCGAGTCCGAGCTCTTCGGACACACGAAAGGGGCCTTTACGGGAGCCATTCAGGCCAAGAGGGGATTATTCGAGGAAGCGGATGGAGGAGCCATCTTTCTCGATGAAATCTCCACCCTCTTGCCCTCTGCCCAAGTCAAACTTCTCCGGGTTCTCCAAGAGAAGGAGGTCATGCGGGTCGGAAGCACGGAGAGGATCAAGATCGACGTCCGTGTCATTGCAGCCACCAATGAGAACCTCGAGGCCAATATGAAACAGGGGAAATTTCGGGACGACCTGTTCTACCGACTCCAGGTCTTTCCCATCTCTCTGCCCGATCTGAACGACAGGAAAGAGGATATTCCTCTGCTGGCCTACCACTTCTTGAATCAGGTCGCCCAAGCGACTCAGAAACAGGTGAAGGGTATCGCCAAAGAAACGATGGACCTTCTTCTAGATTATCACTGGCCTGGGAATGTCCGGGAGTTGGAAAACACAATCGAAAGAGCCGTCATCATGACCGAGCATGATGCCCTTATGCCCAACGATCTACCAGAATTTCTGAGAGATCCAGGCAGTGGCCTGGCTAAACACGCCTCGAAGGCCCATAAGTCTCTCGAGGAAGTGAAGGACGAATACATTAACGAAATCCTCAAAGAAACCGGTGGGAACAAGAGGGTCGCTGCCGAAATTCTCAGGGTTAACCCAAGAACACTCTATCGCTTCGAAAAAAAGACCCAACCCAAAGCAACTGCCTGACCCACCGTGTATCCCACTGACCATTTCTTATCTCATGCGCCTTGCTTTCTTAGCACCACGGCACCCTATCGCAGTTTTCCTTCGCAGTTTTCCTTCGTTGACTACACTGGGAAACAATGTTATGAAAAGTTGATGAAATCTTTCGGGTTTCGACTCTTCGTCATTCTCATCTGCCTGGGACTCTTGGCTGCCTGTACCCGCGTTCAACCGGTGCGACAGGCTGCGACCTCTCACATTTCTCAGGTCCGTGTCAGGACTGCTCCTGCCCATCCGATGGCGGCCTATTACTTCATGATGTCTCAGTTGAAAATGAAGGAAGGCCAAATTGACGAAGCCATCGAGGACTTGAAGAAGGCGACCACCTACGATGAGAAGGATCCTTTTCTTCACGTCGAGCTGGCGACTCTCTACATTCACAAGGGCCTCCTTCCAAACGCTGTTGAAGAATGTAACGCAGCCCTCATGCACGATCCAAATGACCTTTCTGCCTACCTCCTTTTAGGGGGAATTTACTCGGGCCTGAAGAAGAACCAGATGGCCATTGACGCTTACAGGAAGGCCATCGATTTGGATCCGAAGAACAGGGAAGCCTATCTTTTTCTCAGTTCCCTTTATGCAGATCTCCAAGACTATGATCAGGCTGTCCGTGTTTTGAAGCAATATCTGACCATAGAACCTGAATCCCTCATCGGGCTTTATTCTCTCGGGAAGATCTATGTGGCCAAGCGTTCTTACGAGGAAGCCAAGAACTACTTTCTGAAAGCTCTCGCTCTCGACCCGAACATCCCCTCGATCCTCGTTGACCTCGGGATCCTTTACGAAATTCAGAACCAACCTGAAAAGGCTCTCGAGACCTATCAGAAGGTCCTCTCCCTTGACCCGGACAACAAGAGGGCTAGGAATCGGATGGGACAGATTTTTTTGAAAGACAAGAAACTCGATGATGCCCTGGATCAATTTCGCGAGATTCAAAAGTCTGATGTCGAGGATCTCGACATCCGGACGAAGATCGGACTCATCTACATGGAACAGGGCAAATTGGATCAGGCGATCCTTGAATTCAATTTCGTCTTGGGAGCCCGACCCAACGAAGATCGCGTTCGATATTACCTTGGGGCGGCTTTCGCGGAAAAAGAATCCTATGAGCAGTCGATGGCCGAATTCAAGAAGATTCCCCCCACTTCGGACCTCTTTGCGGATGCGCGAAGGAGCATGACCCTGATCCTGTCGAAACAGAAAAAAAGTGCTGAGGCGGTTCGACTTATCGAGGAGTCTATTCAGGCCAAGCCGAAAGATCCTGAGCTCTATCTCATTCTTGGCGCACTCTTCGAAAAGGAGGACCAACTCGAAAAATCACTGACTGCTCTGAAGAGGGGGCTTCAAGAAAACAGTGAGAACGTTGAGCTTCTTTTCCAAATGGGAGCTGTTTACGATAAGATGGGGGACTATGATCGAATGGTCGTCCAGATGAAGGAAGTTCTTCGCATCAACCCAGACTATGCGGATGCCCTTAACTATCTGGGTTATTCTTACGCGGAAAAGGGCGCTCACCTTCAAGAGGCCCTTCAAATGGTTCAGCGGGCCATGACCTTGAAGCCGAACATGGGGTATATCACGGACAGCCTAGGGTGGGTTTACTTCAAACTGGGCGATTATGAAAGAGCGGTGACCGAGCTGGAGAAGGCAAGTCAGTTGACTCCTGAGGATTCCACGATCACCGAGCATCTTGCCGACAGTCATGCGAAGTTAAACCGCCTGGACAAGGCGCTTGAACTATACGAGAGGGCGTTGACCCTGGACCCCAAGCCGGATCAAGCAGACCGATTGAAGAACAAAATTAAAGAACTGAAGAACAAAAAGAAATAACCCCCCAAACCCCAATCACCAAACTTCAACCCCGGTGTGTCCAAAGTTCGATGCTGCAAGCTGCCCCTTAGCTTAACGAACTTGGCTCCATTGAAATTTGGTTATGATTTAATTTTGGGTGCTTGCGATTTGGAATTGACTCGGTGATTAGCCCCCTGCCACTGGCGGGAAAATACTCACCACATCCCCCTCCTTCAACACTTGATCATTCTTTCCGTGAACCCCATTCACCAGAATGATCTTTGGCATCTCTTCGGGGATGTTGAGTCTGGAGAGGATATCCTGGATGCGCGTGTGGTTATCGACGCTCATCTTGCAGGAGAAGCGGTCACTTCCTTTGGGAAGATAATCTCTCAACGTCGCAAATAGTTTGACTTCAATCTCCATAGAACACAACCCAGAACGCGATTTCATTACTCAGTCATTCTTTCATTACCTAATTATATTTCAAAAGCGGCTTCTCTTCAAGGGCGGCCAAACTACACAATTTCCATTCTGCCCTCTGGCTCCTTTAGCACTTCTCCAACGATGGCGCCAAGGTGGTTTCCGCCTTCTCTGAGTTCACCCACAAGTTCCTCAGCCTTGCGAGGAGGCAACGAGATCAAAAGCCCTCCAGAGGTCTGAGGATCATAGAAGAGGTCAACCAAAACGGGGGAGATACTGGAGCAAACATCCATCCGGCACGAGAAGAATTGGCGGTTCGAGTAGGCCCCCGCCGGGATCAAACCGATCCTTGCATACTCCATGGCCTCCGGAAATACCGGAACCTTGCTCGCCCAAATCCTCAGCCCCACGTGACTGGCCTCTGCCATTTCTAAACCATGTCCAATAAGACCAAACCCTGTGATATCCGTGCAGGCGTGTGCACCCAGTGCCTGCATCTTTTCTGAGGCCTTGCGATTCAGGGCCGTCATGCTCTCGACCATTTGACGAACTGCTTTTTCGGAGGCCATTCTTCCCTTGAGCGCGGTGGCAATGACCCCTGTGCCAATGGGTTTGGTGAGAACCAGCAGGTCGCCTTGCATCGCTTTGGCGTTGGTCAAGATTTTCTTGGGGTGGACAAGACCTGTCACGGAGAGACCGTATTTGATTTCTGGATCATCCACCGTATGGCCACCCACCAGCGTCACCTCCGCCTCCTCCATCTTCGAAAGCCCACCCAACAGGATGTCCTTCAGCACAGAGGATGCAAGGGTTTTTACGGGAAAGGCCACCAGGTTCATCGCGGTGAGAGGTCTCCCTCCCATGGCATACACATCACTCAGGGCATTGGAGACGGCAATCTCACCAAACGTGAAAGGATCGTCCACGATGGGAGTGAAAAAATCCACCGTTTGGACAAGGGCGAGATCAGGGGTGAGTTGATAGACCCCTGCGTCATCGGAGGTCTCTAGTCCCACCAACAGGTTTGGATCTTTACGCAGGGGAAGCTCTCTTAGGATGTGATCCAGATCCTCTGGACCGACCTTAGAGGCTCACCCCGCTGCTCGGACTTTTTCAGTCAATCGGACGGATTCGTTTCCCTTCACCCTCGTCTCCCTCGTTCATTGTTTCTTCTCGAATCGGCCGCCGTCCCCTCTCTGATAGCACTCTACACAGGAGAGGCCCCGCTCCCCAATAAAACAGAGAGCTTTTTCACTCACTTCCGCGGGAACTTCAATGGCTACCCCACAGTCTGAACTGATTTCTCTCGGTACAGGAATTAAATCGACAGCCATCCCCCGCTCCTTGAGAACCTTCTCTGCCTTCATGACCTGATGGACCGATTGGAAGAGCAAGATACACGTCATGGCCTAACGACTCGTTCTGCCTCAAGCAAGGCCTGGGCAATCGTGAACATATTAGAGACCACCCCTACCTTTAGTTTCTCCTTAAGTCCATAAAAGTCAAGACACGTTCCACAAGAGAGGATTTCCACGCCTTTCTCTGACAGTGTTTTCAACGTTTCCAAAACGTCTGACCCTTCTGATGACAACCAGACGCCGCTGTTGATCAGGATCAGACGGCTCGGTTTCGTTTCGAGCTCTAGAAGGGTCTTTAAAAAACTCCTCATCAAGATCGATCCCAAGGCCTCATCCCCAATCCCAAGAAAACGGGAGTTGAGATAGATCACGATATTTCCTCGATCTTTTTTCTCCGAGACAGTCTCATGGCCTTCCCCTGATTTTTCCTTCTGAAGTCGAAGATGAAAGTCCGCCCCCCTTTTCTCTATCGTCACCGGACACCCCTGGCTCTTGGCGAACCGTTCAACATCTTCGCAGGCAGCCATATTGTCCACG
>Ga0102851_10002988_pt1 | contig 10397 bp, 5 predicted proteins | sample Mud3Dept3metaG_FD_79558 | JGI IMG/M metagenome (GOLD analysis project Ga0102851, IMG submission 79558) | Freshwater wetland microbial communities from Ohio, USA, analyzing the effect of biotic and abiotic controls - Mud 3 Core 4 Depth 3... | ecosystem: Environmental > Aquatic > Freshwater >...
GCCTCGTCTTCCACGTCCTCGCCCTTGAGCTCGCGCACGGCCTGCTCGAGCAGCTTCATGTACATCTCGAAGCCGATGGCGTCGATGTGGCCGCTCTGCTCGCCGCCGAGCAGGTTGCCGGCGCCCCGGATCTCGAGGTCGAGGGCGGCCACGCGGAAGCCGCTGCCGAGGTCGCTGAACTCGCGGATGGCGGCGAGGCGCTTCCTGGCCACGGCCGAGAGCGACATTTCCGGCGGAATCAGCAGGTACGCGTACGCCGGCCGGTCCGACCGGCCCACGCGCCCGCGCAACTGGTAGAGCTGCGACAGGCCGTAGCGGTCCGCTCGGTTGACGATGATGGTGTTGACGTTCGGGATGTCGAGGCCGTTCTCGACGATCGTCGTGGCGAGCAGGATGTCGAACCTGCGCGCCATGAAGTCGATCATGGCCTTCTCCAGGTCGTGCTCCCCCATCTGCCCGTGGCCGACGACGATCTTCGCCTCGGGCACCAGCCGCGCGAGCAGCGACCCGATCGAGAAGATCGACTCCACGCGGTTGTGCACGAAGTACACCTGGCCGCCTCGCGCCAACTCGTTCCGCACGGCGCGCGTGATCACCGCCTGGTCGAACTTCACGACGTTCGTCTGAATCGCCAGCCGGTCCTTCGGCGGGGTCTCGATGACCGACATGTCGCGGATCCCGACCAGGGACATGTTCAGCGTCCGCGGGATCGGCGTCGCCGTCATCGTGAGCACGTCCACCTTCCTGCGCAGCTGCTTGATCTTCTCCTTGTGCGCCACGCCGAAGCGCTGCTCCTCGTCGACGACGAGCAGGCCCAGGTCGCGGAACGCCACGTCCTTTGACAGCAGGCGGTGGGTGCCGACACAGATGTCCACCTTGCCCTCGGCAAGATCGGCGAGGGACTGCTTCTGCTCCTGCTTCGAGCGGAACCGGCTGAGCAGGTCGATGCGCACGGGGAACCCCGCGAAGCGCTCCCGCAGCGTCTTCACGTGCTGGAACGCGAGCACGGTGGTGGGCGCGAGGTACGCCACCTGCTTGCCGTCCATCACGGCCTTGAACGCGGCCCGCATCGACACTTCCGTCTTGCCGTATCCCACGTCGCCGCACAGCAGGCGATCCATGGGCGTCGGCGACTCCATGTCGCGCTTGATGTCCTCGATGGCCGTCGCCTGGTCCACCGTGAGGTCGTACGGGAAGGCGGTCTCGAACTCCTCCTGCCAGTGCGTGTCGGGAGAGAACGTGTGGCCGGTCACGGCCTTGCGCGCGGCGTACAGTTTCAGCAGCTCCTCGGCCATGTCGCGCATGGCCTTCTTCACGCGCGACTTGGCTTTCTCCCAGGTCGCGCCGCCGAGCCGGTCGAGGGCGGGCCGCGCGCCGCCGCTGTACTTCTGGATGAGGTCGAGGCGCGACACGGGGACGAACAGCTTGTCGTCGCCGGCGTACCGGAGCTCGAGGAACTCGAGGGTCTCGTTCGGCCCGACGGTCATCTCCTTCAGGCCGACGAACTCGCCGATGCCGTTGTCCACGTGGACGACGAGGTCGCCGACCTTCAGGTCCCGGAGGTCCGACAGAAACGCCCTTGCCGCCGATCGCCGCGCGCGGTCCTGGGCGCGGCGCTCTTCTTCGAAGAGGTCCGTCTCGGCGTAGATCTGCAGCTGCGCGGCCGGGAGCCGGAAGCCGCGCGAGAGCACGCCGGTGGTGACCAGGACGCTCGCCGCGAACGAGTCCTCGCCGCGGTCGATGTTCACGCCCCGCAGTTCGTAGTCGTCGAGCAGCTCGATCAGGCGCTCCGCGCGGCCTGGCGTCGCGGCAACGAAGATGACTGTTTCTCCCCTGCCGCGCGCCGCTTTCACGTCCGAGATCCACTCGGCGAGGCGGCCGGAGTAGGACAGGGCGGGCTGGGATACAGGGGCAGGGGGCCCGGCGGATTCCGGTCGGGATTCGGGACTCGGGATTCGGGATTCGGGGGCTGGCATCGCCGGGCCTGAAGACCCGGCCTCCAGGTGAAACGCCTCCACGTCCTCGCCGTTCGCATGGAGCCCCGGGCCTTCAGACCCGGAGTCGTCCAGGCCGAGCTCTTCCAGCACCGACGCGCCGGTCAACTGCCGCGCGATCGCGGGCCAGCCGATCAGGATGGTCTCGGGCGATGGGACCCCCGCCTTCGCCGGGTCGAGACCTGCCGGCTTCGGCGAGGCTTCGGCCTCCGTCAGCGTGCCGCCATCGACCGGCTTCGGCGGGGCGCCTGTGCGCGCGCGGCCTGCGGCCTCATGCGCATAGGCGTAGCTCTCGGATATCTGCGCCAGCTGTTTCTCGACGCGCTCGCGAATCTCGTCGGGCTCGGATGCCACCACGACGGGCCGGCGTGTGATGCCGAGATAGTCGAAGAACGGCACGCGCGGCCCGGTGTCGCCAACCACCTCCCGCAGCGGGACCACGCGCAGCCTCTCCGTCGTCGCCACGGACCGCTGCGTGTCGGGCGCGTAGCGGCGAATGGCCTCGATCGTGTCGCCCGCGAGCTCGATTCGCGCGGGCAGGTCGTCACCGGCCGGGAAGATGTCGACAACTCCCCCGCGGATGCAGAACTCGCCGTGCTCATCCACCGGGTCCTGGCGCGTGAAGCCCGCGTCGACCAGCGTTTCGGCAAGCCGCTGCGTGTCGATGTCGTCGCCTGGCCTGAGGTCCAGCGCGAGCGCCACGAGGGCGTCGGGAGGGCTCACGCGAGGCAGCAGGGCCGAGGCCGACGCGACGACGACGCGCGCCTGCGCCGTGGCCAGTGCGTGCAGCGCGCGGGCGCGCGTGGATGCGATGCGCAGGTGCGGCGCGAGGCCGCGATACGGGTCGACTTCCTGCGACGGGAACGGCAGGACGATGTGCTCGAGTTCGTCGGCCGAGGAGCCTTCGAGGCCGCCGAGGAAGAAGCGGACGTCGCTTGTGACCTGCTCGACATCGCGGTCGGCCGGCACGACAACCAGCACCATCTCGTTGCGCGGGTCGTCGGAGGCAGTCCCCGCAATCCAGAACGCTTTTGCAGCCGGCGTGAGGCCCGCCTTCGCCGACGGCGTTGCACCTAAGGGCTTCGGCGAGACGTCGCCCGCACCTGCGCCCTTCGCCTCCCGGGCGAAACCCGCGCGCACACGTGCGCCTCGAAGCAATTCCTGAAGCTTCAGTGAAGGCACAACGCTCTTAGTCTATCTCAGCAAGTACGGGCTGCGGGTCTTGCCCGGGGCCCATCGTCGCTGCGGGGCCTCCCGCCAGTCAGTAACTGAGCGGGTTGTGGTTCTTGCTGTGACAGGTCAGGTAACAGCGGGCGCCGCCGCCGCCGAGGTTGTCGTACCGCAGGATCCCGCCGCTGCTCGGCGTGACGAACCGCTTGTCGAAGTTCATCAGGGACGAGTTGTTGGTCGCGTTGCCCTGCGTGCTGCTGATGCCGTGCGGGTCGTGGCAGATTGAGCACGACGAACTCGCGCCCCTCGTGTGCTTGTCGTGGCCCTTGAACGACACGTCGCTGAAGATGACGCTCCGATTGTGGCACTTGTAGCACAGCGCGTAGGCGGCGGCGCTCTCGGGATAGCTGCTGTTCTCCATGTCGTAGCGCGCCACCAGCAGGTGCTTGAAGCTCGACCCGTGCGGGCCCGACGGCCCCGAACCGGGCGTGGGCGCCTTCGGGCCCTGGTCGTTGTCGTGGCAGTCGGTGCAGTACATCACGCTCGAGGCCGTCCACCCGTTGTACAGGCTGGGCGAGGAGGCTCTCTTCCCGGGCGCCGCGATGGGATGGTAGGACGGGTTCGCGGGATTGAACATCAGCCGCATGTTGAACTGCGGCAGTTGGCGGTTCGGGTACGGGCCGGCTGGCGAGCCGGTGACCTGCGGCTTGTTGGCGGAATCGCCGTGGCACTTGTAGCAGATCTCGTACTCGTTCACCGAGGCCGGCGTCCCGGTCGGCGCCCGCAGCGTGTTGTTGCTGTCGATGCCCCACACGCCCGCGATCTTTCCCGAGCCCTTGGGCCTCGCCGCCGTCGTGGCATTGCTCGCGTGCGCGTTGTGGCAATCGGGACACTCGGCATGCCTGGCTGAAGCCGGGGACGCTTCAGGTAGGGTGTACGTCGTGTTGGTCGGCGACTCGGACGCGTCGTGCGACGACGGCGTCTGGTTGTACGTCCCGTGCGAGTACGTCCTCCGGAACTCGGCTTCGATGTTCCGCCCGACGCCGGTGCTCGAATGGCACTGCGACCCGGCCGACCCGCACGTCAGCTCCTCGAGCGCCTTCAGCCCGCGTGGGGGCGAGCTCGCGGTGTGAGGCTTGTGGCAGCTCTCGCACCCGTTGGTCTGGACGGTGGCGTACCCGGTGTGCGCGCCCTGCACCGACGTGTAGGCCTTGGTCGAGGTGCTGTGCGTGCTCGGGCCCGACGTCCAGTAGGGCTGGGTGTGGCAGACGATGCAGAGCGCCGACGCGGAGTTGTTCATCACCAGGAATTTCTTCGTCGTCGGGTCGAAGTCCATCCGGTGGGGATCGTGGCAGGTGCGGCACTGCACCTGGCCGGCGGCATCCAGTTTCAACGGGCTGCCGGCGGGCGGGTTCACGATCGCGCCGCTCGTCACCGGGACGAACGAGATCGGATGATCGCGCCGGAGGTCCGTCCCGAGCGCCGACGGCCCGGTCAGCATGCCCAGCGCGTTCACGCCCTGCATCGCGATCCGCCCGTTGTTGATCGTGTTGCCGATGGCCACGGTCCCGTCGTGGCACGCGAGGCAGAGCTTGGACGATCCTGTCGGCAGCCCCACGGTCGCCTTCATGGTCGTGCTCGCGTACGGCTGGTAGGTTGCGCCCGTCGAGAGCGTCTGGTTCCACAGGGGCACCGCGGGGTTCGCGTTGTGCGGGGTGTGGCAGAAGACGCAGATCTCGGTCTCGGTGGACGACTTCACGGGGCCCGGGCCGGTCACCGAGAGGTTGTGCTTGTTGCCGGCAGAGGTCACGTCGATCTGTGCCGCGGCCGCGGCCGGCAGCAGGAGCGCGCACACGCACAGTGCCCAGAAGACGCGCCTGGTCATCGGCCCGCCTTCAGGTACTCGAATACCTGCACGCGGCGATTCGCCGAGTCGGCGACGTAGACCATGTCGTCGACAATCGTGATGCCCGTCGGCAGCCAGAACTGGCCCTCCGCGGCCCCGGATTCGCCAAACGCCAATAGCAGGCGGCCCGAGGGGTCGAAGATCTGCACGACGTCGTTCATGCCTTCGACGACGTAGACATGCCCGGCGGAGTCGATGGCGACGCCCTTCGGCTTGTCGAAGTCTCCGGCCCCGTCACCAAGCTTGCCAAAGGCGTCCTGGAACCTGCCCTCGGCATCGAACACCTGCACGCGGAAGTTCAGCGTGTCGGTCACGTAGAGCCGGCCGTCGGCCCCGCGGGCGATGTTGGTCGGGAAGTTGAACTGGCCCGGCCCGCTCCCCTGCATGCCGAACCCGCCGAGGTACGCGCCCGCCGGGCTCACCATGATCACGTTGTGGTGCAGGGTGTCGACGACGTAGAGGCGGTCGCCGCCCCAGGCGATCCCGGTCGGCCGGCCGAGACCGAACGTCCGGCCCAATGTCCAGATCGTGCGGCCCTTGAGATCGAGGCCCATCACCGACCCTGCCGCCGAGTCGGTGACGTACAGCCTGCCGGCGCCCGCGGCCACGCCAATGAGCGACCGTCCTTTGACGTCGATGGCAGAGTAGCCGGACTTCGCGAGGTCGTAGGCGTGGATGACGCCGCCGAACGTGTCGGCGACATACACCTTTCTGTCCGGGCCGACCGCGATGCCGTACGGCTGGTTCATGTGGACGGCGTCGGGCGCGCCGACGAGGACCCGCCAGAACTTCTTCATCAGCGACGGCGGGCCCTTCACCGTCGCCGGATCGATCGTGCGGACGAAGCGGATGCGCGCCGCGGCCGGCGGCGCCGGCCATACGAGCCGGTTTGGAGCGGCCGGCGGCACGCCTCCGGCGGCGATTCCGGGCGCGGTGGCGATCACCAGAGCCAGGGCGAGCGTGAGCAACGCTGCCGATGCGACGGCCGCGGCTCCTGTCCGGGGTGTTTCCGTCTGTCCTCGGGTGACCTTCGCCTGTCTTCCCTGCGGGCAGACGGAAAGCGCCTCGGCCCCCCGCGGCCGTGAATGATGGTTCCCGAATCCCGAATCCCGAATCCCGAATCCCGGGTCCTCGCCCATCTACAGCCGCCTGCCGAATCTCCGGGAAAGCCGCAGCAGCACCTGGTGCCCGCGGAAGTTGTAAGGATCGGCCAGGTCGCTCGTCATCAGGTTCTGCTGGCTGTTGCGGTACTCGGCGGCCAGATTGAACTGCCTGAGCCGGTATTCCAGCGAGGCGAAGCTGTACAACGTCTTCTGGTCGAGGTGCGTGAGGGAGGCGACCATGTCGCCCTGCCTGATCCACGCCGACAGGTGCAGCCCCTTCGCGATCTGCGACTCGAGACCCACGCCGGCGAAGAGCGCCCGGTCGTCGCCGTACGTGCCCCGGTTCTGGAAGCCGCCCACGCTGGCCGACACCTGGCTTTCGCGGCCGATCCGAAGGCTCACGTTGCCCGACACCGACTGCTGCAGGTTGGTCGAGAAGGTGGCGCCGCGGCCGCGGTCCACGCGCGCCCGCTCGGCGTTGGCGCTCAGGTTGAGACGGCCAGCTTGCGTGTTCACAGCGGCATTGCTGCGTTCGATCGCGTAGTTGCCGAAATCCAGGACCTCGTCGTCGGCCTTGCTGCGCTCGTAGCCCCCGCTGAGGCCTACGCCCTTGATCGAGATGGAGAGCCCGGCCTGGCCGGCCTCGGACCGGACCCTGCCGACCTGGCCGTCCGGGGTCGTGTTCGTCCCGCCGCCCATGTTGTAGCCGACGCTGCCCTGCAGCCAGCTCACGCCGGCCCGGTAGGTCACGCCCGCGAGTCCGGTCTTCGTCCGCACTGTGAGGGGGACGTTTCCGACAATCTGCCCGCGATCGCCGTAGGTGCCGAGGGCGGTCACCGACAGCCCCCGAACGAGGTCCAGCCTGGTGCTTCCGGTGGCCACCCGCGCGTCGGTGGACGCGCCGGCCGCCCGCTGGCGGTCGAAACTGCCACTCATGTCGAACCCGAGGCGGCGCCAGGGCTGATAGCTGAGAGTCGTGACGCTGTAGATTGTGCTCACGTCGCCGCGGAGCGGCGGGCGGTACCCGTCGCCGTTCCCGTTGCCCGGGTCCGACGGCACCTCGAACACCGAGAACTGGTTCCGCCGGCCGACGCGCGCCGACGCGTGGAAGCGGTTCGAGAGCGTGGCGCCGAACTCGTAGTTCAGGTCGTCGAAGCGCTGGTTGTAGGCCTGCGCCACGGGGCTTTCAAACGAGTTGCGGTCGAAGCGGAGCGACTGCTGCGTGTGCGCGGTCGCCTGCGACATGCCGAGGTGAAGCTGGCCGTCGCGCTGCTCGCCGTAATAGGGCCCGCCGGTCACCTCCGAACTCGAGTTCCGGTAGCCGAACTCGACGTGGGGCAGGTTTGGCACCGACAGCTGCCAGCCCATCGTCAGCGCCTTCATGCGCGTGCGGAAGTCGGGCGACGGTTCGCCGGGTGGGACGACAATCCCGCCCCGGATGCCGTCCGATGACGGGTAGGTCCCGGATTCCTCGATGTTGTCGCGCGTCGCCTGGATCGTGAATGGGAACTGCCCCGCCGGGAAGAGCGTCCCGCCCAGCTTGTACCCGAGGTCGCGCTGCTTCCCGTTCTGGTCGCTCTCCGGCGCGAAGAAGTTCAGGGAGCCGGACCTGAACGACACCTCCGTGTCGATCTTGATGAGCTTCGGGTTGATGAGCGGCGAGGTGAACCCGAGGGAGTAACCCTGCCAGAACGAGTTGTTCGTCTGCGCCTGGCCGTTCGAGGTGCTCGACCCGGCGCCGCCCGATCCCTCGATCGAGCCGCTGATGGTCTGGGCCTGGGCTGCGGCGGGCAGCAGGGCCAGCACACAGGTGAGACATCCGGCGCGGAGATTCATTGGCGCCCTCCCGGGACGGCTCCGGCGCGTGACCCGCCGACGCTCCCGCCGTCGGTCAGCACGATGGTGGCGGATGCGCGGAGCCTGGCGGTCCACGCCGTTTCCGTCTCGGCGCAGCGTTGTTTCGTCAGGTCTTTCTGGATGCCGGCCGCGACCTCCGGCAGCGCCTTCTGCTCCGGGGGCCGAATCGCGGCGACTCGGACGATGTGATAGCCGTAGAGCGTCTGGATGACGGGGCTGACCCCGCCCGGCTTCAGGCCGCGCAATGCCTGCTCGAACTCGTCGGTGAGGCCGCCGCGATGGACAAGTCCCATGTCGCCGCCGCGCTCCCGCGTCTTGTCGGTCGAGTGCTTGCGGGCCATTTCCTCGAACGGCGCGCCGTTCCTGATCTGGCCCAGCACCTCATCGGCCCTGGCCTTCGCGTGGGACCATCCCCGGGCCGGCGCGCCGGGGTCGACGCCGAAGGTGATGGCGTACACGTGCAACTGCTCGGGAACGACGAAGCGCTCCCTGTTGTCGGCGTAGAACCGCGCGGCATCGGCGGCGTTCACCTGGCAGCGGGATGTCACCGCCTGGTTGAACGCCTTCTGGACGATGAGCGCGCGCCGGATCTCCTGTCGCACGTCCTCGATCGACGCGCCCGATGCACGCCGGGCCTGCTCGAACGCTTCGCGCGTGCCGTAGCGGGCCACGAAGGCCTTGACGCCCTCGTCCACCTCGGCCGCGGACGGCATCAGCCCCGACCGCACGCCGTCCTGGTAGCGCAGTTCCTCGTCAACCAGTCCTTCGAGGGCCTTTGCCCGGAGCCGCTCCACCGTGTCGGCGCCGACGTTGCGGTGGAACGATTCGAACGGGATGAGGCGGCGAAGCGCGACGTCGAGGCGGTCGCTGGTGATTGGCGCGTCGTTGACGCGCGCGACCACCTGCACCGCCGCCGGCCTCGCGGAAGCAGCCCCGTGCGACGCGACCGGCTTCTGGGCCGACGCCGCCTGCGCACAGGCCACGACCGCGAGGGGCACAAGCAGGAATCGCATGGGCGTTTGCCGTCCCTACTTGATGTGGCAGGCTCTGCACATGGCGCTGCCCGTGTTTGACGCTCGAAGGAAATTGCCGAGCGAGTTGTTGTGCGCGTTGTGGCAGCTGGCGCACTCCACCGTCGCCGTCCCAGCCGAGGCGCCGAACAGCGGGAGCGCGGGGGACGTACCGACGGTGATCTTGGCGCCGCTGGTGACCTGGGTGACGAACTCCGCCGGCGTCGCGACCCGGGCGGTCTCGTAGACAATGGCCACGGGGTGGTCGTTGCGGAGGTCGGTGCCCAGGAACGGCAGCCCGCCCGTCATCCTGTTGTTGGAGCCGGGGGCGGTACTTCCGTACGTGGCCTTTGCCGTGCCCTGAACGGTGAAGGCGGCGGCCGGTCCGAACGGCAGGCCGTTCACGTTCAGCAGGACGTCCATGGCCATGGTGCCGTCGTGGCAGCTCATGCAGGCGCCGGTCCCACCCGACGTAACCGCGCCGTTGGTCGTCGTGACGTCCGACGTGGAGCTCGTGTAGAGCTGGTACGTGGCGCTCGTATTCGAGCGGTTCCACAGGGGGATGGCGACGGAGCCGCCGTGCGGCGTGTGGCAGAACACGCAGGCCTGGCCGACCGCAGCGTTGGTGGTGCGCACGGCGGTGCCGCCGCCCAGGTCGTGGGGCCCGCCGGCAATCACCGGGGACAGCACCTGTGCAGAGGCGGCCGATGCCGTTACCGCCAGGGCAAGCCCGGCCAGTGTCAGAGTCTTCTTCACGTTCGTCCTCCTTGACGTTGTTTGATTCCCGTCGCTTCGGCTATCAAGATCCGTGGCCGGCTCACAGCCATTGCAAGGCTGCGGGAGCCGGGGGCGCGCCTGGAACAGGCTTCTACTTGGCCGGCGCGCGCAGGTACTGGAACACCTGCACGCGCGCATTGCCCTGATCGACCACGTAGACCCGGTTGCGGGCGTCGATGAACAGGCCAGCCGGCAGGAAGAACTCGCCGGCGCCCGACCCGACAGAACCCACGTACAGCAGCAACTGGCCCTCCTGATCGAAGATCTGGAAGTTGTTGAAAGACGAGTCGGCCACGTAGATGTGGCCCTCGTCGTCAACGCCGATGCCTTTCGGGCGGTTGAGCGAACCCGGTGTGTCGCCCAGCGTGCCGAAGACATGCCGTGGCCTGCCGTCGGGGTCGAAGCTCTGAATCCGGAAGTTCAGCGTGTCGGTTACATAGAGGCGCCCCTCCTTGTCGACGGAGACGTTCGTGGGGAAGTTGAACTCGCCGGGCTCGCTGCCGCGGCGGCCGATGGTCCGGACGGCGGCGCCGTCCACGGTCGAGTAGCAGAACACCTGGTGCTTCCTGGCGTCGGCCAC
>Ga0102851_10002992_pt1 | contig 10394 bp, 11 predicted proteins | sample Mud3Dept3metaG_FD_79558 | JGI IMG/M metagenome (GOLD analysis project Ga0102851, IMG submission 79558) | Freshwater wetland microbial communities from Ohio, USA, analyzing the effect of biotic and abiotic controls - Mud 3 Core 4 Depth 3... | ecosystem: Environmental > Aquatic > Freshwater >...
GATTGGGACTGGGTCGTCGCTGGGACGATTGGTTTCGTAGGTAGGCTGCAGGTGCCGCAGCAGTTCCAGCCGCGGGCCGGGGTTTCATTCGTCTGAACGGCGCAATTCACCCGACGCGCTGTGGGTCGAGCGTCGACACCGGCGGGCGCACCTCCCAGCGAACTGGCCCGTCGCACTCGATGCGCAGGACAGGTCAGGCAACGAGCGCATTGCAGCCTCTTGGCACGCAGCCTCGCATGATTGTTCGGACACAGAATCAGCCACTGCGCTGACTGTATCCCCGGCTGCTTCGCGCCGCCGGATACAGACCGGCAACACTCTCGCTCCAAATTGACATCAGGCCGATACACGGCACGCCTATCGTGCGCGGCGAGACGGGAGTCAGCACTGGTGCCCACCATCGCAGGTTCACCTGAAGGGACCGAGACGACCCCGCCCGAACTCATGCAAGAGCAGACAACACAAGTGGAGGCCATATGAAATCGAAGATTCCGGGATTGCTGATCGTGGGGTTGCTGGCTGGGCCGATCACGGCGCAGGCAACAGTCACTTTTTCGACCGACACGGCGACTGATCTCGTTGGGACATTCTCGGTAACCGGCACGTCTGTTGATTCCGCTACCCCAAGCGTTTTCGACTTTGGCTTATCGTTCTGCATGCCAGTCCGTGCGACACGCAGTACGACCGCCACCGTTGGACTTCAGTGTGTGGGCTCTCCGGATAATCCCGGTGTTAGCGTGCAAGTACTCGCTGGCCCGCAGACTCCTGGTTCCGTCAGCGGAACGACCAGTTCGTTGGCTGGTAGCGCCGTCCCAACGTTCTATTTTCGGTTTTCAGACCTGCAGGACACTGGGGGAACGGAGGGTACCTTTTCGGGAGCATTCTGTTTCTCGAGAAGCTCGACTGGCTGCACTTCGGCCGTCCCCGAACCCGCCACGCTCAGCGGTTTCTACCCACCGGTGGCGCCACCGTCGGTGGCCACCAACCTCGCCAGAGCCGGCAAGACGGTCCCGTTGACGTTCTACGCGGAGACCGCCAACGGTCCAATCACGGACCTGACGACCGTCAATCTCACAGTCACTGGCGTGACCTGCGAAAGCATCTCGACAGCCGTCAGTGCGGTTGAGGAATACGTAGTGGGCCAAGCCGTCAGTTTGCAGAACCTCGGTGGTGGCTATTACCAGTACAACTGGAAGACCGGCAGAGCGGACCAGAACTCGTGCAAGACGGTCACTCTGGCTCTGCCTGACACCTACACGACCCCAACCAATCCGGTCGCGAACTTCAAGTTCTCACGGAAGTAGCGAATGGCGGATTGTCCGCTGAACGCAGCAGGAACCCCGGCGCCGCGCCGGGGTTCTTGTCTTCCGGGCGTTTGCGTCACGCACGCAACTTCGACGCAGAAGGCCCGTCCGGGGCCGTGCTGCTTCGGCACATACCTCAATTGGCGTACACGTTCGCGCTGCTCGGCCAACCGGATAAACCTTCTCGCCAGGACGCGCATCCAAACCCAAACCCACTCGGTCGAGGGCGCGTGTCATGGCACGTCCGGCGTCGTCGTTGCTGCTGCTCTTCTTCCTCCTTACCTTTGCAGTGACGGGGGTCTGCCGCGCGGCCAACTTCGCTGGCGACCTGCGCATCCTCGCCGACGACTACCTCGCACGCTCGCCCGCGTTCTCGCCGCAAGCGCTGCGCGAGGCGCGCGCCCGCCTGGCCGACCTCGAGCGGCAGGCCGATCGACTCACGCCGCTGGAGTTCTACCTCGCCGTCTCGCGTATCACCGCGCTGGCCGACAACGGTCACGACTCGGTGATGCGGAGCGAGCGCTCATGGAACCCGACGCTGCGCCTGCCGCTGCGGATGATCTGGTTCGACGACGGCATCGCCATCGCACGCGCGGCCCCGGAACACCGCGACCTGCTGGGCGCGAAGGTATCGTCCATCGACGGCAATCCGCCGGGTCGACTCATGCAGGCTTTCCGCGGCATCCAAGGCGGGACCGACGCATACCGCCGGTGGACGGTGGCCGGACTGCTGCACAGCCCAGAAGCGCTGCACGCGCTCGGCATCGCACGGCGCGCCGATCGCGTGACCCTGACGCTGCAGCGCCCGGACGGCACGACGGTCGGGCGCACGGTGCAGGCGCTGCCGGTCGATCGACTGCCGTCCGGCGTCCGGCCGCAGGCCTACTGGTACACGGCTGCCCTGCTGGGAGAGGCCGAGCGCGGCTGGTCGTTTGCCGCGCCGGCCGATCGCGTGCCGCTCTACCTGCAGGAGCCCGGGCGCTGGTTCCGGATGCAGGACCTGCCCGACATGAGGGCGCTGTACGTGCAGTTTCGTTCGAACATGGACGAGGAGGGCAGCGCCATTGCACCGTTCGTCCAGGAAGTCACGCGACGCCTCGAGACGAACCCGCCGCGCCACCTGGTGCTCGACCTGCGGTTCGACACGGGCGGCGACAACACGCAGAACCTCGAACTCATGCGCACGATCGCACGGACGGTGCCCGGGCAAATCTACGTACTTCTCGGCAATTACACGTTCTCAGCGGGCATCGCCTCGGCGGCGGCGCTCGAGCACGAGGGTCGCGAGCGCGTCACACTGGTCGGCGAGGCCGTCGGTGACCGCCTGCGCTGGTGGTCGGAGCACGAAATGACCTGTCTGCCTGCGTCCGGGCTCTGCGTGAGCGTGAACCGGGGCCTGTGGGATCTCCGGCGCGGCTGCCACGCCGACGCACACTGCTACGGCGACCAGTTCGACGTCGGCGTGGCCTCGCTCGAGCCCGACCGGCACGCACCAGTGCGAGTCGGAGACTGGCTCGCGGGCATCGACCCCGGTCTCGACGCCGTGCGGGCGGATCTCGCACGCATTGCGTCGCGACGTTGAGCAGCCCAGGCTTTCCCCCTGGACTGACGTGCAGAGGGGCAGGCTCGGCCACCCAGTCCACCAACGCAGGAACCTGGCGCCCATCGCAGATGGGGATTCGGCACGAGCGAGGTTTCTTTGCGCGTCCAATCGAGCGGATGCTATACACTCCGCGACGTCGGCATCGGTCCACGCCGACGAGGGATGGCTCGGGGCGGCACGCTGGGCGGTTCCAGCCTGGACGGTCCATCGTCACGTCCGGCGATTACCCATGCCCCGACCAGTGGACGAACCAGTCACATCACGTTGAGGCAAACAGTCATGCAAACTCCTGGAATGAAACTGCTCTGTGCCTTCCTGCTCACGATGCCCGGATTGGCCCTGGCCGCCGGCCCGGGTTGCGACAATGTCAACTTCAGTGCCGAGGTCACCGCCAAGTTCCCAAACGCGCAGAAAGCCTGCATCGCCGTCGTGGAGAAGGAGGGAGGCATCTACGTGAAGTATGAAGCCGACGTCATATCGGCCAGCAAGGACAGCGTCACGGTGGACTTCCTCGACAGCAATGGCAAAGGCGTATCACGCGTGACCTTTGCTCCGGCGGCGGATCAGACCGCCGAAATCGACGGCAAGAAACAGGCGTTTGCGTCACTCAAGAAGGGGATGAAGCTTCACTTCTACATCGAGCACAGCAGGTGGGGACTCTATGCGAACCCGGCCGCTCGCCCGATGAAGATCCTCAGTTCGGAATCGCTCTGACGATACGGTCCGACGTGCCCTGATATTCGCCACCACGACGCCCCGCTCACGGGGCGTCGTCTCCTGGGGAGTCGGACCTTCGGGATCGCCGCCCGCCCAGCGAGCGCGTCCTTCCCGACACTTCTCGCCGACGCGGCGGACAACGGCACGGGTCGGTGCTGCGAGTGAGCGCGGCGTCACAGATCCCTGTCGCGGGTTCAATGACACTCCGGCTTACCTCAATCGTACGGTACACCCGCAAGAGGTGACGTGATGCTACCGGCAGTGGTCGAAGCTGAAATGCAGGCATTGACGACCCGCGCGGCCGAGAAGGACATGGAACTCCAGGCCGCGCTGCAGCAGCAGGACTGGCAGGCCGTGCGCGAGCACGAGATCGAGTTGTCGCGGCTGCATGCGCGGTTTTGCGAACTCGAGCGCCAGGTCGCCTGATCCGGACAGACTTCCACTCGCGGGAGAGATGTCACGGCTATCATGGAAACGTTCGCAATCGCAGACAGAGGGCGGAGGTCATGAGGGTGCTTCCTGGTTTATCCGTGGGCATCGTGTCTGCAGCTGCGCTTTGGGCATTGTTTGCGCACGGCAATCCCGGTGGAATGTCTGATGCGAAATATTCGAGGTTCAGTAGCGCTGCTCCCCCTAAGCTTCTGTATTCCTGCACACGAAAGCCGACGCGCGAATCGCTTGCTCCGCAGTGGAGGGCTTGCACGGACAGTGGCCGCGCCGGATGCGCAGAGAAAGTCGACGAGTGGGTCGAGGCGGGGAGCACAACAGAGGTTGATTTCGTCGCGGGTTCGGGCACATCGACCTACGACGAGTTGCTCCAGACAGCCAAGCGCAAATGCAATGCGCATACTGCAAACCTGGAGTCTGGAGAATTCGACGTCATCGAATCGGACCAGAGTTAGCGGTTGTTTTTCGACGCTGCCGGCTCGGACCAAGGCCGCCGAGTGCTGAACAGGCCTAGACGAGCAACGCTCCCGATCGTTTCGTCACGTTTGCGCCGCGAATGCGCGGCGACGCCTGCCACGGGGCCGGGCGATTCATCGCCCGACCCCTGCTGCATGCGGCAATCAGCCACTTGGCTGGAACTTGCCGCTGCCGGACGACTGGCCGGTCACTGCTGTTAGGGCTGACAGATCGGAAGGCTCAGGTTTTCATCCTTGCAGAACGGATCGGCATGCGGAATAGCCGACAGGTACTCGAAGATCGCTCGCAGGTCGCGGTCGGTCATGTCCTGGTACACCGGCCACGGCATCACCTGCAGCAGCGGCCCGAACTGCGGATGCGCCTGGTCAGGATCCCATCCCGTGTGCATTACGTTGACGAACTCCGCATAGTGTTCCTCGGGTGTCGCCGTGCTGTTCGGATCGGGCGTGAGATTTCGTGAGCGGAACGGTCCGAAAGGTCGTCCGCCCGCCAGGAAGTGAGTCGCATTGATCGCCTTGGGCTGGCCCAGGTACGGGTCGCCGTTCGGGGCGAAGTTCGGCCAGGTGTGGCAATCGTTGCACGCACCTTGCGCATTGACGATGTAACTGCCGAGTCCGACCAGTGCCCGGTTCCTGCCGCGCAGGTCGAGCGGTACCGGCGAGATCTCGAAGCCCCGCTTGATCTTCGACTCCTCTGACCCTGCAAGCATCGCGTTCGTTGCCGCCTGCGCACTCTGCTCCGCGACGCGGCTGCCGGCTCTCGAGCCGGCGACCGCGGGTCCGGCACCCGCAACGAGACCGGACAGCAGAAGGACTGAAACCGTGACTGTCTTGTTCATTCGTGTTCTCCCCGTTTGATTCGTGAAGACGGCTTGCCCGTCAATCACATGCCGTTGGCAAAGCGTACGCCTTCGTGCACCGCACAATTGCGATCGCTTTACATAAGCGCCGTCCCCTTGTAGCCGCAGTTCGCCGGATCGGGTGCAACGCCATCGGCCCTGGCGGTATCTGGCGCCGAACAGAAAGACGCGCCCTCAGGAGAGGGCGCATCGAGGGAAGAACGTCGAATCCCGGTCGAGCGAAACTGCGGCCGCCGACGGTCAGGCCGTCGCCCTGCGAGCGCGGGCAGGGGTCTTACGGACCGCGCGCTTACCCTTGCGACCGGCCTTCTTCGCCGCCGGCCTCTTGTCCTCGGCCCGCCCCGACAGCTTCCCGTAGGTCTGGGTCGCGACCTTGCGGATGTCACCGCCCGCGACCTTGAAAATGGCAACCGCCTGGCTCAGGTCCTCGACGATGCGCTCGCGCGTGGCCCGTAGTACGTCGGCCTGGTCGCGCGCAAGCGCCATTGCGCTTTCCGTCTGTGCCGCACGTTCAAGCTGCGCGGCCGCGTTTGACAGCGCCGAGGTAACGATCTCCGCCTGCAGCTCGATCAAACTCTGCGCCGTGCCCTGGGAGATGGCCGTCAACCTCACTCCAGAGTGCGAAAGCGCCCGGACAGGATCCTTCAGCGACTTGATCCGCTTGGCAGACTTGATCGCGGCGGTGCGCGCGACTTCAGCGGGGGCCGTGCGGAGTTTCCGTGCCCGCTCGGAAAGGAACTGCCTCTGCTCGTTCACGAATTTCCTGGTCTTGGAGATCATGGCCGCCTCCTGACGACGATGGTGCCGTACAGCACTGGTTACCGGACAAAATGATCGGTGTGTCCCGCGGTATCGACGATGGAAGGGACACGCCAGACTCGCCAACCATAGCACTGTGACGGGTAACCGACACGCTCAACCCGAACGTGTGCCCCACCTTGATCCCTCCGGCCGGCCTGCCGTCGGTACGGGCAACCCGTGAAGCGGGCCGCTTCGTCACGAGTGGTACTGGGTGCACGCGAGCAATAGCTCGAAGCAGCCAATCTTCCGGCATTGCCGGCCGTGGGACCGCCGGCGGGCCCGATGGCGGCGCGCTGCCCGTATCTGGATTCGCTGACCTGACGTGGACCGCTAAGATCGACCGTCACCGGTCAACTGCAGGAGCGCGCACAGGCGACCGCACTTGTCGCTGATCGAGATTGCCGCACGGCCGAAGGATGTGTCGCTCGGTCTCCCGCGACTGCAACGAGAGGGGTAATCAAGTAATGAGCTGTGCCACCGCACCGTGTACAGGGGCGAAGTGAGCCGGGCGCTCTCGCACGTCGCGGGCTTCGACGACGCCCCGTTCGGGCGCGGTCACCGCGGCGACGTGCCAGTGGTGGGTGCGGTTTTCGCCGGGACGCGCCTCGACGGCGTACTCTCGACCCGGGTGCGCCGCGACGGTGCGAACGCCGCCGCGCGCCTCGCCGCCTGCCTGGAGGGCTCGCGCTTCCGGCCGCAGTTGCACGCCATCCTGCTGCAGGGCATCGCCTTCGCCGGCTTCAACGTTGTGGACCTGCATGCGTTGTGGCGGCGGACCGGTCTACCGGTACTGGTGGTAGCGCGCCGGCCGCCCGACCTGAAGGCAATTCGAACGGCCCTGCTCGACCATGTTCCCGGCGGCGCACGGAAGTGGCGCCTGATCGAAGCGGCGGGCCCGATGGAACCCGTGGCGGGCGTGCACGTGCAACGCCGGGGCATCAGCCTCGCCGACACGGAGACGCTGCTGACACGCCTGCAACTGCACGGCAAGCTGCCCGAACCCTTGCGCGTCGCGCACCTCATCGCCGGTGGCGTGACCACGGGCGAGAGCCGCCACCGGGCATAGCCCGGCGAGCGTCTACTGGTGCTCGAGCAGGCCCGCGATTTCACGAGTGCTGCGAGGTCGAGCCGGTGAACGGCAGGCTCACGGATGACTCGGTCGAGCATTACCGCCAGCACTACCTATTCGGCCGGACTCGCTCTTCACCTATCCCGACTTGCCGTTAGGGCGGGCCGGATCAGCCTTCTCTTGCGCCGCGCCTCGACAGACAAGCCGTGAACGGATTATGTCCAGTTGATCTTGTTCGTCGGCTCGCGTCGGCGTAGAAGGCGGACCATGCACCCTGCGAACGTCGAGGGTGAAGAAGAACAGTCAGGGGAGACGCCGATCCATCACAAGACCTCGACTGCCTGCCGCAGGATTCCCTGGTCTCGCAGGGCGGGGACACGCCACACGGCGGCCGGTGATGTGGGCATCGATTTGAATTGAATCGGCCCGCCCGGTGCCCCGCAGCGATCCAGCGGTTCACCCGCTGCTCGTCTGCAGCGCACCGAGCGGTGCCACCAACCAGAAGACATACGCAAGCGACCGTAGAAGTGAGTTCGACGTTATGTAGTCAAAACATTGTGACGCGTGACTCATTTGTGGTTTAAAGGATCGCAGCTGACCATCGGCTGGCGGACAGAACACCAAGAAATGCAAAGCCATGACATTCAGGAAATGACTCGCGTCGAAAGGCAGCGCCACTTCTTGCGAGCGATGACGAAGTCGATCGACGGGCGACCCGTGACACAGCCCGAGCGCGCTTTGCTGAACGCGATCTTCGAGGCCCTCCTGCGTGGCGAAAGTGTCTCTGACCTGATCGGCATCGAAGTGCCGCACACCCGCCGATCGGCCGATCCGATTCATATCGCACTCCACTACCTCTGCCTCACGCAACTGATGCACGAGAAGGCTGAGGTGGCGTGGCGTACAGTTGGCGATGCCTGGGGTTTGAAGAAGCGCGCCTTGCAGTGGATCATCGCCGACCACCGTGCGCCCGCGCTGGCAACGTTGCGACAATTTGCGGCTGCCCCGGACACGTTGCTCCGTCTCTGTGAGCGGCACGCTCGCGGCGCCAGGCCCGAGCGCCGCCAGTCCGGGTTTGAGCCGCCGGCACAAAGCGGCCTGAGCGACACGCTTGACGCATCGGGAGGCCCCAACCCCGCACCGGTCCCCCTGTTTGCAGGTGGCGGGACTGCTGTAAAGGAATCTCAGCCCGTCGCCTGAAAGTACCGAAGCGTACCCCTGCTACCAACGCATTCAATCGGCGAGGGGTAGCACTTCCCACTGACGACAGCGCGCCCACGCAGAGCGTCTTGGTCACCCGTCGATCCTCGAGGCCGGGCAGGGCATGGGACGGTCAACCCCGCGCACCGGATCACAGTTTGATGACGAGCCCACGTACTGACCGCGAGCCATGTCTACCATGCGACGGACACCGAAGCCCCAGCGCTGGACCATCTGGGCGTCGAACGATCAAACAGGAGTGAGCAGCCGTGAAGCGTTTGCTATTCGCAGTCATCGCAGCAGTAGTCGCCGCCCCGGCGTTCGCCGGTGATGTCAGCGCCTCGATTGCAATCAGCCAGCCGGGCTTCTACGGGCAAATCAACATTGGCGGGTTCCCTCGACCCGCGGTGATCTATGCCCAGCCGGTCTGGATCCAGCGTCCGCCAAGGGTCGTCTATGTAGAGCCGATCTACCTGCACGTTCCGCCGGGCCACGAGAAACACTGGAGCAAGCACTGCGCCAGGTATGGCGCGTGCGGCCGGCCGGTCTATTTTGTGCGCGAGGACTGGTACCAGACACAATACGTGCCGCGTTCCCAGCATCAGGATTATTACGCTCGCGGCGAGAGCCGTGACCACGATCAGAAACACGGAAATGGCCAGGGCAAGGGAAAGGGAAAGGACCATTAGGACCGGCATGATTGGTCGACCCGAACCGTCGCGCTGCCGCAAGAGCGTGTAAGCGACGGGCGAGGGGATTGACTACAGACGCCCGGGCCCCGCGCCAGGCTCGGGTCAGAAATCGTGCCGCACGGCGACGCTGAAGGTGGCGTCGGGGGATGCTTTCACCTCTACGTCCTCGCTCATGCCCAGGTCAATACGCCAGCCGGTCGCGGTGCGATAGCTGCCGCCGAAACTGAGCACGACCGCGTCGCCGGCCAGGTCCGTTGCGGCTGGGTCAAACACGCTCGAGTTCGCGTTGACTTGCGTCGTCAGGTCGAGGGCGCGCCACGCGTTCCAGGACAGGCCGGCCAGTGCGGACCAGGCAAAGTCCTCCTGGAGTGGCGGGAGCAGGTCACCTTGGCCCAGCCAGACGGCGTCAACCTGCCCGAATAGTTGCCAGTGATTCGCAAGCTGAGTTTGCGCCGACCAGCTCAAGGCAACGTCAGTGGCCCCACTGCCGGTGAGGCCGTCCGCGTCACCGACTGGGACTTTGACCGTGAGCCAGCCGGCCAGGGCACGCTTATCCGTCGCCTTGATTTGATAGCCGAGCGCGACCGGAACGTCTGCGAACCCCGAACTATTGCCGTCCAGGTGCAGAATCACGGAATCGCTCTGTCGGTACTCGATCAGCAACTGGTCGCGGGGCAATTTCCGTCGGGAGCCGCCGCGAGGTAGGCCGAAGAACTCGTGCCAGTCGTCGACGAAACCGTCGAGCGAACCGCCGCTCAGGTGTCGCCACGGCAGTTCCACGAGTGCCGCGAATTGCGTCCCGACAGCACGCTCGAGCCGGATGCGCACCTCCTGGACCTCGGCGTCCAGCGTGAAGGCGTAGGGGCCCGAGCTTTCGACCACAGCGGCATTTGCCCAGTTCACGGTGGCACCGACGCGGCCGCTGCCTGCAACGGGCAACCGCGCCGGAAGAGGGGCGGGAAGGCCATAGGGCGCCAGCAGCGGGTTCTGGTTGCGGGTGAGGAGGGGATCGCCGTGGGCCGTCACCCCGAACAGCCCGAAAATTGCCGCCAGCGCCGCGCACGTGCCGCGGTGGAGAATGGACTGCGGCTGAATGGGACTGCGATCCATGACTGGCCGGTTCAGTTGAGTCGCGCTGCGGAGACCGGCGCATCGACATGCCTGATGAGCAGCGCCACGTCTGTCAAACCCCAGCTTGCGACACGGAACCTCCCGAACGTGTGCC
>Ga0102851_10002993_pt1 | contig 10394 bp, 7 predicted proteins | sample Mud3Dept3metaG_FD_79558 | JGI IMG/M metagenome (GOLD analysis project Ga0102851, IMG submission 79558) | Freshwater wetland microbial communities from Ohio, USA, analyzing the effect of biotic and abiotic controls - Mud 3 Core 4 Depth 3... | ecosystem: Environmental > Aquatic > Freshwater >...
CGAAGTCGTCGGGCACCACGATGCCGATCTTGGTGGGCTTGGTTCCCATCGCCGGGAAGAGCTTGATCCCGCTGGTTTCGCCGGGCTTGCCCAAACTGAACGGCGCGTCTTCGCGCGACGGCGGCTCGACGGGTTGCGCACCTTGTGCAGGCGCCGCATCCGGCGGCGGCGACTGCGCCGCTGGAGCTGCGATGCGGCGCGCGTGCCGCGACGCGAGGGGCTTCGTCTCCTGCTCGCGAGTCGGCGCCGCAGTCATCGCCGCCGCACTCTTTGGCGGCTTCGCGGGCGAGGCGACGACGTCGGCGGCGACCTGCTCAGCCCCGACTCGCACAAGGAGCAGAGCCGCGAGCGCGACGAGCGCGATCGCGGCCGCTACCAGCCATACGCTCTTGCGAACGCCCGGCGTCGCAACGATCTTCACGCCGTCGTTCACGCCGTCACTCCGCTCGCGGGATCCCCGGGTCACGTTCGGATCATATCGCCCATGACGAGAAGTCGTTCAGGCACGAAAGATCCCGGGGACGGCGCGGTGTGGCGTGTGCGCGCATGGCCGCCATGGGGTCGTGCCGGCGCAGCGCTGCTGGTTGCGACGAGTCGCGTCGCGCCGGCCAGCGTGACGATCACCTGGGCCGCCGGAGCGGATCTCTCGCCGCGTGTCACGTTCGCCGCATTGATCGCACTCGGCCTGTTGCCCGCGCTGGCCGCGCTGCTGCTGGAGCTCGCCTTCACGGCCCAACTGGAGGTCGTGGATGGCGAGCTGCGCGTCACGCGCGAGGGCCAACGAGTCGGCGTGCCGATCGCTTCGCTCGCGGCCGTTCTGCCCTGGCGCATCCCGTTGCCCGCCGCGGGTGCGTCGCTGCGGCTGCGCTCCGGCAACCGGTTTCCGCTGGCGCTCGAGCCCGCCCCCGCGCCGCTGCTCTCGACGCTGGCCGCAGCGGGCGTGGAGATTCCAGCGCATCCCAACCTCGCCTACGCCGCCGCCAAGCTCGGCTTCGCGCGCAGGCTCTGGCACCACCCGCTCGTGAAGTTCGGCCTCTTCGGTCTGGCGCCGACCGCGGTGTTGTTCCGCGCTCACCAGATCATCGCCTTCGGCGGCCTGCTCGGGCAGTACTACCTGGAGGGGCTGCGCCCGTATCTCGAGACGCTGGTCGAGTCCTGGGGCACGACGCTGGTCTATCTCGTGCTCTTCGCATGCACGGTGCGAGTGTTCGGGGAAGCGGCTGGCTTCGCGGCAACGTGGCTCGCACCCGGGCGCGCGCGATCGGTCCGGGCGGCGGCAGAGGGATTCTGCACGGTCGCGTATTACGCCGGCGTACCGGCGCTGCTCGCGATCCGCTTCCTGGCCTGAAAAAAGAGCCAGCGCGGGATCGCCCGGCGATCCCGCGCTGCTCGCGTTGCAAGGGCTACGGCGTGGCCGGGTCGAAGACCGACATGCCCTGGCCCATCCGCTCGTGGCCGAACTGGTTCCACACCGGGTTCTTGCCATCGACGATCTGCGAGCCGCTGAAGGTCGGCGCGGCGGAACCGGAGCCGCTGCCGAAGAGGCCACTCGAGATCGTCGCCGACGTGTAGTAGGTGCCGTGCGTGTCGTCCGACTGGAGGTAGTCGTAGCTCGTGCTGGCATTCACCAGATGCGCGTTCGAGTCGCGCAGCGTCGAGCGCAGCGTGCTCGTGATGCGCGTCACGTACGCGGCCTCGGACTCCCCCTGTTGGTACTGGAGCGCCACCGAGTCGACGGCGCCGTCGCCATTCGAGTCGTAGTCCGCGCCCATGTACTGTGCGAACGAGTCGACGCACGAGAAACCGTTCTGCGCGGCGAAGTTGCAGGTGCGCCAGTTGATGCGCGCGACGTAGGGCAGGAAGATGTTCTGCTTGTTCGGCCTCGTCCCGGTGGTCGGGTCATTGCAGCCTGCGAGCCCGTTGTCCGCGTTGTAGCCCGGGTAGTACAGGTTCGAGACCGTCTTCCGGGTGGCCGTCGTCGCGTAGGTGTTGATCGCCTGCATCGCGAGCGGCGTGTAGGTGGTGCAGTTGTTGAGCGCCGTGTCCAGCACCCCGTAGTTGCAGGTGCCGCTCTGGCCGGCGAAGGACGAGCGCGCCTGGAGGCCGTCGTTGCCGCACATCTCGAACGACACGACGCGCGTCGTCGAGTTCTGCATGTACGAGCGCTCGCCGACGATCTTGTTGTTGTAGATGTCGCTCGCCACCGCGCCCGACTTGGTGCGGCGGATCACCTCGATGTCGGTGCCCCACTTGTTGGACAAGTATTCGCCGTTCACCATCGGCGCCGCGCGCCGCGCGACGTTGAAGACCGAGCCGCGATAGCCGGCGTAGATCGAGTCGCCGTACGCGACCAGCCGGTACTTCGTGGTCGTGCCCGATCGGTCGATCGTCCAGGACGTGTTCTGGTTGATCGTGCTGGCGCTCGCCGCAACGCTCCAGCCGATCGCCGCCACCCCCGCCAAGGCGAGCGCAGCGCCTCGCAGAGTCGATGAGAGTCGATCCATGCTTTCCCCTTTCAGCGGTTGCACCCGTGCCCCGCTCTGATGGGCCGGCAGCTTCTCATGCGCGGCCGCATCCGAAAAGAAAAAAATGAAGCGATCTCGGCCTGGACGAGTCCGTCGCGGCGCTCGCAGACGAGACCGCGGCTATGATCGGCCGCCATGTGGATCCGGATCGCGGCCGTGTTCGGTGTCGTCGGGGTCGCTCTCGGCGCGTTCGGCGCCCACGCGCTGCGCGCTCGCCTCGCGCCGGAGCAGCTGGCGTCGTGGCAGACCGCCGTCCACTACCAGCTGTTTCACACCGTCGTCCTGCTCGCGCTCGGCCTCTACGGCGCCGCGAGCGGGCGCGCGCTCGGTGCGTCGCCCTGGCTCTTCGCGGGCGGCATCGTGCTCTTCTCGGGCTCGATCTACGCGCTGGTGCTCGGGTCCGGGCGCTGGCTCGGTCCGGTGACGCCGCTCGGCGGTATCGCGCTGATGGCCGGCTGGATCTCGCTCTGGTTCCTGGCGCGACCGCATTGACGCCACTCAGCGATGGCCGTGGCGGTGGTGCAGGTCCGGCCAATGCGGGTGGGAATGCGCGAGCGGCTCGTGGCGATGCCAGTGGCTGTGCTGCCGCTCGGAGACGAGCGCGGGATGTTCGTGGGTGTGGTGGCCGTCGTCGTGGCGGTGGGCGTGCAGGTGTTCGATCTCGCCGTGAACGTGTTCGTGCTCGTGTTGGGAGCGCACGATCGCCGCGACCGCCGCGACCAGTAGCGCCGCGCCGGCGAGCTGCGCGCCGGCGATCGGCTCGCCGAGGGCGCCCCAGGAGAGCGCGGCCCCCGCAAACGGCGCGACCGCGAAGAGCGCCTGCGAGCGCGTCGCGCCGAGCTGCTGCGCCGCCGCGATGTAGAGCGCGACGCTGGCGCCGTAGCAGAGCGCCCCGACCGCGAGTCCGCCCACTGCCACCGCGGCCGATCCCGCGAACGGCGCCAGCGCGAGCCCGAGCGAGAGGTTGGTGGTCCCCGCGATCGCGCCCTTCCAGAACGTGCTCGACGCAGGCGTGATGCCGTCGATGCGAGCGGTCAGGTGGTTGTCGATTGCCCAACACAGACACGCGGCCACTACCCAGAATGCGGCGACGATCCCGGGCCAGCCGGCGTCGCCCGACACGACCATGCCGGCCAGCACCACGCCGGCCACCCCGCACCATCCCTTCCGACCGAGCGGCTCGCGGAACCACAGCACACCGAGCACGGCAGTCGCTGCCAGCTCCAGGTTCAGCAGCAGCGATACGGAACCTGCCGACGAGACGCGCAACCCCACGAGCAGGAATACGGGACCCGCGACGCCGCCAAGGCCGATGGCGCCGAGCAGTCGCAATGCATTGCGCTGGCCCATCGCGCGCAGCGAGCGCTTGCCGCGCTCGCGTGCAAAGGGCAGCGCGGTGCCGAGCGCCGCGCCGAGATAGAGCAGGCCCGCGAGCTGGAGCGGCGTGGCCGAGGCGAGCAGCCACTTGCTCGCGGGCGTCGAAGCGCCGAAGAGCAGCGCCGCGAGCAACGCCTGCGCGATGCCGCTCACGATCTCGCCCCGCAGCGCGCGATGAAGGGAGCTTGCGGGGCGTACGACAGCGGAACCTCGATTACGAGCCGCTCAACCCTTGACGGCGCAGGAGAAGAACGCCGCCTCGTCGTCTCGCTGCACGGCCTGGTACTTCTGCCAGAACTCGGTGTCTACGGCCTTCAGGTGCGGAGACGTCCCGGTCTTGCGGTAGCGGCGCAGATGGCCGGGCCCACCGTTGTACGCGGCCCAGGTCGCGCGCGTGAGGTTGTCCTCGCCGCCGGGCGCCATTTGTTCCTTGGCGCGGAGCGCGTGCTTGCGGAAGTAGCGGTAGAGGATCTGGGCGCCGGCCTTGCTGTTGTATTCGATACTGCTGGAGACGCTGCGGGAGTCGTATATGCCGCGCCACACGCGCGTGTTGACCTGCATCAGTCCATACGACGGACCGGGGCCGCGAACCGCCGCGACCTGCCCTCCCCGCTTCTCGAATTGGCGCCAGCAGCTCTCCTGCCACGCCGTCGTCGCCACCAGATCGCGGTAGATCTCGAAGTGCTCGGGCGGCAGCTTCCGCTCAGCCACCTCGCGCGCCGTGCCGTCGAGCATCTTGCGCACGATCGGCAGGTACTCGCGCAACTCACGCTCGCCACCGGGCACCCAGTTGTCGAGCCGCTTGACGAGCGTTTCCCATTCCGAGCCCGAGGATGCGGCACTGGCCGCCGGCACGATCCAATTGCCGGCGCCCTCGGCGATGCGCGCAAGTAGCGCGAGCGGGCCGAAGCGGAACGCGGCCGTGGGGCTCGCTCCGAGCAGCGGGCTCTCCTCGAACGGCGCGAGCGGCTCCTCGAAGTCGAAGACCCGCCGCAGCTCCGGATCCACCGCGGTGTCGTACGCGAGCGGATCGGCGCCGCCCTTCGGGAGGATCGCCTGGGCGAGTTCGCGCAGCTTGGCCGGCGTCGCGGCGCTGTCGCCGAGCCAGCCGCGCGCGCGCGCCGCGTTCATCAGGCGACCGCTCTGCAGGAAGCGCCGGTACTTCTCGGCGGCCTCGGGCGCCAGCTGCGTCGCGACGCGGTCGAGCAGCGGGTCGAGGCGCTCCCACGAAGAACCGAACTGCGCAGCCAACCAGGGCGGCGCGTCGACGGTGGCTTTCGCGAGCGTAGCCACGATCTCGTAACGCTGGTCGAGCAGCAGCGCGAACAGGTCGTCGCGAAGCTCCTCTTGCGCCGAGTCCTCGCCCGCGCGCTTCACGACGGCGGTGAGGAACGCGTCCCAGAGCTGGGCGGCTTCCTCACGCGAGAGCGCCGGCGGCGCATCGGCCGGGGCGCGGACCGCCTGCTTCGCCTGGAAGCTGTGTAACAGCTCGGCGAGATCGGCCGCCCCGCTGGGAGGCGCCAGGGCGAATGACGCGATCAGACCTACCGCCAGGGCGGCTGTCGAGTTCCTGCACCCGTTGGGTCGTGTCACGTGGCTCATTGCGCTCCTCCGTCTCTTCTTGGGGGACGGCACGGCGGGCCAGCCTAGCGGATGCATCGGCAGAGCCGGACGAGGCTTCGCCGGGCCTTCATGCCGCTGTCAGCTCCCCGCCACAGTCGGGAGGAGAGAGAGCGCTTCCCTTTGGGGCGCCGTGACGTGAACGTCGCCGCAGATGAAGAGACCCTTACGACCCCGGGGGCCGGCGGTCAGACCGAAGCAGGCAACAGCCGCGACGGCGTGCGGGTCGTGGTCACCCAGAGTTGGTGGACGGCGCGCGTTGCGCCGACGTGTAGCAGGCGCCGATTCGAGGGCGTCTCGCGGAAACTCTCGGCGGAAACCTCGACGAGGATCACGTAGTCGAACTCGAGTCCCTTGGCCTGCTCGATTTCGGTGACCTCGACGCCGGGCGCGAACGCGAAGTGCCCCCCCACGACGCGCCGCAAGCGCGGCACGTCACCCTGTTCCAGCCCTTCGGCGTAGAGCGCGCTGATCTCGCTCGTGGGCGTCAGCACGGCCACCGACGCGAGCGGTTCCTCATCGGCGAGACGGCGCAACGCCTCGGCCAGGAACGCCACACACGCGCCGGCGTCGGTGAACGCGAACACCTCCACGGGCGGACCGCTGCGCAGCACGTCGGGCGGCTCGTCCTCGGCGAGCGGACCGAGCAGCGCCCGCGAGAACTCGACGATCTCGCGCGTCGAGCGGTAGGCGACGCGCAGCGTGCGCAGCTCGGGCGTGGGAACGTCGAGCCCGCCGAGGAGATCGGCCCAGGAAGCCGACCCGGAATGCTCGACGGTCTGCTGCTGCGTGTCGCCCGCCAGTGTCATGCTCGGCGATTCCGAGAGACAATCGCGGATCACGCGCAACTCGAGCAGCGAGAAGTCCTGCACCTCGTCGACGGCGACGTGGCGGTAGCGCAGCGGAACGCCCGGTCGCTCGGGCAGCGGCCCGGCGCGTCGCTGCCAGGCGCGCAACAGCAGTGCGTCGTCCTCGGCGTCGAGAGCGGCTGGCGATTCGGCGTCGCCCTCGAAGAACGCGACGAGTTCTTCGTGGCGCGCGCGACACCAGTCGGCCGCGGCGCGCAGCTCGGCGAGCGAGAGCACGTTCGCCGGATGGCGGAGCAATACGTTCTCGAGCAGCGCGACGTTCGTCTGCACGCTCGCCCAGTCGTCCACCGCCTGGGCGACGGTCGCGGGACCGGGCGTCATGCGCACGTGCTCGGCGAGCGCGAACTCGAGCGCCGGATGGAGCTTCAGGCGGCGCACGAAATCGGGTGTGTCCATGCGCCGCTCGCGCGGCAGCACCGGAAAGAGCCGGCGCACCTGCTGCTCGGCCCATTCCGGGAAGGTGAGCACGCGCACGCGCGCGACGCCGAGACCCGGCAGCACGTGCGAGACGTAGTCGCGCAGCGCCGGCGAGAGCGTGAGGAAGAGTGTCGTCGGCGCGTCGATCTCGGGATCCTGGTAGGCGAGATACGCAATTCGGTGCAACGCGACCGTGGTCTTGCCCGAGCCCGCCGTGCCGCGCACCACGAGGAAACCGGGACCGGGCCGGCCGATCGCGTCGAACTGCTCGGGGTCGAGCAGGCCCGCGATGTCGGGCAGGTGTTTGTCGACGCGGCGCCGCACGCCCTCTGGGTCGGTGCCGAGCCAGCGCTCCGCCGCGGCGCCGAGTGCGTACGCGCGCAACGCCGCCCCTTCGCCGCCCGCGAGGCGCGGCCCGCGCGCCGCCGTCGCCGTCCAACCGGTCGCGCTGCGCACGAAGCTTCCCTCCGGCGCGTCGATGCGTTCGAGGGCGCCGTCGCGGATCGCGACGGTGCGGCGCGCCACCACTTCGCCCGCAACGACGCGCCCGCCGAGCTCTTCCTCGTAGCGGTCGCCCTGCTCGTAGCGATAGAAGAGCTTCGAAACCGGTGCGTGACGCCAGTCCACCACGCGCACGCCGCCCTTGATACAGGTCGCCTTGCCGATGCACACGTCGCGCTCGCGATCGCTCTCGCGCAGTCGCAGATGCGCGAAGTACGGTGAGTCGGCGTCCACCTCGGGCGCCTCGCCCGACGCCCGGAGCTGTCGCAGCAACGCGCTGCCGCGATCCCATTGCTCGAGGAGGGCCTGATGGTCCTTCCGTTCTTCGCCGCTCACCAGGAGTTCGCGGACGCGCTCGAGTTCGCGAACCAGGCCGTTCTCGGCGCTGCGATCGCGCGGCGGCACTTTCGCAAGCGCCTCGCGCACCTGCTCGAGCAGGCGAAGCTCTTCCTCGACGACGGGGTCTGCCACCGCGGCCCTCGCAATTGAAGAGGAAGGGGTGTAGACGAGCCGCGCGCAGCGCGCCAAGTTGCCGGCGTGACGGAAGACGCAGATCGGAAGCGCTACATCACGGCGCGGGGCTTCCGAGTCCTGCAGCAGGAGCTGGTGCAACTCCTGCGCGTCGAGCGGCCGCGCGTCACCCGCGAGGTCGCAACGGCCGCCGCCCAGGGCGATCGCTCCGAGAACGCCGAGTACATCTACGGCAAGAAGCGACTGCGTGAGATCGATCGGCGCATCGAGTTCCTGACCAAGCGACTCGACGAACTCGAGGTCGTGCGCCCCGATCCCTCCCAGACGGGTCGCGTCTTCTTCGGAGCCTACGTCGCCGTCGAAGACGAGGCGGGAACAGTGACGGAGTATCAGGTGGTGGGTCCCGACGAGTTCGACGTCGCGGCCGGTCGCATCAGCATCGATGCGCCGCTCGGTCGCGCACTGCTCGGCCGCCGCGAAGGCGACGAGATCGCAGTCGAACGGCCCAAAGGTCGAGTGACCTTCACCGTGATCGGAATCCGCTACGACGACAGTGCTGCACCGTGACTCACGACGCAGTGCGTCTCGCAGCGTTTTTCGTTGTAGCCAGAGCTCCGAAGCTGCCATCATGCCGGCCCGCGCGAAGGTTGCTGGCGACCGGCTGAGCGCAAGGGGGAAGCGCGTGTACGGGCGAAGCGAAGTGCGGGGAGCGGCGGTTTGTTTCGCCGGGATCTTTCTGTTGCTCGTCGCGGCGCCGGCGCGCGCCTTCACGTTCTTCGACGGTCGGCTCGAAGTGCACGGCTACGTGGCCGGGCAGATCCGCACGCTCGCCAAGAACCTGAGCGTCGGCGAACAGTGGGATCTCGCGCAGTGGTACAACATCGCCAGCGTCGAGCTGGAGGCGAAGCCGTTCCCGAACGGCCTCGGCCCGATCGAGATCTTCGAGTTCTACGTGCGCGCCGAGGCGCGCTACGACTGCGTGTGGACGCGCGCCTGCGGAATCTTCCCGTCGGTCAACACCTACGGCGACCGCGCCGCGCGGCTCCCCAATCGGCTCATCCAGGGCGACGCCGCCGGCTTCACGGGCACGCTGCGCAACGGCGACTCGCGGCTGGCGTCGAACGTGGACCGCAACAACTACCAGCTCGCCTATCGCAACGCGCCACAGCGCGAACTGCACGAGCCGCTGCGCTTCGACCAGTTGCCCGGGATCGTGAGTCTGTTCGAGAACGGGATGGGTCCCAACGAGGTCTTCGAGCCGCTTCTGGCGGGGCTCAGCGACGACCCCCCCTCGCGCTACTTCGACAGCATCCTGAAGCGCTGCAAGTTCGGTGTGAAGAACTCGCGTGGCGGCGAGAACGGCCAGATCTTCGACATCCTCGGCCCCTGGAATCCCGGCTGCGAGATCGACGAGATCGGATCGCTCCGCTTCAAGCCGAACCCGCTCTCGCGCAGCGAATTCCTCTCGGTGCTGGCGGGTGTCGACGGCATTCCGAATACCGGCGACGAGTGCGCGAACCCGCGCTACGCGAACCCGCCGCAGAAGACCGGCTGCCCCGGCGATCCGACCCGGCCGATCATCGCGCCCACCGGTCGCGGCAACCTGCCGTTCCGCGCCGCGCCGTTCTACCTCTCGGGGGATCGCGGTGTGCCCGAGACCGCCGCGCAGGGACTCTACCTGCCGAGTGCGGCGCTGGTGCGCGAGATCCAGGGCGGGAAACTCGACTCGATCGACCAGAACTTCAGCCAGGCGGAGCTCGCCTGGAACCGCGGCTCGAGCCAGCACGACGAGAAGGAGTTGAAGGAGGCGTACGCCGACCTCGAGATGTTCGAGGGCCGCTTGTGGATGCGCCTCGGCAAGCAGGCGATCGTGTGGGGCAAGACGGAGCTGTTCCGCAACACGGATCAGTTCAACCCGCAGGATTTCGCGCTGGCGTCGCTGCCGGGACTCGAGGAGTCGCGGATCGCGCTGTGGGCGGCGCGCGGGACCTGGTCGTTCTACAACTTCGGGAAGATCGAAGACGTGCGCCTCGAATTGGCGGTCAACTTCGACGACTTCGAGCCCGCCGATCTCGGCCGCTGCGGCGAACCCTTCGCCGTCGAGCTGGTGTGCGGCATCACCTTCGGCTATTTCGCGCACGGCTTCGCGGGCGCCGGTCTCGCCGGCCAGGACAAGCCGCCCGCACCGTGGGAAGACGTGTCGGGAATCGAAGCCGGCGGGCGACTCGAGTGGCGCTACGGCCGCTTCAGCTTCCAGCTCTCCGACTTCTACGGCTACGACGACTTCCCGTATCCGCGCCGGATCTCGACCTATGAACACAACGTCGATCCGGACACGGGACGCCCGCGGCGCGCGGGCCATCACGGCCCGTGCACGACCGGCGCCGAGCCCGCCTGTCTCGGCACCGCCAACGCCGTCCTGGTGGACGCCGCCGGCAACCCGATCCGCCTCGGCGACAGCAACCAGGACGGCGTACCGGACACGCTCTACGAGCGCGGCGATCCGCTGTGGAAGAGCGGCGACCTCGTGATCAACGCGGCCCAGCAGGCCGACGCGCTCCAGAACCACCCCGCCAACCAGACCGCGTTCGCCTTCGGCAGCATCCTGTGCGGA
>Ga0102851_10002994_pt1 | contig 10393 bp, 8 predicted proteins | sample Mud3Dept3metaG_FD_79558 | JGI IMG/M metagenome (GOLD analysis project Ga0102851, IMG submission 79558) | Freshwater wetland microbial communities from Ohio, USA, analyzing the effect of biotic and abiotic controls - Mud 3 Core 4 Depth 3... | ecosystem: Environmental > Aquatic > Freshwater >...
GCCGGCGCCTTCATCGCCATGGGCGTGTTCGTGGTGCGCGCCATCACCCCACCGAACGCGCTCGAGCGTGCGTGCGGGGATTCCGTGCTGATGCGACCGCTGCTCGCGCTCCTCGACGACGGGCGGTCCGCGACGGCGGTACGGGTGTTGCCCGATGCGATTCCCGCTCCATCGCCGTCGGCGGCGGGAGGCTAAAGTCATGCGGGGCCGCATTCCGGAGGCGACGCTCGCCGACATTCGCGACCGCGCCAACATCGTCGAGGTGGTGGGTGCGCAGGTCGGCTTGAAGCGGGTCGGCCGCAATCACGTCGGCCTGTGCCCCTTCCACGCCGAAAAATCGCCATCGTTCACGGTCAACGACGAGCGCGGCATCTTTCACTGCTTCGGATGCGGTGCCGGCGGCAACGTCTTCACCTTCATCATGAAGATGGAGAATTTGCCGTTCCCCGAGGTGGTCGAGCGTCTGGCCCGTCGCTACGGCATCACGCTGCCGGAGCGTGGCGACGACGACCCCGCCATTCGCCAGCGCGAGGCGCTCTACCGGTTGAACGACAAGGCGGCCAAGTTCTTCCAGCGCTATCTCTGGGACGCCGCCGAGGCCGAGGCGGCGCGTACCTATCTCCGCGACCGCGGCATCGGGCGCGAGAACGCCGACCAGTTCATGCTCGGATACGCGCCGGCCGGCGGCGGCGTTCTGGTCCGCCGCCTGCGCGATGCGGCGGGCAGCGATCCCGAGCTCGGCGCCGCGGGGCGCCCGCTCGCGCTCGCGCAGCAGCTCGGGCTCGTGAGTGAGCGCCGCGGCGGGAGTGGGCATTACGACCGCTTTCGGGCGCGCCTGATGTTTCCCATTACCGACTCGGCGGGACGGGTGGTGGGTTTCGGCAGCCGGAGCGTCCCCGGAACCCCGAGCGCCAACGCCGACCTTCCCAAGTACCTGAATTCGCCCGAGACCCCTCTCTATAGAAAGGGCTCCCATCTCTATGGGCTCTCCGGGGCCCGCGATGCCATTCGCAAGAGCGGGCGCGCCGTGGTGGTCGAGGGTTATTTCGACGTGCTGGCGCTCGCCGAAGCGGGGGTGAGCCACGTCGTGGCCTCGCTCGGGACGGCACTGACCCTCGATCAGCTCCACCTGCTGCGACGCTTCACCCGCGACATCGTCGTCTGCTTCGACGGCGATGCGGCCGGGGCGCGGGCTGCCGAGAAGAGCCTGGCGACGTTCCTCGAGGCCGGTCTTTGGGGATACGGAGCGTTCCTGCCGCCCGGCGACGATCCCGACACCTTCGTGCAGCGCGAGGGGCAGGCTGCGGCGCTGGCGCTGCTGGCGGCGGCGACGCCGCTGCTCGATTTCTATCTCGACCGCACGATCCGCCCCGAGAGTACGGTCGCCGAGCGCGGCGCGGTGGCCCAGCAGGTGGCGACCTGGCTCCGCAAAATCGCCGATCCCTTCGAGTACGACATGACGGTGCGGCACGCGGCGGAGCGCTTGCGTGTGCCGGAAGAGTCGCTGCGTCGAAATGCCGGTGCGCCGGTGCACGATGGTCGTGCCGCTCCCGCACCGACGACAGCGGCGCGCGAGGTGTCGCGTACCGCACGCTCCAATTTGGCGCAGTCGGCGCCGCAAGCCGCCAATGCCGAAGAGTTGCTGGTGACACTCATGTTGCAGGAGCCCACGATGGTGACGCGCGTCGACCAGGAAGGCGCCATCGATTGCTTCGATGAAGGGCCGTGGCGCGCGCTCGCCGTCGATCTCGTCGAGGCGGCGCGGCGCGGCGCGCCACTCGATCCGGCGACGGTGCTCGGGCGACTCGACGACGCGAGCGCGGCGCGCATCACCGGACGATTGCTCGGGAGCGGCGATGACGAGGGGACGCGACAACAGATTGTCGTTGACTGCTTCGCCAAGCTTCGTCATCGTGCGCGCGAACGGGAGCGATTGCGTGTATTGCATCAGATTCGTGAAGCGGAAGCGCGTGGCAACGTAGACGCCGTGGCCGAAGGGCAGCGCCAGCTGCAGGAGCTGCGGCAAATCGAAGCAAGCGAACGACTCTAGAGGTACGCTGTGGAGATTCGAGCGCTCAAAGAAATCCAGCAGATCATTCACCGCGGCAAGACCAAAGGCTTCCTCACCCTCGACGAAGTGACGCAGTTGCTTCCGGCCGAGACGATCAGTGTCGACCAGATCGACGATGTCATGGCCCTGCTCAGCGAGCTCGAGATCGAGCTCGTGGACGGCACGGCGCCCGCAGGCGACATCGCCGAGGTCGAGCTCGACGAAGAGCCGCTCGTGATCGTGGAGAGCGAAGAGGTCGTGGAGCCGGTCGTCGCGTCGCGGGAGTCGGCGATGCCGGCCGATCCCGTGCGCTACTACTTCCACGAGATGGGCCGGATTCCGCTGCTTGGTCGCGAAGGTGAGGTCGAGCTCGCCCGACGCATCGAAGAGGCGAGCGAGCAGGTTCGGAACGAGGCATTTGCGTCGCCCTTGGCGCTCGCCTACGTGCTCGATCTCGCGGTCCGCATCGACGCCGGCGAGGTCGACCTGACCGAGGTCGTGGGCGACGGGGACGACGACGACGCGGGGAGTGACGTCGTGCTGACGGCGCGCGCGGTCCGTTTTCGAGTTGGCGTCGAGCGCATCCGTCGGCTCGCGATCGGTCCGGCGCGCGCTCGGAGCGTGCGGGTGGACGCCGAGCGGGTGGAAACGATGCGCGCTCTCGGGCTCGCCCGGCGTCATTTCGCGGCCATCGTCGGCTCGATCCGTTCGGCCGCAGCAGCGGCCATGCGCTGTCAGGCCGCGCTCCGGCGCTGGGAAGAGCGCTACGGGGTGACGGCGCGCGAGCTGGCATGCTTCGCCGATGCCTGCGATCCGGCACGCGCCAAGCGCGACCGCGCTCCGACGCCGCGTGACGCCGAGCGGTTCTTTTCCCGCCATCGAGTGGCGCTGGCCGATGCCGTCGCGCTCGGTGCCGAGGTGCGCTCGACGCTGCGCGAGTTGCGGGCGGTCGAGCGCGGTGCGCAGGTGTCGGCCGCTGATCTCGCTCGCTCGGTTGCGGTGATTCGTGACGGTGATCAGCGTGCCGAGCAGGCCAAGACCCAGCTCATCGAAGCCAATCTGCGGTTGGTCGTGAGCATAGCCAAGCGCTATATGCAGCGCGGCCTGCCATTCCTCGATCTCATTCAGGAGGGCAACATCGGCCTGATGCGGGCGGTCGAGAAGTTCGAGTACCGGCGGGGGTATCGCTTCTCGACCTATGCCACCTGGTGGATCCGCCAGGCCATCAATCGGGCAATCGCGGATCAGGCCCGCACCATTCGCGTACCCGTACACATGGTCGAGGCGATGAACCGGGTCATGCGGGCCCATCGCCTCCTGGTCCAGGAGACCGGACGCGAGCCGACCGAGGCCGAGCTCGCCGCGCGGCTGTCGCTGCCGATCGACCGCCTGCAACGGGTAATACGGATCGTCCAGGAGCCGATCTCTCTGGAATCCCCCGTGGGCGAGGACGGGGACGGCGTGCTCGGCGATCTGGTGGCGGATCCGCGCACGATCTCGCCCTCCGATGCGGTCGCGACCTCCCATCTCCGGGTGCAGACGGACCGCATGCTCGCCACGCTCTCGCCGCGCGAAGAGCGGGTGCTGCGCATGCGCTTCGGCATCGGCGAGCGGGTCGACCATACGCTCGAGGAGGTCGGACAGACGCTCGCCGTCACCCGCGAGCGAATCCGCCAGATCGAAGCCAAGGCGATTCGCAAGCTACGGCATCCGGCTCGACAAAAGCATCTCAGGGATTTCTCGGAGGACTGATCGGGGTTTTGACGGACCCGCCGACCTGAGCTATGCGAGAACGGTTGCGTGCCAGGGATTTCGGAGCCGCCGGGTACCGTCGGCGGGCCTATAGCTCAGCTGGTTAGAGCGACCGGCTCATAACCGGTTGGTCCCAGGTTCGAGTCCTGGTGGGCCCATTCTTCACGGTGCGCGAGGAGAGCGATTGGGAAATCAGATCGAGCTGCTGGTCAACCTGCAAACCATCGATCTGCAGCTCCGTGAGCGTACCGATGCCATCGAGGTGCTCCGCCGCGAGATCGCCGATCTCGATGCCGCGCTCACCGCGCAACGCGAGGTGCTCGAAGCTTGCCGAGCCGAACGCGCCGATCTCGAATCACGTCGCCGCGACATCGAAGGCACACTCGCCGACGAAGAAGCCAAGATGAAGGATCGCCGGATGCGTCTGAACCGCATTCGCAACGAGAAAGAAGCTGCCGCCGTCCGCCGCGAGATCGAAGTCGCGAAAGAAAACACGGGACAGCTCGAGGAAGGCTTGATGGGCCTCTTCGAGCAGCTCGACGGCGTGAACGCCCGCGAAAAGGAATTGGCGGCCACGTTCGAGGCTCTGGAAACGCGTCGCGCCAGCGAGAAAGAGCGCACCGACAGCGAGATTACCGAGCTCGCGGCCGGGCTCGACGACTCGCGACATCGGCGCGAAGCGCTGGCGGCCGAGCTCGACGTCAATTTGCGGCGCCAGTACGAGACGATCCTGTCGCGCAAGAAGGGCCAGGCCGTCGTCGAGATCCGCGGCGGGACGTGCGAAGGTTGTCACATGCGCGTGGCTCCGCAACTCGCCAACGAGATCCACCGCAACACCCGCGTCATCGCCTGCCCGAGTTGCCACCGCATTCTCTACGTGCGTCCACCCGAGGCCGAAGCCCCGGCGTAGCACGGCAGACCGCGCACCCCTACGCGTGACCGTGGTGGGTCCGGTTGAATCACTGACCCCGTACCGGGCGTCTTCCGTGTGAGGCCTGGTGACGTTCCGCGGGGGTGGCGGGTCGACTCGGCGCTCAGCAGACCTCTGCGTGACACGGGCTGCCGCGCGTGCCCGTTTTGCTGCGCGTGGTCTATTCGCGCCGAGCCGACCCGCCACCCCCGCGGAGCGACCGACGAGAAGATGCGTCACGGCGATCCGTGATGGACGTGCCTTGGCGCTTCGACGTGCCGACCCGAAGCGAGTCTGACGTGAGTCTTCCGTGTGCCCACCCGTCCCGCCACCGCGGATGACCCACTCCCACGCCCCTGTCAGGCTTGCGGTTCGCAAGACGGCGGGGCACTGTGACGGTCTCGAGAGCAAGCAGACCGGGCTGGACGGTCGCCGTACGGGAATCATCCCGTACGGAGGAAAGTCCGGACTCCGCAGGGCAGGGTGGCCGCTAACGGCGGCTCGTCGTGAGACGGGGAAAGTGCCACAGAAATGAGACCGCCGGCGGCTTCGCGCCGCCGGTAAGGGCGAACCGGTGAGGTAAGAGCTCACCAGGCCCCGGGGTGACCTGGGGTGCTCGGCAAACCCCACCCGGAGCAAGATCAAATAAGAGGGTTCGGCTGCCCGCCGCACGCCCTCGGGTATGGTCGCTTGAGCCGTCCAGCAATGGCCGGCCTAGAGGAATGACCGTCGGCTTCCCTTCGGGGAGGCGCACAGGATCCGGCTTATAGGCCCGGTCTGACGCTCTCGAGACTCCTCCGAAAGAAAATTCACCACCAAGCAGATTTTTCTTGACACTCGGCACCCAGTTCTCTAGACACTGCCGCTGGGTGGGGTGAAGTGGTGGTTGACTGGGATCAAGTGTCATGGGATGAGATGAGATTGGCGGGGCCGGTGTGGATCTCTGCGGGAACTTTGCTCACACGATCGACGGAAAGGGACGAGTCAGTGTCCCAGCCAGCTTCCGCGATCAACTCATCGACGACCATCGCCTGGTCCTCACGCCGTTCACGGTCATGGGGCAGCGCTGCGTGGAAGTCTATCCATACGGCGAATGGCAGAAGCTGCTCGCGAAGTACGAAGCGCTCCCCAAGTTCAGCGCCAAGTCCATCCGGTTCCAGATGGGCTACATCGGGCGCTCGCATCGCTCCGAGATCGACTCGGCAGGTCGCATCTTGCTGCAGCCGAGTTTGCGGCAGCACGCCGACTTGAAGAGGGATGTGGTGGTGTTGGGACAGTACACGATGTTTCGGCTGATGGATGAGGAGAATTATCGGAAGGTCATGGGCGAGCTGGATGCCGAAGCAGCTGAAGAGGACGGCATCTTCGAGGATCTGAACCTCTGAGCTCGATCGAACGACGTGGTGGGGCGGTGGGGTGGTGGTGGAGAACGGGTGCGCCCGGAGTAGCGGACCGGGGGGTCGCCGGGCGCACCCGATCATTTGGCAAGGTGAACGTACATGTCGGAGTACCAGCTTCGGCCTTCTCCAGGTGGTGGTGGGGTGGATGCGGAGGCGGAGAGAGGTCGACGACATGCGCCGGTCATGGCGGAGGAAGCGATACGCTTCCTCCGCCTGCGGCCGGGGGGCTTCTACGTTGATGGAACACTCGGTGATGGCGGTCATTCCCAGCACATGCTCGAGGCCGACGCATCGATCACCGTCCTCGGTATTGACCGCGACGAGCTGAGCCTGCAACTCACGGCCCGCCGTCTCGCCGACTTCGGGTCTCGATTCCAAACCTACCACGGCAACTTCAGCGAGCTCGGCGCCGCGCTCACTGCGGTGACACGAACGGGCGCCGACGGGATCCTGCTCGACCTTGGCCTCTCCTCTCGGCAGCTCGACGATCCGGCACGCGGCTTCAGCTTTCGCGCCGGTGGGCCGCTCGACATGCGCATGCACGCCGGCGTCGGGCCGTCGGCGGCCGACTTGGTCGCGACCCTCGGCGAGCGCGAGCTCGCCGACATCTTTTGGCGTTACGGAGAGGAGTCGGCGTCCCGGCGGATCGCGCGTGCCATCGTGAACGATCGTGAGACCTCGCCGTTCACCACCACGACCGAGCTCGCCGACTTGGTGGAGCGGATCGTGCACCGTCGTGGCCGCACCCATCCGGCGACGCGTGTCTTCCAGGCCCTTCGCATCGCCGTCAATCACGAGCTCGAGCACCTCGAATACTTCCTGGCGCATGTCCTCGAATGGCTGCTCCCCGCCGGTCGGTTGGTGGTCATTGCCTATCACTCGCTCGAGGATCGGATGGTGAAGCAGGCTATGCGCTCGTGGCTCGAGCGCTGTACCTGTCCGCCGGCGCTGCCGCGCTGCGCGTGTGACGCGCGGGCGCGGGTGAAGATCCTGACCGGCAAGGTCGTCACCCCGACGCGCGACGAGGTCGACGAGAACCGTCGCGCCCGGTCGGCGCGTCTGCGTGCCGTGGAGGTGCTGGCATGACGCCGCACGAGAATCGGAGTCCACGATGAGTGTCGCTGCCGTCGAGGCGCGTCGAATGCCAGCGCCCTGGGGTCGGTCCTTCCATGCCGCGCGGCGAGCCTCGGAGGACACCATCGCCGGCGTGCGCGCTCGCCCGCAGCGCGCGGGTGAACGGCGGTGGTCCCGCGCCATCGTGCTCGGTGCGATCGTCGTCGTCGGCATCGCGTTGCTGTTGGTATGGGTGCGGCTGCAGGCGGTGCACACCGGCTATCAGCTCTCCACCGCCCGGCATCTCGCGCATCGGCTCGAGCAGGAGCAGCGCGAGCTCGAGCTCGAGCTCGCGACCCTCACCTCGCCGCGGCGCCTCGAGCTCCTGGCGCGCGAGCGTCTCGGCATGGGACCACCCACGCGGGGGCAGATCGTGAGCGTGCCGTGAAGGCCAGGATTCTCGCGGTCGGGGGCGGTATTGCGGTTCTGCTCCTGATGGTCGCGATGCGGATCGTGCAGTTCACGCTGACGGATAGTCCCGATTTGGCGCGTCTGGCGCGCCGCCAGCATCACGAGCAGATTCACATCGCTGCCCATCGCGGCGCCATTCTGGACCGGCACGGCGAGACGCTGGCGTCGAGCGTCGAGAGGCCCTCGTTGTACGTGCGTCCGCGGCAGGTCAGCACGAGCGATCGGGGCCGTGCGCAAGCGAGCTTGAGCGCCGCACTCGGCCTCCTGCCGCGTGCCGTGGCGGCGAAGCTCGCCAGCGAGTCGAATTTCGTCTGGTTGAAGCGCGCGGTGACGCCGCGCGAGCAGGCTGCGGTGCATGGACTCGCGATCAGCGGGCTCGGCGAGGTCACCGAAGCGCGCCGGTTCTATCCACACGGGGCCGCCGCCGCCCAGGTGCTCGGCTTCGCCGGGGTCGATCTGCGTGGCATCGAAGGCATCGAGCGCGTCTACGAGCAGGATCTGCGGGCGCTCACGCGGACGCTCGAGATCGAGCGCGATGCGTTGGGGCGCGAGATTCTGATCGACGGCATGGACGACCCGCGCGTGCTCGACGGCGCGACCGTTCAGCTGACGCTCGACGTCGGCCTGCAGACGATCGCCGAGCGCGCGCTCGAGCAGGGGGTGCGCGACGCGCAGGCGGCCGCCGGCACGGCGATCGTGCTCGATCCGTGGAACGGCGAGGTGCTGGCCATCGCCAACGTCCCGACTTTCGATCCCAACGACCGCGGCACGATCCCGCCCGCGCACCGGCGAAACCACGCCATCAACGATTTCTACGAGCCGGGATCCACCTTCAAGGCGATCCTCGCCGCCGCTGCCCTCGAGCACGGCGTCGTGCGTCCGGACGAAATGGTCTTCTGCGAGAACGGTGCGATGCCGATCGGCAAGTGGATCATCCACGACCACTCTCGTCACGGCTGGCTGTCGGTGTCGGAGGCCATCGCGGTCTCGAGCAACATCGCCGCTGCCAAGATCGGCGAGCGCCTCGGCCGCGACCGCTTCCACGCCTTTCTCACCGCTCTCGGGTTCGGCAAACCGACCGGCGTCGATCTGCCGGCCGAGGTCGGTGGGATGATGCGCCCGCTCGCGGACTGGTCGCGCATCAACCTCATGACCACCAGCTTCGGACAGGGCATCGCCGTGACGGCGCTCCAGATGGCGCGTGCCTTCGCCGCGATCGCCAACGGTGGGCAGCTGGTCCAGCCCTACGTCGGTATGCGCGCGACCAGCGCCAGCGGCGAGGAGCTCTGGGGGCACCAGCCGAACGTCATCCGCCGCGTCATGAAGCCCGAGACCGCCCGCATGGTGACCGCGATGCTGGAGCAAGTGGTCGAGGAAGGTGGCACTGGCACCAAGGCGCAGATCGCGGGTGTGCGCGTGGCGGGCAAGACCGGTACCTCGCAGAAGGTCGAACCCGGCACGGGGCGTTACTCTCAGGATGCGCGGGTGGCTTCGTTCGTCGGCTTCCTGCCGGCCGACGCGCCTCGCTTGGTCATCATGGTCATGGTCGACGAGCCGCAAACCTCGAAGTATGGCGGGATGGTGGCAGCTCCCATCTTCCAAGCGATCGGTGCCGCGGCGATGGAACGCATGGGCATCATTCCATCCGAGCCGAGGCGCCTCCTGGAGGCGGCGGTGACCATCGTCGAACCGGAGGCGCCCGCGGTTCCGCTCGGCGTGCCGTCGTTCCTCGGGCTCAGCAAGCGCCTGGCCGTTGAGCGCGCGCGCAGTCTCGGGTGGATGGTGCAGGTCACGGGCGAGGGGTACGTCCAGAGTCAGACGCCTGCTCCGGGTGCGGCAGCGGCGCCCGGGAAAGAATTGGTGTTGAGCCTGGCCCCCTCGAGCGATGTCTCGTGATCGAGGCCGGCCAAGGAGCCTGTCCGAGTAATGCCACCGGCTGCGCCGAGCGATCCCGGGTCTGCGAGCGGGGTGCTCGCTCCTCCCTTGTGCGGCGTGCCTTGAGGCACGCCTCCGCGGTCGTCGCTGCGCTTCCCGCTCTCGCTCCCGGTCTCGCTCGGCTCGCTCGGCGGCATTACTCGGACAGGCTCCTTGCGGCCCGTGCGGTCGCGCGATGGTGATGCTCGGTGAGCTCCTCGGCGGTGTCCAGGGCGTCGCGTTCGAGCTGCGTGGTGACGCGGGCGTCGCCGTGGAGCGGCTCAGCGCCGACTCGCGGGACGTGCGGCCCGGAGACCTTTTCGTGGCGCTGCCGGGTACCCGCACCGACGGCGGACGCTTCGTCGCCGATGCATGTCGGCGTGGGGCCGTCGCGGTCGCCGGCGCCCGCACGCTGCAAGTTCCTCGGGACGTTCCGTTCGTGGTCACCGCCGAGCCGGCGCGCTTTCTCGCCCGGGTGGCGGCGCGTTTCCACGGCGACCCGGCGGCGGGGCTCACCATCGTCGGCGTCACTGGTACCAACGGCAAGACCACGGTCACGTATCTGCTGGAAGCGATCTGGCAGGCGGGCGGCGGCCGTCCCGGTGTGCTCGGGACCATCAGCTACCGCTTCGCCGGGGTCGCCGAAGCCGCTCCGCTGACGACGCCACCCGCGCTCGAAATCTTCGCGCGGCTCGCCGCCATGCGCGCGGCCGGCGCGACCCACATTGCGATGGAGGTGTCGTCACACGCGCTGGCCCAGGATCGCGCCGACGGCATCCCGTGGGATGCCGCGATCTTCACCAACCTCGGCCGCGATCACCTCGACTTCCACCGCGATCCCGA